>Ga0326597_10000180_pt1 | contig 116497 bp, 99 predicted proteins | sample RVTome_12_FD_203789 | JGI IMG/M metagenome (GOLD analysis project Ga0326597, IMG submission 203789) | Soil microbial communities from uranium-contaminated site in the Upper Colorado River Basin, Wyoming, United States - RVT100D185 | ecosystem: Environmental > Terrestrial > Soil > Contaminated... | reverse complement strand
GCGACCACCACCAGCGCCAGCAGGTCGAGCGCCCCGGCCAGCGCGGCGAGGTCGACGCGCAGCCCGACCAGCAGGAAGATCAGCGCATTGGCGACGAACGCCAGGTACTCCCAGAAGTGCTCCAGGTAGCCGCGCACCGACGGCGAGATCTTCAGCCGGCCCCAGCCGCCGAGGGTCATGCCGGCGGCGACCACCGCCATCACGCCGCTGACATGGAACAGCTCCTCGGCGACCAGGAACGACAGGTAGGCGAGGATGGTCGTCAGCGTGATCTCGACCGGGCCGTCGCCGTGGCAGCGGCCCAGCGCCCAGCCGCAGAGCAGCGCGGCGACCCAGCCGACCACCACGCCGCCGCAGAAGACCACGACAAAGCGGACCACGCCGCCGAGCACCGTGCCGGCGTCCACCTGGCTGGCGCCGAGCAGGCCGGCGAGCAGGCCGGCGACCACCAGCGAGGTGGCGTCGTTGAACAGGCTCTCGCCCTCGACCAGCACCGTCAGCCGCTGCGGCGCGCCGAGCTGGCGGAACAGCGCCACCACCGCGACCGGGTCGGTGGCGCTGAGGATGGCGCCGAGCAGCAGCGCCGCGACCAGCCCGAACGGCGTGGACAGCGCCAGCAGGCCGCCGATGATCGCCGTCGACAGCAGCAGGCCGGGCACCGCCAGGGTCAGGATCGGGGCCAGGTTGCGCCGCACCAGGCGGGCGTCGAGGTTGAACGCCGACTCGAAGATCAGGGTCGGCAGGAAGACGAACAGGATGACGTCAGGCGAGACCTCGTGTTCGGCCAGCGGCCGCAGCAGCGCCGGGCCGTGCTCGGCCAGCAGGCCGAGCAGCACGCCGACCACCACCAGCAGCACGGTGTACGGCAGCCGCCAGCGCCGGCTCAGGGTCAGGGTCAGGGCCGAGACCAGCAGCAGCACGACGACCGTGGTGACCAGTTCGGCGACCGGTGCGCCCGCCTGCATCTGACTTGCCTCCCCTGCCCCCCGGGGCGCGGACGGCGCCGCTTCAGCCCCGCCGGGCGAGTGCGCTGCGGGTGATGTCGGCGCGCTGGTCGGCGACCACGGTGCCGGTGCTGCCGTCGGCGTGGCACTCGATCCGCTCGATGCGGCCGTCGTGGCGGCGCCGGTAGACCTGGCCGGCGCCCTCGTCGAGCAGCGGCAGGTACTGGCCGTCGACGTCCTCGTAGAGCCGCACCCGGCAGACCACCGGGCCGCGCTGCGGCTCCTCGGTCTCGGCCAAATGGAGCATGCCGTCGTGCTCCTGCACCAGGTGCGTACCTTCCGGGTCGCGGAAGGCGACGAAGTAGCGGCCGCGCTCCTTGTGGTAGTAGTCCGCGCACATCGGCCACTGGGTGCCGCCGACCACCTCGTGGATGCGCCCCTCGCGCACGCAGAAGGTCTTGTCCACCTTGGACAGGATCCACTGCGAGGTCATGCGGTCGGGGCTGTGGGTCAACAGCGTACGCGCCGGATCGAGCGCGGTGCGCGTGAGCTGGTTGTAGCCGGTGTGGACCACGCTGCGCGGACCGGAGACGTCGTGGATCGACACCCCTTCGGAGAAGGTCGCCACCGCCTCGGCGTAGCGTGTCTCGCTCCAGGTGCGCTCGACGAAGTCGTTGATGTCGCCCGCGAGCATGCCGGCCTGGGCGAACGCCGCCGGGTCCATGCCGTGGCGCGGGGTGCGCCGGTCGTCGACCAGCTGCTGCCACAGCTCGAGGTCGTGGTTGGTGTCGGACGGGAACACCAGCAGCTCGTCGCCGTAGCGCACGCGCAGGCCGACCGTCGGCAGGCCGTGCCAGACCGGGGCGTTGAGCGCCTCGATGGTGAAGCCCTCGGGGTCGTGGTAGAGCCGCGGATCGGCGTCGTAGAAGGCCGGGTCGCTGAAGGCGTAGTAGGCGTTCGGCTCGACCCACGCCGCCGTCGCCGGGTCGCGGAACAGCAGCCGCGCCCGGCCGGTGCGCGGGTTGACCACCGCCTTGGCCTGGCCGGGATCGACCGCCGCGCCGTCCGGCCCGGTGACGACGCAGCCGCCGCCGCTGGCGCGCCGGTCGTCGATGCGGTACCTGGCGCGCGGCCCCACCGCGATCCGGTGGTAGTACTCCTCGACCGGCAGGTCGATGATGTGGCGGGCGTCGGGCGACAGGCTGATGTCCAGCGACGGACCGGAGGCGCGGATGAGTTCGCGCTCCACCTCGTCGGTGGTCAGCAGGGTCAACGGCTCGAGGATGTCGGGGGCGTAGCGGTAGAACAGCGCCATGTCGGTGAACCAGCGCTTGTGGTCGTCGTGGCAGTGGGTGACGAACAGGCCGCGGATCCCCTTCAGCGCCCGGCCGCCGATCAGCTGGAACATCGGCGCCCCGCAGTCGATCAGCAGCTGGGAGGCGCCGATCTCCAGCAGGTAGCTGATGCTCTTGCCCATGCGCGAGAACGGCCCCGAATCGCCGAGGATGCGCACCTTGATGCCGTCGGCCATTGGCTCCCCTCCCAGCCGTATGCGGCTCCCTATCTTAATAGTCGCCAGAAGCCAAGCAGTACAGTAGGGTAGCGAACCCGAAGCGACCGGCCCGACCCCGATGCCCGACCACGACGACCCGCTGGCCCCGCTGCGCCAGGACCTCGCCTTCGAGGCCGACCTGCCGGGCGGACTCTACCGCTTCCGCACCACCTGGGGGCTGTTCTCGCCGCGCGCCATCGACGACGGCTCGCGCCTGCTGCTGCGCCACGTCGAGGTGGCGGCCGACGCCGACTGCCTCGACCTCGGCTGCGGCTACGGCGTGCTCGGCGTGGTCCTGGCCCGGCTGGCGCCGCAGGGTCACACCACCCTGGTGGACAAGGACTTCGTCGCCGTCGACTACGCGCGCAAAAACCTGGCCGGCAACGGCCTGGCCAACGGCGAGGCGCTGCTCAGCAACGGCTTCGACGCCGTGCGCGAACGCCGCTTCGACCTGATCGTCGCCAACCTGCCGGCCAAGGTGGGCAAGGAGCTGCTGACCATCTACCTGCACGACGCGCGGGCGACGCTGCGCCCGGGCGGGGCGCTGTGGATGGTGACCGTGACCGGGCTGCGCCGCTTCATCGAGCGCATGTCCAAAGAGGTGTTCGGCGACTACGACAAGGTCAAGCAGGGGCCGCACTACACCGTCGCCGTGGCGCGCAAGCGCGCCTGAGCACAGCGCCGGCGCTCAATCGGCCAGGCCGGCCTCCAACTCCCGCCCCCACGCCTCCAGCGCGTCGAGCACGGCCCCCGCGTCCGGCTCGCCGGCCCGTTCGGCGCGCAGCGCGACAATCCGCTCGAAGTAGGCGGCCAGCGTGCGTCCCCTGGCCGCCGCGGGATCGGTCAGGCGCTGGCGGCGAAACGCCTGCCATGCCGCTCGCGCCGCAGCGTCGAGCGACCCGGGCCAGTTGCGTGCGCGGTAGCGCAGGACCATCTCCGGCAGCCGCGGGTCGTCGAACGGCGGCAGCGGCTCGCCCAGCCGCTCCGGCGGCAGGGCGCGCAGCGCCGCCAGCCGGCGGCGGTCGTCGTCGCCGAAAAACGGCCCGGCGTAGAGCTGGTCGTCGGGGTCGTCCGGCGCCGGCCCCGGCGGCGGGGCGAAGGCCGCGGCGACCCGCGCCGCCAGGTCGGGCTGGCGGCGCAGTTGCTCCAGATGCCGCGCGCACGCATCCCGGTCGATACCGAGGCGCTCGGCATCCTGCGCGCGCAGCACGTTCAGCGGCGCCAGCACCGGGCAGCGGTTGACCCGGACCTGCTTCAGCGGGATGCGCTCGCTCCCGTCCGGCAGTGCGTCGGCACGGCTGAACACCCGCTCGGCCATCGCCGTGCCGTCGAGGCCGTCGAGCGCCGCCGGGTCGGCGGCGAGGTCGTAGACGATCACCGCGTTGTCGTTGACCGGGTGGCGGGCTACCGGGACCACCACCGCGAGGCAGCCACGGCTGGCCGGGTAGCGCCCGGAGACATGCACCAGCGGGGTCATGGCGCGCAGGTCGAGCAGGCGCCCGACCGCCTGTTTGCGCCGCAGGTCGAACAGGTAGGCCCACAGCCTGGGCTGGCGCTCGCGCAGCAGCCGGGCCAGCGCCAGGGTGGCACGCACGTCGGCCAGGGCGTCGTGCGCCTGGCCGTGCTCGAGGCCGTTGGCGACGGTCAGCTCCTCGAGGCGGAAACTCGTCGTGCCGTCGTCGCGCCGCGGCCAGGCGATGCCGTCGGGGCGCAGGGCGTGGACCGTGCGCACCAGGTCGATCAGGTCCCAGCGCGAGTTGCCGTCGCGCCACTCGCGGGCGTAGGGGTCGTGCAGGTTGCGGTAGAGGGTGTGGCGGGTCACCTCGTCGTCGAAGCGCAGGCTGTTGTAGCCCAGCGCGCAGGTCCCCGGCCGCGCCAGCTCGGCGTGGATGCGGGCGATGAACTCCGCCTCGCAGACCCCGCGCTCGCGCGCCAGCTGCGGCGTGATGCCGGTGATCAGGCACGCCTCCGGCGCCGGCAGCAGGTCGTCCGCCGGCCGGCAGTAGAGGGTCAGCGGTTCACCCACCGGGTTGAGGTCGAGGTCGCTGCGCAGGCCGGCGAACTGCAGCGGCCGGTCGCGCGCCGGATCGATGCCGGTAGTCTCGTAGTCGTGCCAGTAGAAGGTTTCCTGCGCAGCCATGGGCCGCAGTCTAGTGCAGTGCCTAGCGCACCACCTGCGCCGGCAGCCACAGCGCCAGCGCCGGGAACTGCAGCAGCAGCACCAGCACCAGCAGCTCCAGGCCGATGAACGGCAGCGCCGCGACCCACACCTGGCGCATGGAGATCTGCGGTGGCGCCACCGCCTTCATCACGTAGAGCAGCAGCCCGAATGGCGGCGTGGTGAAGCTGATCTCCATCGCGATCAGCATCAGCACGCCGAGCCAGAGCAGGTCGACGCCGGCCGCCGCCGCCAGCGGCAGGAAGAACGGCAGCGTCACCATGACCATGCTGACCTGGTCCATGAAGGCGCCGAGCAGCAGCAGCACGCCGAGCATCAGCAGCACCGTCTCAAACGGCCCGAGGCCGAACGCCGACAGCGTCCGCAGCAGGCCATCGGTCGCCCCCGAGAAGGCGAGGATCTGGGAAAAGGTGACCGAGGCGACGATGATGAACAGGATCATCACCGACACCTTGGCCGTCTCGCGCAGGGCGGTGAACAGCGCGCGCAGGGTCAGGCTGCGGTAGGCGGCGGCGGCGACCACCGCGCCGAGCGAGCCCAGCGCCGCCGACTCGGTCGGCGTCGCCCAGCCGGCGAGGATGCTGCCGACCACCAGCGCGAACAGGCCGAGCAGCGGCACCACGTGGACCACGAACGGCCGCCAGCGGCTCCAGCCGCGGGCCACCCGCGGCGCGTCGTCGGCCGGCGCGATGGCCGGCTGCAGGGCGCAGCGGCCGACCACGTAGGCGAGGAACAGCAGGCTCATCATCAGCCCCGGCAGGATGCCGGCGATCAGCAGCTTGGAGATGGAGATGCCGGCGAGGCTGCCGAGCAGCACCGCCAGCGCCGACGGCGGGATCAGCATGGCGATGCCGCCGGTGGCCATGATCGGTCCCATGGCGATCGACGGGTGGTAGCCGCGGCGCAGCATGTCCGGCAGCAGCAGGCCGCCGAGCACCGCGGTGTTGGCCAGGGTCGAGCCGGAGAGCGAGGAGAAGACCGTGCCGCCGAGGATCGACACCACCGACAGCCGCCCCGGCACCCGGTCGACCAGGCGGTCGACGGCGACGATCGCCCGCTGCGCGACGCCGGTGTGGAACAGCACCTCGCCCATGGCGACGAACAGCGGGATCGGCGCCAGGGTGAAGGTGGCGAGCGAGGCCATGGCGCTGCGCGCCAGCTGCACCAGCCCCGGCTCGCCGCCGAGGAAGACCCAGGAGCCGACCAGGTTGACGCCGAGGAAGGCGAACGCCACCGGCAGCCCGATGGCCATCAGCCCGAGCAGCAGCCCGAGCAGCAGCGCGATGGCGGCCAGCCAGCTCATCCCGGCCGACCCGACGCCAGCGCCCGCGCCAGCCGGCGGGTGAACTCCAGCGCCAGCAGGCCGGCGGCGACCGGGATGGCGGCCAGCAGCGGCCACTCCGGCAGCACCAGCTCCTTGAACACCAGCGCCCCGATCGCCTGCGCCTGCAGCGCGGCGCGGGCGCCGTACCAGGCCAGCAGCAGGCAGATGGCCAGGCCGATGGTGTCGGTCAGCAGCTCCAGCAGGCGGCCGGCGCGCGGCGGCAGGTGGGTCACCAGCAGGTCGACGCGCACGTGGCCGCCGCGGTAGAGCACCCACGGGGCGGCGGCGAAGGTGGCCAGGTAGAGCAGGTACTCGACCAGCTCGATCACCCACGGCAGGTTGCCCAGGGCGAGGTTGCGCAGCAGCACGTCGCTGCCGATCAGCAGCGCCATGGCGGCGAAGGCGAGCCCGGCCAGCAGGCCGAGCCCCTCCATCAACCCGCCGTAGGCGCGCGCCAGGAGGGTGCCGGCCGGCTCCGGCGGGTTCACGGCAGGCGCGGTCCGCTCCCGGTCAGCGGTCGAACTGGCGGCGCAGCTCCGGGCCGTTGGCCGGGCTGGTCTCGACGATCGCCTCCCAGGCGGTGCGCTGCGCCTGGTCGACATAGAGCGAGCCCGTGGCGCCGGTGAACTCGATGGTCTCGATGCCGTGCTTTGCCTGGCGCTCGATCTCGCTGCGGTTCAGCTCGGCGTCGCTGAGGTCGCCCTCGGCCTCGATCTCGGCCGCCGCCGCGGCGAGCAGCGCCTGCTGCGCTTCGTCGAGCCGGTTCCAGCTGTCGAGATTGACCAGGATCTCGACCGCCGCAGAGTAGAAGCCGGGATCGACGCGGTACTTGGTCGCCTCGTGCCAGCCGAGGTCGAAGATGCCCTGGATCGGCCAGCCGTAGCCGTCGACCACGCCACGCTCCAGCGCGGTGAACACCTCGCCCGGGGCCGTGCGCACCAGGCTGGCGCCCATGGAGGCGAAAAAGGCGCGGTAGATCGGCGTCACCCGGATCTTCAGCCCGTCGAGGTCCATCTTGTCGATCGGCTTGTTCAGGTAGAGGTGGAACGGCACCTTGGTCTTGTGGCGGCCGAGCAGGTGGGCGTTGACGCTGCTGTTGTGCAGCCGCTCGAACAGCTCGTAGCCGCCCTCGGCGCGCAGCTCGGTGACGTTGGCCGAGGTCATCTTCAGCGCGTCGGCCTCGGGCAGCAGGTTGGTGTAGAAGGCGCCGGGCAGGTTGCCGATGTCGATCACCCCGCCGCGCAGCGCATTGCCGACCTCGAACGGGTTCATCACCTTGCCGCCGCCGCCGACGTAGTTGATCTGCACCACGCCCTTGCCGCGGGCGTTGACCTTGTCGATGAAGGCCTCGAACTGGCGGGAGAAGTTGGTCCCCTGGTTGAAGGCGGAGACCGCCTTGAGGGTCACCTCGGCCGCGCCGGCACCGCCGGCGGCGAGCAGCAGGGCGAGGGCCGGGAGGAGTTGGAAGAGACGTGACTTGGGCATGGTCGTCCTCGCTTGTTCTGGTATCGGGTGCGGCCTCGCGGATCGTGGTGGGCGGCCCGGCCGGACCCGTTCAGCATGGTCGAAAGCGGCGCCGTGGTCGAGTGGGCCAGGCCGGGCGCGTATACTTCGCCGCCCATGGACGACCCCTCCCCACCCGCCGCGGAACCGGTCCGCGAGCTGGTCTGGCGCGACTGCCGGATCACCCTGCTCGGCACCGCCCACGTCTCCGCGGCCAGCACCGAGGCGGCGCGCGCGCTGGCCGCCGAACCGGAGTACCAGGCGCTGGCCGTCGAACTCTGCGCCAGCCGCCACCAGGCCCTGACCGACCCCGATGCCCTCGGCCGCCTCGACCTGCTCCAGGTGCTGCGCCGCGGCCAGGCGCCGATGGTGATCGCCACCCTGGCGCTGGGGGCGTTCCAGCAGCGCGTCGCCGAGCGCGCCGGCATCGAGCCCGGCGCCGAGCTGCGCGCGTTGGTCGACGCGGCCGAAGCGAGCGGCCGGCCGCTGCTGCTGCTCGACCGCGAGATCGGCATCACCCTGCGCCGCAGCTACCGCGCGGTGCCGTTCTGGCAGCGGCTCAACCTGATCGGCGGCCTGCTCGGCAGCGTCCTCAGCCGGGCCGAGGTCGACCCGGCCGAGATCGAACGCCTGAAGCAGGGCGACGTGCTCGACTCGGCCTTCAGCGAATTCGCCGCCGAGGTGGGCGACCTCTACCGGCCGCTGATCGACGAGCGCGACCGCTACATGGCCGCGCGGCTGCGCGCCGAGATCGAGGCCCACGGCTACCGGCGCCTGCTGGCGGTGGTCGGCGCCGGCCACCTGGCCGGCGTGACCCGCTACCTGGCGGAGGAGACCGAGCCGCCGCAGGCGGTGCTGGCCGCGCTCGACGACCTGCCGCCGCGCGCCCGCTGGTGGCGCCACTGGCCGTGGCTGATCACCGCGCTGGTGCTGCTCGGCTTCGCCATCGGCTTCTATCGCAGCCCGGCACTCGGCTGGTCCCTGGTCGCCGACTGGGTGCTGATCAACGGCAGCCTCTCCGCCCTCGGCGCCCTGCTCGCCGCCGCCCACCCCTACACCATCATCGCCGCCTTCGTCGCCGCGCCGCTGACCTCGCTCAACCCGACCGTCGGCGCCGGCATGGTCACCGGCGCCGTCGAGCTGCTGATGCGCCGCCCGACCGTGGCCGACTTCGGCAGCCTGCGCCACATGGCCGCCCACCCCGGCGGCTGGTGGCGCAACCGCATCACCCGGGTGCTGCTGGTGTTCCTGTTCAGCACGCTCGGCTCGGCCGTCGGCACCTGGGTCGCCGGCTTTCGCATTGCCGGGCGGCTGGCGGGGTGAGGCCTCATCTCGCCGGTGATGTTCGCAATGGTCAGTCGGGAAACAGATGGCGATCACATTTCCAAGCCGAACACTGGCCTGGGTACTCGGCGCAGGACGGCTCAGGCTTTGCAAAGCCAATGAAAAGCTAATTTTGCAAAATCTAGCTTCCTAGCCTTTAATGGCCATTAAATTGCTAATTTAACCTAATTTAGCTTTTGGAGGGCCGGTGCGGCCACCGCGTACCCCGCCATCGCTGCACGACCTGCTGGCCCGGACCGACATCGACGGGCTGGCGCAGCTGCTGCGCGTCGGTGCGCTGGTCGACGGCCGCTACCTGCACTGGGACGAACTGCACCATCGCAGTCCACCCGACGGACTCGACCACGCCACATGGTGGCTCGGCATCACCCTGGCCCGCAGCGCTCTGAAAAAGGAGCTGCCGCTGCTCGGCAAGAGCGACCGGCCGCTCACCTTCGCCACCCCCGACCCGGTGCAACGCGCGCTGCTGGCCATCGACCGCACGGCCGCCGGCACGGTGACCATGGCCGACCCGGCGGTCGCGGCAGACGACCGCGACCGCTACCTGGTCAGTTCGCTGATCGAGGAGGCAATCACCTCGAGCCAGCTCGAAGGGGCGGCGACCACCCGCGCCGAGGCCAAGGTGCTGCTGCGCAGCGGCCGCCTTCCGCGCGACCGCAGCGAGCGGATGATCGTCAACAACTACCGGGCGATGGAACACATCCGCGACCTCGACACCCTGGAGCTGATCCCGGAGACCGTGCTGCAACTGCACCGTATCGTCACCGACGGTACCCTCGACGACCCGAGCGCCGCCGGGCGGCTGCGCCGCGCCGACGAGGCGGTGACCGTCGACGACTACGAGGGCAACCTGCTGCACGATCCGCCCCCGGCGACGAGCCTGCCCGAACGGCTGGAACGGCTCTGCGCCTTCGCCAACCGAACCGACGACGTCGAACCGTTCGTCCACCCGGTACTGAAGGCGATCCTGCTCCATTTCATGCTTGCCTACGACCACCCGTTCGTCGACGGCAACGGCCGCACCGCCCGCGCACTGTTCTACTGGAGCCTGGTCGGCAACGGTTACTGGCTGCTGGAGTACGTCTCGATCTCGCGACTGCTCAACCAGGCGCCGGTGAAGTACGCGCGCGCGTTCCTGCTGACCGAGAGCGACGACCTCGACACCACCTACTTCATCCTCCATCAGCTCGACGTCATCGAACGGGCGATCGCCGACCTGCACGCCTACCTGGCGCGCAAGGGAGCCGAGCAGCGCAGCGCAGAGCGGCTGCTGCACCTCGCCCCGGGGCTCGCCGACCGGCTGAACCACCGCCAGGTGGCGCTGCTCGGCCACGCCTTGCGCCATCCCGGCTTCGGCTACACCGTCGCCAGCCACCGCCGTTCACACCGGGTGACCCACCAGACCGCGCGCACCGACCTGCTGAAGCTCGCCGCGGCCGGCCTGCTGGAACAGCGCAAGCGCGGTCGCGCCTTCCTGTTCCGCGCACCCGACGACCTCCGTCAACGGATCGAGGTGACCGCGGGAAATAGCTCGTGACGGCCGATAACCACACTGCCGTCCTTGTGGGTCGGGCTTCAGCCCGACAGGGCCTCGTTGTCGGGCTGAAGCCCGACCCACAGAAGTTGCCCTTGCCGAACACGCGGACATGACGCGGTACGCCCAGGACGACAACCACACCCTCGACCTGTTCGGCCGCGAGGTCTCGCCGCCGGGCACCCTCAGGCCTGCATCATCGGCGTGGCCTGGCTGACCGGCCGAGCCCTCTTCAGCGCCGGCGGCGCGGCGTGAACGCGACCACCGCGGCGACGACCTCCTCGAGCGGCAGGTCGGCGAGGTCGCCGTGGCGGGCGACGGCGGCGGCGAGCAGGGCGGCGACGTCGCCGGTGTCGGCGCGCACGCCGTCCCGCGCCAGCACGCCGGCCAGGCCGTCGAGGCCGCCGACCTGGAGCTTCAGCGCCAGGCCGTGCGGCAGCGGTCCGCCGCGGTCGGCCAGGCCGAGCGCCGGGCCGGCGGCGGCGCGCAGCCGCGCCAGGTAGTCGGTGCAGCAGGCGCGCGCGCCGGCGTCGACGCACTCCACCCCCTCGCGGTCGGCCAGGTAGTAGCGGCGCGCCCGGCTGCAGGCGGCGCGGCCGGCGAGCAGCGCCTTGGCGAATGGGCACTCCGCCTTGTCGAGCTCGGCCAGGACGGTCCGGAACGCCTGTTCGTCGACCATCTGCGGGCTCCTCATAGATACGTGGCGGGCGGCCCGGTCGCGGGCCCCGGTGAGCCATGATAGCCTGTCGCGATGGCCCGTTGGCGGCCGATCCGGAGCCCGAACGATGCCCGACGCCCTGCCGACCCTGCCGCATCTCGCCCTGGAACTCGATGACGGGCTGCTGCGCGTGGCCATCGATCGCCCGACCAAGCGCAACGCCATCAACGACGCCCTGATCGAGAGCCTGAACACACTCTTCTCCCACCCCCCCACGGAGACCCGGGTGGCGGTCCTGACCGGCCTCGGCGACCACTTCTCGGCCGGGCTGGACCTGAGCGAGCACCGCGAGCGCGAGCCGCTCGAGGTGCTGCGCCACTCGCAGGCGTGGCAGGCCACCTTCCACCAGATCGAGTTCGGCGGCCTGCCGGTGGTCGCCGCGCTGCACGGCGCGGTGATCGGCGGCGGCCTGGAGCTGGCGCTGGCCGCCCACGTGCGCGTCGCCGAGCCGTCGACCTTCTACCAGCTGCCCGAGGGGCGGCGCGGTATTTTCGTCGGCGGCGGCGCCAGCGTGCGCGTCGCCCGCGTCCTCGGCGCCGACCGCACCCGCGAGATGATGCTGACCGGGCGCCGCTATGCCGCCGACGAGGGGCAGCGCCTGGGGCTGTCGCACTACCTGGTCGAGCCGGGCGCGGCCTACGCCCGGGCGTGCACCCTGGCGCGGCGGATCGCCACCAACGCCCCGGTGTCGAACCACATGATGCTGACCGCGCTGGCGCGCATCGACAACATGTCCATGACCGAGGGGCTGTTCACCGAGTCGCTGGCGGCCGCCCTGACCCAGACCAGCAGCCACGCCCGCGAGGGCATGCAGGCGTTCCTCGACAAGCGCGACCGCGACCTCGACATCGACGACTAACTAACTCCCGCTTCTGCGGGGAAGGGGCCGCGGTGAGGGGGCTTGGAGCGGCCTGCTCCACTGCTCCCGCAACCGTGGTTCGAGCCCCTCACCCTGTCCCTCTCCCGCTGGGAGAGGGGACCCTTCGATCTGGGTTGGCGGTGAAATCTGAGGATCACCGCCGCTTTCTCCCTCTCCCCCAGGGAGAGGGTTGGGGTGAGGGGAGTCCAAACATCCAGCATGGTCGCTCGATACTTCGATCCGGGTTGGCTGCGAATCTGAAGATCGCCCCCTCTTCCCCCCCTCTCCCTCAGGGAGAGGGTTGGGGTGAGGGGAGTCCAAACATCCAGCATCGTCGCTCGATCAAGACGCCGATGGCCGCCCCTCACCCTCTACCGCTGGGAGCGGGGACCGATCGGCGACGGCGTGACCTCCGGCGCATGACTGGGCATCAGTCGAAAATCAGCACCTCGGGGTCGTCCGCGCCGGCGGCGTAGAGCCGCTCGACCAGCGCCGCGCGCCGGGCCAGCACCGCCCCCTGGTTGATGTAGCCCTTGTCGGTGATCTCGTTGGCGTCGATGCCGGGCGGCTCGGCCAGCAGCAGCAGGCGGGCGATGCGCCGGCTGCTGGCGCGGTGTTCGGCGTTGTAGGCGGCAAAGCCGGCGCGCAGCCTTTGGTGCACCGCCGGGCAGCGCAGCAACGTCTTGATGTCGTCGCCGGCCTCGGGGCAGAGCGCCTGGCAACCGGCCAGGTTGGGGAACACCAGCAGGCCGACCTCCTCGCGGTCGTGGCCGGTGACCACCGCATCCTGGATCACCGGTGCGCCGGCGGCGATGGCGGTGACCCGGAGCACGCCGGCGTGCACCCAGGTGCCCGACATCAGCTTGAAGTCCTCGGCCACGCGGCCGTCGAAGACGATGCCGCGCTCGGGCCGCTGCGGGTCCTCCAGCCGGCCGGCGTCGCCGATGCAGTACCAGCCGTCGGCGTCGAACGCCTGCGCGGTCAGGTCGGGCCGGCGCCAGTAGCCGGGCGTTATGTTCGGCCCCTTGATGCGCAGCTCCTGCTTTTCGCCGTTTGGCACCAGCCTGACCGCGCAGCCCGGCGCCGGCAGGCCGATGACCCCGGCCCGCTCCAGCGGGAAGTGGACCGCGGTGATCATCGGCGCGGTCTCGGTCGAACCCCAGGCCGAGACCATCGGCACGCGCACGCCGCGGGCGGCGATGGCCAGTGCCTCGAGCCGCTCCCACAGGCTCTGCGGCAGGGCCGCGCCGGCGTAGAAGATCAGGTCGAGGCGGCTGAAGAAGTGGTCGCGCAGCGCGCTGTCGCGCTCCAGGTAGGGAAGCAGGACGTCGAAGCCGCGCGGCACGTTGAAGTAGAGCGTCGGCGCGACCGCGCCGAGGTTGGCGACCGTCTGCTCGATCAGCCCCGGCAGCGGCTTGCCGCCGTCGACGTAGAGGGTGCCGCCGTGACGCAGCACCAGGTTGAAGTTGTGGTTGCCGCCGAAGGTGTGGTTCCACGGCAGCCAGTCGACCACCAGCGGCGGGCGCGCGGCCAGGAACGGCCACAGCTGGGCGATCGCCTGCTGGTTGGAGCAGAGCATGCGCTGGGTGTTGATCACCCCCTTGGGCATGCCGGTCGAGCCCGAGGTGAACAGGATCTTGGCCACGCTGTCGGGGCCGACCCCGGCGTAGGCCGCGTCCAGCGCCGCCCCCGGCGCGGTCGCCAGCAGTTCATCCAGCGGGGTCGCCTCCATGCCGTCGGGCGGGTTGGCGGCGACCACCAGTTCGCCACCGGCGAGGTCGACGGCCGCCAGCGCCGCGGCGAAGCGGGCGCCGTCGGCGGCGAAGACCAGCCCCGGCGTCACCAGGTCGAAGATGTGGCGCAGCTTGGCGTGGTCCTTCGACAGCAGCGAGTAGGCTGGCGAGACCGGCACCGCGGGGATGCCGGCGTGCATGGCCGCGAGCTGCAGCAGGCCGTTGTCGACGCCGTTGTCGGAGAGGATCACCAAGGGCCGCTCCGGGCCGAGGCCGCGCTCGAGCAGCGCCTGGCCCAGCGCCCGGACCATTTCAAGCGCGGCGCCGTAGCTGACCTCGCGCCAGCCCGCCCCGGCGCGTTCGGCGAGGAAGGTCCGCTCCGGCGCCTGCGCCGCCCAGTGCTCCAGCAGCAGGCCGAGCTTGGGCGGGTAGTCGCCCAGCGGCTGCGGGGAGCGCAGCACCCGGCTGCCGTCGGGCAGGGTCTCGACGGCGACCTCGGGCGGGGCGAAGGCGAGCGGGGCGAAGGGCGGCTTGGACATGGCGGACGCTCTCCAGGGTGGCCGTCACGTCGGCATCATAGCAGCGCCCCGGCCCTGGCCCAGAGCGTCCTGCCGCCAGCGTGCGGGCGGGCCTTTCGGGCTAGAATGGCGGCCCGCTGATCACCCCAACCTGGAGCCGAGAGATGCTGGAGACCCTGATCGAGCGCACCCTCTACGCCACCCGCTGGCTGCTGGCGCCGCTCTACCTCGGCCTGTCGCTGGCCCTGCTCGCGCTGGGCATGAAGTTCTTCCAGGAGGTGTACCACCTGCTGCCGACGGTCTTCGACCTGGCCGAGACCGAGCTGGTGCTGACGGTGCTGTCGCTGATCGACATGACCCTGGTCGGCGCCCTGCTGATCATGGTGATGTTCAGCGGCTACGAGAACTTCGTCTCGCGCATCGACCTCGACGAGGGGGCGGACAAGCTCGAGTGGCTGGGCAAGTACGACGCCGGCACGCTGAAGCTCAAGGTCGCCGCATCGATCGTCGCCATCTCCTCGATCCACCTGCTGCGCGCCTTCATGAACGCCCAGCAGATCCCCGACAACAAGCTGATGTGGTACGTCATCATCCACATGACCTTCGTCTTTTCGGCGCTGCTGCTCGGCTTCCTCGACCGGATGTCCTTCGAGGCCCATCGCAAGCACTGAACCGGCGTCACGCCAGCCGCTGCCGGGCGCACCGTGGGTAAGTAATTGTCCTGAATGGTGCAGGGCAGCATCCTCCACTAGGCTTACAGACAGGGGAGCAACCCGGCACGCGCGAGCCGCCTTGATCGCCATCAAGGAATTGCCCCGCAATAAGCGTACAAAAAACGCGGGTACACTCCATTTGGACGCCACGGACAAGGCCAGGCCAGGATGGCTTCTTCGCTACATCGCCGCCAGCTGTTGCGCGCCGACCCGCACGGTCTGCGGCACCCCGTGCGCCCCCCCTGGGCGACGGCCCGCTTCCACGACGACTGCAGCCGCTGCGACGCCTGCCTGCCGGCCTGCCCGGAGCGGATCCTGGTGGTCGGCGACGGCGGCTTCCCGGCGGTCGACTTCAAGCGCGGCGAATGCACCTTCTGCGCCGCCTGCGTTACCGCCTGCACCCCGGGCGCGCTGCGCCGGCCGGCGCCCGACGCGCCCCCCTGGTCCTGCATCGCCCGGGTCGCCGACGACTGCCTCGAGGCCGCCGGCGTCCACTGCCACGCCTGTATCGACCCCTGCCCGCACCAGGCCCTGACCTTCCCGCCGGGGGCGCCGCGCGGCAGCCTGCCGCAGGTCGACGCCGGCGCCTGCAGCGGCTGCGGCGCCTGCGTCGCGCCGTGCCCGGTGGGCGCGGTGCGTATCGGCGCGCCCGCCCCGGCGCGCCGGGAGATCGCCGCATGAACCTTGCCAGCCTGGTGGTCCACACCCGCCCGGGCGACCGCGACCGGATCGCCGACCAGCTGCGCACGCTGCCCGGGGTCGAGATCCACGCCGCCACCGACGACGGCCGTCTGGTCGTCACCGTCGATCACGACGTCTCCCAGGTGACGGCAGACACGTTGACGGCGATCCACGAAACCCGGGGCGTGATCTCGGCGGCGATCACCTTCCAGTACAGCGACGACGAATCCGAAACCTAAGGAGAGGCGGTCATGAAACTGACTCGGCGTGACTTCATCAAGACCCAGGCGATCACCGCGGCGGCGACCGCGGCCGGCGTGACCCTGCCGGGCGCCCAGGCGGCGCTGACGGCCGGCAAGAGCGACATCCGCTGGGACAAGGCCCCGTGCCGGTTCTGCGGCACCGGCTGCAGCGTCCTGGTCGGGGTCAAGAACGACCGCGTGGTGGCCACCCAGGGCGATCCCGACGCCCCGGTCAACCGCGGCCTGAACTGCATCAAGGGCTACTTCCTGTCCAAGATCCTCTACGGCGACGACCGGCTGCAGACGCCGCTGCTGCGGATGAAGGACGGCAAGTACGACAAGGAGGGCGAGTTCACGCCGATCACCTGGGACCAGGCGTTCGACATCATGGCCGAGAAGTGGAAGGCCGCGATCGCCAAGACCCGCAACAGCGACGACATGCCGGCGGTCGGCATGTTCGGCTCCGGCCAGTGGACGGTCTGGGAGGGCTACGCCGCGGCCAAGCTGTACAAGGCCGGCTTCCGCTCCAACCACCTCGACCCCAACGCCCGCCACTGCATGGCCTCGGCGGTCGCCGGCTTCATCCGCACCTTCGGCATCGACGAGCCGATGGGCTGCTACGACGACCTCGAGCACGCCGACGCCTTCGTGCTCTGGGGCTCGAACATGGCCGAGATGCACCCGATCCTCTGGTCGCGCCTGACCGACCGGCGCCTGACCGCGCCGCACGTCAAGGTGGCGGTGCTGTCGACCTTCCGCAACCGCAACTTCGATCTCGCCGACCTGGGCATGATCTTCACCCCGCAGACCGACCTGGCGATCCTCAACTACATCGCCCACTACATCATCCAGAACGGCAAGGTGAACCAGGAGTTCGTCGCCAACCACGTCAACTTCGTCAAGGGCACCGACGATATCGGCTACGGCCTGCGGCCGACCCACCCGCTGGAGCAGCAGGCAAAGAACGCCGCCAAGGCGGGCGGCGGCGAGAAGATCGACCTCGACCAGTTCGCCGCCTTTGTCGCCGCCTACGACGTCGACACCGTCAGCAAGCTCTCCGGCGTGCCGGCCAAGGACCTCGAGGCGCTGGCCGAGCTCTACGCCGACCCCGAGCGCAAGGTGGTCTCCTACTGGACCATGGGCTTCAACCAGCACACCCGTGGCACCTGGGTGAACAACATGGTCTACAACGTCCACCTGCTGACCGGCAAGATCTCCGAACCGGGCAACGGCCCGTTCTCGCTCACCGGCCAGCCGTCGGCCTGCGGCACCGCGCGCGAGGTCGGCACCTTCGCCCACCGCCTGCCGGCCGACATGGTGGTGGCCAACGCCGACCACCGCGCCTATGCCGAAAAGGCGTGGCAGCTGCCGGCCGGGACCATCCCCGGCAAGGTCGGCTACCACGCCGTGCTGCAGAACCGGATGCTCAAGGACGGCAAGCTCAACGCCTACTGGGTGATGTGCAACAACAACGTCCAGGCGGCGCCGAACATGAACGAGGAGACGCTGCCGGGCTACCGCAACCCGGACAACTTCATCGTCGTCTCCGACCCCTACCCGACCGTCTCCGCGCTGGCCGCCGACCTGGTGCTGCCGACCGCCATGTGGGTCGAGAAGGAGGGCGCCTACGGCAACGCCGAGCGGCGCACCCAGTTCTGGCACGAGCAGGTGCGCGCGCCGGGCGAGGCCAAGTCCGACCTGTGGCAGCTGATGGAGTTCGCCAAGCGCTTCAAGGTCGAGGAGGTCTGGTCCGACGAGCTGCTGGCGAAGATGCCCGAGTACCGGGGCAAGACCCTGTTCGAGGTCCTCTACGCCAACGGCCAGGTCGACCGGTTCCCGTACCGGCCCGGCGACATCAAGGACGCCGCGGGCAACGTCTACGCCAACCACGAATCGGAGGCGTTCGGCTTTTACGCGCAAAAGGGGCTGTTCGAGGAGTACGCCGCCTTCGGTCGCGGCAAGGCCCACGACCTGGCCGACTTCGAGACCTACCACCAGGCGCGCGGCCTGCGCTGGCCGGTGGTCGACGGCAAGGAGACGCTGTGGCGCTTCCGCGAGGGCTACGACCCCTACGTCAAGGCCGGCGAGGGCATCCGTTTCTACGGCAAGCCCGACGGCAAGGCGGTGATCTTCGCCCTGCCCTACGAGCCGCCGGCCGAGGTGCCGGACGCCGAGTACGACCTCTGGCTGGTCACCGGCCGGGTGCTCGAGCACTGGCACTCGGGCTCGATGACCCGGCGCGTGCCCGAGCTCTACCGCGCCTTCCCCGACGCGGTGGTGTTCATGCACCCGGAAGACGCCAAAAAGCGCGGTCTCAAGCGCGGCATGGCGGTCAAGCTGCAGACCCGGCGCGGCGAGCTCGAGACCCGGGTCGAGACCCGCGGCCGCAACCGCCCGCCCGAGGGGCTGATCTACATCCCCTGGTTCGACGCCGGCCGCCTGGTCAACAAGCTGACCCTCGACGCCACCTGCCCGATCTCCAAGGAGACCGACTACAAGAAGTGCGCCGTGCGCGTGGTCAAGGCGTGAGCGGAGCCGGCTGAGAGACCCCGACGATGAGCCTCGAGACCCAAGCCGACCGCGCCCCGGGGCCGTCCAGCCCCGGGCGCCGGCGCTTCCTGCAGGAGGTGGCGATGACCGCCTGCGGGGCGGCGCTGTTCGGCGGCGGGGTCACGCTCTACGCCACCAGCGCCCGGGCGTTGCCGGCGCAGGCGCTGCGCCCGCCGGGGGCGCTGGAGGAGACGGCGTTCCTCGGCGCCTGCGTCCGCTGCGGCCTGTGCGTGCGCGACTGCCCCTACCCGACCCTGGACCTGGCTCGGCTCGGCGATCCGCTGCCGGTCGGCACCCCCTACTTCGTCGCCCGCGCCGTGCCGTGCGAGATGTGCGAGGACCTGCCCTGCGTCAAGGCGTGCCCGACCGGCGCCCTCGACCCGGGCCTGACCGACATCGACGACGCGCGCATGGGGCTGGCGGTGCTGATCGACCAGGAGACCTGCCTCAACTTCCTCGGCCTGCGCTGCGACGTCTGCTACCGGGTCTGCCCGCTGCTCGATGAGGCGATCACGCTGGAGCTCGACCACAACGAGCGCACCGGCAAGCACACCCGCTTTCTGCCGACCGTCCACGCCGACGCCTGCACCGGCTGCGGCAAGTGCGAGGCCGCCTGCGTGCTCGAACAGGCGGCGATCAAGGTGCTGCCGCTGGCCGTGGCCCGCGGCCAACTCGGCAGCCACTACCGGCTCGGCTGGAAGGAACAGGAGAAGGCGGGACGCCCGCTGCTCGACAACATCATCGACCTGCCCGACCGCATGCCCGGCAGCGAGGTGCCGCGATGACCGCCGCCGCCCTGCCCGCCACCGTCACCCGGCCGCGCTGGCGCTGGAAGTGGCTGCTGCTGCGCCGGCTGACCCAGGTCGGCATCCTCGGCCTGTTCCTGCTCGGCCCGCTGGCCGGCGTCTGGATCGTCAAGGGCAACCTGTCGTCGAGCCTGGTCCTCGACACCGTGCCGCTGACCGACCCGTTCCTGCTGCTGCAGGTCGCCGCCAGCGGCCACCTGCCGGAGACCACGGCGCTGCTCGGCGTGGCCCTGCTCGTCGCCGGCTACCTGCTGGTCGGCGGCCGCGCCTTCTGCGGCTGGGTCTGCCCGGTCAACGTGGTCACCGACAGCGCCGCCTGGCTGCGCGAAAAACTCGGTCTGCGCCCGCGCGCCCGGCCGTCGCGGACGACCCGTTACTGGCTGCTCGGCACGCTGCTGGTCGCCACCGCCCTGACCGGGGTCGCCGTCTGGGAGTGGGTCAACCCGGTGTCGCTGCTGCATCGCGGGCTGATCTTCGGCCTCGGTTACGCCTGGCTGGTGGTGCTGGCGGTGTTCCTGTTCGACCTGCTGGTGACCCCCCGCGGCTGGTGCAGCCACCTGTGCCCGATGGGCGCCGCCTACAGCCTGCTCGGCGCCGCCAGCGTGGTGCGCGTGCGCGCCGACGACCGCGCCCGCTGCGACGACTGCATGGAGTGCTTCCGCGTCTGCCCCGAGCCGCAGGTGATCGAACCGGCGCTGAAGGGGGGCGAGCGCGGCCTCGGCCCGGTGATCACCGGCATGAACTGCACCAACTGCGGACGCTGCATCGACGTCTGCGACCAGGCGGTGTTCCGCTTCGGTACCCGTTTTCACAACACCATGGAGGCTTCGTCATGAAGAAGACCGCTGCCTTGATCCTGCTGCTGGCCTTCGGTGCCGCGGCACTCCCGGGCCTGCTCGGAGCCCAGATGGCGGACCCGATGCGCGGGGCGGCGACGCTCGGCGCGACCAATCAGGTCCAGGAGTTCAAGCCGATGATGAAGGAGCGGCCGCCGCTCGAACGCGACTTCGTGCAGCAGCCGCCGCTGATCCCGCACGAGATCGACGGCTACCTGATCAACGCCAATGCCAACAAGTGCCTGACCTGCCACAGCTGGGACAACTACCGCGCGGCCAAGGCGACCAAGATCAGCCTGACCCATTTCCGCGACCGCGACGGCAAGGAGCTCTCCAACGTCTCCGCCAGCCGTTACTTCTGCATCCAGTGCCACGTGCCGCAGGTCGAGGCCCGGCCGCTGGTCGAAAACGATTTCCGCCCGGTCGATGCGCTGGGCGGCCGCTGAGCCGCGGTTGCCGCCGCACGGAACAGAAAGGATTCAGTCATGACTGATTCGGAACGTCCCGCCAAGTCCGGCAAGGGCCGGGTCTACGGCCTCGGCACCCTGGTCGTCGTCTTCATCCTCGGCATCCTCTCCTGGGGCGGGTTCAACACGGCCATGGAGTGGACCAACACCGAGAGCTTCTGCATCTCCTGCCACGAGATGCAGGAGAACGTCTACGTCGAGTACCAGGACACCATCCACTACGAAAACCGCACCGGCGTGCGCGCCACCTGCCCCGACTGCCACGTGCCCAGGGAGTGGACGCACAAGATCGTGCGCAAGATCCAGGCGAGCAACGAGCTGCTGCAGAAGGTGCTCGGCACCATCGACACGCCGGAGAAGTTCAACGCCAAGCGGCTGCAGCTGGCCGAGAACGTCTGGCGCACCATGCAAGAGACCGATTCGCGCGAGTGCCGCAACTGCCACGGCTACGACTACATGGACCTGACCCGGCAGGGCCGGCGCGCCTTCGACCAGCACGTCAGCGGCCTCGACGAGGGCAAGACCTGCATCGACTGCCACAAGGGCATCGCCCACCGCCTGCCCAAGGTTCCCGACCGGCAGGCCCAGGTCGCCAACTGACGGCCGGCACCGCGGCGGGGGTGGCTCCCCGCCGCCGCGAGGCGGCGCAGCGCGGTCGGGTGGTGGCGACGGCGGACGCGGAGCGGGTCGGCCCGCACATGACAAGGATCAAATAATCGCACACCCGGACGCCGGCGGGTAGACGTGACCGGCACCTCTCCGCCTGCCTAGACTCCAAGTGACAAAGGGCCCTGTCCGTCCTGCTCACCAGGTCACGCGGAGGAGAGTGCGCATGCCGAGTCGAACCCCGTCCGGGCTGATCACCGACACCACCCCCACCGAGTTCTTCCAGGCCAGCGTCGGCGCCGCGATGGCGCACCAGAAGGTGCAGGCGGACGACGATACCGTCTACTACCTGGTCAGCCTGCTGACCCATTTCCTGCATGCCGAGAACCTGTTCGAGACCACCGACGACGGCATCGGGCTGCGCCCGCTCGCCTTTCTCTACGCCGACGCCGTGCACAGCCGCCACGCCGTCGACCGCCACGCGGCCCTGCGCCGGCTGGGCGACGTCGCCCTGTTCATTGCCGGCTGCTTCGCCGACAGCCTCGACCGCAAGGCGGTCGACGTCGACTACTACATCGCCATGGGGGGCAGCGCCTACGGCCACCTGGCGGAGAACCTCGACGGCACCCGGCGCGGCAAGGCGCTGTCGCCGATCTACCGCGAGCTGGCGGCCAAGTTCACCCCCTTTGTCGACGTCCTCGGCGAGGCCAGCGAGACGGTCCAAGGGCGCGAACAGCGCACCCTGCTGCGCCTGTACGAACTCTGGCTGCGGACCGGCAGCCCGCGCCTGGCGCGCCACCTGCGCGACCGCGGCGTCGAGCCCAACACCGGCCTGACCACGCGCACCCACTGAGAGCCGGTGAAAGCATCACCACGCCTGCTGCGACACCCCCTGACCGCCCCTGGCGGCGTTGCGGGGACCCCCAAAAGCGCTTACGTAGCGGCGCTACGCGCGCACTTTTGTGCACCCCCGCGCCTTGCCAGACACGCCCAGGCGGCGTCTCGCGACGGCGGGCGATGCTTTCACCGGCTCTGACGCCACCATGGCGCCCCAGGTCAGCGCGATCCAGCACCACCTCGAGTGCATCTACGCCATCGATCCCGGCTGCCGCGCCGAGCAGTTCCTGGTCACCGACCCGGCCGACGCGGCCCCGGACAGCACCGCGCCGGAGGAGGAGTTGCGGGTGCGCGCCGGCGCCGACGAACTGGAACTCGCGCTCTACCTGTCGGCGGACCTGCTCGACCGGCTGCGCGACGACGACCCGCTGACCCGGCTGCACGACGGCAACCTGGCCGACCTCTGCCTGGTCATCGAGGGGGTCAGCCACTTCCTCGGGGTCGCCTGGCACGCCAGGCACGAGACCCCGGTCACCTGCCTCGAGCTGGAGCTGCAGGCGGAGGTCGACAAGTACCTGCTGGCGCTGCTGATCGCCGCCCGCCAGGGTCACGGCCGCGCCCCGCGCGGGCTGCACGGCCGGCTGTTCCGCCAGGTGCGCTACGCCGCCGGCCTGGACCACGCCACGCGCCAGCGCTACCACCGCGCCAACCGCTACGCCGCCGCCTACTGCGCCTGGCTGGAACGTCGCCATCTGCGCCGCGGCGACCCGCGCGCCCTGGTGCGCGAGCTGCGCCGCTTCTACCGCCTGCGCCAGCAGGCCAAACTGGGCCACATCAGCCATCGCAGCCGGCCGCACTAGGCCCCAGCCACGCGCCCCGTCTCCGGGTCTCCGCCGCCTGCCGGAGCGCCCCGCCGGGTGTGACCCGTGACACTACCTCGACGGCAACGGCCACAGTACAATGGCCCCTCGTCCCGGAAGGATCCACCATCCCAGCAGCCGGCCGTCGATGCGGATCAAGATTGAGACCAAAGCGCTGCAACTCGGCATGTTCGTCGCCGAGCTCGACCGCCCGTGGCTCGAAAGTCACTTCCTGTTTCAAGGGTTTACCATCAGCAACGCGGCCGAGCTCGAAGACGTGCGCAAGAGCTGCGCCTACGTCTTCGTCGACCTCGAGAAGAGCCGCATCAGCGACCCCAAGGTGCGCCAGCAACTGCTCGCCCTGGCCGGCGCCGACAGCACCCAGAGCCCGGTACGGGACGACCAGAAGCCCTACCTGAAGAGCTTCGAGGAAGAGATCGAGAGCGCCGAGGCGATCCACTCCGGCGCCCAGGCGTACGTCGAAAAGATCTTCGCCGACACCCGCATCGGCAAGGCCCTCGACACCGAGGAGGCCAAGGCGGTGGTCTCGGACATGATGGAGAGCATCATCCGCAACCCCGACGCCCTGGTGCTGCTGAGCAGCCTGAAGGCGTTCGACGAGTCCGAGATCACCCACAGCATGAACGTCTGCACCCTGGCGCTGGCGTTCGGCCGCTTTCTCGGCATGGGCCCCGACCCGCTGCACGAACTCGGCCTGGGCGCGCTGCTGCACGACATCGGCGAGACCCGGGTGCCGGGCGAGGTGCTGAAAAAGCGCTACGGCCTGACCGCCGACGAGACGCGCGAGATGCAGCGCCACACCGAGCACGGCGCCGACATCCTGCGCGACATGCAGGGCATCCCGACCAGCGCGGTCGACATCGCCCTGACCCACCACGAAAAGATCAACGGCAAGGGCTACCCGCGCGGCCTCAAGGGCGAGGACATCGGCCACTTCGCGCGCATGGTCTCGATCATCGACGTCTACGACCGCCTGACCCACGTCGCCAACAAGCAGCGCTACATCACCAGCACCGACGCGCTGAAGAACATGTACGAGTACCGCAACGTGTTCTTCGACGGCGAGCTGATCGAACGCTTCATCCAGTGCCTCGGCATCTACCCGGTCGGCACCGTGGTCGAGCTCGGCTCGGGCGAGGTCGGGGTGGTGATCTCGGTCGAACCCGACCATCACCTGCTGCCCAAGCTGATGCTGGTGCGCGACAACGCCAAGCAGCCGGTCTACCCGCCACGGATCATCAACCTGCGCCACTACCGCGGCCTCGCCGAAAGCGAGAAGTTCGCCGTGCGCCGGGTGCTGCAGCCCAACGCCTACGGCATCGACCTGAAGAAATACATGCTGCGCGAATTCATGTTCTGAAGCCGCGCCGGCGCGCCCGCAGTGAAGCTATATCCCGGTACCGCGGAAACTCACTGCGGTCCCATAAACTCCCTCTCCCTCAGGGAGAGGGTTGGGGTGAGGGGGAGAATCCAGCCAACCCTCTGATTTCTCGATCCCCTCATCCTTCTCCCTGAGGGAGAAGGGACGCCCTGATTCACTTTTTCATGTCATCGATCTTCACAGCACGTTGAAGAACCCTTGCCTGACAGCAATTCGTAACTCTTGGCGCTGTTCGTTTATGGGACAGCAGTGGCGGAAACTCTGAATTGATCAGAGTTTCCCCAGCTGACCTTTACCGCTTGCCCTCCATCGGCTCGGTGCCGAAGACGTGGAGCGGCTCGGCCCTGCCGCGCACCCGCTGCCGGCCGAGGTCGCGGAACCGGGCCCGGGTCGCGTCGGGCAGTTGCACATAGCCCTGGCTGGAGACGACGACCCGGTAGCCGACGCGCTTGGTCAGCCCCTCGAGGCGGCTCGCCGTGTTCACCGTATCGCCCAGAAAAGAGTACTCGTAACGCTGCTCGGAGCCGATGGTGCTCGCCATCACGCTGCCGTAATGGATGCCGGCGCCCATCTCCGGCGGGCGCCCGTCCGGCAGGGTGAACTGGCGCGTGTGGGCGAGGATCTCCAGGGCGCTCTGCACCGCGTCCTCGACCGGGTTGGTTGCGCGCTCCAGGCCGTAGACCGCCAGCACCGCGTCGCCCATGAACTTGTTGATGGTGCCGCCGTGGCGCGCGACGATCTCGCTGAGGTCGGAAAGGTAGGTGTTGAGAATGAAGATCATCTCCTCCGCCGACGCCGACTCGCTCCGGCTGGCGAAGTCGCGCATGTCGCAGAACATGATCGCGACCTCGTCCTCCTGATCACGCTTGTGCGAATCGTCGGCGGTCGCCAGCAGCTTCTCCATGAGGTTGGCGCCGACCACCCGCTCCAGCGTCTTGTGCAGGCGGTCGCGGTCGCGCAGGTTCTCGATCATGGCGTTGATCTGCACCGCCATCAGCCCCAGCTCGTCCTGCGCCATGATCGGCGCCCGCTGCTCGAAATCGCCCATCTGCACGCCGTGCAGCACGCTCATCTGCTCCTTCAGGAAGGCGTGGATGTTGCGCGTGTAGCTGCTGATCAGCCGCAGCAGCAGGGCCAGCAGGACGCCGAAGATGAACATCACCTCGACCAGGAACAGCAGCGGCAAGTGGCCCGGCTGCGCCCCGGTCTCGCCCTGGATCAGGCGGTAGGCGCTGAGCGAAATGGTCAGCGCCAGGATCAGGATGGTCACGGTCATGACGACGCTGAACTTGTGCGCCATCGGCACCATGGTGAAGCCGCCGTCGACGCTCACCTCGCCACGGCGAAACCAGCCCAGCTGGCGCGCCAGGGCGTTGTCGATGGAGGCGAAATAGCCGAACACCACCACCCCGAGGGCCACGTCGGCGACCTGGTCGTGGCCGAGGAACAGCGGCTCGAACAGCAGCACCCCGGCCGCGACCAGCAGGTAGAGGCCGAAATCGACGGCGATGCTGAGCCAGCGGCGACGGGCGAACGGCACCACCCGCCGCAGGCGCGGGCTGACCACGACGTCGATCACCACGGCGACGGCGAACAGCACCGCCAGCAGCAGGGCGATCGGGAGAAAGCGGCCCGGGCCGGCATCCAGGCTGTAGACCAGCTCGTGCGCCACCAGCAGGGCCAGGCAGATGGCGAAGTAGGCGTAGGTCTGGAATTTTTCCGCTGGCTGGATCAAGGCGGCGTACCCGACCCGCTACAGCAGCCAGGAGCAGGGCCGACAACCGGCAGCGACGGGCAAGCATCCATTCAGCGGAGACCCTCCTTGATCGGCGTCACGTATTCGCCGGGAACTCAGTCGACCTCGATCACCTCGGCAATCACCGACCGCGGCGCGGCGGTGAACAGACCCGCGCTCGCCACCCGCATCAGCCCGCTGGAGCCCTGGATATAGGCCTGGATCGCCTCGGAGGACTCCCACAGGCTGACCGCGCCACCACGGCCGTTCTCGTAGTCCGCGAAAAAGGTGACGGCACAGAATCCGGGCTGCTGCTCCATGACCTCCTTGGCGTGGTGCGCAAGCAGCCTGACCGCCTCGTCATTCCCGGGCCTGAAGTCGAAGTTGAACACCCGACAGTACCTGGCCATGTCGCCACCACCTCGTCCTGGGTCACCTGGACCCGATAGGACCATCTATAGCAGCTTGGCCACGTAAGTGCCGGATCGCGAAGGGTCGTGTGCGAACCGCCGGCATCCAGGCACGGGCGTCTGACCGGCAGTCGAGGCCCCGCCCGGTAGGAGGCCTGACTTTATGCCCCCCAGGTACCCGGGCCGATACGGCGGTCGGCCCGAGGCACGGCCGGGTCGTGGCGGTGGCGCCGCCTGTAGCCTCGTCCCTCCTGGTAGGAGGCCCGCCCCCGGGCCGATAGGGCATCGAAATGTCACGCAGGAGACGGCTGCGAGCCTAGAACCTTCGAGTCCAGAATCTACCCTCAAAGAACCTGACCACGGCTCGCCTCTGCACTATCGAAGTCGTAAAGATTCCCGGATTGGGTAGGATTCTACCCAATCGGGAATCTTGGCGACGGTAAAGCCGGCTTCCCATGCCGCCTCAAGTGGTAAATGCATCTTTACTTTTACTCTTAACTGGTAAAGACTTCATTACCATGAATGCGCAGCTCACAGGCCGATACGTCACAACCTCCGTCGCCGGCGAGTCATTCGACGCCTTCGTGCCCGACGCCTTGCCGCCCCGGCTGGAGGCCGATCAGCTAGCCATACTGGCCGAACCGCTGCGCGGGGCCGAGGCGGCGCTGGCCCGGCTCGACCTGGCCGGCGAGATGATCCCGTCGCTCGACGGGTTCATCTACGCCTTCGTCCGCAAAGAGGCCCTGCTCTCCTCCGAGATCGAGGGCACCCAGGCGACCCTGGTCGACGTGCTCGCCTGGGAGCAGACGGACCAGCTCGGCACCTCCAGCATCGAGGACATCGAGGAGGTCACCAATTACGTGGCCGCGGTCAACCACGCCTTCGAGCAGATCCACGCGCCGCAGGGCGTACCGATCTGCATCCGGCTGTTCAACGACTGCCACCGCATCCTGATGCAAGGCGTGCGCGGCGCGACCAAGCAGCCCGGCGAACTGCGCCGCTCGCAGAACTGGGTCGGCGGCAGCCGCCCCGGCAACGCTGTCTTCGTGCCGCCGCCGCCCGAGCGGGTCGCCGACCTGCTCGGCGACCTGGAGCGCTACATTCACGCCGACGACGCCCTGGCGCCGCTGCTGCGCGTCGGCCTGGTCCACGTCCAGTTCGAGACCATCCACCCCTATCTCGACGGCAACGGCCGCCTCGGGCGGATGCTGATCGCGCTGCTGCTCGACCACTGGCGGCTTTTGAAGAGCCCACTGCTCTACCTCAGCCTCTACCTGAAACAGAACCAGGCCGCCTACTACCGCTGGCTCTCCGCCGTGCGCACCGAGGGGGACTGGACCGGCTGGCTGCGCTTCTTCCTCGACGGCGTCGCCGCGATCGCCGACGACGCAACCCGCGCGGTGCGCGGTCTCTACGCCCGGGTCAGCGAGGACCGGCGCACGCTGCTGGCCACCCCCGGCGCGACCGTCACCGCCATCCAGCTGTTCGAGCAGTTGCCCAGGCACCCGGTCATCACCATGCCCCTGGTGACCCGGCTGCTGTCGACCAGCAAGCCGACCGCCGGCAAGGCGATCGAGGTGCTGATCCGGGCGGGCATCCTGGCCGAGGTGGGGGCGAAAAAGCGAGACCGGTTGTACCGTTACACCGCCTACCTCGAACTCCTCGACTAGAAGATGGCTCGACTCGTCGGTACGACTCGAGGCCTGCCAAAGGAGATGGTCGGCGCACGTCTACTTTCGCGTCCCCCAGGTTCGCAGGCACACTGCCGCAATCGGCTTGGCCCACTCGGGCATTTCGACGTCGAGTTCGCGCAGCTCGCCAGCGACGACGTGCACCAGGCGCCGGACGTGCGGTCGTCCTTGAGCATCCAGCGGGTGCGAATTGTCATACACGGCGAGTCGATGTAGGCCTGGCGCCAGCCGACAGAGATTCCTGATGGAGTGCCTGCAGCGCTCGCGGATCAGCGCTTCCGGGATGTCGTGCCCGCCCCGCGCGACACGGGCGGCCACCCGTTCAATGTGCCGCTCGGGCGTGTCCAGGCCGCAGTACCAGACGGAGACACGCACCCCGGCGGCGATGGCGTCGAGAAGCATGAGCGTGATCGTGTTACCGCCCAGCGTGGTCTCGAATGCGAAATCGCTGTCCTCGCGGATCGCCGCGGCCAGCCGCTCCCGCCCCGCTTCCCAGACCCGGCCGTTGGCCTCCTCGATCGACCGGTCCGGGTAGAGTCCGGCCATCGCCCGGGCGAGTTCGTCCGGGTTGTACCACTCCTGGCCCGCGGCACGGATGGCCGCGCCGCCGATCGAGCTCTTGCCGGCCCCGTTGACGCCAGCAAGGACGGTGATCAACGTTCAGACTCGGTGGCCCCGGGCAGGTAGGTGCGGTCGAGTTCCGCCGGTTCGCCGAACAGCGCCTCGCCGGTCGCGTTGGCGGCACCGGGCCGGTTCATCGTGGCGACCAGGCGATCGAACTGCTGGCCGAGCACCTGCGTGAAGCCATCCTCGGCGCGCTCCTCCTGGAGCCTGCTGACCAACGTTACCAGTTCATCGTATTGCCGCTGGGACACGGTCACCATGGCGCCCTGGCCCTGGACCTTCACGGCCACGGCCTGCTCCGTCGTCATGAGTTTGCGAAGGATCGCGCTACCGTGGCGGGCCAGTTGCGACATCGACACGCTGTCCAGCTTGTCCGAGAGTTTCAGGTGCAGCAGGTCCTCGGGGATCGGAACTCGCTCGGCGGACATCACAACCTCCTGGGTCAGGATTTGCCGTTAGACTAGCACATATTCACAATATTCACATATCGGCTCGGGCGGACAGCAACCGTTGCAAAACATGCAACAACTGCCGCCGATGGGTTGCGAAACCGTAGTGTATGAAGCCGCGAAATGGTACGGCAGGGGTTCGCCTCGAGTGGGTGTTATGACGATCATCCGCGACGGAAACCGGCCATCACGACAAATAGAGCACCGGATGTGTCGCATAACGGCCTTTCGCGACATATGAACAGCTAGTGTACTGCTTCACTCTTGGAGGCACATTCAGCGAGTTGCTGGCCGGTCAGCTGCAAGGCGCGCTTGTGCAGGAATGGCCGGGTCCTTTCAAGCAAGCGCAACGCCGCAGATGGCCGGCCAGCAGCGCGCCCGAAGGGAGCCCCCCGAAAGCACCATGACCGCGTTGCGGTGCTGGACAAGGACCGGGCCATTGCCTGCGCACCGCGCCTTGTCCTGGTACTTTCGGGGGACTCTGAATGTACCTTCAAGAGTGAAGCAGTACACTAGCCCCACATGGACGCCCTGGCCAATCGCAACATCCTGCTCGGCATCACCGGCGGCATCGCCGCCTACAAGGCGGCCGAGCTGACCCGCCTGCTGGTCACGGCCGGGGCCTCGGTGCGGGTGGCGATGACGCCGGCCGCGCAGACCTTCATCACGCCGCTGACGCTGCAGGCGCTCTCCGGCAACCCGGTGCACAGTGACCTGCTCGACCCGGCGGCCGAGGCCGCCATGGGCCACATCGAGCTGGCGCGCTGGGCCGACCTGGTGCTGATCGCCCCGGCCAGCGCCGACTTCATCGCCCGCATCGCCCACGGTCTGGCCAACGACCTGCTCAGCACGCTCTGCCTGGCGACCCGGGCGCCGCTGGTGCTGGCGCCGGCGATGAACACCCAGATGTGGCGCCACCCGGCGACCCGGGCCAACTGCGACCTGCTCGCCACGCGCGCGGTCACCCTGCTCGGTCCGGGCGAAGGCGACCTCGCCTGCGGCGAGACCGGCCCCGGCCGGATGCTCGATCCCGCGGTGCTGTTCGACGCTTTACCGGTGCTGTTCGCCGGCGGCGCGCTGGCCGGGCTGCGCGTGCTGGTCACCGCCGGGCCGACCCGCGAGGCGCTCGACCCGGTGCGCTACCTGAGCAACCGCAGCTCGGGCAAGATGGGCTTCGCCGTCGCCGCGGCCGCCGCCCGCGCCGGCGCCCGGGTGACCCTGGTCAGCGGGCCGGTGGCGTTGGCCACGCCGGCCGGGGTGGCGCGGATCGACGTCGAGAGCGCCGCCCAGATGCGCGCGGCGGTGGGCGATGCCGTCGCCGCCTGCGACATCTTCATTGCCGCCGCCGCGGTGGCCGACTACCGGCCGCAGCAGGTGGCAGCGGCGAAGGTGAAAAAACGGGCTGCGGCGCTGCACCTCGAACTGGAGCCGACGACCGACATCCTGGCCGAGGTCGCCGCGCGTGCCGACGGCCCGTTCACCGTCGGCTTCGCCGCCGAGACCGACAACGTGACCGGGCACGCCCGCGCCAAGCTCGAGGCCAAGGGGCTCGACCTGGTGGCGGCCAACCGCGTCGGCGACGGGCTGGCCTTCGATCGCGACGACAACGAGCTGGAGTTGCTCTGGCCGGGGGGCGGCCTGCGTCTGCCGCGCACCTCCAAGGCCGAGCTGGCACGCCAGCTGATCGACCGGATTGCCGAGCGTTACCATGCCACATGAGGTCAAGGTCCGGATCCTCGACCCGCGGATCGGTGACACCATCCCGCTGCCGCACTACGCCACGGCCGGCTCGGCCGGGCTCGACCTGCGCGCCTGCGTCGACGCGCCGCTGGAGATCGCCCCGGGCGCGACCGAGCTGATCCCGACCGGCCTGGCCATCCACCTCGACGACCCCGGCCTGGCGGCGATGATCCTGCCGCGCTCGGGCCTCGGCCACAAGCACGGCATCGTCCTTGGCAACCTGGTCGGCCTGATCGACAGCGACTACCAGGGGCAGCTCTTCGTCTCCTGCTGGAACCGCTCCAGTGACTCCTTTACCATCGCCGTGGGGGAACGCATCGCCCAGATGGTCATCGTCCCGGTGGTGCATGCGAATTTCAGCGTGGTCGACGATTTCGCGGCCAGCGCGCGCGGTGCCGGGGGCTTCGGCCATTCGGGCCGGCACTGACGGGTAACAACAATGAAACTGCCCAGCCTGCCCAAGTTCTCGCTCAGGCGACGCCACCAGGGCGATTTCGCCCCGTCTCCGGAGGGCGGCAAGGCGCCCGGCAAGCGCGGCCGGGCGGCCAAGGCGGCCACCCAGGGCGGGCTGAGGCTGCCCCACTTCGCCATCCCGATCATCCTCTCAGGGGCGCTGTTCTTCGCCGCCGTGCCGGTGGCGGTGGTCCTGCTCCAGGCCCAGTCGGTGACCGCCGCGGCCGAGGCCCGGGCCCAGGTCGCCGGGCGGGCGCTGCGGGCCCAGCTCCAGGCCGACCTCGAACCGACCCTCGCGGTGGCCGCGACGGTGGCCGACGCCCTGGTCGATCCGGCGCTGTTCACCGTGGAGCGCGCGGCGGAACGGGAGGCGCGTGCCGCCGAGCTGCTGGCCCGCTTCCCCGGGGCCAAGCGGGTGCGCCTACTGCCGGCCGGGTACGACACCCTCGAACAGCAGGCCGATCCGCCGATCAGCTATGCCGACATCGAGCAGTTCAGCGCCGCCGCCGCCCAGCCGGACCGGCCGCTGCCGCTCGAGGTCTACCAGTTCGGCACGCCGCAGGCGCACATCAACCTGGTGCGCCCGGTCACCGCGGCTGGGGCGGTGCCAGGCCTGCTGGTGGTCAGCTACGACCTGACCCTGCCGCGGCAGGCGCTGCGCGCCGCGGGAGGTATCGCCGGCTACGCCGAACTGGTGCAGATCGTCGCCGGCAAGCAGTTGGTGGTCGGGCGCCTCGGCGATGAAAGGCACCGGCAGGGCCAGGCCGTGGCCAGCGAGAAGATCCCGGGCACCCAGTGGAGCGTGCGCTACTGGCCCGATACGAGGGCGGCGGCGAGCCTCGGCGTCCCGCCCGAGCAGCTGCTGGCCGTCTTCGCCGGGGCGCTGCTGCTCTACCTGATCGCGGTCTACCTGGTGTTCCGCTGGCTGGCGGGCACGCTGCGCCAGGACCAGGCGGTGATCATCAAGCTGGTGACCGAGCTGGTCGAGCGGGGCGGGCGCGCCAGCTACCCGGTCAAACTGGCCAGCTTCCGGGCCATGGTCAAGCTGATCAGCAGCCTCTCGCCGCGACTGGTCGCCGCCCAGGCCTCGGCCCAGGCGGCGCAGAAGACAGCGCAGAAGACAGCGCAGAAGCAGGCGCCGAAGCTGGACGAGGAGGGGATGCCGGTGGACCAGGACGATGCCCCCCGGCCGACCCCGAAGGGGACGCCGTTGGCCAACCTGTTCGACGACCTCGAGCTGCCCGACACCGGTGCGCCGGCGCCCGTCGCGCCCGTGACCCCGGCCGCGCCCGGCAAGGCCAAGGTCCCGAGCTCGATCTTCCGCGCCTACGACATCCGCGGCGTGGTCGGCAGCACGCTCAATCCCGGCATCGCCCACCAGGTCGGGCTGGCGATCGGCAGCGCGGCGCTCGATCGCGGCCAGCAGGCGGTGGTCATTGCCCGCGACGGGCGCCTGTCGGGACCGCAGATGCTGGCCGCACTGGCCGACGGCCTGCGCGCCAGCGGCCGTGACGTGGTCGACATCGGTCTGGCGCCGACCCCGGTGCTCTACTTCGCCACCCACCACCTCGGGGTCACCTCCGGGGTGATGGTCACCGGCAGCCACAACCCGCCCGACTACAACGGCTTCAAGATCGTCCTCGACGGCGAGGCGCTGTCGGGCCAGGCGATCCAGGGGCTCTACCAGCGGCTCGAGAGTGGCGACCTGACCCAGGGTGCCGGCGGTTCGAGCAGCGAATCGATCATCGACGACTACGTCGAGCGGATCGTCGCCGACGTCCATCTTGCCCAGCCGATGAAGGTGGTCATCGACTGCGGCAACGGCGTCGCCGGCGCCGTGGCGCCGGCGCTGTACAACGCCCTGGGCTGCGAGGTGGTCGAGCTCTACTGCGAGGTCGACGGCCAGTTCCCGAACCACCACCCCGACCCCAGCCAGGCCGAGAACCTGCGCGACCTGATCGCCGCGGTGCGCAGCGAGGGGGCCGACATCGGCCTCGCCTTCGACGGCGATGGCGACCGCCTCGGGGTGGTCGATTCGCAGGGCCAGGTGATCTGGCCCGACCGGCTGATGATGCTGTTCGCGCGCGACCTGCTGGCGCGCCACCCGGACGCCGAGATCCTGTTCGACGTCAAGTGCACGCGCAACCTCGCCAGCGTGATCCGCGAGAGCGGCGGCCGCCCGACCATGTGGCGCACCGGCCACTCGCTGATCAAGGCGCGGATGCGCGAGTCGGGGGCCCTGCTGGCGGGCGAGATGAGCGGCCACTTCTTTTTCGCCGAGCGCTGGTTCGGCTTCGACGACGGCCTCTACGCCGGCGCCCGCCTGCTCGAGATCCTCTCCGGCCTGGAGATGCCCAGCAGCGAGGTGTTCGCCGGCCTGCCCGACAGCATCAGCACGCCCGAACTGAAGATCACCGTCCCCGACGGCTCCCAGCAAGGCCTGGTTGATCGGCTGGTCGCCCAGGGCCAGGCGCAGTTCCCGGACGCCGAGGTGATCACCATCGACGGCCTGCGGGTCGAGTTCGCCGAGGGCTGGGGGCTGGTGCGCGCCTCCAACACCACGCCCAACCTGATCCTGCGCTTCGAGGCCGACAGCGAGGAGGGCATCCAGAAGATCCAGGCGCGCTTCCGCGACCTGCTGCTGGCAGTCGACCCCGGCCTGCAGCTGCCGTTCTGAGCGCGACCGGCGACCCATGACCGATCCGGCGCACAGCAGCCTCGACGCCTCCCGGGCCGGCGAGGTGGCCCACGTCCTGACCGAGGCGCTGCCCTACATCCAGCGCTTCAGCGGGCGCACCGTGGTGATCAAGTACGGCGGCAACGCCATGGTCGACGAGGGGCTGAAGAGCGGCTTCGCGCGCGACGTGGTGCTGATGAAGCTGGTCGGCATCAACCCGGTCGTGGTCCACGGCGGCGGGCCGCAGATCGGCAGCCTGCTCGAGCGCATCGGCAAGGAGAGCCGCTTCGTCGACGGCATGCGGGTGACCGACAGCGAGACCATGGACGTGGTCGAGATGGTCCTCGGCGGCCTGGTCAACAAGCAGATCGTCAACCTGATCAATCGCCACGGCGGCCGCGCCGTCGGTCTGACCGGCAAGGACGGCGGCATGATCCGCGCGCGCAAGATGACCATGACCCGGGAGCGCCCGGAGCTGGCGGCGCCGGAGATCATCGACATCGGCCACGTCGGCGAGGTCGCCTCGATCGACCCGGCCCTGGTGCACATGCTCGACGGCGGCGACTTCATCCCGGTGATCGCGCCGATCGGGGTCGGCGCGGACGGCGCCTCCTACAACATCAACGCCGACCTGGTCGCCGGCAAGCTGGCGCAGGTGCTGCAGGCGGAAAAGCTGATCCTGCTGACCAACACCGCCGGTCTGCTCGACCGCCACGGCGAGTTGCTGACCGGGCTCAGCGCGGCCGAGGTCGACGACCTGATCGCCGACGGCACCATCCACGGCGGCATGCTGCCGAAGATCCGCTGCGCCCTCGACGCGGTCAACGGCGGCGTGCGCACGGCGCACATCATCGACGGCCGGGTGGTGCACGCGGTCCTGCTGGAGTTGTTCACCGACGCCGGCGTCGGCACGCTGATCCGGGCCGGGCGGCGCGGATGACGGCGACCGGCAGCGAGGCCACGCCGCGCCGCCAGCAGATCCTCGAGGCCCTGGCACGCGAACTGGAGCAGGCCCCGGGCCAGCGCATCACCACGGCCACGCTGGCGCGCTCGGTCGGCGTCTCCGAGGCGGCGCTCTACCGCCACTTCCCGAGCAAGGCGCGCATGTTCGAAGGCCTGCTCGCCTTCGCCGAGGAGACGGTGTTCGGCCGGGTCGGACGGATTCTCGAGGAGGCGGGGGACGCGGCGCAGCGCTGCGAGCACATCCTGGCGCTGGTGCTCGGCTTTGCCGAGCGCAACCCGGGCATCACCCGGATCCTGGTCGGCGACGCCCTGGTCGGCGAGACGCCACGCCTGCGCGCCCGCGTCGAGCAGTTCTTCCGCCGCCTCGACACCCAGCTCAAGCAGGTGCTGCGCGAGGGCGAACTGCGCGGCGAACTGCCGCGCGGGCTGCCGGTCGGGGCGGTCAGCGGCTTGCTGGTCGCGGCGGTCGCTGGGCGCCTGCTGCTCTATGTGCAGAGCGGCTTCGGCGACCCGCCGACGCGCGACTGGGAGGCGCAGTGGCGGCTGCTCGCCGCCGGACTCCAGGGCGGTGCGGCGCGCGACGCCTGACGGCCGGCGCGCTTACGGTTTTTTCATCTCCGGCGCCGGCTGTTTCGGCGGCAGCCCCTTGAGCTCCCGGTAGCGCGCGATGTCGGCGTCGTAGGTCGCCCGGATCTGCGCCTGCTCGGCGCGCAGCGCCTCGATGCGGGCCTGGTTGCGCGCGATCTGGGCCTCGGTGGTGGCGATGTCCTTGAGCAGCTTGGCGTCGACCTGGCTGCCGCTGCGCTCCAGTTCGGCGGCGCGCTGGCGCTGGCGCTCGAGCAGCGCCTCGCGCTCACGGATCTGTCCGGCGGCCACGGTGACCTGGCCCTCGAGCGACCGGACCTTGCCCGCGCGGGCCATCTCCAGGCCGTCGACCGAGTCGTAGGTGCTGAGCAGCAGGCGGTCGTGCTGGCGCTGGCGTTCGATCTCGCGCTGGCGCGCCTCCTCCTCCTCGCGCAGCCGTTGCTCCGCGGCCAGCTGTTCCGGGGTCTTGGCCTTCTCCTGGACGATCTCGACCGTCTGGCCGCGCTCGTTGAGCTTCTCCTTGCGCGTGTCCTGCTTGGCGTACTCCGGCGGAATGGCGCTGCCGTAGTGGGTGTTGCCCTGTTCGTCGACCCACTTGTAGATCGCCGCCGTGGCGGGCAGCGCGGCGAGCGCCAGCGGCAGCAGCAGGGCGAGGAGGCGATGGCGGATCGGTCGCATGGCGATTCCCTGTCGTTCCGGTCGGGTTGGCAACGAGTTTAACCTGGGTTTAAAGCAACCGTGACGCGGCTCAAGCTCCGTAGCGCTCGCGGTAGGCGCGGATGGCGGCCAGCGGGCCGGCCATGGCGGCGTCGTCGGCGAGGTAGTCGACCAGCTGCTCGAGGCGGACGATGGCCGCCACCGGCAGGCCGTACTCCTGTTCGACCTGCTGGACGGCGGAAAGTGCGCCGCTGCCGCGCTCCTGGCGATCGAGGGCGATGGCGACCCCGGCCGCCTCGGCCCCGGCGGCCTCGATCAGCTCGAGCGAGGCGCGCACCGAGGTGCCGGCCGAGATCACGTCGTCGATGATCAGCACCCGCCCGGCCAGCGGCGCGCCGACGATCACCCCGCCCTCGCCGTGGTCCTTGGCCTCCTTGCGGTTGAAGGCGTAGGGGAGGTCGCGGTCGTGGCGGTCGGCCAGGGCGATGGCGGTCGCGCTGGCCAGCGGGATGCCCTTGTAGGCCGGGCCGAAGAGCATGTCGAAGGCGATCCCCGAGGCGACGATCGCGGCCGCGTAGTAGCGCCCGAGCCGCGCCAGCGCGCCACCGCTGGCGAACAGCCCGGCGTTGAAGAAATACGGGCTCTCGCGCCCCGATTTGAGGCTGAAGGTGCCGAAGCGCAGGACCTGGCTGGCAATGGCGAAACGGAGGAATTCGCGCTGGTAGTCGTGCATGGTCGGGCCGCCGAAAAGAATTACTAAAGTATGATACACGCGCCCGGGCGGCGGTCGTGAACGGCGCGCATGGTGCGTCATGGGCGACGGGATAAACTGGTGGTCCCCACCCAGGAAGGATCCATGGACGCCCTCCCCACCACCCTGGTCGCCGCGCTGCTGGTCGGCCTGTTCGGCACCGTCCACTGCCTCGCCATGTGCGGCGGCATCGCCGGCGCCCTCTCCGCCAGCCTCGCCCCCGAGGTGCGCGCCCGGGCCCGCGCTGCCTTGTGGTGCCAGGTCGGCTACAACTGCGGGCGCGTGATCAGCTACGCCGTGGCCGGTGCCGCCGCCGGGCTGCTCGGGCGGTTGCTGGTGGGCGTCGTCGGCCTGGAACTGGCGCGGGGGCTGCTGCAGGGGCTGGCCGGCCTGTTCATGCTGCTGCTCGGGCTCTACCTGACCGGCTGGTGGCCGCTGCTGGCCCGGCTGGAGCGGGTCGGGGCGCGGCTCTGGCGCCACCTCGAGCCGCTGGGCCGGCGCCTGCTGCCGATCCGCCGGCCGCTCGGCGCGCTGCCGTTGGGCCTGGTCTGGGGCTGGCTGCCGTGCGGCCTGGTCTACAGCGCCCTGGCGCTGGCCGCCGCCAGCGGTGGGGCATTGGCCGGCGCCCTGGTGATGCTCGCCTTCGGCCTGGGCACGCTGCCGTCGATGCTCGGCGCCGGCCTGCTGACGGCACGGGTCGGCTCGTTCACCGGTCCGCGGCTGCGGCTCGCGGCCGGGGTGCTGGTCCTGCTGCTCGGGCTGGCCAGCCTGGGCACGCTGGCGCTGCGTCTCGCCGGGGGCGGCCACGGCGGTGGCCACGGCGACGCGCCGGCGACGGCCCAGCCGGCAGGCCACTAGGCCGCCCGGACTAGGCGTGGCGCAGGCGGTAGAGGCAGATCTCGCCGAGCAGCCCCGGCAGCAGGCGCAGGCCGAGGCCGCTGCGGTGGGCGTGGTCGACCACCGCACGCTGCAGGATCTCGATGCCGAGGGTCTCGCACAGATCCTCGAAGTCGGCCACCGTGCACAGGTGGATGTTGGGCGTGTCGTACCAGGTGTTGGGCAGCGCCTTGGACATCGGCATCCGGCCCATGGCGAGGGCCGCGCGGCAGCGCCAGTGGCCGAAGTTGGGGAAGGTGACGATGCCCTCGCGGCCCACCCGCAGCATCTCCTCGAGCAGCAGGTTGGGGTGGGCGACCGCCTGCAGCGTCTGGGTCATGACCACCACGTCGAAGCTGGCGTCGCGGAAATCGCCGAGGCCGTGGTTGAGGTCGTACTGCAGCACGTTGACCCCGGCGGCGATGCAGCGCTCGATGTTGGCCGGATCGATCTCCAGGCCGTAGCCGTGGACCCGGCGCGTGGCGGCCAGGTGGGCGAGCAGGGCGCCGTCGCCGCAGCCGAGGTCGAGCATGCGGCTGTCGGCCGCGACCCAGTCGCTGATCAGTTCGAGGTCGGGGCGCATCTCAGGCCACCTCGGCGGCGACGCGCGCCAGGTAGTTGGCGAACACCGTCCGGTAGTGCGGGATCGGTGCCAGGAAGGCGTCGTGGCCGTGCGGGGTCGCGATCTCGGCGTAGCTGACCTGCTTGTTGGCGTCGATCAGGGCGCGCACGATCTCGCGCGAGCGGGCCGGCGCAAAGCGCCAGTCGGTGGTGAACGAGAGGACCAGGAAGCGCGCCTGCACTCCGGTCAGGGCGCGGGCGAGGTCGTGCTCGCACGCGGCCGCGGGGTCGAAGTAGTCGAGCGCCTTGGTCATCAGCAGGTAGGTGTTGGCGTCGAACATGTCGACGAACGCGCGTCCCTGGTAGCGCAGGTAGCTCTCGATCTGGAACTCGACGTCGAAATTGAAGTTGAGCCGGCCCTCGCGCAGTTCGCGCCCGAACTTGGCGCGCATCGCGTCCTCGGAGAGGTAGGTGATGTGACCGAGCATGCGCGCCAGCATCAGTCCCTGGCGCGGCACCACGCCGTGGGCGTAGTAGTGGCCGTCGTGGAAGTCGGGGTCGGTCAGGATCGCCTGGCGGGCGACCTCGTTGAAGGCGATGTTCTGCGCGCTCAGTTTCGCCGCCCCGGCGATGACCACGGCGTGGCCGATGCGCGCCGGGTAGTCGATCGCCCACTGCAGTGCCTGCATGCCGCCGAGGCTGCCGCCGATCACCGCGGCCCAGCGTTCGATGCCGAGCCGGTCGGCCAGCTGCGCCTGGCTCTGGACCCAGTCGCGCACGGTGACGAAGGGGAAGTCCGGGCCGTACGGTCGGCCGCTCTCCGGGTTGGTCGTGTTCGGTCCGGTGCTGCCCTTGCAGCCGCCGAGGTTGTTCAGGCTGACGACATGGAAGCGGTCGGTGTCGATCGGCTTGCCGGGGCCGATGTAGACGTCCCACCAGCCCGGCTTGCGCTCGTCGGCGGCGTGGTAGCCGGCGGCGTGGTGGTCGCCCGACAGGGCGTGGCAGATCAGGATGGCGTTGCTGCGCGCGGCGTTGAGCTCGCCGTAGGTCTCGTAGACCAGGTCGTAGGCGGGCAGCGTGCGCCCGCTGGCCAGCTCGAGCGGCTGGTCGAAGTGCAGGGTCTGCGGTGTCACCAGGCCGACCGAGTCGGCCGGGAAGGTCTCCGACATCGGTTCAGGCTCGTGTCAGGGGGCCGGGGCGTGGAATCGAGCGGCAAGTTTAGTGCACGGCTGCACGCTTGGCGACCCGTTCAGAGCCGCCGAAAGAACCCGGGCAAGGCACTTTGCAGCCGACCGGTAGGGCGACGCGGCACGGGCCGCCGGGTGGCGCCGACGCCGTACTCCGGTCAGCACAGCCGCGGCGGGCCCGTGCGGCGCTCACTCGGGAGCGATGCCTGCGGGCAGGCGGCCCGGGGCGACCACGCGCACCCGCTTGCGGCGGCCGCTGCTGCCCTGTTCGAGCTGGACCTGGCGCCTGGGGACGGCGAACAGCTCGGCCAGGAAGGTGGTCAGGGCGCTGTTGGCCCGCCCTTCGAGCGGCGGCGCGGCGACACGCACCTTGAGTGCATCGCCGTGGCTGCCGGCCAGCTCGCTGCAGCGCGCCCCGGGCTGGACCCAGAGGTCGAGCACCAGGTCGTCACCGTCCCAGCGGCAGCCGGTCAATTCAGTGCCAGGGCGACGGCGTGCAATGGCGGCACCAGCAGCAGCTTGGCCAGCTGCAGGCCGAGCAGGACCACGATCGGCGACAGGTCGACCCCCGACACCGGCGGCAGCCGCTGCCGCACCGGTTCGAGCAGCGGCCGGTTGAGGCTGTAGAGCAGGGCGCCGAGCGGGTTGCGGCCGGGATTGAACCAGCTCAGCAGCGCCTGGACGATGACGCTGACGAAAAAGACGTTGATCACCAGCGTCACCAGCTCGGCCAGCGACCAGAACAGCAGCCCGCCGAGACCGAGCGGCATGTCGCGCAGGGCCGCGATCACGGCCAGCGTCACCATCTGCACCACCAGCAGCAGCAGCAGCGAGGCGCCGTCGATGCGCGCCGTGCCCGGGATCGCCCGGCGCAGCGGCTTCAGCACCGGCTGGGTCGCCTTGAGCACGATCTGCGACAGCGGGTTGTAGAAGTCGGCGCGGCACAGCTGCAACAGGAAGCGCAGCAGCAACAGCAGCAGGATCAGGCCGAGGACGGCCTGGACCAGGAACTCGACCGGGCTCAGCAGGTAGTCACGCCCCATGGTCGCGGTCCAGCAGCGTGGCCAGTTCGTCGGAGCGGTCGCGCGCGGCCTGCAGCGCGCGGGCGACCAGGGCGTTGAACCCGCCCTGGGCGAAGACCGCCAGCGCCGCCTCGGTGGTGCCGCCGGGCGAGGTGACGCGGGCGCGCAGCGTGGCCGGGCTGTCGTCACTGGAGAGCGCCATGCGCGCCGCGCCCTGGGCCGTCTCCAGGGTCAGCAGGCGGGCCGCCGCGGGCTCCAGGCCGAGTTCCACCGCCGCCTCCTCGAGCGCCTCCATGAACAGGAAGAAGTAGGCCGGCCCGCTGCCGGAGAGGGCGGTGATGGCGTCCATCTGCCGCTCGTCGTCGATCCACAGGGTCTGGCCGACGGCGCGCATGATCGATTCGGCGTGGTCGCGCTGGCTCGCACTCACCTGGGCGGTGGGGTAGAGCGCCGTGGCGCCGCTACGCACCAGCGCCGGGGTGTTGGGCATCGCCCGGACCAGCGCCTGAGGCTGGCCGAGCCAGCGCTGGATCGACGCGGCGCGGACGCCCGCGGCGATCGAGATCAGCAGCGGCGGGCGGTGGCCGAGGTGGCCGGCGAGCCCCTCGACCACCGGGCGCAGCACCTGCGGCTTGACCGCCAGGACCAGCACGTCGACGGCGCCGGCGACGGCGGCGTTGTCGGCCGCCGTCTCGATGCCGTAGCGCTGGGCCAGTTCGGCGCGCTTGTCCGGGTCCGGCTCGGCGACCCGGATCCGGCCGCCGTCGACGCCGCCCGCGATCAGGCCGCCGACCAGGCTGCGGGCCATGTTGCCGCCACCGATGAAACCGATCCGGTAGTTCTCCATGGGCGCCACCTTACTGGTTGCCGGTCGCGCCAGGCAAGGCGCCGCGCGGCGGCCGCGGGCCGAACAGCGCGGTGCCGACGCGGACGTGGGTGGCGCCCTCGTGGATCGCTGCCTCGAGGTCGTCCGACATGCCCATCGACAGGGTGTCGAGCGGGAGGCCGCCGGCGCCCAGCTCCGCGGCCAGCTGGCGCAGGGCACGATACGGCCGCCGTGCCTGGTCCGGGTCGTCGCCGGGTGCCGGGATGGCCATCAGGCCGCGCAGCCGCAGGCGCGGCAGGCGGGCGATGGCGGCGGCCAGGTCCGGCACCGCGTCCGGGCTGGCGCCCGCCTTGGTCGCCTCGCCGCTGATGTTGACCTGCAGGCAGACGTTCAGCGGCGGCCGCCCGGGCGGCCGCTGGTCGTTCAGGCGCTGGGCGAGCTTGAGGCGGTCGACGCTGTGCACCCAGGCGAAGCGCTCGGCCACGCGCCGGGTCTTGTTGGCCTGCAGCGGGCCGATGAAGTGCCATTCGAGGTCGAGCCCGGCGAGGGCGTCGAGTTTGGGCAGGGCCTCCTGCAGGTAGCTCTCGCCGAACACGCGCTGGCCCAGACGGTGCAACCGGGCCACCTCGGCGGCGCTGCGGGCCTTGCTCACGGCGACCAGGGTGACCGCCTCGGCGGGGCGTTCCGCGGCGCGCAAGGCCTGCGCGATGCGGGCGTTGACCCGCGCGTACCGGTCGCCCACGTTCGCCATGTTGCGGCCCTCAGGTGTTGTCTATACTTTACGAGCTCGCCCGGAGCCGGACCTCGGGTGAAAAATAACATAGCGGGGTAAGCGAATGGACATCTCGGAACTCCTGGCGTTCGCCCAGAAGAACGGTGCTTCCGACTTGCATCTCTCGGCCGGCCTGCCACCGATGATCCGCGTCGACGGCGACATCAAGCGGATCAACCTGCCGCCGATGGAGCACAAGGACGTCCATTCCCTCGTCTACGACATCATGAACGACAAGCAGCGCAAGGACTACGAGGAGTTCCTCGAGACCGACTTCTCCTTCGAGCTGCCCGGCGTGGCCCGCTTCCGGGTCAACGCCTTCAACCAGAACCGCGGCGCCGGCGCGGTGTTCCGTACCATCCCGACCAAGGTGCTGACCCTGGAGCAGCTCAACTGCCCGGCCCAGTTCAAGGACATTGCCAGCGTCCCACGCGGCCTGTGCCTGGTCACCGGTCCGACCGGTTCCGGCAAGTCGACCACCCTGGCGGCGATGGTCGACTACATCAACAACAAGGAGCTCGGCCACATCCTCACCATCGAGGACCCGATCGAGTTCGTGCACGAGTCGAAGAAGTCGATCATCAACCAGCGCGAGGTGCACCGCGACACCCTCGGCTTCAACGAGGCGCTGCGCTCGGCCCTGCGCGAGGATCCCGACGTCATCCTGGTCGGCGAGATGCGCGACCTGGAGACCATCCGCCTGGCCCTGACCGCGGCCGAGACCGGCCACCTGGTGTTCGGCACGCTGCACACGGTCTCCGCGGCCAAGACCATCGACCGCATCATCGACGTCTTCCCGGCGGCCGAGAAGGACATGGTCCGCTCGATGCTGTCCGAGGCGCTGCGCGCGGTGATCTCGCAGACGCTGATGAAAAAGATCGGCGGCGGGCGCATCGCCGCCCACGAGATCATGATCGGCACCCCGGCGATCCGTAACCTGATCCGCGAGAACAAGGTGGCGCAGATGTACTCGGCGATACAGACCGGCACCTCGATCGGCATGCAGACCCTGGAGCAGTGCCTGGTCGACCTGGTGCGCAAGGGCCTGGTGAGCATGCAGGACGCGCGGCAGAAGGCCAACGTCAAGGAAAGCATCCGCTAGTAGTACCGTGACCCATAGATTTCGCCAAGACCAGCGCGTCGCTGACCGGTCAGATGCAAGGCGCGCTTGTGCCGGAAGGGCGGGCCCCCTTTCAAGCAAGCGCAACGCCGCAGATGGCCGCTCAGCGGCGCGCCCGAAGGGAGCCCCCCGGAGGCGCCAGGCCGGCGTTGCAGCGCTTGCCAAGGGCTGGGCCATTGCCTGCGCGCTGCGCCTTGTCCTGGCACCTCCGGGGGGCTCTGGTGGTGTCGAAATCTATAGGTCACGGTACTAGAGGGAGGCAGCCATGGATTTTGTCGATCTGCTGAAGATGTGCGTCGAACAGAAGGGCTCGGACATCTTCATCACTGCCGGGGCGGCCCCCTCGATCAAGATCAACGGCGTGATCAACCCGGTCACCGAGAAGCCGCTTTCCCCGGAGGCCGCGCGCAAGGTCGTCTACGACATCCTGAACGACAAGCAGCGCTCCGAATTCGAGCAGACCAGCGAGTGCAACTTCGCCATCAGCGCCTCCGGGGTCGGCCGCTTCCGCGTCAACGTCTTCGTCCAGCGCAGCAACGTCGGCATGGTGCTGCGCCGGATCGAGACGCAGATCCCGACCTTCGAGGACCTGAAGCTGCCGCCGATCCTCAAGGACCTGGCGATGACCAAGCGCGGCATGGTGCTGTTCGTCGGCGGCACCGGCACCGGCAAGTCGACCTCGCTGGCGTCGATGATCGGCTACCGCAACCGCACCTCCAAGGGCCACATCATCACCATCGAGGACCCGATCGAGTACGTCCACCAGCACGCCGGCTGCATCGTCACCCAGCGCGAGGTCGGCGTCGACACCGTCTCCTACGACGTCGCCCTGAAGAACACCCTGCGCCAGGCGCCGGACGTCATCCTGATCGGCGAGATCCGCCACCGCGAGACCATGGACTACGCCATCGCCTTCGCCGAGACCGGCCACCTGGTGCTGGCCACGCTGCACGCCAACAACGCCAACCAGGCGATGGACCGGATCATCAACTTCTTCCCCGAGGAGCGCCGCAGCCAGCTGTTCATGGACCTGTCGCTGAACCTCAAGGCGGTGGTCGCCCAGCTGCTGATCCCGCGCAAGGACGGCAAGGGGCGGCGCGCCGCGATCGAGGTCCTGATCAACACCCCGCTGATGGCGGACCTGATCGGCAAGGGCGAGGTGCACGAGATCAAGGCGCTGATGAAGGAGTCGACCGAGCACGGCATGCAGACCTTCGACCAGGCCCTGTTCCAGCTCTACAAGGAGGGGGAGATCACCCGCGACGACGCGCTGCTCTACGCTGACTCGACCAACGAGGTGCGCCTGATGATCAAGCTCGACCAGGCGCAGGGCGATCCGCGCAAGTTCGTCGAGGGCTTCGACGGCCTGTCGATCGAGGACCACGAAGACGAGAGTTTCATGCGCTAGCGCCGGCCGGGGCGCGAAACGCCGCCACGCTGGCTGCCGGGAACACCGGCCCGTCGACACAGACCCGTTTCATCGCCGGCCCCGCCGGCGTGATGATCTCCACCGCGCAGCCGGCGCAGCCGCCGACGGCGCAGGCCATGTACTCCTCCAGCGACAGCTGCCCCGGCAGGCCGTAGTCGCGCGCCAGCGCCGCCGCCGCCGCGAGCATCGGCTCGGGTCCGCAGGCGAACAGTTCGACCTGCGCCCGCTGCTCCGGGTCGAGGGCGTCGAGCCAGTGGCGGGCGAGGTCGGTGACGTAACCGTGGTGGCAGCCCGGGTAGCCCTGCAGGCTGGCCAGCCGGCTCGGCACGCCCCAGTCGTCGAGCAGGGGCATGCAGGCGATGACCCCGTACGGCACCTGCGGCAGCAGGATCCGCGACGGCCGCGCCGGGAACGGGAACGGCACCTCCGAACCGAGGAAGGCGACCGGACGGAAACCGGCCCGGCGCCGCAGCCGGTCGGCGAGGAAGATCATCGGCGGCAGGCCGACGCCGCCCCCCAGCAGCAGCGCTCGCGGCCGCGCCGGGTCGGGCACGAACGGTGTGCCGATCGGCGCCATCAGGTCGAGCCGTTCGCCCGGTTGGCGCCGGGCCAGCAGCTCGGTGCCGGCGCCGACCACCTTGTAGAGCAGCTCCAGCCAGCCGGCCTCGGCATCGGCACGCAGCAGCGACAGCGGCCGGCGCATCGGCAGGGCCGGGTCGCAGCGCACGTGGGCGAAGCTGCCCGGCTGCGCCGTGCGCGCGGCGCGCGGCGCCTGCACCCGCAGCACGTACTGGGCGCCCGGGTGCGCCTGATGGGCGAGGATCTCACCCTGTTCGACGAAGATGGTGCCGCGGTGGGGGCGCCCCGGGGCGTCGCTCACGCCGGGGCGTCCAGGCGGAACACCAGCTCGCCGCCGAGCAGGGTGTGGGTCACCCGCGGGGCGAACTCCCAGCCGGCGAACGGGGTGTTGCGGCCGCGACTGCGCAGCCGCGCCGGATCGACCTGCCACGGCCGGTCGGGGGCGAAGATGCAGATGTCGGCGGCACGGCCGGGGTGCAGGGTGCCGGCCGTGCCGCCGAGCACCGCGGCCGGTCCGCAGGTCAGCCGGGCGAGCGCGGTCGGCAGGTCGAGCAGGCCGTCGTCGACCAGGCGCAGCGCCAGCGGCAGCAGCGTCTCCAGGGCCGAGATGCCGGGCTCGGTCTCCGCCAGCGGCGCCAGCTTGGCCTCGGCCTCGTGCGGCTGGTGATCCGAGCAGATGGCGTCGACGGTGCCGTCGGCGACCGCGGCGCGCAGGGCGTCGCGGTCGCGCTGGGTGCGCAGCGGCGGCAGCACGTGGCACAGGCTGTCGTAGTCGCTGACGTCGATCTCGGTCAGGTGCAGCTGGTGGGCGCTGACGTCGGCGGTCACCGGCAGGCCCTCGGCCCGCGCCGCGGCCACCAGCCGCACCGCGGCGGCGGTCGACAGCCGGCAGAAGTGGGCGCGCACGCCGGTGTGGGCGACCAGCGCCAGGTCGCGCGCCACGCCGATGGTCTCGGCCACGGCCGGGATGCCGGTCAGGCCGAGGCGCGCGCTGACCTCGCCCTCGTGGACGCAGCCGCTGGCGCGCAGCCACGGTTCGTCCGGGTGCAGGAAGACCGTCAGGTCGAAGGTGGCCGCGTAGGCCAGGGCGTGGCGCAGCAGCTGGGTGTCGCGGATCGGGTGCAGCAGGTTGGTCACACCGGCGCAGCCGGCCGCCTTCAGCGCCGCCATCTCGCTCAGCCGTTCGCCGCCCAGCCCCTGGGTCAGCGCCCCCAGCGGATGGACCCGGACCAGGCCGACGCCGGCGGCGCGGTGGGTGATCAGGTCGGCCACCGCCGGGGTGTCGATCACCGGGTCGGTGTCCGGCGGGCAGCAGAGGGTGGTGACGCCGCTGGCGGCGGCGGCGGCGGCCTCGCTGGCGATCGACGCCTTGTGCTCGTGGCCCGGCTCGCGCAGGCAGGCGCTGAGGTCGACCAGCCCGGGGCAGACCACCTGGCCGGTCACGTCCAGCTCACGCTCGGCTTCGAAACCGTCCGGGGCCGTGTCCAGGGCGACGACCAGGCCGTCGGCCAGGTAGAGGTCGGTGATCCGGTCGACCCCGGCGGCCGGGTCGATCACGCGGCCGCCGGTGATGCGCCAGCGGCTCATGACGCGGCCGCCCCGGTGTGACTGGCCATGACCATCGAGATCACCGCCATGCGGATGGCGATGCCGTGGGTCACCTGCTGCAGGATCACCGAGCGCGGCCCGTCGGCGGTGCCCGAGTCGAGCTCGACGCCGCGATTGATCGGCCCCGGGTGCATGACGATGGCGTCCGCCCTGGCCGACGCCAGGGCGGCCTCGGTCAGGCCGTAGCGCTGGAAGTACTCGTGCTTGCTCGGCAGCAGGCGGCCGTCCATGCGTTCGCGCTGCAGGCGCAGGGTGATGATCACATCGGCGTCGCGCACCCCGGCGGCGATGTCGTGGTGGACCTCGACCCCGAGCTGTTCGACCCGCGGCGGCAGCAGCGTCTTGGGCGCGATCACGCGCACGCTGCGCACGCCGAGGGTGTTGAGGGCGTGGATCTGCGAGCGGGCGACGCGCGAATGCAGGATGTCGCCGACGATCGCCACCGTCAGCGGCGTGAACTCGCCCTTGACCCGGCGGATGGTGAACATGTCGAGCATGGCCTGGGTCGGGTGGGCGTGGCAGCCGTCGCCGGCGTTGATCACGCCGACGTGGGGCGCGGCGTGGCGGGCGACGAAATGGGCCGCGCCGCTGGCCGCGTGGCGCACCACGAACATGTCGGCATGCATCGCCTCGAGGTTGCGCAGGGTGTCGAGCAGCGATTCGCCCTTGGTCGTCGCCGAGGTGCTGACGTTGAGGTTGAGGACGTCGGCCGAGAGTCGCTTGGCGGCCAGCTCGAAGGTGGTGCGGGTGCGGGTGCTCGGTTCGAAGAACAGGTTGACCACGGTCATGCCGCGCAGCAGCGGCACCTTCTTGACCGAGCGGTCGGCGACCCCGGCGAACGACTCGGCGGTGTCCATGATCTCGACCAGCTGCTGGCGCTTGAGCCCCTCGACGTCGAGGAAGTGGCGCAGGCGTCCGGCGGCGTCGACCTGCAGGGCGGCGCTCACGGGCGCTCGCCCTCGCGGCCGCCGCCACGCTCGACATAGGCCAGCGCCAGCGGCTCCGGCCCGGTCAGCTTGACGTGGTGCTCGGGGGGCAGCGCCAGCGTGGTCCCGGCGACGGCGGCGGCGATCGGCAGCTCACGGCCGCCGCGGTCGATCAGCACGGCCAGTGCGACCGAGGCCGGACGGCCGTAGTCGAACAGCTCGTTCAGCGCCGCGCGGACGGTGCGGCCGGTGTGCAGGATGTCGTCGACCAGGACGATGTGGCGACCGTCGATCTCGAACGGCAGCCGGGTCGGCCGCACCTGGGGGTGCAGGCCGATGCGGGTGAAGTCGTCGCGGTAGAAGTTGATGTCGAGCCGGCCGAGCGGCTCGCGGAAGCCGAGCCGCGGGTGCAGCCGTTCGGCGATCCAGGCGCCGCCGGTGTGGATGCCGACCATCACCGGATCGGGACGCCGGCAGGCGGCCAGCCACTGGCCGAGTCCGGTGGCGAGTTGCTCGAGCAGGGCGTCGGCGTCGAGCGCCGCGCTCATGCCGCGTCCCGCCCGGAAAACCAGGTCTCGAGGATCAACTGGGCGGCGACGCGATCGATCTCGCCACGGCCGCGGTCGCGCGGCAGCCCGGCCTCGGCCAGCCGCTGTTCGGCATCGAAGGTGGTCAGGCGCTCGTCGACGCCGTAGACCGGCAGGCCGTGGCGGGCGCGCAGCTGGCGCAGGAAGCGGCTGGCGCGCGCGGTCATCTCGCTGTCGCTGCCATCCATGTTGCGCGGGATGCCGATCACCAGCGCCACCGGCCGCCACTCCCGCACCAGGCGGTCGATGGCGCTCCAGTCGGGGTCGCGGCCGTGGGCCTCGAGGGTGACCAGGGGCGAGGCGGTGCAGGTCAGGGTCTGGCCAACGGCGACGCCGATGCGCTCGGTGCCGTAGTCGAAGCCGAGCACCGGGCCTGCGGGCCGGTCGCTCACCCGGGAGCCGTTGCGCCAGGCGGCGGTCATGCGTGGCCGACGTCGTTGGACAGGGTGCGCAGGTCGACCCCGACCAGGTGCGCCGCGGCCTCCCAGCGTTCGGCGAACGGCAACTCGAACAGGATGCGGCGATCCGCCGGCGTGCTCAGCCAGGCGTTGTCGGCCAGCTCCTGCTCCAGCTGGCCGCGCCCCCAGCCGGCGTAGCCGAGGGCGATCAGGCTCTGGCGTGGGCCCTCGCCGCGGGCGATGGCGGCGAGGATGTCGCGCGAGGTGGTCACGCCGACCTCGTCGTTGATCACATGGGTCGATTCCCAGCGCGGGTCGCTGCGGTGGACGACAAAACCGCGGTCCTGCTGCACCGGGCCGCCGAGGACGATGCGGATGCGGCCGGCGCTGGCGTCGTCGAGCTCGATGTCCATGTGGCGCAACACCTCGTCGAGATGCAGTTCCAGCGGCCGGTTGATGACGATGCCCATCGCCCCCTCGTCGTTGTGCTCGCAGATGTAGGTGACGGTGCGGGAGAAATTCGGATCGTCGAGCGCGGGCATGGCGATCAGGAACTGGTCTGTCAGGAAGGTGCGGCCGATCATGCTGCCAGTATATCGCGGAAGGGGCGCGACCGAACCGCGCTCAGCCGGCGCTCAGGCGGTTGCCGGTCAGGAACTGCCAGGTGCGGATGATCTGCAGGATGTCGGTCTCCTCGCGCATCGCCTGGGTGAACGGGGCGTAGGGGGCGGACAGGCGGACGATGCGGATGGCCGCGTCGTCGAGGATCTTCTCGCCCGAGGAGCGCAGCAGCAGAACGTCGCGCACGCTGCCGTCCGGGTTGAGGTCGACCTGGAGCATCAGGCTGCCGGCGAGGCGGCGGCGCTTGGCCTCGTCCGGGTAGTTGAGGTTGCCGATGCGCTCGACCTTGCGCTGCCAGGCGTCCATGTAGGCGGCGAAGACGTACTCCTGGGTGCGCGCCGTGACCACCTTCTTGCGCGGCCGCTCGGCGTGCAGGCGGAAGGTGTCGCTGATCTCCGCGGCGAGGCTCGCCATGTTGCGGCTGCGCTGGATCAGTTCGGCCGCAGTCGGTCGCGGCTGCTCCTCGACCGGTGGCGTCGGCGGCGGCTGGTGGAGTTCGGCCTCGGGCTGCAGCCGGGCCAGGGTCTGCGGCGTCGGCGGCGGTGTCGGCGGCGGCGCCGCCTCGCTGACGGTAGCCGGCGCGTCGCCCGGGGTCGGTTCGATGTTGGGCACCGAGACCGGGCCCTGGGGGCGTTCCTTCTCCACGGTGTTGCCGCCGCCGTCCTGGCTCGCCTGGGCCAGGTAGTCGGCCTGCTCCGGCGGCGTCTCGCTGCGGTGATGGACCAGGGTGATATCGAGGGTCAGCGGCGGCGGGGTGGTCGGCAGGCGCGGGCTGAAGTCGAAGCCGACGCCGAGGATCAGCAGGGTGTGCACCGCCGCCGCCAGGAACAGCGTCATGCCGAGGCGGTCGTCCGGGGTGGCCCGCGGGGTGGGTGCGATGGCGCTCACCGCCGGTTGCCCCGGGCCGCTGATGCAATCAGGAGGTCCACGACCCGGATTATATCGCCGGCAGCGGCACCACACCCAGCGCCGGGGGCGGATCGTCGAGGAACTGCAGCCGCTCGACCATCGCCGGCGTCGCCTGCAGCCGGCCCTGCTCGTCGACCGCCAGCACCGCCTCGGCGCCCATGGCACGCGCGGTGCGCGGCCAGTCGGGGCCGGCGACCAGCAGGGCGGTGGCCACGGCGTCGGCCTCGGCGGCGTCACGGCCGATCACGGTGACCGAGCTCAGGCCACGCGCCGGGTAGCCGGTGCGCGGGTCGATGATGTGGTGGTAGCGGACCCCGGCGTGCTCGAACTGGCGCTCGTAGGTGCCGGAGGTGAAGACGCTCTCGTCGTCGGCCACCGCGAGCGCGGCGAGCAGCCCGCCCGCGGGGTTGCGGATGCCGACCCGCCAGGGCCGGTCGCCGCGCCGGCCGATGGCGCGCAGGTCGCCGCCGGCGTTGACCAGGGCGTCGGTGATGCCGAGGTCGCGCAGCCGGCCGATGGCGATGTCGACCCCGTAGCCCTTGGCGAAGGCGCCGAGGTCGAGCTGCACGGTGGGGTTGGCGACGGTCAGGCGGGCGCCGTCGAACTGCAGGTCGGCCATGGTCGGCGCGGCGGCGACCAGGTCGGCGATCGCCGCCGCCGGCGGCGGGGCGCGCTCCGGCGCGGCGCTGGCGTGGAAACCCCAGAGCCCGATCAGGCGCCCGATCGCCGGGTTGAACAGGTCCCCGCTGCGCAGCGACAGCTCGCGCGCACGCGCCAGCACCGGCAGCATGGTGGGGTCGACCTCGATCGATTCGCCGCCGGCGATGGCGGCGTTGATTCGGGTCAGCTCGCCCGGCTCCCAGGCGTGCCAGCGGGTGTGCAGGCCGCCGAGGTCGCCGCGGATCACCCGCTCGGCGCGGGCGGCGGTGACGTCGTCGACGCCCCACAGCGCCAGGTCGACCCAGGTGCCGAAGACCTCGATGCGCGCCTCGTGCAGCCGCGGCGGTTCGCCGCAGCCGGCCAGCAGCAGCGCCAGCAGCGCCGGCGCCGCGCGCCGCGCCAGGCTCGCCCGCCGCCTCATGCCAGTCGGGCCGCGATGCAGTCGAGCAGCTGGCCGGCGATGTCGAGCCCGTACTGGGCGTCGAGCTCGCGGATGCAGGTCGGGCTGGTGACGTTGATTTCGGTGAGGTAATCGCCGATGACGTCGAGGCCGACGAACAGCAGGCCGCGCTCGCGCAGCCACGGCCCGACCTCGGCGCAGATCCAGCGGTCGCGCTCGGTCAGCGCGACCCCCTGGCCGGTGGCGCCGGCGGCGAGGTTGCCGCGGGTCTCGCCCGGCGCCGGGATCCGCGCCAGGGCGTAGGGGACCGGCTGGCCGTCGACCAGCAGGATGCGCTTGTCCCCGGCGGCGATCTCGGGGATGAAGCGCTGCGCCATGGCGTAGGCGGTGCCGTGGCCGGTCAGGGTCTCGATGACCACGCTCAGGTTGGGGTCGCCGGGCCGGAGGCGGAACACCGAGGTGCCGCCCATGCCGTGCAGCGGCTTGAGGATGACGTCGCCGTGGGCGGCGGCGAAGGTGCGCAGGCGGGCGGCGTCGCGGGTGACCAGGGTCGGCGGGGCGCACTGCGGGAAGTAAGCAATCGAGAGTTTTTCGTTGGTGTCGCGCAGCGCCTGCGGCCGGTTGACCACCAGGGCACCGGCTGCGGCGGCCTGCTCCAGCAGGTAGGTGGCGTAGATGTACTCGGTGTCGAAGGGCGGGTCCTTGCGCATCAGGATGACGTCGAGTTCACCCAGCGGCGCGGTCTCCTCGTCGCCGAAGGCGAACCAGTCCTCGCGCGCATCGGTCACGCGCAGGCCGCGCTGGCGGGCCATGGCGGTGCCGCCGTCGAGGTAGAGGTCGGCCAGTTCCATGTAGCGGACCTCCCAGCCGCGCGCCTGGGCGGCGAGCAGCATGGCGAAGGTGCTGTCCTTGTAGGTGGCGATCGACCCGATCGGGTCCATGACGACGCCGAGGCGCACGCTCATCCGGGAGACTCCTGCTAGTTTTCGGCCAGTTCACGGGCGGCGGCGAGCAGCGCCAGCCGGGCGATCACGCCGTAGGCATAGAAGCGGTTCGGGCCGGCGTCCGGCACCTGGCCGCGGTCGGGGTTGATGCAGCTGGCGGCGAAGGCCAGCGGTTCGAAATGCATGCCCGGGGCGTTGAGGTTCTCGTTGACCCCGCGCGCCTTGTGCACCCGGTAGAAGCCACCGACGACGAAGCGGTCGATCATGTACACCACCGGCTCGGCGACGGCGCCGTTCCAGGTCTCGAAGGAATAGACCCCCTCCTGCAGGATCACCCGGCTGACGCTGGTGCCACCCTTGCTCGCGGCCATCTTGGTGCGCTGCTTGCGGTTCAGCGCGCGCACGTCGTCGGTGCTGTGGGCGGTCATGATGCCCATGCCGTAGGTGCCGGCGTCGGCCTTGATCACCACGAACGGGTCGCGATCGATGCCGTACTCGGCGTACTTGAGGGCGATCGCCTGCAGCAGCACGTCGGTGTTCTTGGCCAGGCACTCCTCGCCCTCGCGCTTCATGAAATCGATTTCGCCGCAGTTGCGGCTCAGCGGATCGACCAGCCAGGGGTCGATGCCGAGCAGCTCACCGAACTCCGCGGCGACCGCCTGGTAGTGGGCAAAATGGCGTGATTTCAGCCGGTTGGACCAACCGAGACCGAGCGGGGGGAGCACCGGCTGCTCGAGATCCTCGAGGATCTCCGGACGTCCGCCGGCGAGGTCGTTGTTGAGCAGCACCATGCAGGGGTCGAAGTCGGCCAGACCGATGCGCCGGCCGCTGCGCAGCGGCGGCTCGATGACCAGCGTGCGTCCCGACGGCAGGGTGTGCGCCTCGGGTCCGGCGAGCTCCGGCGCCAGGCCGCCGATGCGGACCCGGAAGCCGGCCTGCTGCAGGATGTCGACCAGGGTCGCCACGCTCTCGAGGTAGAACAGGTTGCGGCTGTGGCTTTCCGGGACCAGCAGGATGTTGGCCGCCGTCGGGCAGTGGCTCTCGACCGCGGCCTGGATCGCCTGGATGCAGAGCGGCAGGAACGACGGGTTGAGGTTGTTGAACCCGGCCGGAAACAGGTTGGTGTCGACCGGCGCCAGCTTGAAGCCGGCGTTGCGCAGGTCGACCGAGCTGTAGACGGGCGCGCGGGTGACGGTCCACTGCCGGCGCAGCCAGCTCTCGATGGCCAGCTGCTGGTCCAGCAGCTGGGTTTCGAGCTGCTGCAGGGGGCCGTCGAGCGCGGTCGTGAGGTGCGGGACCGCGGCGAGCGCTTCGGTAGGCATCTGGGGATCCTCGAATTGTGCCGGCCGGTCTGTCTTGGAGCGCGGCGGCTGTGTTAACTTAGTACACCTAAGACGATCAGTGACAGAGCCTCATTCAGCGGGTGGCTGGGCGGTCAGCCGCAAGGCGCGGCGGCGCCGGCATAGCCATTCTATGCCAAGCCGACGCAACGCCGCGGAGGGCCGCCCAGCCGCCCGCCCGCAGGGAGCGGCCCAACGGTCCCGGCTCGGCGTTGCCGCGCTTGACCAGGGGCGGGCCATGGCCGGCGCGCTGCGCCTTGATCCGAAACCGTTGGGTTGCTCTGAATGAGGTTTTGTCACTGATCGTCTTAGTAACTTCCAGCAAGACAGCGCGCGTGCCTGTTTCGGGATCTCAGGCGCCGCCGGACGGCTGGCTCGAACCACGGGGGCGCACCACCATTGGAGCCGCGCGAGCGCGACCTGCCCAACGGCGCCGGACCCTGGTGGCTGGGCGTCGCTGCGGACGGATGATATGACGGAAGAGAACACTGACGGCGCTGCCGCGACCGGCATCAAGGTGATGGTCATCGACGACAGCAAGACCATTCGCCGGACGGCCGAGACGCTGCTCAAGCGCGAGGGCTACGAGGTCGTCACCGCCACCGACGGCTACGAGTCGCTGTCCAAGATCGCCGACGAACGTCCCGACATCATCTTCATCGACATCATGATGCCGCGCCTCGACGGCTACCAGACCTGCGCGCTGATCAAGAACAACCGCGAGTTCCGCAACACCCCGGTGATCATGCTTTCGAGCAAGGACGGGCTGTTCGACAAGGCGCGCGGGCGCATCGTCGGCTCGGAACAGTACCTGACCAAACCGTTCACCAAGGACGACCTGCTGGGCGCGATCCGCCGCTACGTCGGCGACGCGGCGCGCGCCGGCCGGGCCTGACCCGGCGTGGATTCGAACTGTTAACCCGGAGGAGAGATGACCAAGGTTCTGATCGTTGACGATTCCCCGACCGAGATCCACATCCTGCGGGGCATGCTCGAGAAACACGGCTTCGAGTGCATCGACGCGGAAAGCGGCGAGCAGGGCATCGAAAAGGCGCGCAGCGACAAGCCGGACGTCATCCTGATGGATATCGTCATGCCCGGTCTCAACGGCTTCCAGACCACGCGCCAGCTGACCCGCGACCCCGAGACCAAGGACATTCCGATCATCATCGTCTCGACCAAGAGCCAGGAGACGGACAAGGTCTGGGGTCTGCGGCAGGGGGCGAAGGACTACCTGACCAAGCCGGTCGCCGAGGCTGACCTGGTGGCCAAGGTGCAGAGCGTCCTGCCGGGCTGATCGACTGCTCCGGATGCAGGACGCCAGTTCCAACAGCGACCCGCTGCAACTGCTGCTCGAGCTCGAGCGGCGCTGCCTCGCCAGCGCCCGCGGCCTGCCGATGCAGGAGGAGACCCGCGTCTACTGGCGCGGCATCGGCTTCACCCTCGGCAGCCAGCTGCTGCTGGCGCCGCTGGAGCAGGTCGAGGAGATCCTGACGCTGCCGGTACTGACCCGGGTGCCGCTGGTCAAACCGTGGGTGCTCGGCATCGCCAACGTGCGCGGCAACCTGCTCCCGGTGATGGACCTGCAGGCCTTTCTCGGCCTCGGCACGACCGCCCACGACGAGGCCGCGCGGGTGATGGCGATCCGCCAGGGCGACTTCTTTTCCGGTCTGCTGGTCAGTGCGGTCTCCGGGCTGCAGCAGATCGACAGTGCCGAGCGCAGCGACGACCTGCCCGCGGTGGATGTCGCGTTGCGCGAGCTCCTCGCCGGCTCCTTCCGGGTCGACGGCGCGCTCAGGCCGGTGTTCGATTTCGCCCGCCTGGCAGCGCATGGCGGGTTCAGGCAAGCGGCGGCGTGACCAGTACCCGCGGCCGCGATTGCCGGCAATCTTTAACGAGAACAGCAGTTAGGGGGATCGCTCGATGAGCAACGGAAACAAGGCACCAGGCGCTGCGGGCGAGCGCAGGACATTCTTCGTCCTGCTGGCGATCATCATGGTGGCGACGCTCGGGTTGTCGCTCTACACCTTCTCGACGGTGGCCGAACGCGAGGCGGAGGACAGCGAATCGCTGATCCATGTGCGTGACATCCGCCTCAACAGCCCGGAGCTGGCGCAGTTGTCGAACGAAGCCACGCGCGGCAATTTCGACGCCTTCCCGCAGCTGCGCCAGGTGGCCGAGGCGCTCGACGCCTCGGTCGCCCATCTCGGGGGCGAGGCGGGACGGATCCTGCGCGAGAGCGACCTCGGCCAGGCCCCGGACGCAGGCGCCGAGGCCGCGGCGCAAGGCGGCGACCATGCGGCGGCGGGCGCGGCGTACCGCATCATCTACACCGACCCGGCGGTGGTCGAGCAGATCAACGCCACCGCGGCGGTCTGGGCCGACATCGCCGCGCAGGTCAACGACGTCCTCGAGGCGCGTGTGCCGCTGGGCAACGTCTACCGGCTCGCCGGCGAAGCCGAGACCGACCATATCCCGCAGCTGCGCGACGCGCTGCAGGCGCTGGTCGACGACCTGGTCGAACGCAACGCCCGCCCGGAGCAGATCGCCCGCGTCGGTGACCTGATCCTGTACAACGCCCAGCTCACCCGCGACCTCGGTCGCCTGCTGCGCGATCCGAACCTCAGCGACGAGGCCCAGGAGGAGGCGGCGACCCAGTTGATCGTCAACGTGGCCAACATCGGCGAGATCCTCGACGGCCTGGTCGCCGGCAGCGACGAGCTGAAGATCCGCCGCGTGCCCGAGGGCAGCTCGCGCGACCTGCTCGACCAGGCGGTCGAGATCTTCTTCACCCTCGGCGAGCTGATGTTCGAACTCGAGGAGCGGCTGCCCGACCTCTACGCCGCGCGCGAATCGGCCGTCGCCCTGGCCGATCTGGTCGCCCGGATGACCCAGACCAGCCAGCAGCTCGAGGAGTCGATCCAGACCCTGCAGGGCGGTCGTTTCCTGACCACCGAGATCGGCTATTACGCCGGCGCCGCCGGGCTGCTGGCGATGCTGCTGCTTGCCGGCATCTCCTACTCCGACACCCGCCGCCGGCATGCCGAGACGGTGCGCCAGAAGCAGGTCGCCGACCAGCTCAACCAGCGCAACCAGGAGGCGATCCTGCAGCTGCTCGACGAGTTGAGTTACCTGGCCGAGGGCGACCTGTCCAAGCAGGCGACGGTGACCGAGGAGATCACCGGCGCCATCGCCGACTCGGTCAACTACGCCATCGACGCTTTACGCAACCTGGTCAACTCGATCAACCAGACCTCGCAGCAGGTCACCGGGGCGGCGCAGAAGAGCCGTGCGACCACCCTGCAGCTGGCCCTGGCCAGCCAGCAGCAGGCCGGCCAGATCGCCCAGGCGAGCACCCGCATCGGCGCCATGGCCAAGGAGATGGAGAACGTCTCCAGCGAGGCGAGCAACTCCGCCGAGGTGGCCAAGCGCTCGGTGGAGATCGCCCACCAGGGCGGCGAGGTGGTGCGCAACAGCATCACCGGCATGGACACCATCCGCGAGCAGATCCAGGAGACCTCCAAGCGCATCAAGCGCCTCGGCGAGAGCTCGCAGGAGATCGGCGCCATCGTCGAGCTGATCAACGACATCGCCGACCAGACCAACATCCTGGCGCTGAACGCGGCGATCCAGGCGGCCATGGCCGGCGAGGCCGGGCGCGGCTTCGCGGTGGTCGCCGACGAGGTGCAGCGCCTGGCCGAGCGTTCGACCGACGCCACCAAGCAGATCGGCGCGCTGATCAACACCATCCAGGCCGACACCAACGAGGCGGTCACGTCGATGGAGCGCAGCACCGCCAACGTGGTCAGCGGGGCGCAGCTGGCCGCGGATGCCGGCAAGGCGCTGGAGCAGATCGAGCAGGTCTCCAAACAGCTCTACGACCTGATCCACGAGATCGCCGAGACCACCCGGCGCGAGGCCACCACCGCGGCCGAGGTGGCCGGCTCCATGAACGACATCCGCGAGGTCACCACCCAGACCACGGCCGGCACCAACGAGACCGCCAACTCGATCGGCAAGCTGGCCGCACTGGCCGAGCAGCTGCGCGAGTCGGTGGCCGGCTTCAAGCTGCCCGAGTCGACCTGACCGGACCCGTAGCGGGGGTTGCCAGCTGCTAGGACCTGACTGATGACGGATGCCGGATCCATGAACTCGCAGGCCCTGGACTGGGTCAGGGGCGAGCTCGACGAGACGCTGAAGCAGGCGGCGCAGTCGCTTGAATTCTTCGTCGAGAATACCGGCGACGAATACGAACTCGCCTCCTGCGCCGAGGCGTTGCACCAGGTGATCGGCACGCTGCGCCTGGTCCAGCTCGACGGGGCGGTGCTCTACGCCGAGCAGATGGTCGACCTGCTCGACGCGGTGCGCGACGACCGGGTCGAGCGCAGCGAGGCGATCTTCGAGGCGCTGATGCGCGGCCTGCTGCAGCTGCCGGCCTACCTCGAGTATATCCAGGCGGGAGGCGCGGACCTGCCGCAGGCCCTGTTGACCGAGATCAACGAACTGCGCCAGCTCGGCGGCGCCGCCCCGATCGGTGCCGAGACCTTCTTCGACGTCGCCCTCGACGCCCTGCCGCCGGCCCCCGCGCAGCCGGCGGCGTCCTCGCTCCAGGCGCTGGCCGCCAAGGCGCGCCCGACCTACCAGAAGGCGCTGGTCACCTGGCTGCGTCAGTCGCAGGACCCGAACGCCCTCCGGGTCCTGCTCCGGGTGTGTGAACTGCTGCGCCAGGCCGCCGGCGAGCCGGCGCAGGCGCGCCTGTGGTGGGCTGCGGGCGGCCTGTTCGAGGGGCTGGGCGCCGGCGCCATCAAGGCCGACGCCGCCGCCAAGCAGCTGCTGACGGCGCTCGACCGGCAGCTCAAGGGACTGGCGGAGCACGGCGCCATCGACGACGACCAGGTGCCGGCGCTGACCCGGGCGCTGCTCTACCGCGTCGCCCAGGGCGCCCCCTGCGGGCCCCAGACGCAGGCCCTCGATGCGGCCTTCGACCTGGCCGGCCGGGTGCCCAGTGCCGAACTGGTCGAGGAGGTCGAACGACGGCTGCACGGCCCCGACACCGCCGTGCTGCGCAGTGTCGCCGAGGCGGTCAAGGAGGATTTCAACCGCGCCCGCGACATCATCGAGATCTTCGGCGCCAGCAACGAGGCCAACCCGCGCGACCTCGAGCCGCTGCGCGACAACCTCGGGCGCATGGCCGACACCCTCGGCATGATGGGCCTCAACGGCCTGGCCGACACGGTGCGCGCCCAGCGCGGCGCGGTCCAGGGGATGATCGACGGCACGCTGGCGGCCGACGAGGCGCACGTGGTCGACGTCGCCGAGGTGTTGCTGCACGTGGACACCTTCCTGATCGAACTGGCCGACGTCAACCAGCACGCCCTGCGGGTCACCGACGTGCTCGCGGCCGTGCCCGCGACCGGATCCAACCGGGGCGGCATCGCCCAGGCCCGCCAGACCGACCTCGAACTGCGCCAGGTCGCCCGCGGCCTGTTCCAGGTCGGCCTGCAGGAACTCGGGCAGGTGCGCGAGGCGGTGGTCGCCCTGACCGACGAGCGGGCCGATGCGGCCGCCCTGACCGGTCAGCCGCAACGGCTGATCGAGCTGGCCGGCGGGCTGCACATGCTCGGCCACGAACAGGCGGCCCTGCTGCTCGGACAGCTCGCCGGCGTGCTGGAACAGGCCGGGTACGAAGCGCTGGCCGGGGGGCGCCTGGAGCGTCTGGCGGATGCGCTGACCGCCCTCGAGTCGACCCTGCGCGCCTACCAGTCGGATCAGGCCGTGGGCCGTTTCCTGGAACTGGCCGAGGAGCACATCGGCGGCCTGCTCGGAGCGCAGCGCTTGCGCGCTGACGTCGCCCTGGACTTCGAACTGGGCGACGAGGAGAGCGCGGCGGCGACCGAGGCGCCGGTCGATTTCGACCTCCCGGGCGAGGCCGGCGACCTTCCCACCGGGCCGTTGCCGGCCGTCGAAGAGGTCGCAGCGGGCGCGGAGGAGGCGGAGGAGGCGGACGAAGAGCTGTTGGCTGGGTTGCCGGCTGACGACCAGGTTCCGCTGGAGGAGGTCGCGGAAGAGCTGGTGGCCGGGCTGCCGGCCGTCGACGACGACCATGAGCCGCTGGAGGAGGCCACGGAAGCGTTGCCGGCCGAACTGCTGATCGAGGCCCATGACCAGGCGCCGGCCGAACCACCGGTGGCTGACCAGGCGGCGGCAGAAACAGCGCCAGCCGGGTTGCCGGACGAGACCCTGCCCGAGCCAGGGGCGGCGACCCCGGTCGAGCCGGCGGCCGAAGCGGTGCCCGGGGTTCCGGTGCTGAGCGACGACTACGACGCCGAGACGCTGGACATCTTCCTCGAAGAGGCCGACGAGGTGGTGGCGGCGCTGCGCGAGCAGGTGCCGCAGTGGTGCGCCAACCCGGGCGACAGCGAGCTGCAGGGCGACATCCGGCGCGCCTTCCACACCCTCAAGGGGAGCGGCCGGCTGGTCGGTGCGCTGTTGATCGGCGAGTTCGCCTGGGGCTACGAGAACCTGCTCAACCGGGTGCTCGAGGGCACGCGACCGGCGGGAGCGGAGCTGTTCGACACCCTGGCCCGAGGGGTGGCGCTGCTGCCGGGGCTGGTGGATCAGCTGCGCGGCGGACCGTCGCCGGGCGGCGAGGTCGGCGCACTGATGGCGGCGACCGCGGCGCTGGTCGAGGGTCGGCCGCTGCCCGCGATCCCGCCGGCCCCGAGCGCCGCCCCGGCTGCCGAAGGGGCTGCCGCCGACCAGGGCGGCGCGGCCGAGGAGGCGCCTGCGCCGGAGGCTGAGTTGCCGGCCGCTGCGGTCGACACGACGCCGGAGGTGGCGGCACCCGTCGCGGCGGATGCGGGGGCCGAGCTGCCCGAGACGGCGCCAACGGCACCGGATCAGATCCCGGTCCTGACCGCGGGCTACGATGTCGAGTCGCTGGCCATCTTCCTCGAGGAGGCCGACGAGGTGGTGGCGGCGCTGCGCGCGCAGCTGTCGCAGTGGTCCGCCGAGCCGTCCGACCGCGACCTGCTGGGTGACCTGCAGCGGGGTTTCCAGACGCTGAAGGGGAGCAGCCGGCTGGTCGGGGCGCTGCTGATTGGCGAATTCGCGGCGGCCTTCGAGCGCCTGCTCGAGCGGGTGCTGGAAGGGGCGCGCCCGGCCGGGCCGGAGCTTTTCGAGACGCTCGACCGGGCGGTCGCGCTGCTGCCGGGACTGGTCGATCAGCTGCGCGGTGGGCCGCCCACGGGCAGCGAGGTCGGGGCGCTGCTGCGCGCGGCCGAGGCGCTGGCCGAGCCGGCGCCGGCGGAGTTGCCGGAACAGGCGGAGGTGGCCGGCGAGGCGCCATCCGCGGCGCCGTCCGCGGCCCCGGTCGCGCCGCCGTCGACCGTGGCGGCCGCCACGCCAGCGGCCGCGCGGATCGACGACCAGCTCTATGCCATCTACCGGCCCGAGGCCGAGACCCACCTGGCGGCCCTGACGGCCTTTGTCGACCAGGTGCGCGGCGGCGGCAGCGCGGTGCCGACGGAGGCGGTGGTGCGCGCGCTGCACACCCTGCGCGGCAGTTCGGGCATGGCCGAGGCCCGGCCGGTGGCCGAGGTCGCGGCCTTGCTCGAGGAGCGCTGCAAGCCGCTGTTGGCGACCGGGCAGCCGCTGGCGCCGGCCGCGGTCGAACAACTGGCCGAGGGGACCGGCCTGATCGAGCGGATGGTGACCGCCCTCGGCGATGCCGCGCTCGAGTTCCCGGACGCCGCCGGCCTGGTCGCACGGATGCGCGCCGCCGACCTGCCGGACGCAGGCACGGCGAGCGCGGACGCGGCACCCGCCGCGGCGTCGGCGACCAACGAGCTGCTGATCTCCGGCGCCGACCTGATCGACCTGCTCGACGACGGCGTCAGTCGCTGGGTGGCCGCCTCGGCCGACAGCGAACCGCTGCGCCAGCTGGCGCACGAGGCGGCCGAGCTGGCCCGGGAGGCGGCCGCCGCCGACCAACCGGCGATCGCCGAGGTCTGCGCGCTGCTGGACGCCTTCGCCGGGCTGCTGGCCGGCGGCCGCTTCGGACCCGTGGCCTGGGTCCTCGACCTGCTCGACGACACCGCCAGCAGCCTGACGGCGATGTTCGACAGCCTCGCCGTCTCCCGCCCTGCCGAAACCGACCCGACCCTGGTGATCAGCCTGCGCGCCCGCATCGACGAGGCGTCCCGGGCCGAGGCGCCGGCGGCCGACGAGGCACCCGAACCCACGCCCGCGGCGACCGACAGCGCGACGGCGCCGGCCGCGCCGGAAGCGATCGCTGCGGCCGTCCCGGCGTCCGCGGCGCAGTGGGCGCCGGCGGAGGCGCTTGACCAGGACCTGTTGGAGATCTTCCTGCAGGAGGGGAGCGAACTGCTCGACCAGGCCGAGGCGACCGTGCACCGCTGGCAGGAGCGCGGCGACGACCGCGAGGCCATGGCGCTGCTGCAGCGCCAGCTTCACACCCTCAAGGGCGGGGCGCGGATGGCCGGCATCGCGCCGATGGGCGACCTGAGCCACGTCGCCGAGTCGTTGCTGACTGGGGTGGTCGAGGGGCGCCTGGAGCCGTCGGCGACCCTGTTCGACCTCCTCAACGAAACCGTCGACCGGCTGGTCGGCATGCTCGAGGCGGTGCGCGCACAGCAGCCGGTGGCGCTGGCCTCGGCCCTGGTCGAGGATCTGCACGAACTGGCGGGTGGACGCGCGCCCGAGCTGGCCGTGGCGACGCCGCCGGAACCCGGCGCGGTCACTGCGGCAGACGCCGCGGCCGATGCGCCTGCGCTGGCCGCGGCATCCGGCTGGTCGCCGGGCGTACCGCTCGACCCGGACCTGCTGGAGATCTTCCTCGAGGAGGGGCGCGACCTGCTCGACGAGGCCGAGACCACGGTCCATCGCTGGCAGGAGAATGTCGCCGATCGCGAAACCGTCGCGCTGCTGCAGCGCCAGCTGCACACCCTCAAGGGCGGGGCGCGGATGGCCGGCATCGTGCCGATGGGCGACCTGAGCCACGTCGCCGAGTCGCTGCTGACCGGGGTGGTCGAGGGGCGCCTGGCGCCGTCGGAGACCCTGTTCACGGCCCTGAACGGGGCCGTCGACCGGCTGGCGCAGATGCTCGACGCCGTCCGCCACGGGCGGCCGCTGGAGCCTGCCGGCGACCTCAACGACGCCCTGACCGCCCTGATCGAGGGCCGTCGGCCGGCCCCGGCGCTGGCCCCGCTGCCCGAGGTCGAGCTGCCGCCCGCGGTGGCGCCGCCCAAGAGCTGGGCCGAGGCCAGGCCGGTGGTGGAGGAGGAGACGCCGGTCCCGGCGCCGGCCGCGGCGGCGCCCCGTCCGGCCCTGCAGCAGGAGCAGGTGCGGGTGCCGGCGCAGCTGCTCAACAACCTGGTCAACCTGGCCGGCGAGGTCAGCATCTACCGCTCGCGCCTGGAGCAGCAGAACAACGTGCTCCGCTTCAACCTCGGCGAGTTCGAGCAGACGGTGGTGCGCCTGCGCGACCAGCTGCGCCGGCTGGAGATCGAGACCGACGCCCAGATCATGTCCCGGCTGGAGATCGAGGGGCGCACCATCGAGGATTTCGATCCGCTCGAGATGGACCAGTACACGGCCCTGCAGACGGTGTCGCGCGCGCTGCTCGAGAGCCTCAACGACCTGACCAACGTGCGCGAGTACCTCGACGACCTGACGCGCGAGAGCGACACCCTGCTGCTGCAGCAGTCGCGGGTCAACACCGAGCTGCAGCAGGGGCTGATGCAGGCGCGCATGATGCCCTTTTCGCGCCTGGTGCCGCGCATGCGGCGCATCGTGCGCCAGACCGCGCAGGAGATGGGCAAGCGGGTCGAGCTCTGGGTCCAGGGCGAGCACAGCGAGGTCGACGGCGCCGTGGTCGACCGCATCGTCGCCCCGCTCGAGCACCTGATCCGCAATGCCATCGCCCACGGCATCGAGGCACCCGAGGCGCGCACCGCCGCGGGCAAGGACCCGGTCGGCAAGCTGACCCTGACGGTCGATCGCGACGGCGCCGACATCATCTTCCGGGTCAAGGACGACGGCGCCGGCATCGATGTCGAGCGGGTGCGGCAGAAGGCGGTCGAGCGCGGCCTGCTGGCGCCCGACGCCGAGGTGTCGGAGCACGACATCCTGCAGTTCATCTTCGAGTCGGGCATGAGCACGGCGCAGCAGGTGACCCAGGTCTCGGGCCGTGGCGTCGGCATGGACGTGGTCATCAGCGAGACGCGCCAGCTCGGCGGCACGGTGGAGATCAACTCCAGGCAGGGCTTCGGCGCCAGCTTCTACATCCGCCTGCCGTTCACGCTGGCGGTCAACCGGGCGCTGCTGGTCACCGTCGGCGAGGAGCTGTTCGCCATCCCGCTGACCAGCATCGAGGGCATCGTGCGCCTGCGCGCCGTCGAGCTCCAGGCCTTCTATGCCGGCGAACGGGAGCACTACAGCCACTCGGGAAGCGACTACCAGGTGCGCCATCTCGGCGCCCTGTTGGGCACCTCCACGCCACGCTTCGAGGCGGGCGAGGAGCGCATCCCCGTACTGCTGGTGCGCAGCGGCGACCAGGGCATGGCGCTGCATGTCGACGGCCTGATCGGCAGCCGCGAGATCGTGGTCAAGTCGGTCGGTCCGCAGCTCAGCACCGTGCGCGGCCTGTTCGGGGCGACCATCCTGGTCGACGGCCGGGTGGCGCTGATCCTCGACACCAACGCCCTGGCGCGCATGGGGGCGCAGATCGAGGCGACCCAGGCCAGGGCGGCGGCGGCGGAGGCGGTCGCCGCCGGACCGCAGCAGACCACGGTGATGATCGTCGACGACTCGATCACCGTGCGCCGGGTCACCGCGCGCCTGCTCGAGCGCCACGCCTACCGCGTGATCACCGCCAAGGACGGCGTCGACGCCCTGCAGGTGCTGCAGGGCGAATTGCCCGACATCATGCTGCTGGACATCGAGATGCCGCGCATGGACGGCTTCGAGCTGGCCCAGCACGTCCGCGGCGACCCGCGCCTGCAGCGGCTGCCGATCATCATGATCACCTCGCGTACCGGCGACAAACACCGCCAGCGCGGGCTCGAGATCGGCGTCGACCGCTTCCTCGGCAAGCCCTACCAGGATGTCGAACTGCTGGAGAGCATCACCGAACTGACCGCCGCCACGGAGAACGCCGATGCCTGAAGCCGCTGCGCGCACGGTCCGCGCCCTGCTGGTGCCGCTGCAGGGCGGGCGGATGCTGCTGCTGCCGAACGCCGCCGTGGCCGAGGTGGTGACCCTGCGCGACCTCGCCCCGGCGCCGCCGGAGGCGCCCGCCTGGCGGCTCGGCACGCTGCCGTGGCGCGGCCTGGCGCTGCCGGTGGTTGCCTACGAGGCGCTCGACGGTGAAGCCGCCAGCGCCCCCGGCGCCCAGGTGCTGGTGCTCAACCGGCTCGAGGCCGGCGCCGAGGTCGGCTACTACGGCCTGGTCGCCGCCGGCATCCCGCACCTGATGGTGGTCGGCGAGGGTCAGCTCGAGGCCGTGGCGGCGCCCGGCGCCGGGGGCTACGCGCTGTGCGACCTGCGGCTCGGCGAGAGCCGGGCGGCGATCCCCGACCTCGCCGCCATCGAGGCGCGGCTGGCCGACTGAGAGCTTGAGAAGAAATCGTAGCGAGCGGTTTGAGCGCAAGGCGGACGGAGCGCAGCGACGAGACATATCAAGTGGATAGGCGAGGAGTGAGCACCGCCCAACGCAGCGATCGGACCGCGCAGTAGATTTCTTCTCAAGCTCTGAAGCCGGGCCCGGCGCCGGTCACGGCGCGTCGCCACCCTCCCCACGCAGCAGCTGCAGCTGCGCCAGCGCCACCAGGGCCGCGGTCTCGGTGCGCAGGATGCGCGGGCCGAGGCCGACCGGCACACAACCGGCACGTCCCGCCCGCGCCAGTTCGTCGCCGTCCAGCCCGCCTTCCGGACCGACCAGCAGGGTCAGCGCCCCCGCCGCCAGGGAGACGCTGCGCAGCGGCCGCCCGGCCTCCGGGTCGAGCACCAGGCGGGTGCCGTCGGGCGGTTGCGCCAGCCAGGCGTCGAGGTCGATCGGCGCGGCGACCTCCGGCAGGCGGTTGCGCCCGCACTGCTCGCAGGCGCTGACGACAATGCCGCGCCAGTGCGCCAGGCGCCGCGCCAGACGCTCGCCGGTCGGCAGCGGCGCCGAGCGCGCGCTGCGCAGCGGCACGATGGCGGCCACGCCGAGTTCGACCGCCTTTTGCAGCGTCAGGTCCATGCGGTCGCCGCGCGACACCGCCTGCGCCAGCACCACGCGGAACGGCAGCTCCACCTCGCGCGGGTCGAACGCCTGCAGCCGCGCGCGTGCCCGCCGCTTGTCGACCGCGGTCAGCACGGCGGCGTATTCGCCGCCGGCGCCGTTGAACAGCCGCAGCGGTGCGCCCGGTCCGAGGCGCAGCACGCGCACCAGGTGGTGCGCCGCCGCCTCCGGCAGCGTCACCTCGTCACCGACGGCCAGCGGCTGCGGCAGGTGGACCCGGGGGATGGGCACGCCAGCGCTCAGCCGGTGGCCAGGTCGATGCCGGCGCGGGCGACCGCGGCGATGCGCTCGATCTGCTCCGGGGTGATCACGTAGGGCGGCATCAGGTAGACGACGTCGCCGAGGGGGCGCAGCAGGACGCCGTTTTCGAGGGCGTGGCGGTAGACCGTGCGGCCGCGCCGCTGCTGCCACGGGTAGGGGGTGCGCGTGGCCCGGTCGCGGGCCATCTCGATGGCCAGGATCATGCCGCACTGGCGCACCTCGCCGACCCGCGGGTGGTCGGCCAGGTCGGCGCACGCCTCGCCCAGCAGGCGGGCCAGGACGCGGTTGCGCTCGAGCACGCCGTCGTGGGCGAAAATGTCCAGCGTCGCCAGTGCCGCGCGGCAGGCGAGCGGGTTGCCGGTGTAGCTGTGCGAGTGCAGGAACGCGGTCAGGTTGACGTAGTCGTCGTAGAACGCCTGGTAGATCGCCTCGGTGGTCAGCACCGCCGACAGCGGCAGGTAGCCGCCGGTCAGCCCCTTGGACAGGCACATGAAGTCCGGGCGGATGCCGGCCTGCTCGCAGGCGAACAGGGTCCCGGTGCGGCCGAAGCCGACGGCGATCTCGTCGGCGATCAGGTGGACGTCGTAGCGGTCGCACGCCTCACGCAACCGTTTCAGGTAGACCGGGTGGTGCATGCGCATCGACCCGGCGCACTGCACCAGCGGCTCGACGATGACGGCGCACACCTCCTCGTGGTGCTCGGCCAGCAGCGCCTCCATCGCCGCGAAGCGGCGCTCGGCGCAGTCGGCCCAGCTCTCGCCCGGTTCGCGGGTGTAGGCGTCGGGCGACGGCGCGGTCAGCACGTCGAGCAGCAGCGGGCCGTAGGTCTCGCGGTAGAGCGCCACGCCGCCGACGGCGAGGGCGCCGAGGGTCTCGCCGTGGTAGCTGTTCTCCAGGGCGACGAAGCGCTGCTTGCGCGGCCGGCCGCGGTTGCGCCAGTAGTGAAAACTCATCTTCAGTGCCGCCTCGACCGCCGACGAGCCGTTGTCGGCATAGAAGCAGCGGGTCAGTCCCGGCGGCGCCAGCGCGGTCAACCGTTCGGCCAGTTCGATCGCCGGCGCATGGCCGAAGCCGGCCAGGATGACGTGCTCGAGCTGGTCGAGCTGGGCCCTGACGGCGGCGTTGATGCGCGGGTTGGCGTGGCCGAACAGGTTGACCCACCAGGAGCTGACGGCGTCGAGGTAGCGGTTCCCGGCGAAGTCCTCGAGCCAGATCCCCTCGCCGCGCCGGATCGGGATCGGCGGCAGCGCCTCGTGGTCCTTCATCTGCGTGCACGGATGCCACAGGACCGCCAGGTCGCGGTCGCTCATGGCGCGGTTGGCGGGGTGCTCCCAGGGGGCGGTCATGATCGGGGCAGGCTCCACTGTTCGCGCGTCTCGCCGCTGGCGTTGCCGGTGGCGTCGAAACGGCGCTCGATCAGGCTCAGGCGACCGTCCCGGGCGGCCAGCAGCAGGGTCGAGCAGCGCGTGCCGTAGCCCGGTGCGGCGACGAAGATCGCCGACAGCGCCTCGCGCCACGGGTGGTCGGGGTGGTCGTCGTCGGGGCCGTGCCGGGTGCGGTCGGCGAGCAGCGTGAACAGCGCCCCCTCGAGCTCCCGCGCCGGTCGCGCCAGCAGCGCGCCGAAGCCGGCGCGGGCGGCGTCGAGCTTGGGTTCGGGGCGGTCGAGCAGCCGGTTGCCGAGGCCGTGGACGCCGCCGGGGGCGATCGGGCGCAGTGGCTGCGGGTCGCGGTTGGAGAGGCAGAGTGCGCCGTTCAGGTCGCCGAACAGCAGGTTGAAGCCGTTGTACTCCCCGGCGCGGGCGGCCAGGGTCGCGGCGCAGGCCGCGGCCGGCGCCGTGCCGGCGAGGAACGCCAGCGGCAGCTGCCCGCGCGACGGCGCGTCGCTGCGGGTGGCGCCCGGTTCGTGGGAGTTGGTCACCAGGGCGAAGCGGCCGTCGCGCATGACGCCGAGCCAGGTGCCCCCGGCGACGGCGTCGCGCCCGGCGAGCAGCCCCGGCGGGTCGTCCCAGAGGTGGACCGGTTCGCTGGCGCGGGCGTGGAACTCGTCGCGATTGGCGGCGACCACCAGCGCCAGCTCGGGGTGGGCGTCACGCGCGATCAGGGCCAGGCACACCGGGCGGAGCTCAGGGCCGGTGAAGGAATCGCCCGCCGGCGCGAGACGCCGCCTGGGCGTCTCCGGCAAGGCGCGGGGGTGCACGGCGCGGTAGCTCCGCAACCCCGCCAGGGGCGGCCAGGGGGCGGCGCAGCGGGTGTGGTGACGGGTTCACCGGCGCTCAGGCCACCGCCACGTCCTGGGCCAGGCCGAGCGCCTGCCACAGGGCCAGCGTCGGCTCGGCCCGGTTCATGGTGTAGACGTGCAGTCCCGGGGCGCCGGCGTCGAGCAGCCGGCGGCAGAGTTCGACGGTGACTTCGTGGCCGAAGGCGCGGATGGCCACGCGGTCGTCGCCGAAACCCTCCAGGCGCTTGCGGATCCAGCGCGGGATCTCGGCCCCGCACATGTCGGAGAAGCGCGCCAGCTGGCTGTGGTTGGTGATCGGCATGATGCCGGGGACGATCGGCAGCGTCAGGCCGAGGCGTTCGCAGCTGTCGACAAAGCGCAGGTAGGCGTCGGGGTTGTAGAAGTACTGGGTGATCGCCCCGTCGGCGCCGGCCGCAACCTTGCGCCGGAAGTTGTCGAGGTCGGCCTGGGCCGACGGCGCCTGCGGGTGGAACTCGGGGTAGGCGGCCACCTCGACGGTGAAGTGGTCGCCGGTGGTGGCGCGGATGTAGGCGACCAGCTCGTTGGCGTAGCGGAACTCGCCGCCCCGGCCCATGCCCGACGGCAGGTCGCCGCGCAGGGCGACGATGCGCCCGATCCCCTCGGCGCGGTAGGTGGCGAGCAGCTCGTCGATGCTGGCGCGCGTCGAGCCGATGCAGGAGAGGTGCGGGGCGACGGCGAGGCCGGCGTCGCGGCACGCCAGCACCGTCTCCAGCGTCCCCTCGCGGGTCGAGCCGCCGGCGCCGAAGGTGACCGAGACGTAGTCGGGCCCGAGCGCGGCCAACCGTGCCCGGGCCTCGGCCAGGGCCGCGGTGCCTTCGTCGGTCTTGGGCGGAAAGAACTCGAAGCTGAAACTGCGACCGAAGGCGCGTTGCGATTCCATGGCGCTCCCGCTCAGTAGCGGTAGTGGTCGGGCTTGTAGGGGCCGTCGACCGGCACGCCGATGTAGTCGGCCTGCTGCTGGCTCAGCCGGGTGACCCGGGCGCCGATGCGCTGCAGGTGCAGCCGGGCGACCTTTTCGTCCAGCGCCTTGGGCAGCACGTAGACCTGGTTCTGGTAGCGCTCCGGGTGGTTGAGCAGCTCCATCTGCGCCAGCACCTGGTTGGTGAACGAGGCTGACATGACGAAGCTCGGGTGGCCGGTGGCGCAGCCGAGGTTCACCAGCCGCCCCTCGGCCAGGATGATGATCCGCTTGCCTTCGGGCCGCTCCGCGCTCGGCGGGAAGATGACGTGGTCGACCTGCGGCTTGATGTTCTCCCAGGGGTACTGGCGCAGCGACGCGATGTCGATCTCGGAGTCGAAGTGGCCGATGTTGCAGACGATCGCCTGGTCCTTCATCCGCGCCATGTGGTCGTGGCTGATGACCGTCAGGTTGCCGGTGGCGGTGACGAAGATGTCGCCCTGGTCGGCGACCTCGTCCATGGTCACCACGCGGTAGCCCTCCATCGCCGCCTGCAGGGCGCAGATCGGGTCGACCTCGGTGATCCAGACGGTGGCGCCGAGACCGCGGAACGCCTGGGCACAGCCCTTGCCGACGTCGCCGTAGCCGAGCACCACGCACACCTTGCCGGCGATCATGACGTCGGTGGCGCGCTTGATGCCGTCCATCAGCGACTCGCGGCAGCCGTAGAGGTTGTCGAACTTCGACTTGGTGACCGCGTCGTTGACGTTGATCGCCGGGAACGGCAGCCGGCCCTCGGCCGCCATCTGGTAGAGGCGGTGGACGCCGGTGGTGGTCTCCTCGGTGACGCCGCGGATGGCCGCCAGCCGCGTGCTGTACCAGCCGGGGGCGCTGTCGAGGCGCTTGCGGATGGCCGCGAACAGGGACTGCTCCTCTTCGTTGGTCGGCGTGGCGACCAGCTGCGGCTCCTGTTCGGCGCGCGCGCCCAGGGTCAGCAGCAGGGTGGCGTCGCCGCCGTCGTCGAGGATCATGTTGGCGCCGTCGCCGGACCACTCGAAGATGCGGTGGGTGAACTCCCAGTACTCGTCCAGCGACTCGCCCTTGAAGGCGAATACCGGGACGCCATCGGCGGCGATCGCGGCGGCGGCGTGGTCCTGGGTCGAATAGATGTTGCATGAGGCCCAGCGCACCTCGGCGCCGAGCGCGACCAGGGTCTCGATCAGCACGGCGGTCTGGATGGTCATGTGCAGCGAGCCGGCGATGCGCGCCCCGGCCAGCGGCTGCTGGCCGGCAAACTCCTGGCGTAAAGCCATCAGGCCCGGCATCTCGGTCTCGGCGATGCGGATCTCCTTGCGCCCCCAGTCGGCAAGCGCAAGGTCGGCGACCTGGTGGTCGGGAAGGGATCGGGTTTCAGCCACGGCGGTCATGGTGTTGCTCCATTGACGGGTGGCCGGGTCGGGACGTCGCTCACCGTCGTCCCGTGCCCGGCACGGGTTCGGTGAGCGCCGTTGGGGTCCGAGCCTGGGGCGTCGACGGGCGACGGCCTTGCAGCGCTCCTCGGACAGGATCGGATTATAGCCGCCGGCGCGGCCTTGTTGAACCGGGAGTGCGCCTGGCCTTGGAGTCTGCGCCGTAGAAAGAAACGCTACTGCAAAAGCGGGCGCGCGGTCCGCTGCGGCGATCCTTTTCGTCAGATAGAACCACTATCTTCCTCAAACGATCGCATCATCGGCCTCACTCTCCCACTTTTTCGCTACGCGTTTCTCTATGGCGTAGACTCCTAGTTGCTGAGGATCCACTCCACCACGTTCATGATCTCGGCGGAGTCGTCGGTCTTCATCGAGGTGTGAGCCTCTTCCTTGCCCTGCACCTTGACGGTCGGGCTCTTGGTCAGGTGGTCGAACAGCGCTTGCCGTGCGTCGGGGTGGTTGCGGTACTTCTCGGCCACCGACTGGTACGAGGGGCCGTCCTTCTCGCGCGTGACCGAGTGGCAGTTGAGACACTTGTTCTGCTTGAGCGTGCGCATGGCCATCCGCTCGTCGAATTCCGCGGAGGTTGCGAGCAATGGCCAGGCGAGCAGGCAGGCTACGACGAGGCTGGCGATTCTCATGTCGGGACTCCAAACGTGTCTTGGTCAGGGCGCGAGCCGTGATTCTCACCCTACAGGGGGCAGCTGAACGCGCCCTGAATTGATCTGGGTGACACCGAACTCAGGTCAGAGCGTCAGGATCCAGTCGATCAGGGCGTCGATGTCTTGCTGGCTCAGGTCCTTGAGTTGCTTGTGCTTTTCCGGGTCACCCTTGAGGTCGATGATCGGCGCCGTGGTCAGGTGCCGGTAGAGCTTGGCGTGAGCCTCCGGCTGCTCGCGGTATTTCTCGGCCACCGAGCGCCACGACGGGCCGTCCTTGTCGCGCTCGACCGCGTGGCACTTGAAGCAGTCGTTGTTGCGCGCGATGCGCTGGATCTCGATCGGTGCGCGCGCCACGGCCGTTTCGTCGGTCGGCGAGGAGGGCGCGGTCTGGCAGCCAGCCACCAGGGCGGCCGTCAGCGGCAGGACGGAGAGCAGGACCAGGCGGGACGAGCGGTTGGGGCACAGCATCGGTCAGCTCCTTGAGGAGGGGGCGGATCAGAGCCCCGCGGCGGCGCGCAAGGCGTCGGCGCGGTCGGTCCGCTCCCAGGTGAACTCGGGCTCCTCGCGGCCGAAGTGGCCGTAGGCCGCGGTCTTGCGGTAGATCGGCTGCACCAGGTCGAGCATCTGCAGGATGCCCCACGGGCGCAGGTCGAAGTGCTCGCGCACCAACTGGACGATGCGCGCCTCGGGGATCCTGGCCGTGCCGAAGGTGTCGATGCTGATCGAGGTCGGTTCGGCCACGCCGATGGCGTAGGAGACCTGGATCTCGCAGCGCCGGGCGAGGCCGGCGGCGACCAGGTTCTTGGCCACGTAGCGGCCGGCGTAGGCGGCCGAGCGGTCGACCTTGGACGGGTCCTTGCCGGAGAAGGCGCCGCCGCCGTGGCGCGCCATGCCGCCGTAGGTGTCGACGATGATCTTGCGCCCGGTCAGGCCGCAGTCGCCGACCGGGCCGCCGATGACGAACGAGCCGGTCGGGTTGATGTGGTACTTGGTGCCGGCATGCAGCCACGCCTCCGGCAGCACCGGCAGGATGATGTTCTCCATCACCGCCTCGCGCAGGTGCGCCTGGTCGATCTCCGGGTCGTGCTGGGTGGAGAGCACGACGGCGTCGATGCCGGCCACCTGGCCGTCCTGGTAGCGGAAGGTGACCTGGCTCTTGGCGTCGGGCCGCAGCCACGGCAGGACGTGCTGCTTGCGCATCTCCGACTGGCGCTGCACCAGCCGGTGGGCGTAGGTGATCGGCGCCGGCATCAGCACGTCGGTCTCGTCGGTGGCGTAGCCGAACATCAGCCCCTGGTCGCCGGCGCCCTGCTCCTCCGGGCGCTGCCGGTCGACCCCCTGGGCGATGTCGCTCGACTGCTTGCCGAGCAGGGACATGACCGCACAGGTGGAGCCGTCGAAACCGACGTCCGAGCTGGTGTAGCCGATGTCGCAGACCACCTCGCGCACCAGTTCGTCGAGGTCGACCCAGGCCTCGGTGGAGATCTCGCCGGCGACGATCACCGCCCCGGTCTTGATCATGGTCTCGCAGGCGACGCGGGCGCTGGCCGGGTTGGGGTCGAGACGCAGGATGGCGTCGAGCACTGCGTCGGAGATCTGGTCGGCCATCTTGTCGGGGTGGCCCTCGGAGACCGATTCGGAGGTGAACTGGACGCTGTCGCTCATGCTGCTGGGATCCTTACGATTGGCGCTGGTGGATGGTTTGGCCTGAAAACCAAAGCAATGCATTCTACCGATCTGCCCGGAAGACGGCACCCACCCCCGCGACGGCGCGTGACCGCGCCCATGACGCAGCGCCACAATTGACTTGGATCAAATGGTATAACCACACAAAACGGCTATATTTAGCCGCGGCATGGATGCGTACCCTTACACCCTGGTGAAACGACCCGTCACGACCCAAGACTCGCACCGGTCCACTCCGGGCCGCGAACTCCCCGTGGCCGCAACCTGACCGAGGAGCACCTCAGTGGATTACCAGCAAACCGAGCGGACGTACGACTTCGAGGTCGTGCGCTGGTTCTCGATCATGGCCGTCGTCTACCTCGTCGTCGGTACCCTGGTCGGCGTCTACATCGCCGCCGAGCTGGCCTGGCCGGCGCTGAACCTCGACAGCCCGTACCTGAGCTTCGGCCGGCTGCGCCCGCTGCACACCAATGCGGTGATCTTCGCCTTCGGCGGCTGCACGCTGATGGCGACCTCGTTCTACAGCGTGCAGCGCACCTGCGGCACCGCGCTGTGGAGCTCGAAGATGGCCTGGTTCACCTTCTGGGGCTGGAACCTGGTGATCGTGCTGGCGGTGATCACCCTGCCGCTGGGGCTGACCCAGAGCAAGGAGTACGCCGAACTCGAGTGGCCGATCGACATCCTGATCGCCATCGTCTGGCTCAGTTACCTGTTCAACTTCGTCATGACCATCGGCATCCGCAAGTCGTCGCACATCTACGTGTCGAACTGGTTCTTCCTCGCCATGCTGGTGATGATCACCTACCTGCATGTGGTCAACTCGCTGGCCGTGCCGGTGTCGCTGTTCAAGTCCTATTCGCTCTTCTCCGGCGTGCAGGACGCGATGATCCAGTGGTGGTGGGGCCACAACGCGGTCGGTTTCTACCTGACCGCCGGCTTCCTCGGCATCATGTACTACTTCGTGCCCAAGCAGGCCAACCGGCCGATCTACTCCTACCGCCTGTCGGTGGTCCATTTCTGGGCCCTGACCTTCGGTTACGTCTGGCTCGGCGCCCACCACCTGCAGTACACCGCACTGCCGGACTGGACCGGCTCGCTCGGCGCCGCCATCTCGCTGGCCATGATCATCCCCTCCTGGGGCGGCGCGGTGAACGGCATGATGACCCTGTCCGGGGCGTGGGATAAGTTGCGCACCGACTACGTGCTGCGCTTCCTGATCACCTCGCTCGCCTTCTACGCCATGTCCACCTTCGAGGGTCCGGTGATGTCGCTGAAGACGGTCAACGCGCTGTCGCACTACACCGACTGGACCATCGGCCACGTCCACTCCGGCGCGCTGGGCTGGGTGCTGATGGTGGCCGTCGGTGCCCTCTACCACATGGTGACCCGGCTGTGGAACACCGAGATGTACTCCACCCGGCTGGTCAACGCCCACTTCTGGCTGACCACCGTCGGCGCCTGCATCTACATCGTTGCGATGTGGGTCTCGGGGATCATGCAGGGGCTGATGTGGCGCGCCTACGACGACTACGGCACGCTCGCCTACACCTTCGCCGAGTCGGTCGCGGCGATGTACCCCTACTACGCGATGCGCGCGGTCGGCGGCCTCTGCGTGGTGCTGGGCGCCATCATCATGCTCTACAACGTCGTCATGACGGTGCGCCGGGCGACCAGCGAGGGGCGGGTCGGCGTGACCGGCACCGCGCCGGCCGGCGCCTGAGGAGGGGTGAATCATGGCAAGTGAAAACCCGCAATCGGGCAAGTTCCAGCAGTTCCTGGAGAAGAACATCCTGGCGCTGACGCTGATGACCGCGCTGGTGGTGTCGGTCGGCGGCATCGTCGAGATCGTGCCGCTGTTCTACCTCGACGACACGGTCGAGGACACGGCGCGCAACCCGGACGGCAGCGCCAAGTTCCCCGAGGTGCTGTGGCAGCGCGGCGACGGCCAGACCCTGGCGGACTGGCAGCCGGGCGACGGCGTGCGCCCCTACACCGCGCTCGAGCTGGCCGGCCGCGACATCTACCAGCGCGAGGGCTGCTACCTGTGCCATTCGCAGATGATCCGGCCGTTCCGCGACGAGCGCGAGCGCTACGGCCACTACTCGCTGGCGGTGGAGTCGAAATACGACCACCCGTTCCAGTGGGGCTCCAAGCGCACCGGTCCGGACCTGGCACGGGTCGGCGGCAAGTACTCCGACGAGTGGCACCGCCAGCACCTGCGCGATCCGCGCGCGGTGGTGCCCGAGTCGGTGATGCCGCGCTACCCGTGGCTCGACCGGGCCGCGGTCGACGCCGCCGAGATGCAGACGCGGATGCGCGCCATGCGCCTGCTGCGCGTGCCCTACACCGAGGCCGATTTCGCGGCGGTGCCGGACGCGGTCGCGGGCAAGACGGAGATGGACGCCCTGGTCGCCTACCTGCAGGTGCTCGGCACCATGATCAATTTCCGCGAAGGCAGGGATTACCGTGAGTAGCCTAGGCGACTACTTCGCAACCGACTGGTCGGCAATGACGCCCCAGGACTGGATCGGCACGATCCTGACCGTGGTCGTCTTCCTGCTGATGGTCGGCCTCTACTTCACCGTCCTCAGGCCCAAGAACCGCGAGCGCCTCGAGGCCCAGCGGTTCATCCCGTTCGACGGCGACGAGCCCTTCGAGCCCGGAGACAAGCGATGACCGACCAGAGCAACCCGTACGACGCCCCGGACACCGGCCACGTCTGGGACGGCAACCTGCGCGAGCTGACCAACCCGCCGCCGCGCTGGTGGACCATCGCCTTCCACGCCAGCTGGATCTTCGTGGTGATCTACGGAATCCTCTACCCGATGGTGCCGCTGGTCAGCAGCCACACCAAGGGGGTGCTCGGCTGGACCTCGATCGGCGAATACAAGGAGAGCGTCGCCGAACTCGACGTCATCCGCGGGCCGTTCGAGGCGCGGATCGCCGAACTCGATCCCGCCGCGATCCTGGCCGACCGCGAACTGGCCAACTACACCGACGCTTCGGCCAAGGTGCTGTTCGGCGACCGCTGCGCGCCATGCCACGGGACCGGCGGTCAGGGCAACCCGGGCTACCCGGTACTGGCCGACGACGACTGGCTCTACGGCGGCGACATCGCCACCCTGGTGGCCACCATCACCCAGGGGCGGGGCGGCATCATGCCGGCCCACGGCGCACGCTTCAGCGCCCAGGAGATCGACGACCTGGTCACCTTCGTCGCCGGCCTGCCGGCCGGGCGCGACCACGCCGCCGGGCGCGAGCTGTTCGCCGGCAAGGGGGCCTGTTTCGCCTGCCACGGCATGGACGGCAAGGGCAACAAGGCGATGGGCGCGGTCAACCTGACCGATGCCATCTGGCGCTTTTCCGGCACCCCGGAGGCGATTCGCTACACCATCACCCACGGCGTCAACGACCCCTCCGACCCGGAGACCCGCAACGCCGTCATGCCGGCCTTCGGCGGCACCCTGGAGGAGACCGAGATCAAGAAGCTCGCGGTCTACGTCCACCGTCTCGGCGGCGGTCAGTAACGCGTTCCCGGCCCGGCCCGCTGCCCGGGCGTAGGTCGGACGGGCCGGGGCGGTCCGCGCCATGGATGCAGGGGGCATCGGCCCGATCCCGGCGCTGCCAGGCACCGTGCGGGTGCAGGCCTTTGGCGGCGACCATGTCGGCACGCTGATCCGCCGCGATGCCAGGCGCTCGCACAAGCCGTGACGCCAGCGAGAGGGGCGCTGCCCCCTTTTTTCGGACCCGGTGATTCAGTAACTGGTAAAATACCAATCTCCTGACCCACCTTCCGGGCAGGAAACCGCCGCCTCCTCCGGCGGCCCAACCGAGGCAGACCAGCGAGTCATCCACGTGGCAGATTCTCTCCCTGACCAGTCCGTCGGCCAGCAACTGGACGCCCTCTACGAGGAGGCGGGCCACTGGCACGTCAACACCGGCAAGGAGACCATCCACGCCAAGCGGGTCGATGGCCGCTTCCGCCGCCTGAAGTGGTGGGCCAGCAGCGTCTGGCTGATCTTCTTCCTCGGCCCCTACCTGCGCTGGGACGACCGCCAGGCGGTGCTGTTCGACATCCCCAACCGGCAGTACCACCTGTTCGGCGTCACCGTGTTGCCGCAGGACTTCTGGATGCTGTCGCTGCTGCTGCTCTTTTTCGCCATCCTGCTGGCGGTGGTCACGGCGACGGCCGGGCGGGTCTGGTGCGGCTACTTCTGCTTCCAGACCGTCTGGACCGACCTGTTCACCCTGATCGAGGAGTGGTTCGAGGGGCCGCCGCAGGCGCGGCGCAAGCTCGACGCCGCGCCGTGGACGACCCAGCTGCGGGTCAAGCTGCCCAAGCACCTGCTGTGGCTGCTGATCGGCGCCCTGACCGGGGTCGGTTTTGTCGCCTGGTTCACCGACAGCTGGGCGCTGTGGGGGCAGCTGTTTCGGCTCGAACTGCCGCTGGTGGCCTACGTCACCGTCGCCGTGTTCGCCGCCTTCACCTACGTCTTTGCCGGCCACATGCGCGAGCAGGTCTGCTTCTGGCTCTGTCCCTACGCCCGGCTGCAGGGGGTGATGTACGACCGCGAGACCATCCTGCCGACCTACGACCGCGCCCGCGGCGAGCCGCGCGGCCGCAGCCTCAAGGGCGGGGACGCCGGCGCCCTGGGCGACTGCATCGACTGCCGGCAGTGCGTCGCCGTCTGCCCGACCGGGATCGATATCCGCGTGGGTCAGCAGGAGGGGTGCATCACCTGCGCGCTGTGCCTCGACGCCTGCGATGCGGTCATGGACAAGGTCGGCCGCCCGCGCGGCCTGATCCGTTACGCCTCCTACGATGAAATGGAGGGGGTGCCGCAGCCGGCGTTGTGGCAGCGGCCGCGGGTGATCGTCTACGCGGCGATCATGAGCCTCGCGCTGGCCGGCATCGTCTACGGTCTCGGCACCCTGTCGACCCTGGAACTCAACGTGCTGCACGAGCGCCAGCCGCTGTTCGTGCTGCAGAGCGACGGCTCGATCCAGAACCGTTACACCCTGAAGCTGCTCAACAAGACCACCGTGGAGCTGCGCGTGGCGGTCACCGTCGCCGGCCTGCCGGGCCTCGAGCTGGCCGGGGCCGAGGCGCCGATTGCGGTCCCGGCGGGCCGGGTCGCCTCGGTGGTGGTGTTCGCGCGGCTGCCGCGCGCACGGCTGGGTGCGGCCTACAGCCCGCTCACCTTCCATGTCCAGGCGGTCGACGATCCGGCCATCGGCCACGCCGTCGACAGCGTCTTCGTCGGTCCCGGCTGACCCCGGTCACGGCGTTCCCGGAGCCCCGGCGCGACAATGGACGACCACCACCGAGAACCCGCGAGGAACGCGCCTATGGCAGCGACCACGACCACGCGCCACACCGCCAACTCCCCCTGGCGCAACCCCTGGGTGCTCGGCTGGATCGGCCTGATCGTGGTCGTGCTGCTGGCCAACGTGACCATGGTGCTGCTCGCGGTGACCACCAACCCCGGGCTGGTGGTCGAGGACTACTACGAGCGCGGGCGCGCCTACGCCGAGACCCGCGCGGCGCAGCAGCTGGCCCAACCCGGCGGCTGGGAGGTGCGCCTCGACCTGCCCGAGACCGTCATCCGCGGTGTGCCGACCGGCCTGCGCGTGGCGGCCATCGACGCGCGCGGCCTGCCGGTGCACGCCAGCCAGGCCCGGCTCTACGCCTACCGTCCCGCCGACGCCGGCGCCGATTTCGACCTGCCGCTGACGGTCGCGGCCCCCGGCGTGGTCGGCACCGAAGTGGCCTTTCCGCTGCCCGGGATCTGGGACCTGATCGTCCAGATCGAGGCGGGCGACCGGGTCTACGACCTGGCGCAGCGGATCAGCGTGCGCCGCGACTGAGCGCCGACGGCGCGCCGTCCGCGCCCCGACCGATGCCCACCCAGCGCCCCGATCCGACCTGCGACCACTGCGGCCTGCCCGCGCCCGACGCCGTGGCGGTGACCGCCACCGTCACCGGCCGCGAGCGCCGGTTCTGCTGCCCGGGCTGCCGCGCGGTCTGCAGCGCCATCCACGCCGCCGGCCTCGACGGCTTCTACGCCCGCACCCCGACCGACCGGCCGCTGGCGCCGCCCCCGGCGCCGGCCGAGGACCCGGCGATCTTCGACCTGGCCGACGTCCAGGCCGAGTTCGTCACCCGTCACGGCCGGCTGCTCGAGGCCGACCTGCTGGTGGAAGGCATCCACTGCGCCGCCTGCGTCTGGCTGATCGAGCGCCACCTCGGTCACCTGGCGGGGGTGGCCATGGCCCAGGTCAACCTCGCCGCGCGCCGGCTGCAGGTGCGCTGGGATCCGGACCGGGTCGCCCTGTCGCGCATCCTCGAGGCCCTGGCGAGCATCGGCTACGCCGCGCTGCCGTACGATCCGGACGCGGTCGAGGGGCGGCTGCAACGGACCCAGCGACGCCAGCTCTACCGCCTCGCCGTCGCCGGCTTCGCGATGATGAACCTGCTCTGGATCTCGATCGCCCTCTACACCGGCGCCGACCAGGGCGAACACCGCGATCTGCTGCACTGGGCCGGCTGGACGCTGGCGACGCCGACCCTGCTCTACGCCGGCTGGCCGTTCCTGCGCGGCGCCTGGTCCGGGCTGCGCCACGGCTACCCGGGCATGGACCTGCCGATCGCGCTCGGCGCCGTGGCCACCTACGCCTACTCGACCTGGGTGATGCTGGCCGGCGGCCCTGAGGCGGGGGTCTACTTCGACACCGTGGTCAACTTCCTGTTCGTGATCCTGGTCGGGCGCCACCTCGAGGGGCTGTCGCGGCAGCGGGCGATGGCCTCGACCCACCGCCTGCTGCAGCTGCAGCCGCGGGTCGCGACGCTGCTCGAGGCGGGCGGCGAGCGGCAGGTCTCGGTGCGCTCGCTGCGCGCCGGGGCGTGGGTGCTGGTCCGCCCCGGCGCCCAGGTGCCGGTCGACGGCACCATCGCCGAGGGCGAGACGGCGGTCGACGAGTCGCTGCTCAGCGGCGAGTCGGAAGCGCGGCCGCGCGGTCCCGGCGAACGCCTGTTCGCCGGCACCCAGAACCTCGACGGCGCGGTGACCCTGATCGTGGAACAGACCCTGGCCGACACCGCGCTGGGGCGCATCGCCCGCCTGGTCGAGACCGCCCAGGGCTGCCGCGCCCCGGTGCAGCTGCTGGCCGACCGCATCGTGCCGTGGTTCGTCGTCGTCACCCTCGGCCTCGCCGCGCTGACCTTCGTCGCCTGGTTCGGGCGCGGGGTCGAATTCGCGCTGATGGCGTCGGTGGCGGTGCTGATCGTCACCTGCCCGTGCGCCTTCGGCATGGCGACGCCGATGGCCATGGCGGTGGCCGCCGGCAGCGGCGCGCGGCGCGGCCTGTTGGTCAAGAGCGGCGTCGCCCTGGAGGCGCTCGCGGCGGCCGACCACGTCGTCTTCGACAAGACCGGGACCCTGACCGAGGGCCGGCAGGAGGTGGTCGACTGCCACTGGTTCGGCGTCGATCCGGCGGCGGCGCTGGCCGCCGTCGCCGCGCTGGAACGGCGCTCGGAGCACGGCATCGGCGCGGCCATCGTCGCCCATGCCGCCGCCGCCGGCGCGGTCGGGTCGCGCCCGGTCGCCCAGTTCCGCGCCCGCCCCGGCCGCGGGGTCGCGGGCACGGTCGACGGCCGCGCCTGGGCCGTCGGCAGCCCGGCCTGGGTGGCGGCCGAGGGGGCGGTCGCCGACGCCGGGCTGGTCGCGGCGCGCGACGCCCACGAGGCGCGCGGCCGGACCGTGGTCGTGGTCAGCGCCGGCGGCCGCGCGGTCGGGCTGATCGCGCTGGCCGACCGCCTGCGCCCCGACGCGGCGGCCGTCGTGGCCGCGCTGCGCCGCGCCGGTGTCGGCATGACCCTGCTCAGCGGCGACCGCCAGCGGGTGGCCGCCGCCGTCGCCGCCGAGGTCGGGCTGGAGACGGTAGTCGCCGGGGTGCTGCCCGAGGACAAGGCGCAGGTGATCGCCGACCTGCAGGCCGCGGGGCGGCGCGTGGTGATGGTCGGCGACGGCGTCAACGACGCCCCGGCCCTGGCCCGGGCCGATGTCGGCATCGCGCTCGGCAGCGGCACCGACGTCTCGGTCGAGTGCGCCGGCATCGTGCTCGGCCGCGACCGCCTCGGCCAGCTGCTCGAGGCGCGCCGGCTGGCCCGCGCGACCCTGCGCACCGTGCGCCAGAACATCGCCCTGTCGATCGCCTACAATCTGCTCATGGTTCCGCTGGCCATGCTCGGCTTGGTGACCCCGCTGCTGGCCGCGGTGACGATGCCCCTGAGCTCGCTCGCCGTGATCGGCAACGCCGCCCGTCTCGGCCGGTTGTTCCCGGCCACCGACGGCGCGCCCGCCCCGACCCACCCGCTGCCGCCGGCTGCCGTTGCGGAGCGGGTCGAGGTCGCGCCATGGAGGTGATCTACGGCCTGATCCCGGGCATGATCCTGCTCGGCCTGGTCATGGTCGGGGTTCTGATCTGGGCCGCGCGCAGCGGCCAGTACGACGACCTCGAGGGGCCGGCCAACCGCATCCTGATGGACGACGACGATCCGCTGCTGCCACCGGACCCGGCACCCGAGTCGCGGACGCGGCGGAAACCGTCGGCGTGACGGCGCCCGCCCGTCCCCGGCGGTCGCTGCCGGTCCGCCTGGCCGTGCTGCTGTGGCTGACCTGGCTGCCGCTGCAGCCGCTGTCGGCCGACGACGACCAGCTGCTGCAGCGCGAGCGGAACCAGTTCCTGGAGGCGCGCAAGGCGCTGTTCGCCGGCGACCGGGCCCGTTTTCGCACCCTCGCGGAGCGCCTGGGCGGCTACCCGCTGCAGCCCTACCTCCGCTTCTGGGCGCTGGAGCGGGAGCTCGACCGCCTGACCCCGGACCAGGTGCAGACAGCGTTCGACGAACTCGAGCAGACGCCGCTGGCGACCCAACTGCGCGGCCAGTGGCTGTCGCGGCTGGCGCGTGAGGGCCGCTGGCAGGAGTACGTCGACGCCTACCGCCCCGCGTTCGACACCGAGGCCCGCTGCCGCTATTACGACGCCCTGCGCCAGCTCGATCGGACTGCGGAGGCGTGGGCCGGGGTGCGCAAGCTGTGGCTGGTCGGCCACTCCCAGCCGCGGGTCTGCGACCCGCTGTTCGCGGCCTGGCGGGCGGCCGGGCAGCTGACCCCGGCGCAGACCTGGGGGCGGATCGAACTGGCGCTGCGGCGCGGTGAGACGCGGTTGGCGACCTACCTCGGCCGCTTCCTCGACGCGCCCGACCGCGACCGCCTCGACCTCTGGCTGCGCATGCGCCGCGACCCCCGGAGCACCCTGACCCTGCCGGCGCTGGCCCAGGATGGACCGATCGAACGCAAGATCCTGCTCTACGGCATCGCGCGGCTGGCCGACAACGACGCCCCGGCGGCGGAGGCGGCCTGGGCCGGGCTGCAGGGGCGGCACGCCTTCGGCGACGACGCGCGCCATGCGGTCGACCGCAAGATCGCCATGGAGTACGCCTTCGACGCCGACCCGCTGGCGCCGTCCCGCCTGGCGGCGCTGCCGGCCGCCTGGCAGGACGCCGGCGTGCGCGGCTGGGGCGTGCGCAGCGCCCTGCGCCTGGGGCGCTGGGACGAGGCCCTGGCGTGGATCGAGCGCATGCCGCCGGAAGAGCTGGCGGAGGCGCGCTGGCGCTACTGGCGCGCCCGCGCGCTGGCGGCGACCGGGCATGCCGCCGAGGCGCGTGCCGCCTACGCCGAACTCAGCGAAGGGCGCGGGTATTACGAGTTTCTCGCCGCCGACCGGCTCGGCCGGCCGTACCGGATCACACACGTGCCGGTCTCCTCGCTCGACACCCAGGTCAAAGCGTTCGAGCGCGAGCCGGCGATCCTCCGCGCGCGCGAGCTCTACCACGCCGGTCTGCTGCTCGATGCGCGCCGCGAATGGCGCGACGCACTCGACGGCCGGTCGCCCGAGGAGTTGCGTCTGGCCGGACGGCTGGCGTTCCACTGGGGCTGGTACGACCGCGCCATCTTCGCCCTCGGCGCGGCGCGCTACTACGACGACCTGGAGGTGCGCTTCCCGTTCGCCTACCGTGCCGAACTCGACGCACAGGCGCGTGCCCAGGACCTCGATCCGGCGTGGGTGTTCGCCATGGCGCGCCAGGAGAGTGCTTTCAATCCCCGTGCCTATTCGTCCGCGGGGGCGCTCGGCCTGATGCAGATCATGCCCGGCACCGGGCAGCAGATCGCCCGCGCGCTCAACACTCCGCTCGGCAACAAGTGGCGCCTGTTCGAACCCGAACTCAACGCCCGTTTCGGTACCCACTACCTGCGCACCCTGCTCGATCAGCTCGCCGACCACCCGGTGCTGGCCACCGCCGCCTACAACGCCGGGCCGCACCGGGTGCGCGCCTGGCTGCCCGCGGTCGGCAGCGTCGACGCCGACATCTGGATCGAGAGCGTGCCGTTCTACGAGACCCGCGACTACCTGCAGCGCGTGCTCGCCTACACCGCCATTTACCAGGACCGCCTCGGGCGGGAGGTGGAGCCGCTGAGCCAGCGCATGCGGGTGATCGGCGCCGGCCTGGCGGGCGCCGGCGCCCCCGCGGCGGGCCGCGCCGGCGGTTAGCGCGGCCGACGGGAACGAACCGGCCCGGGGCGCGCTCCAATGCATTCCAGCGGCAACGGCGCCATGCGCCCGGACGACGACAGGAGGCCAGCATGCTGATCAAGCGGCCCACCGACATCTCCCCGGCGGAAGTCACCCCCGAACCGCTCTATCGACGCCGGCGCGAGTTCATTCGCGATCTCGGCTGGCTCGGGGCCGGCGCGGCCCTGGCGACGCTGCCGTTCCCCGGGCGGGCCGAGGCACGTCTCGGCGACGTGGCGCGCAGCCCGTTCAGTACCGACGAGGAGTTGACCGACTACAAGGCGGTCACCACCTACAACAATTTTTACGAGCTCGGTACCGACAAGGGCGACCCGGCACGCAACGCCGCCATGCTCAAGACCGAGCCGTGGAGCGTGACCGTCGACGGCGAGGTCGCGCAGCCGGCGACCCTGCCGCTGGAGGAGCTGCTGGCGCCCCACCCCCTGGAGCAGCGCATCTACCGCCTGCGCTGCGTCGAGGCGTGGTCGATGGTGATCCCGTGGATCGGCTTCCCGCTGGCCGACCTGCTCAAGCGCTTCGGCCCGACCGCGCGCGCCAAATACGTCGCCTTCACCAGCATCCACGACCCGGCCAACCTGCCCGGGCAGCTCTTTTCCATCCTCGAGTGGCCCTACAGCGAGGGGCTGCGCCTCGACGAGGCGCTGCACCCGCTGACCCTGCTCGCGGTCGGGCTCTACGACGAGGTGCTGCCGGCGCAGAACGGGGCGCCGCTGCGCCTGGTGGTGCCGTGGAAGTACGGCTTCAAGAGCGCCAAGTCGATCGTGCGCATCACCCTGACCGAGGCGCAGCCGCGCACCGCCTGGAACACCCAGGCGCCGCGCGAGTACGGCTTCTACTCCAACGTCAACCCGGACGTTCCCCATCCGCGCTGGAGCCAGCGCAGCGAGCGGCGCATCGGCGAATTCTTCCGCCGCGACACCCTGCCGTTCAACGGCTACGCCGACCAGGTGGCCGGGCTCTACGCCGGCATGGACCTGAAAAAGCAGTTCTGACCGGAGCCGATGCGGCGGTTCAAGGCGGTCCTGTTCGTCGCCGGCCTGCTGCCGGCGGCCTGGCTGGCCTGGGCCGCCGCCAGCGGTGGGCTCGGTGCCAACCCGATCGAGGCGCTGGCCAAGGAGACCGGGCAGTGGGCGCTGCGCTTCCTGCTGCTGACCCTGGCGGTGACGCCGCTGCGCCGCCTGCTGCGGCGTCCGGCGCTGGGCTCCATTCGCCGCATGCTCGGCCTCTACACCTTCTTCTACGCCTGCCTGCACCTGGCCAACTACGTCGTCCTCGACCTCTTCTTTCGCTGGGAGGAGATCCTCGCCGACGTGGTCGAGAAGCCGTTCATGCTCCTCGGCCTGACCACCTACCTGCTGCTGCTGCCGCTGGCGCTCACCTCGACCCGCGGCTGGCAGCGGCGCCTGGGGCGGCGCTGGGTGCAGCTGCATCGCCTGGTCTATGTCGCCGGCATCACCGCCACGATCCATTTCCTCTGGGCGGTCAAGGCCGACCTGCGCGAGCCGCTGGTGTATGCCGCACTGCTCGCCCTGCTGCTCGGTTACCGTCTGCAGCAGCGCCTGCGCGCCGCCGGTGGGGCGTGAGTCCGGCGCCGCACTCGTTTAAGCTACGGTGAACCGGGTATTCGTCAATGCCCACCGTCGTTTGCGGCAGCGCATGGAACGCAGCTAGTGGCAGGAAAGCCGACAGACCAGATGACGCGTCATGTCTGAATCACCGCTACTGCGTCCGCTGTTCTCCTCCGGACTGGTGTTGCTGTTGTTCCTTGCCGGCGGCACCTACCTGCTGAGCATCGAGCGCGAGGAGTGGCATGACGAGCAGCGCCAAGCAGCGGAGGCGCTGCTGGTGCGCCACGTCTCGACCCTCGAGCGCCAGGTCAGCCGCGCCCTCACGGCGGCGGAGTCGATGGCCTCCTACATCCGTCACCACGACGGCCGGATCGAGGATTTCGAAACCCATTCCGCCGACCTGTTGCGCAGCGTCGGCAGCATCAGCGCCATGCTGCTGGCTCCGGACGGTGTCATCAGCCACCTCTACCCGGTCGCCGGCCGGCGGACGCTGCTCGGGCAGCGGGTGGTCGCGAGTCCGTTCGGTGCCGCCGCCGCGCGCCGCGCGATGCTCGAGCAGCGCCTGGTCCTGAGTACGCCGGTCGCTCTCGACAGCGGCGAGGTGGCGGTGCTCGGCCATCAGGCGGTCTACCTGGTCGATGGCGACGGGGACGCCCTGTTCTGGGGTTTTGCCTCGGTGCTGCTGGAGCTGAGTCAGCTGGTGCGCGAGAGCGGCCTCGATCGACTGCAGCAGGAGGGCTACCGCTACCAACTGGTGATCGACGGCGCCCGGCCGAGCGCCGGTGACCCGCAGCGGTTCGCTCCGGGACAGAGCGTCAGCGTGGCGGTCAACGTGCCGGACGGCGCCTGGCAGTTGAGCCTGGCGCCGCTGCAGCCGTGGATCGTGCCGCCGCGGTTCTTCCTCTACGTGTTCCTGGTGGTGGCCGTGGCCAGCCTGATCGCCTACCTGGTCTTTAACCTGCTGTGGCAACCGGTGGTGCTGCGGCACCAGGTCGCGCGTGCCGGCGCCGCCCTGCAGCGCGCCAACGCGCGCTACGAGGCGGTCTTCAACTCGGTGCGCGAGGTGCTGTTCCAGGTCGACCCGCGTGGCCAGCTGACCCTGATCAACCCCGCCTGGACCGAGCTCAGCGGCTACGAGCCGGTGGAATGCCTCGGCCGCCCGTTCGAGACCTACGTCCACCCGGAGGACCAGGCGATGGCGCGCGACCTGTTCCGCGCCGGCCGCGCCAACCAGTCGCCGGGCAAGGGGGTGGAACTGCGCCTGCGCGGCCGCAGCAACCAGATCCGCTGGGTCGAGCTCAGCCTGCACACCCTGGTCGACGACAGCGGCCAGGTGAGCGGCCTCGCCGGCACCCTGCACGACATCACCGAGCGCAAGAAGGCCGACCGGGTCATCCACTACCAGGCCAACTACGACACCCTGACCAACCTGCCCAACCGCAAGCTGTTCCGCGACCGCTTCGGCCGCGCCATCGAAGCCGCGCTGCGCAAGAAGCGGCGCGTGGCGCTGATGTTCATCGACCTCGATCGGTTCAAGTGGATCAACGACAGTCTCGGCCACGCCGCCGGCGACCGGTTGCTCAAGGAGGTGGCGATGCGCCTGACCTCGTGCGTGCGCCGGGCCGACACCGTGGCGCGCTTCGGCGGCGACGAGTTCATGGTGCTGCTGGCCGAGGTCGGCACCGTGCTCGACGTCGAGATCGTGGCGCGCAAGATCCTCGCCGAGCTGAGCCGGCCGTTCGACCTGGAGGGGCGCCAGGAGAGCATCTCGGGCAGCATCGGCATCACCATCTGCCCGGACGACGGCAGCGACATCGCCACGCTGATGAACAACGCCGACAACGTCATGTACCACGCCAAGGAGAGTGGCCGGAACGGCTTCAAGTTCTTCACCGAGCAGATGAACCGGGAACTGCAGACCCGCCAGCAGCTCGCCGCGGCCTTGCACACGGCCATCGCGCAGGATGCCCTGGCCCTCGAGTTCCAGCCGGTGATGGCGCTGGCGCTGCGGCGGCCGGTCGGGGTCGAGGCGCTGCTGCGCTGGCACGACCGGGACCACGGCCAGATCCAGCCCGCCGACGTCATCGCCCTGGCCGAGGACACCCAGCTGATCGAGGCGCTCGGCGGCTGGATCCTCGACCGCGCCTGCGCCGCCTACGTGCGCCTGCACGCCGCCGACGCGCGCTTCGGCTATGTCTGCATCAACGTCTCGCCGCGCCAGTTCCGGACCAATTTCGCCACCCTGCTCGAGCAGGCGCTGGCACGCCACGACCTGGACGCGGACCGGGTCTGCCTCGACCTGACCGAGAGCCTGATCGCCGAGGATCGGGTCGAGGTGTGGGATGAGCTGGACCGGCTCAAGGCCCTCGGCGTGCGCCTGATGCTCGACGACTTCGGCAGCGGCATCTCGTCGCTCGGCCACCTCAAGCGGCTGGGGCCCGAGGCGGTCAAGCTGCAGAGCGCCTACCTCGCCGGCATCGTGCCCAAGAGCAGCGCCGCGGCGATGATCGGCGCGCTGATCGCCATGGCCCACAGCCTCGACATCCGTGTGGTCGTCGAAGGGGTCGAGGAGGCGAGCCAGGCCGAGATGATGGAACTCCTCGGTTGCGACTTCGCCCAGGGCTACCTGTTCAGCCCGCCGCTGGCGCTGGACGACCTGATCGTCGGGCTGCGTGACGGCGAATTCGGGTCGACCGGCACTGAGAGCCTGTGAAACCATCACCACGCCTGTTGCGACGCCCCCTGACCGCTGCTGGCGGCGTTGCGGGGACCCCCAATAGCGCTTACGTAGCGGTGCTACCGCGCCGTGCACCCCCGCGCCTTGCCAGAGACGCCCAGGCGGCATCTCGCGACGGCGGGCGATTCTTTCACAGGCTCTGAGTGAGCGCGCCGCCGGCCGTGGCGCGACGGGTGGTTCCCTTACGGCGGCGCGCGATCGGTCACGGCAGCCGCGGCACGGAGCCCGGCAACCTGGAGCCGAGCCAGGGCTTTCCCTGGGTCGCCCGGACCGACGCCCGCGTGCTGGTGCTGGGCTCGATGCCGGGGCGGGCGTCGCTGGCGGCGAGCGAGTACTACGCCCATCCACGCAACCTCTTCTGGGAGATCATGGACGTGCTGTTCGGCGCCGGTCGCGAGCTCGATTACGCCGTGCGTCTCGACCGCCTTACCGGTGCCCGGGTCGCCCTGTGGGACGTCGCCCACCGCTGCCGGCGCCCGGGCAGCCTCGATGCGGCCATCGTCCGCGACAGCGTCGAGCCCAACGACTTCGCCGCGCTGTTTCGCGCCTGCCCGCAGCTGCACACCGTCTGCTTCAATGGCGGCACCGCGCGGGAGCTCTATCGCCGGCGGGTGCTGCCGCACCCGCCGGCGGCCGACCGGCCGCTGGCCTACCATCTGCTGCCGTCCACCAGCCCGGCCCACGCCGCGCTCGATTTCAGCGCCAAACTGGCCCGCTGGCGCGTGCTGGCGGAGGCGGCGGCGACCGCCCGGCGCTGATCGCGGGCCACTGTTGCCACCCGCGGGAGGCTGGCCTATTGTGTACCCCGCCCCAGGGATCGACCCGTTCGGGGCGCTGCCAGCAAGCCAAGGATGCGATCCCGATGGCCATGATCAACGACAGCGTCCGTGACTTCGACGCCATCCACGCCAACTTCCGCTGGTCGATCCCGCAGCAGTACAACATCGGCCGCGACGTCTGCGACCGCCACCCGGCCGACGCCCTCGCCCTGGTCTGCGAGGACCATCGCGGTGCCGTCACCCGCCACACCTTCGGCCAGCTGCGCGAACTCTCCAACCGCCTCGGCAACGCCCTGCGCGGCCTCGGGGTCGAACGCGGCGACCGGGTCGCCATCATCCTGGCGCAGCGGGCCGAGACGGCCATCGCCCACATCGCCACCTACAAGATCGGTGCCGTGGCCGTGCCGCTGTCGCTGCTGTTCGGTCCCGAGGCGCTGGAGTACCGGCTCGGCAACAGCCGCACGCGGGTGGTCATCACCGACACCACGCGCGGCGCCATGGTCGAGGCGATGCGCGACCGCCTGCCGACCCTGGAACGGGTGATCACCTGCGGCGCCCCGGGCGAGGGGCCGTTGTGGGAACTGCTGGCCGCGGCCAGCGACAGCGCACCCGCGGTCGCCACCACGGCCGACGACCCGGCGATGCTGATCTACACCTCGGGCACCACCGGACCGCCCAAGGGGTCGCTGAACGCCCAGCGCTGCCTGCTCGGCAACCTGCCCGGCTTCGAGCTGTCGCAGAACTTCTACGCCCAGACCGGCGGCCTGTTCTGGACCCCGGCCGACTGGGCCTGGACCGGCGGCCTGCTCGACGCCCTGCTGCCGACCCTGCACTACGGCCGGCCGGTGCTCGGCTACGACGGCCAGGGGCGCTTCGACCCGGAGCGGATGGTCGAGCTGATCGCCCGCCACGGCGTGCGCAACGCCTTCATCCCGCCGACGGCGATGAAGATGCTGATGCAAGTGCCCGCCATCGAGACCCGCGGCCTGCAGCTGCAGGCGGTGATGTCGGCCGGCGAGAGCGTCGGCGAGCGGGTGGTCGAATGGGCCGAGCAGGCGCTCGGGGTGACGGTCAACGAAATGTGGGGCCAGACCGAGTTCAACTACCTGGTCGGCAACTGCTCGGCCATCATGCCGGTGAAGCCCGGCTCGATGGGCAAGCCGTTCGCCGGCCACTGGGTCGACGTCATCGACGAACAGGGCCGGCCGCTGCCCGACGGCGAGTGCGGCGAACTGGCCGCGCGCACCGGCGACCCGGTGCAGTTCCTCGGCTACTGGGAGAACGAGGCGGCGACCCGGGGCAAGCTGCGCGGCGACTGGTTCCTGACCGGCGACGTCGGCTACCGCGACGCCGAGGGTTACCTCTGGTTCGTCGGCCGCCAGGACGACGTCATCTCCAGCGCCGGCTACCGCATCGGCCCCGGCGAGATCGAGGACTGCCTGATCCGCCATCCGGCGGTGGTCCAGGCGGCGGTGATCGGCGTGCCGGACGAGCTGCGCGGCCAGATCATCAAGGCCTTTGTCGTGGCCGCCGCCGGCGTGGTCCCGGATGCGGAACTGACCGCCGACATCCAGCGCCAGGTCAAGCAGCAGCTGGCCGCCTACGAATACCCGCGCGAGATCGAGTACGTCGACGCCCTGCCGCTGACCACCACCGGCAAGGTGCAGCGCAAGGTGCTGCGCGAGCGCGAACTGGCGGCTCGCGGGGAGAGCGGCAAGTGAGCGATACCACCGACATCCCGACCCTGCGCCGCATCCTGCACGACGGCCGCACCGTTGCCGTGGTCGGCCTGTCGGCCAACTGGCACCGGCCGAGCAACTTCGCCGCCAAGTACCTGCAGGACCACGGCTACCGGGTGATCCCGGTCAACCCGGCCTACCAGGAGGTGCTCGGTGAGCGCTGCTATCCCGACCTGAAGTCGATCCCCGAGCCGGTCGACGTGGTCGACGTTTTCCGTCGGGCGGAGGAGGTGCCGGCGATCGCCGCCGACGCCATCGCCATCGGCGCCCGGGTGCTGTGGCTGCAGATCGGCGTCATCCACGCCGCGGCCGCGGCCACGGCGCGCGCCGCCGGCCTCGACGTGGTCATGGACCGCTGCATGAAGATCGAGCACGCGCGGCTGTTCGGCGGCCTCAACTTCATCGGCGTCAACACCCGCGTGATCTCGGCCCGCCGGCCGTTGCAGATCGCCAACTGAGAGCCGGTGAAAGCATCACCACGCCTGCTGCGCCACCCCCTGACCGCCCCTGACGGCGTTGCGGGGACCCCCAAAAGCGCTTACGTAGCGGTGCTACGCGCGCACTTTTGTGCACCCCCGCGCCTGGCCAGGCACGCCCATGCGGCGTCTCGCGACGGCGGGCGATGCTTGCACAGGCTCTGAGGAGACCGGCGTGGCCGATCGCGATTTCGGATTCGAGACCCTCTGCCTGCACGCCGGCCAGGTGCCGGATGCGACCACCGGCGCGCGCGCGGTGCCGATCTACCAAACCACCTCCTACGTCTTCAACGACACCGACCACGCCGCCAGCCTGTTCAACCTGCAGACCTTCGGCAACATCTACACGCGGCTGATGAACCCGACCAACGCCGCGCTGGAGGAGCGCATCGCGGCGCTCGAGGGCGGCCGCGCCGCGCTGGCCACCGCCTCGGGCATGTCGGCGCAGATGGTGGCGCTGCTGACCCTGCTCGAGGCGGGCGACCAGATGGTCGCCGCGCGCACCCTCTACGGCGGCACCTACTCGCAGTTCGACGTCAGCTTCCGCAAGCTCGGCATCGACACCGTGTTCGTCGACCCCGACGACCCGGAGAACTTCCGCCGCGCCATCACCGACAAGACCAGGGTGGTCTACGGTGAGACCATCGGCAACCCGGTCGGCAACGTGCTCGACCTCGAGGCGATCGCCGCCGTCGCCCACGACGCCGGCGTGCCGTTCATGGTCGACAACACCTTCGCCACCCCCTACCTGTGCCGGCCGTTCGACTTCGGCGCCGACATCGTCGTCCACTCGGCGACCAAGTTCCTCGGCGGCCACGGCACCACCATGGGCGGCCTGGTGGTCGAAAAGGGCGACTTCGACTGGGGCAACGGCAAGTTCCCGGGCATGACCGAGCCGTCGGCCGGCTACCACGGCGTCATCTTCCACGAGACCTTCGGCGACTTCGGCTACGCCATGAAGTGCCGGGTCGAGACGCTGCGCACCTACGGCCCGGCGATGAGCCCGTTCAACGCCTTCCTGCTGCTGCAGGGGGTCGAGACCCTGCCGCTGCGCATGGAGCGCCACGTCGCCAACGCCCAGGCCGTGGCCGAGCACCTGCGCGACCACCCGCTGGTCAGCTGGGTGCAGTACGCCGGCCTGCCCGACAGCCCGTACCACGCCCTGGCGCGCAAGTACCTGCCCAGGGGGCCGTCGTCGATCTTCAGCTTCGGCATCAAGGGCGGCATGGCCGCCGGCATCCGCTTCATCGAGTCACTGCAGTTCCTCAGCCACCTGGCCAACGTCGGCGACGCCAAGACCCTGGTGATCCACCCGGCCTCGACCACCCACCGCCAGTTGAGCGAGGAGCAGCAGATCGCCGCCGGCGTCGGTCCCGACATGGTCCGGCTGTCGATCGGCCTGGAGACGCTCGACGACATCCTGTGGGACATCGACCAGGCGCTCGCGGCCGCGGCCGCGGGCTGACGCCGGTGCCGGTCACGGCCGGAGAGACGCGCGCCGGGACCGGGCGATGCTGAGCAAGCAGGAGAAGATCGCCCACTACGACCGTCTTGCGGACGAGCGCGGCGAGTGGCGTGAACGGAACGCCTACTACTACGCCGAACTGGAAGGCTTCATCGCCAACCTCGTGCCGCGCGGCCGCCGGGTGCTGGAACTGGGCTGCGGCACCGGCGAACTGCTCGCCGCACTGGCGCCAACGTACGGCGTCGGCCTCGACTTCTCCCCGCGCATGGTCGCCGCCGCCGCCCGCAAGCACGCGTGGAACGACAACCTGGCCTTCCGCGTCGAGGACATCGAGGCGCTGGCCACCGACGAGACCTTCGACTACGTCGTGATGTCCGACACCATCGGTGAGCTGACCGACACCTGGCAGGCGATGCGCAACCTGCACCAGGTCACCGGCCCCGGTTCGCGCGTCGTCATCACCTACTTCAACGCCCTGTGGGAACCGGTGCTGCGGCTCGGCGAGGCGTTCGGCTGGAAGATGCCGCAGGACTTCCAGAACTGGCTCAGCCTGGCCGACATCCGCAACCTGCTCTACCTCAACGGCTTCGAGTCGGTGCGCTTCGGCTACCAGCTGCTGCTGCCGAAACCGGTGCCGCTGCTCGCGCCGCTGGCCAACCGCTACCTTGCCCGCCTGCCGCTGGTCGAGCGCCTGGCGCTGGTCACCTACGTCGTCGCCCGTCCGCTGGAGCGGCCGCCGCCGCCGCCGGTCGCGCCCAGGGTCAGCGTGGTCATCCCGTGCCGGAACGAGCGGGGCAACATCCGCGACGCCGTCGAGCGCGTGCCGGCGATGGGCGCGCACACCGAGCTGATCTTCGTCGACGGCAACTCCAGCGACGGCACGGTCGAGGAGATCGAGCGCCTGATCGACGCCTACCGCGATGAGAAGACGATCCGGCTGATCCACCAGCTGCCGCCCGGCTCGGCGGACGGCAGCGGCCACGGGCGCATGCTGCGCCTCGGCAAGGGCGACGCGGTGCGCAAGGGCTTTGCCGCGGCGACCGGTGACATGCTGATGATCCTCGACGCCGACCTCACCGTGCCGCCGGAGGATCTGCCCAAGTTCTACCACGCGCTGGTCGAGCGCCGCGGGGAGTTCATCAACGGCACGCGTCTGGTCTACCCGATGGAAGACGACGCCATGCGCTTCCTGAACAAGATCGCGAACAAGCTGTTCGGCGTGCTCTTCTCGTGGCTGCTCGAGCAGCCGGTCAAGGACACACTGTGCGGCACCAAGGTGCTGATGCGCGACGACTACGAGCGCATCAGCGCCGGGCGCGCCCACTTCGGCGACTTCGATCCCTTCGGCGACTTCGACCTGCTGTTCGGCGCGGCCCGGCTCAACCTGCGCATCGTCGAGGTGCCGATCCGCTACCGCCAGCGAGTCTACGGCGACATCAAGATCGAGCGCTTCAAACACGGCCTGCAGCTGCTGAGGATGTGCTGGGTGGCGATGAAGAAGCTCAAGTTCAGGCCGTCGCACTGACGCGGCATGGCCAGCATCGAGCGGCACGAGCGGGAGATCCGGGCCAACCTCCGGGCCTGGCAGGACAAGCCGCTGCTGCGCGACATCTACGCCGGGTTCTACCAGCGCATCCGCGCGCAGCTCGATCTCGGCCTCGACGGCGCCGTGGTCGAGATCGGCTCGGGGATCGGCAACCTCAGGCAGGGTGTACCCGAGGCGCTCTGCACCGACCTCTTCGCCAACCCGTGGCTCGACCTGGTCTGCGACGGCTACGCCCTGCCGTTCCGCGACGGCGCCGTCTCCAACCTGGTCCTGTTCGACGTCTTCCACCACCTGCGCCGCCCGCTGGCCTTCCTCGCCGAGGCGCGCCGGGTGCTGGTTGCGCGGGGCCGGCTGATCCTGTTCGAACCCTATATCAGCCCGTTCTCGGCACTGGCCTACGGCCTGTTCCACCACGAACCGATCGCCTGGCGCCAGCCGCTCGACAGCGACGACCAGCCGGACCGGTCGGGCACCTATTACGCCGCGCAGGGCAATGCCACGCGCATCTTCTTCAGGAACGGAATCCCGACCTGGTCCGACGGCTGGGTGGTCCGCGAGCGCCGCGCCTTCGCGGACTGCGCCTACCTGCTCTCCGGCGGCTTCAGCAAGCGTGCCCTCTACCGCCGGGAGATGTTGCCGCGAATGCAGAAAATGGATCGACTCCTGTCGCGCCTGCCTGGCCTGTTCGCATCAAGATGCCTGTTGTGCCTGCAGAAAAATAGTGATGCGCATCGCTTGCAACGGACAAGTGCAGGGCATTGAAGCAGTTCCTTGATCACCCGGCCTCGGCTGCCTACCGCCAGTCGAGCGAGGCGCAACGGATCGCCGCCGGCGTCAGCCCCGACAGGGTCCGGCCGTCGCTCGGCCTGGAGCCGCGCGACGACATCCTGCAGGACAGCGACCAGGCTCTCAGGCCGCGGCGCCGGTCGTCTCCCAGTAGCCGGCGAGCAGGGCGCGCACCTCGTCGGGCTGCTGGTCCACCGCGTCCGACCAGTCGAGGCCGGTGGTGGCGGTGAAACTGGCCATGCTCTCGATCAGCCGGTTGACGTCGTCGCCGGCCAGGACCGCGCCGTCGCTGGTGTGGAAGGTCTCGATCGAGGCGCCGTCGACAAACCAGCCGCCGATGCGAACGCTGTCGCCGCTCTGGTGCCGGGCGACCAGCAGGTCGTCTTCGATGCGGCTGAAGCCGAGGTCGAGCGGTTGCATCCCGGAGCCGAACAGCACGCGGTCGGTCGCCAGCGGGTCGTCGACCGCCTCCACCAGCAGGTCCGCGCCCCAGCCGGCGGCGAACAGGTAGCTGTCGCTGCCGGCGCCGCCCTCGAGGAGGTCGTTGCCGCTGCCACCGACCAGGACGTCGTCGCCCCCCTTGCCCAGCAGCCGGTCGTCACCGCCGAGGCCCTGCAGCCGTTCGGGACGCGGGTTGCTGCGCAGCGTGTCGCTGCCTTCGCTGCCGGTCTTGATCTTGCTGTCGAGGTCCGCCGCGCTCAGCACCGTGCCGTCGGCGAAGCGGACCTCGAGCGGCGCCACCTCGCGCCGGAACCACCAGTCGACATAGGTCAGGGTCTCGCCGCTGTCGGTGACCTCGAGCACCAGGCTGTCGCCGTCGCGGTGCCAGAGCAGGTCCGCCTCGGCCAGTCCCGGACCGAGTTCGATCACGCTGCCCTCGACGCGCGACGTCTCGATGATGGTGTCGTGACCCTGGCCGCGGTCGTAACGGTAGGTGTCGCTGCCGGCGCCGCCGACCAGTTGATCGTCGCCGCTGCCACCGGCGAGGATGTCCGCACCGCCGCCACCGTCGAGCCGGTCGTCGCCGGCCGCGCCGAGCAGGTGGTCGGCACCGGCCGAGCCGGTGATCAGGTCGGCATGGGCGGTGCCGGTCACCGGTCCGGCGCCCGGATCGACCTGGTGCATGAGGAAACCGTCGCGCTGCACCGTGGTTGCGATCAGGTCGTCCAGGGTCAGGGTCGCGCCGGTCGCCTCGAAATGGACGGCAAGCGTGTCCAGGCTCAGCCCGTCGCCGATGTCGACCCGATCGCCGTCGCCGTAGAGCAGGCCCAGTTGGTGGCCCTCGGCGTTCCAGGTGACCGCGACGGCGACGCCCGCGGGGGTGATCCCCGGGGCGAATGCGAGGGTGTCGCCCGGCTCCGCGTCGAGCAGTTGGTCCTGCCCGTCGCCGCTGGCGAACAGGAAGCGGTCGCTGCCGGGACCGCCGCTCAACAGGTCGTTGCCGGCGCCGCCGCGCAGGAGGTCGTCGCCGGGTCCGCCCAGCAGGGTGTCGTCGCCGGCCATGCCATCGAGCCGGTCGGCGCCGCCGAGACCGGCCAGCGTCTCGTCGCGCTGGTCGCCCACCAGGAGATCGTCCCCGTGGCTGCCGAGCACGGTGGTGGCCGCGCCGGCCAGGTCGGCGGCGGTCCAGGTGGTGCCGTCGGCAAAGCCGATCGACTGCAGGCGGTTGTAGGGACTGGCGAACCAGCCGGCGACGGTGATCCGTTCATCGCCGGTCCGGTGCTGGAGCACCAGGTCGTCGCCGTCGCGCCCGGTCAGGAAGTCGTCCGGCGCCAGGCCGACGCCGAATTGCAGCGTGTCGCCGAGGGTGTCGCCCTGCTCGACGATCCGCACCTGGCCGTCGCCCGCCTCGAACAGGTAGCGGTCGTTGCCGCCCCCGCCGGTGAGCAGGTCGGAGCCGGGTCCGCCGCGCAGCAGGTCGCTGCCGCTGCCGCCGCGCAGGTCGTCGTCGCCGGCGCCGCCGGTCAGGGTGTCGTTGCCGGGCCCGCCGACCAGCAGGTCGGCACCGGCACCACCGCCCAACCAGTCGTCGCCGTATTCACCGTGGACCTGGTCGCTGCCGGCGCCGCCCTGGAGCAGGTCGTTGCCGTAGCCGCCGGCGAGCAGGTCGTCGCCGTCGCCGCCATCCAGGTGATCGTCGCCATCCTCGCCGTAGAGCTGGTCATGGCCCGTGCCGCCCACGAGGGTGTCGTGACCAATCCCGCCGGCGAGGAGATCGTCGCCGGCACCGCCATCGAGCTGGTCGTCGTCCTCCTGCCCCCAGAGCTGGTCGTTCCCGGCCTCGCCGAAGAGCCGGTCGTTGCCGCTGCCGCCGGCCAGGTTGTCGTGGCCGTCGCCGCCGTGCAGTACGTCGTGGCCCTCCTGGCCGAGGACGGCGTCATCGCCGGCGCCGCCGTCGAGCCAGTCGTCACCGCTGCCGGCCTGCAGATGGTCGTTGCCGTCGCCGCCCGTGAGCCGGTCCGCGCCGGCGCCGCCGTCAATCAGGTCCTGGCCGTCTTCGCCCTCGAGCCGGTCGTCGCCGTCACCGCCGAGCAGCAGGTCGTTACCGGGGCCGCCGAGCAGGTGGTCGTTGCCGGCCTCGCCCTCGAGGCGGTCGTGGTCGGCGCCGCCGTCGATGCCGTCGTTGCCGCCGCCGCCGTAGATCAGGTCGTCGCCACCTTCGCCGTGGAGCAGGTCGTCGCCGGCATCCCCGAGCAGGGTGTCAGCGCCGCTTCCACCCCAGACCCGGTCGTCGCCGTAGCCGGCGTCGACCCGGTCGATCCCCGGGCCGCCATAGATGGTGTCGTTGCCGGCGCCACCCAGCAGCAGGTCGTCGCCGGCACCGCCGTCGAGCAGGTCGTTGCCGCCGACCAGCGGGTCGTCGAGGTAGTCGCCGTGGAGCTCGTCGTTGCCGTCACCGCCGTCGAGCAGGTCGTCGCCGTAACCGCCTTCCAGCCAGTCGTTGCCGGCGCCGCCGGACAGGCTGTCCATGCCGTCGCTCTCCCGCGCGGCGCCCAGCTTGGCATGTCCGTGCAGGCTGTCGTCGCCGTCGCCGCCGTCGAGCTGATCGTTGCCAACGCCGCCGTCGAGGTAGTCGTTGCCGATCTCACCGAACAGCTGGTCGTCGCCGCCACCGGCAATCAGATCGTCGTCGCCCGCTCCGCCGTAGAGCAGGTCGTCGCCATCGGCCGCCGAGGTCGCCGCCCCGACGGTCTGGTCGAACAGGACGCTGATCACCAGGCCGTCGGCATCGAGGGTCTCGCTGACCGACCAGTTGCGGTTCAGCGGCTCCAGGGTGCCGTCCCCGTAAAGCCGGTCGTCGCCGTCACCGCCGTAGAGGATGTCGTTGCCGGCACCGGCGGCGAGCACGTCGGCGTCGGCCCCGCCGTCGAGGCGGTCGTTGCCGTCGCCGGCGGAGAGGAAGTCGTCACCGTTGCCGCCGAAGAGGCGGTCGTGGTCGCTGCCGGAGATCAGAACGTCGTTGCCGTCACCGCCATCGAGCAGGTCGTTCCCCGGCGTGGCCGAGAGCCAGTCGTCACCGAGGCCGCCAAACAGCTGGTCATCACCGAGGCCACCGCTGAGGTCGTCGTCGCCACCCAGGCCGTAGATGGCGTCGTCGCCGTCGGTGCCGCTGAGGGTCTCGCCCGAGTCGGACCCTTCGCTGCCGATGATCAGGTTGAGTTTGGGCGGGGTGGGGGCGCCGCCGAGTGCGATGTCGAGCTGGCCGGGTTGCCAGTCGCGCACCGTCACCGTGTCGTCGATCACCAGGTCGGTGCCTTCGATGCGGTAGTCATGGATGCCGTCACTGAAGTGGGTCGAGCTGCCGTCGACCGATGTCCCACCATGCAGCTCGTCGCCGTCGAACAGGATCACCCCAAGGCCGTCCTCGTCGACGATGGTGTCCATCTCGCCGTCGTCGGTCAGGGCGTAGGTATCGAAGCCCGTGCCGCCGATCATCTGGTCCTGGCCGGTGCCGTCCTCCAGACGGTCGTCTCCTACGCCACCCCGAAGCGTGTCATCGCCACTGCCGCCGATCAGGCGGTCGTTGCCAGAACCCCCATAGAGAATGTCAATGCCTTGGGCTCCGTGCATCAGGTCGTCACCACCTCGGCCGAAATAGATCTCTTTGTTGTCACCGAAACCGAGCAGAATGTCGGCACCATCAGTACCAGCAAGTAGCCTGGGTGATGTCTCGATGGGCGGCATCAATCGGCTGCCGCCGAGTTTCAGTACGCCATCGACATTGGCAGGCAGAGGGGCGTCGAAAATGGAGAGTGATTGAAGTGTATCGAAGATGGTGGTGTCGAACCGGGAGGCGTGATCGACGTTGATCTCCTCGAACATGATGCCCGAGGTGAAACGGGATACCAGGATCTCGCGGAGGTCGGCTTCGATGCCGGTGAGGTCGGCGCCCACGGTTTGCGCATAGGTGATGATCAATGAGGCAAAGGCATCGGCACCCTCGGCGCTGAGAGTGCTGTCGGTATGGTGCATCGCATCGCTCAGCAAAGCATTCAAGTCGAAATAGAAAGACGCCCTGTCGATCGATTCGCTGTAATTAGGTAGCGAGGCGAGTTCTACGAAGTTGTAACGATCGAGCAGGAAGTAGAGAGCGTTCTTGATGGGCTGGTCGAGGTAGGTCCCTTCACGCATATTCGAAATGACGGTTTCGATCAGGTTGGTCATCTGTGCGCGTTCAGGGCTTTCCTCGGGGAGTTCGCTGACATACTTCAGCGTATCGACGAAACCGGAGGCGAGCAGATTGATCGCGCTCGACGTGTCGAACTCGCGACTGGCACTGATCACATCGAAGGTAAAGTTGACCATTGCCTCCAGAACCAGATCGTATTCGAGATAATCCGGCGTATGGGCATTGAAACTCTGGAAGCCGTCGGCCGCTACGAGGGACTCGACATTGGCAAGGATATGGCCAGAGATCAGATTGAAGGGTGCGTTCGGGTAATAAGTCACCGGATCGATCAGCGGATCGATGAATTCGGCCTGGACCACTCGCTGGAGTAGATAGACATCACCGCCAAGATGGCCGGCGCCGAGCCTGGAAACCAGATCACCGTCGACAACGAAATGGGCGCTGTCGAATTCTGGCAGGACGGCTTGGTCATAATCGATGAACTTATCCTCAATCATGGCAATGCCGCCGATACCGTTGAAGGTGACCAAGCTGACCTGGGCATCTGAGTTCCTGCCATAGTTGGTAACGTACTCGTAGGTGGCGTATTGGGCCAGTGCGCCGCCAAGGCTGTGGCCAGTGAAGAGGATTTCTGAGACAGTAAAATCTTCTAGATATCCGTAAACTTTATCCCTGTTCTCTTGCCACTGATTCCAACCGAGAGAAAGGTCAGAGATCATGTCCTGGCCATCTTCGGTGCCGGCAAACGCGACAATCACGCGATGGGTGCCGTCACCGTTGTCCGCTGAGTAGACTACGGCCTTGAACCCAGTGGTCTCGTCAATGAAGATTTTTTGGTTAAAATCAGCCAGCGGAGTCAGGCCGGTCGTGTCGTTCTCATTATTCGGCTTGTAGGCGTCTGCCGACGTCGTGAGCGCGAGCAGACTGAGTTCTTCCTGGACCATGCAGCACCTCCTTGTGCACGTGAATGGGTTTGGTTCAGCTACAGAAGTCGATCATCTTCAGCGACGTCTTGCCTCGGCCAGTATTGTAGAACTGGGCCTCGAGATCTGGGGCGTTAGTGAATGCAACCTTGCAGCCGCTGGGTGAAGTCGAAAGGCCGTGCACCCAGCCATCGATGAGTTTCATGTGGTTCCCATCCTTGGCGAAATAGAGGCCGCCGGCGGTGGGGCGGCTGTCTCGCACTTTGTGGGAGACGATCGCCAGGCCATCTCTAAGAGGAGAGAACAGGATGCTCGCCGGGGTGTACCACGGACCTTTTGGGAAACAGAAACGGGTGGTCTCGCCAGTTGTTCGTACCCACCATCCAGACGCGCAGTCTGCTGTCTCCCACTCTTTACGCTTTACCTGGTCTGCAAGTAACGGTTTCACTAGGTAACTTTGATTGAATGAATAGTACTTGACGCTGCTTGCAAGGATGTCGTTGAACTCGAAGGGCATCTTCTTGCCAACGACGTCGTCAGGCCCATAGAACATCGCCTCGCCCGGCTCGCGAGTCTTGATGGCGACGGTAAAGTAGTTGCCGCTGCTGCCCAGCGGGATGACGTGCCAGCCGCGCTTTTCACCGGGGGCAAAGCGTGAGCGCTCGTGATGGCGGCAGGTCGTCTTGCTGAAGAAGTACTTTGCGAAGAACTGGCGCTCTTCCTCCTTGGTCGCCAACGTGGTCAGCTGCTCTTTACCCATCGGGCCCGCGGCGAAGCGGTAGGGTCGGACCAACGAGTCGGTGTAATGGATCCAGCCATCCTCGTAGCAGAGGTGGCCATAAACCTTCTCTCGGTACATGTTGACAGTGTTGTTCCGGGTGTCCCAGATGTAGATCCCGAAATGGCCGATACGTGGTTCGTCGCGAGTCGCTGGTTTTTTCTTGTGCGAACCGACAAACAGCACGCGGTAATCATCAAGCCAGAAGGTCTGGTCGTTGTCGCTGACGAGGAAATCGCTGTCGAGGATCGGGTAGGGCGATGGGACGACTTCATACTCTGGATTGGCCGTCGCGGCCGTGCTTGCCAGCGATAGCAGCGCCAGCAGCAGACCGATCGCCCAGGGCGTGGCGCGCCAGGCACGGCCTGCACCGCCGCGGCGATGATCGACAACGCGACGGCCGCCGACCATGGATTGAGATTCGTGGTTCATCATCGCTCCCTTCCCGCCTCCTTCATTGCCCGCACCAGCGGGTTGAGCAGCAGTTCGATCACCCGCCGCTCGCCGGTGCGGATCTCGACGGTCACGGCCATGCCCGGTTCGAGGTGCAGGTTCGGTTGCCCTTGTCCCGCGATGTCGGCCAGGCGCACACGCGCCAGGTAGACCAGCCCCAACGCCTGATCGGCCAGGGCGTCGGCCGACAGCGCCACGATCTCGGCGGCCAGGGTGCCGTGGCGGGTGAACGGGTAGGCGTCGATCTTGACCACGGCCGGCATGCCGGCATGGACTTCGCCACTGTCGCGGTTGAGCACCCGCGCCTCGATCTCGAGTTGGCCGTCGTCGGGGACGATGCGCAGCAGCTCCTGTGCCGGCGTGACCACACCGCCGAGGGTGTGGATCGCGAGCTGTTGCACGCGACCCGACACCGGCGCGGTGAGACGATGGCGCGCCAGGCGTGCCTCGGCCCGGGCCTGCTCCTGTTCCAGTGCCGCCAGCTGCCGCGTGGCGGTGACCTGTGCATCGGTGACCTCGCGCAGCCGCTCGGCCAGGTAGGCGTCGCGTGTCCGGTCGAGGGTGACCAGGGCGGTGGCGAGGCTGCGCCGGCTGCCTTCGAGCGCGCCCAGTTCGGCTTCCAGACTGCGCCGTTCCTGTTCAACCTTCAGCCACGCCTCGGTCGCGACATGGCCGACCGTCGCCAACTGCGCGTGCGCCGTGCTGCGCCGGGTGACCAGCGCGAGCACGTCGCGCAGACCGGCGAGGCGTGCCGCGACCGTCTCCAGCTCGGCCTCACGCTGGCGGCGTTCCCCGGCAAAGCGGGCCAGCCGCGCCCGGTGCTCGTCGCGCTCGTGGACCAGCAACGCGGCCTGGGCGCGGCCAAGGCCGGCGCGCTCCTCCCCGTCACGGCCACCGGACTCGAGCAGCCGGCGCAGTCGCGCCAGCCGTTCCAGCTGCTCGCGCGTGGCCGCGAGTTCGTCCTCGACCTGGCGCAACAGCGCGCCGGGTTCGGTCGGGTCGAGCTCGACCAGCAGCGCCCCCTGTTCGACCCGATCGCCCTCGCGCACGTGGATGGCCGCGACCACGCCCGGCTCGAACGGCTGGACCAGCTTGACCCGTCCGCTCGGGATCACCTGGCCCGGGGCCGTGGCGACGATGTCGATGCGCGCCCAGACGCTCCAGCCGACGACGGTCGCGAGCAGCAGCAGCAGCGTCCAGAGCAGCCTGCGTCCCAGCGGCGAGGGCGGGGTGGCCTGCAGTTCGAGCGCCGCCGGCAGGAAGGCCAGCTCCTGCCGGCGGGGCAGTGGGGCAGTCGGTGACGGCTGGCGTGACGGCAGGTTCACAGCGCGGCCTGGCAGGCGTGCAGCTCGGCGTAGCGGCCGCCGCTGCGCAGCAGTTCGGCATGCCGCCCCTGTTCGATCACCCGGCCCTGCTCGAGGACCAGGATGCGGTCGGCCTCGCGCAGCGCCGACAGCCGGTGGGCGATGATGATGACGGTGCGGCCACGGCAGATGGCGCCGAGGTTGGTACGGACCTGGCGTTCCGCCTCGTAATCGAGGGCGCTGGTCGCCTCGTCGAGGATCAGCAGGTCGGGCTGGGTGCACAGCGCCCGGGCGATGGCGATGCGCTGGCGCTGGCCACCGGAGAGGCAGACCCCCTGTTCGCCGACCGGGGTCTCGTAGCCGTCGGCCAGCTCGCCGATGAAGTCGTGCGCCCCCGCCAGCCGGGCCGCCTCGATCACCCGCTCGATCGGCAGCGCCGGGTCGGCCAGGGCGATGTTCTCGCGCACCGTGCGGTTGAACAGCCGCGCCTCCTGGGTGACCACGCCGATGCGCCGCCGCAGCCACTCCGGGTCGACCATGGCGAGATCGAGGCCGTCGATGCGGATGCGTCCCGCGGTCGGCGTGTAGAGCCGGAGCAGCAGCCGCGCCAGCGTGCTCTTGCCCGAGCCGGAGCGACCGACGATGCCGATCACCTGGCCGGGCTCGATGCGCAGGGTCAGGTCGCGCAGGATCTCCGCCCCCTCGATGCCGTAGCGAAAGCGGACCTGGTCGAACTCGATGGCGCCGCGCAGGCGCTGCGGGTGGAGGCGGTTGGCGGCATGACCCGCCTCGCACGGGGCGTTCATCAGGTCGCCGAGACGCTGCACGGAGAGCCCGGCCTGCTGGAACTCCTGCCACAGCTGGACGATGCGCAGGGTCGGCCCGCTGACGCGCATGGCCAGCATGTTGAACGCGATCAGCTGGCCGACGCTGAGTTCGCCGGCGATCACCAGGCGGGCGCCGAGCCAGATGATCAGCACCGTGGCGACCTTGTTGATCAGCCCGGCGCCCTGGCCGGCGAGATTGCCGAGGTGGCCGGCGCGAAAGGCGGCGCCGACCAGGCCGGCGAGCTGCTCCTCCCAGCGCCGCTGCAGCTGGGGCGCGACGGCCATGCCCTTGAGGGTCTCGATGCCGGAGACGGTCTCGACCAGGAAGGCGTGGTTGTCGGCGCTGCGCTCGAGCCGCTCGGCGATGCGCGCGCGCAGCGTCGGCGTGACCAGCCACGACAGCAGCGCGTAGCAGGGCAGCGAGGCGAGGACGACCAGCGTCAGGGTCGGGGTGTAGTACCACATCACTGCCAGGAACAGCCCGGCGAAACAGAGGTCGAGCAGCGTCATCAGGGTCGACGAGGTGAGGAACTGGCGGATGCCGTCGAGTTCGCGCACGCGCGCGACCGTGTCCCCGGCGCGGCGCGCGCCGTGGTAGGCGAGCGGCAGCTTCTGCAGGTGGCCGAACAGCCGCGCCCCAAGCTCCACGTCGATGCGCGAGCAGGTGTGCGCGAACAGGTACCCACGCAGGCCGCCGAGCAGGATCTCGAACAGGGCGATGGCCAGCAGGCCGATGGCGAGGACGTCGAGCGTGGTCAGGCCGTGGTGCGCCAGCACCTTGTCGACGATCACCTGGAAAAAGAGCGGCGTCGCCAGCGCCAGCACCTGCAGGCAGAGCGAGGCGATCAGCACCTCGCCGAGCAGGCCGCGGTAGCGGGCGATGACCGGCAGGAACCAGCGGAAGCCGAAGGCGGGCGCCGTCCCGTCGGCGCGGTGACGCCGGGTGCAGAGCAGCAGGCGTCCGGTCCAGCTCTGCTCGAAGGTGCCCTTCGGCAGCACCTGCGGCGTGGCGCCGTCTCCGGCCTGGACCAGTACGCGATCGGCATCGGCGCGGGCGACCAGGGTCCAGCTGCGGTCGCCGACCTCCGCCAGCGCGGGCAGCGGGGTGCGCTGCAGGCGCGCCCAGTTCGAGGTCACGATCGCCGCCTCGAGCCCCAGCGAGCGGACCGCCCGGACCAGGCCGGCGTCGTCGATCTGGCCGTCCTGGCCGGCGAAGCGGTGACGCAGCCGGGCCCCGTCGACCGCCAGGTCGTGCAGCCGCGCCAGTCGCGCGATGCAGTTCAGTGTCGCATCGGTCCGGTCGATGCTGTTCGGTGTGGCAGCCACAACGCGTGCGTCCCTGCGGTTTCCGGTTCCATGACCCAGGGAACGAGTCTAGGAGGGGTGCGCGCGGGCTGTCTGTCGCTGAACGCTGTGATCGGGGTCAGTGATCGGCGGTGCCTGCTGTAGTAAATCGACCACAGCGGGCCGGGCGGCGCGCGGCCGCCGAGCAGGCGCGGCGGAGGTCAGTCCGCCGTTCGTCGCTCCAGGGTGACAAAGGCGTAGGGGTAGGGGTTGCGCGCATCCGGCGCGTGCGTCTCGCGGGCCACCTCGCGCCACGCGGCCGGGTCGATCTCCGGGAACCAGGCGTCGCCGTCGAAGGCGGCGTCGATGCGCGTCAGGTAGAGCCGTGCGGCGCGCGGCAGCAGCGTCCGGTAGAGGGCGGCGCCGCCGATCACCATCACCTCGTCGACCGCGCCGGCCGCCGCCAGCGCGGCGTCGACGGAGTGGACCACGCTGGCCCCTTCGGCGTGGTAGGCCGGGTCGCGGGTCAGCACGATGTTGTGCCGGCCCGGCAGCGGCCGGCCGAGCGACTCCCAGGTCAGCCGGCCCATGACGATCGGCTTGCCCAGGGTCAGGCGCTTGAAGTGCTGCAGGTCGGCCGGCAGCCGCCACGGCAGGGCGTTGTCGCGGCCGATCAGGCCGTTGCGGTCGAGCGCGGCGATCAGGGCGATGCGCATGTCGTGGTCAGACCGCGACCGGCGCCTTGATCGGCGGGTGGCACTGGTAGTTCTCGAGGGTGAAGTCGTCGTAGGTGAAGGCGAACAGGTCGCCGATGGCCGGGTTCAGGTGCATCTTCGGCAGCGGGTAGGGGCGGCGTTCGAGCTGGGTGCGCGCCTGCTCGAGGTGGTTGGAGTAGAGGTGGGCGTCGCCGAAGGTGTGGACGAATTCGCCCGGTTCCAGGCCGGTCACCTGCGCCACCATCAGCGTCAGCAGGGCGTAGGAGGCGATGTTGAACGGCACGCCGAGGAAGAGGTCGGCGCTGCGCTGGTAGAGCTGGCACGACAGCCGGCCGTCGGCGACGTAGAACTGGAACAAGGCGTGGCAGGCGGCCAGCGCCATCTTGCCGTGGGCGACGTTGGCCCGCGGGCTGAGCGCCTCGTCCGGCAGGTCGGCCGGGTTCCACGCCGAGACTAGGATGCGGCGGCTGTTGGGCGTGCGGCGGATCATCGCGACCGCCTCGCTGAGCTGGTCGATGGCGCGGCCGTCGGGCGCCGGCCAGGCGCGCCACTGGCGGCCGTAGACCGGGCCGAGTTCGCCGTCGTCGCTGGCCCACTCGTCCCAGATCGAGACGCCGTGGTCGCGCAGGTAGGCGACGTTGGTGTCGCCCCTCAGGAACCAGAGCAGCTCGTGGATGATCGAGCGCAGGTGGACCTTCTTGGTGGTCACCAGCGGGAAGCCGGCGGCGAGGTCGAAGCGCATCTGGTGGCCGAAGATGGAGCGGGTGCCGGTGCCGGTGCGGTCCCCCTTGCGGGTGCCTTGGTCGAGCACGTGGCGCATCAGGTCGAGGTAGGGCTGCATGGGTCTGGTGTCGTCGCTGGCCTGGGAGCTGTGGAGCGGGCGTCAGCCCGGTGACGAGGTCGAATCATGTCGGACTGGAGTCCGGCCTACAAGGAGCGCGGGCCCGATGTCCGTGGGACGGACCACAGTCCGACTCGGCCGGACAGTCGGCTGCAAGCCCGACCTGCATTCTCGTGGCCTGACGTAGGTTGGGCAAAGCGCAGCGTGCCCAACACGGCCGAACGTTGGGCACGCTGCGCTTTGCCCAACCTACCAGCCCGAGGATGGGTGTTGCTCATCGCCTGCGGCCGGGAGGGGCCCATCATGTCGATGACGGGCCGCCGCGGCGGTAGGCCAGCCCCATCAGCACCGCCCCGGCGACCACCATCGGCACGCTCAGCAGCATGCCCATGGTCAGCCAGCCGCCGGCGAGGAAGCCGAGGTGGGCGTCGGGCTCGCGGGCGAACTCGACCGCCGTGCGCGCGGCGCCGTAGCCGACCAGGAACAGCCCCGACAACGCCATCCGCGGCCGCGGCCGCGCCGAGTAGAACCAGAGCAGGAGGAACAGCACCAGCCCCTCGAGCAGCGCCTCGTAGAGCTGCGACGGGTGGCGCGGCAGCGGCCCGGCGTGGGCGAAGACCATCGCCCACGGCACGTCGCTGACCCGCCCCCACAACTCGCCGTTGACGAAATTGCCGATGCGCCCGGCGCCGAGCCCGAGCGGCACCAGCGGGGCGACGAAGTCGGTGGTGCCGAAAAAGCCGAAGCCGTGCTTGCGCCCGAACAGCCAGGCGGCGACCAGCACGCCGAGCAGACCGCCGTGGAACGACATGCCCCCCTGCCAGATGCGCAGCAGGTAGAGCGGGTCGGCCAGCAGCTGCTCGAAGCCGTAGAACAGCACGTAGCCGACGCGGCCGCCGAGGATCACGCCCAGGGCGGCATAGAAGACCAGGTCGTCGACCTGCTCGGCACGCCAGCCGGAACCGGCCCGACGGGCGCGGCGGCGGCCGAGCCACCAGGCGGCGGCGAAGCCGAACAGGTACATCAGGCCGTACCAGCGGATCGCCAGCGGGCCGAGCTGGATGGCGATCGGGTCGATCTGGGGTGCCAGCATGAGCTCAGAGCCTGTGAAATAATCGCCCGCCGTCGCGAGATGCCGCCTGGGCGTCTCTGGCAAGGCGCGGGGGTGCACGGCGCGGTAGCACCGCTACGTAAGCGCTTTTGGGGGTCCCCGCAACGCCGCCAGGGGCGGCCAGGGGGTGTCGCAGCAGGCGTGGTGATTGTTTCACAGGCTCTTAGACTGGCCGGCGCCGGGCGACCAGGCACTTCAGGTAGTCGGTCTCGACGATCGCCGGGTGCACCGGGTGGTCCGGCCCCTGGTGGCCCTGTTCGAGGATCTGCAGCTCGACGTCGACCTGGCGCGCGGCCCGCTCCAGGGCGCCGCGCAGTTCGTCGCGCGCCAGGTGGAACGAGCACGAACTGGTCAGGATCACGCCGCCCGGGGCCAGCACCTGCAGCGCCAGCCGGTTGAGCCGGCGGTAGGCCTCGAGGCCGGCCTTGAGGTCCTTGCCGCGCTTGATCAGCGCCGGTGGGTCGACCACCACGACCTCGTACCGCGCGCCCGCCTCGCGCAGCGCGCGCAGCACCTCGAAGACGTCGCCGCGGCGGGTCGCGACCCGGTCGTCGAGGCCGTTGGCCGCGGCGTTGGCCGCCAGCTGGGCCAGGGCCGGGGCGGAGCTGTCGACGCACAGCACCTCGCTGGCGCCGGCGGCGGCGGCGCGCAGCCCCCAGGCGCCGACGTAGCTGAACAGGTCGAGCACGCGCTTGCCGGAGGCGTAGCGCAGCAGGCGGTCGCGGTTGGGGCGCTGGTCGAAGAACCAGCCGGTCTTCTGCCCGCCGCTCGCCGCCACCTCGAAGCGCAGGCCGCCCTCGTCGATCGCCAGCCGCTCGGGCAGGGTGCCGTGGACCGTCTCGACCGCGCTGTCGAGCCCCTCGAGGGCGCGCAGCGGGCTGTCGTTGCGCAGCAGGATGGCGCGCGGCGCCAGCAGCTCGACCAGCGCCGCGATCAGCTCTGCGCGCAGCCGCTCCATGCCGGCGGTGCCGATCTGCGCCACCAGCACGTCGCCGTAGCGGTCGACCACCAGCCCCGGCAGGCCGTCGCCCTCGCCGTGGACCAGGCGGTAGCAGGGCCGGTCGTAGAGCTGCTCGCGCAGCGCCAGCGCCGCGCCCAGCCGGGCGGCGAGCAGCCGGCGGTCGAGCACCACGTCGCGCCGGTAGCTGATCAGCCGGGCGCAGATCAGCGAGTGCGGGTTGACGTAGCCGCTGCCGAGCGGCTGGCCGCCCTGGGCCAGCACCGTCACCGGGTCGCCCGGGGCGAACCCCTTGAGCGGCGTGGTCTGGGTGTCGACCTCGTTGCTGTAGACCCAGAGGTGGCCGCGCTGCAGCCGGCGCTCCTCGTGGCGGCGCAGGACGATCGTCGGCAGCAGCGGACGCGGTGTGGTCATGGGTGCGGGGTCTCAGTCGACGATGAACAGCGGTTCGGGGATGCCGTAACCGGCCAGGACGCGGGCGACGCGGTCGGCCTCGGCGGTGCTCGCCACCGGCCCCAGGCGCACCTTGAAGAACTGCCGGCCGTTGACCTCGGCGTGGTCGACGCGCACCGCGGCGCCGGCGGCGCCATCCAGGCGCAGGCGCAGCCGCTCGGCGTTGCCTTGGTCGGTAAAGGCGCCGGCCTGGATCCAGACCGTCGCCGGCCTGGCGAACGCCGGGCCGGGCAGGGTGTCGCCCGGGCCGACCGCGCGCACCTCGACCGGGGCGGTGCCGATGGTCAGCATGTCGAGCTTGGCCGCGGCGACGTAGGAGAGGTCGATGATGCGGTCGTCGACGAACGGCCCGCGGTCGTTGATCCGCACCACCACCCGGCGGCCGTTGAGCAGGTTGGTCACCTCGACGTAGCTCGGGATCGGCAGCGTCTTGTGTGCGGCGGTCATGGCGTACATGTCGTAGCGCTCGCCGTTGGCGGTCGCCTTGCCGTGGAACTTGTTGCCGTACCAGGAGGCGACGCCGCGCTGGTGGTAGCCGCTGCTGTCGGCGCTGACCCGGTAGGTGCGGCCGAGGACGTGGTAGCTGGGCGCGTTGCCGGCGCGGGTGCGCGGCTCGTACTTCGGCACGGCGTCGGGGATGGCGGCGATGTCGACCGGCGAGGTGGCCGGGCCGCCGTCGCGCTCGACCACGGCGCCGCAGGCGGCCAGGCCGGCGGCAAGCAGGCCGAGCAGGGCGAGCAGGGCGAGCAGGGCGAGGCGGCGGAGGTCAGCCACGCCCGTCCACGCTGCCGTTGGCGCGCCGCTCGACCACGGCCTGGCTGAGCTCGTGGACTGCCATGGCGTAGAGCGGGCTGTGGTTGTAGCGGGTGATGACGTAGAAGTTGTCGAACACGATCCAGTGCGTCGGACCGTCTTCGGTCTCGAGCTCGATCAGCGCGGCCAGCCGCTCGCCGTCGAGGCCGTCCGGGACCGCGACCCCGTAGCCGGGAAAGCGCCCCAGGCGCCGCTGCGGCTTGTAGCCGAGCTCGACCAGGGCGCGGTAGCCGTCGCCATCGACCTGCGCCGGGGCGATCACCGCCTCGCCGCGGCGCCAGCCGTGCACCGAGAAGTAGTTGGCCACGCTGCCGATGGCGTCGGCGCGGTTGTCGAACAGGTCACGCTGGCCGTCGCCGTCGAAATCGATGGCGTAGCGGCGGTAGCTGCTGGGGATGAACTGGCCCAGGCCCATGGCGCCGGCGTAGGAGCCGACCGGCGCCAGCGGATCGAGGCCCTCGTCGCGCGCCAGCAGCAGGAACTGCTCGAGCTCACTGCGGAAGAAGTCGCCGCGCCGCGGGTAGTCGAAGGCGAGGGTGGCCAGGGCTTCGATCACCGGGTAGGAGCCGGCGTTGCGCCCGTAGTTGGTCTCCACGCCGATGATGGCGACGATCACCTCGGGCGGCACGCCGAAGCGCGCCTCGGCCGCGGCCAGCAGCTCGCGGTGCTCGTCCCAGAAGCGCGCGCCGCCGGCGATCCGGGCCTCGGTCAGGAAGATCTTGCGGTAGGCGTGCCACGGCTTGGCCTCGGCCGGGCGGGTGATGGCGTCGATGATCTTCTGGTGGGTCTGGACCTGGCCGAAGAGCTGCGCCAGGTCGGCGCTGTTGAAGCCGTGCTTGCCGACCATCTCGTCGATGAACAGGCGCAGTTCGGCCCGCTGCAGCAGCGCTTCGGCCGTTGCCAGCAGCGGCGTCAGACCGAACAGGCCGGCCAGCAGCAGGCGGCCCGCGGCGCGCCGGAGGGGCCGGCCGGGAACGTGGGTCGCTCGGTTTTCAGGGGCCATTAGGTGGGCAGCAGCCGGCGGTGCGTGTGGATCGACATGAGGATACCGAAACCGGCCATCAGGGTCACCATGGACGTGCCGCCGTAGCTGACCAGCGGCAGCGGCACGCCCACCACCGGCAGCAGGCCGCTGACCATGCCGGTGTTGACGAAGACGTAGACGAAAAAGGTCAGGGTGAGGCTGCCGGCCAGCAGCCGGCTGAAGGTGTCCTGGGCGCGGGTGGTGATGTAGAGGCCGCGGGTGATCAGCAGCAGGTAGAGGGTCAGCAGCAGCAGCGCCCCGATCAGGCCGAACTCCTCGCCGAAGACGGCGAAGATGAAGTCGGTCGAGCGCTCGGGCAGGAACTCGAGGTGCGCCTGGGTGCCGTTGAGCCAGCCCTTGCCGTAGACGCCGCCGGAGCCGAGCGCGATCTTCGACTGGATGATGTGGTAGCCGGCCCCGAGCGGATCGCGCTCCGGGTCGAGGAAGGTCAGCACCCGCTGGCGCTGGTAGTCGTGCATGCCGAACTGCCACAGCGCCAGGGCGGCGGGGATGGCGGCCAGGGTGCCGACCAGCATCAGGCGCAGGCTCAGCCCGGCCAGGTAGAGGACGAAAAAGCCGGAGGCGGCGATCAGCAGCGCCGTGCCGAGATCGGGCTGGCGCGCGACCATCACCGCCGGCAGGGCGATCAACACCACCGCGACGACGATGCGCCCCGGACGCGGCGGCAGCGGGTGCTCGGCCAGGTACCAGGCGATCATCAGCGGCACCGCCAGCTTCATCATCTCCGAGGGCTGGAAGCGAACCGGGCCGAGGCTCAGCCAGCGCTGCGCCCCCTTGCCGGTCACCCCCAGGCCGAGCACCGCCAGCAGCATCAGCAGGCCGGCGATGAACAGCCACGGCGTCCACTGGCGCAGCAGGTAGGGCGGCACCTGCGCCAGCAGCAGCAGCATGGCGAAACCGGCCGCCAGCCGGACGCCCTGGCGCTGCAGCAGGCCGGCATCCTGGCCGCTGGCGCTGAACAGCACGGTCAGGCCGAGGCCGGCCAGCAGCAGCAGGGCCACCAGCAGCGTCAGGTCGATGTGGGCGCGCTGGATGAAGCGCGCGATCAGGGTCGGCGCCTGGCGGTCCTCGGCGAACTCGTAGCGGGTCACCACCGGTTGCCGAGCAGGTAGCGGTCCATGACCGCGCGCGCGACCGGGGCCGCGGCGCGGCTGCCGCTGCCGCCGTTCTCGACCACCACGGCGACGGCGATGCGCGGGTCGTCGGCCGGGGCGAAACCGATGAACAGGCCGTGGTCGCGCAGGTGCTTGGCCACCGCCTCCTCCTCGTACTTCGCCTCCTGGGCGATGCCGAACACCTGTGCCGTCCCGGTCTTGCCGGCGATCCGGTACTCGGCCCCCTGGCCGATGCGGCGCGCGGTGCCGCGCGCGCCGTGGACCACGTCGGTCATGGCGCCGACGACCAGGCGGAAGTGCGCCGGGTCGAACGCCACCGAGGGCGGCGGGCGCGGCGGCGGCGGCGCGGCGGGCTCCAGCACCAGGCGCGGGGTCACGGCCAGGCCGCCGCGGGCGAGCTGGGCGGTGGCCACCGCCAGCTGCAGCGGCGTCGCCTGCATGAAGCCCTGGCCGATGCCGGTGATCAGGGTCTCGCCCGGGTACCACGGCAGATTGCGCGCGGCCCGCTTCCACGCCGGCGACGGCAGCAGCGCGGGGCTCTCGCCGCCGACGTCGATGCCGGTCGCGCGGCCGAAGCCGAAGCCGGCCAGGTAGTCGTGCATGCGCTCGATGCCGAGCTCATGGGCCAGGCCGTAGAAGTAGACGTCGCACGACTGGCTGATGGCGTCGTGCAGGTCGACCGGGCCGTGGCCCTGCTTCTTCCAGTCGCGGTACTTGTGCTCGCGCCCCTCCAGTTGGTAGAAGCCGGGGCAGTACTTGCGCTGGTTGGCGCTGACGGTGCCGCTGGCCAGCCCGGCCAGGCCGAGGAACGGCTTGATGGTCGAGCCCGGCGGGTAGCGGCCGACCAGCGCCCGGTTGAACAGCGGCCGCGCCTTGGACGCGGTCAGCGTCGCATAGTCGTCGCGCGAGATGCCGTGGACGAACAGGTTGGGGTCGTGCGCCGGCTCGCTGACCAGCGCCAGCACGCCGCCGTCGCGGACGTCGATCGCCACCACCGCGCCGTGCTGGCCGTTGAGCGCCGCGATCGCCGCCGCCTGCACGTCGACGTCGAGCGCCAGGCGCAGGTCCTGCCCCGGCGCCGGCGCGGTCCGCTTGAGCACCCGCAGTTCCCGGCCCTGGGCGTTGACCTCCACCTCCTGCAGTCCGACCACGCCGTGCAGCTGCGCCTCGTAGGCCTTCTCGACCCCCAGCTTGCCGACGTGGGTCGAGCCGCGGTAGGCGACCGGGTCGAGGGTCTGCAACTCGGCGACGTTGATCCGCCCGACGTAGCCGAGGGCGTGGGCCAGGGCCGCGCCGTAGGGGTAGTAGCGGTCGAGGCGCGCCTGCACGTCGACGCCCGGGAAGCGGTGGCGGTCGATCGCCAGCCGGGCCAGCTCGTCGTCGGTCAGGCGGAAGCGCAGCGGCAGGCGCTCGAATGCCGGCTGGCGCGCCGCCAACGAGCGGAAGCGCTCGAGGTCGCTGTCCGAGATCTCCACCAGTTCGCCGAGGGCGGCCAGGGTCGCCTCCAGGTCGTCGACCAGCTCGGGGGTCAGCTCGAGGCTGAAGGCGGGCAGGTTGACCGCCAGCCGGCGCCCGTGGCGGTCGAGGATCAGGCCGCGGGTCGGCACCAGCGGCTCGATCTTGACCCGGTTCTCCTGCGCCAGGTCGCGGTAGTGGGCGTGGCTGGTCACCTGCAGCCAGGTCAGCCTGCCGACCAGGGCGGCGAACAGCAGGGCGATCACCGCCAGCGCCAGGACGGTCCGGTTGAGCGTCAGCTGGCTCTCCTGGATGTAGTCCTTGATGGTGATCTGTGCGGACATGGGGCCGGCGGGGCTCTCTATCTATCCAGGGTCGATGGCAGCGGGAGCAGGGCGTGGCCAGGGCCCGGAGCGCCGGCCCGCCCAGAGATTACAGCAGCCGGCGCGGGGACGGAATCGGGGTCGGGGCGTCGGTCGTTCCGGCACGACGTCACGATCTGGAGCGGTCTGCCGGCGCCACACCGCGCCGGATGGGGGGCTTTTGTCGCACCTTCGGTCCGGGAGGCGAGCGGCGATCCGGGCCGATAGTAAAGATTATTCTCATGATCTATACGCAATCACCTGATATGGAATAAGTATCCCTGCGGGACTCGATTACGGCGCTGCCAACTGTTGCGCTGATGCAACACATGCCTCGAGATGTCGTTTTTTCCGCATGAAGGGGTTGCAAAGTGTTGCGCCCGCTCCTATAGTCGATCCGTCGTATGACAAACAAACACCCTTTCTGGGAGGAATCTTACACATGAAGAAGCAGCTTCTTACCGCAGCTGTCTCCGCGGCCATCGCCCTGCCGATGCTCGCGCAGGCCGGCGTTTACGGCCGCACCGACGGCGTACTCCGTTACACCGACTCCGACGCCGCCACCAACGAGACCTGGGACGTCGGCGTCGACAAGATGCGTTGGGGCATCGTCGGTTCCGAGGACCTCGGCAACGGCATGAAGGCCCTCTACCACTACGAGTGGGCCCTGAACAACGACGGCCTCGGCGGCGTCAACAACTCCGAAGCCGAGCGTCTCGCCTACGTCGGCCTCGAGGGCGGCTTCGGTAAGCTGACCATCGGCCGCAACTGGTTCCCGAGCTACTTCTCGGTCTGGAACAAGACCGACACCGCGGACGGTCACCCGTCCGTCGGCACCGAGAGCAACCTCTCCGGCAACCGTTCCGGCAACATGATCGCCTACTCCTCGCCGAACTTCAGCGGCTTCAAGGTTGACGTCGCCATGATCGTGGCCAACGAGGCCGGCGCGACGCAGGAAGACGGTGTCGACCTCTGGGAGATCACCGGCAGCTACAAGAACGGTCCGCTGCAGGTCGGTGCGACCTTCCGCAACGACCAGCGTGGCAACGGCGCGACAGCGGCCAGCAACACCACGTTCGACCTCGTCGGCCCGGGTGGCGCGACGACGTTCTCGATTCTCGGCGCCTCGTCCGCCGCGACCAACAACGACGTCGACGTCTGGGGTATCGGCGCCAGCTACACCTTCGGTGACCTGACCATCGAAGGCCTCTACGGCAACAGCGAACCGGATACCGGTCCTGAGACCGACGTCTACGCCATCGGCGCCACCTACACCATGGGTCCGAACGAGATCCACGGCGCGTTCCGTAACAACGAGGTCGACGGCGGTACGGAGAAGGACGACTGGTACATCGGTTTCCGTCACTTCATGAGCAAGGAGACACGGCTGTTCGTCGAGTACCGTCAGTCGGAAGTCACGACGGGCGGTGTCTCTTCCGATACCGACGTGTTTGCTCTCGGCATGCGCAAGGACTGGAAGCTCTAAGAACTTCCATCCATGCTTTCGACGGGCGCCTTCGGGCGCCCGTTTTTTATTGGGCGAGGCGCAGGGCAGCGGCCGGTGACCGATCGCCGGGGTCCGCGTAGGTTGGGCAAAGCGCAGCGTGCCCAACAGCCACAACGGTGCGGTGTCCTGCCGGCGCGCTGTGGCGCCCAAGCCAGGGAGGGCTCATGCGAGCCATCCCGGCGATCCGGCCACCGGACGAGGAGCCGCCCATGGAGTTCACCGGCTGGATCGAGGCCTGGGGCCTGTGGGGCCTGTTCGCCGCGGCGCTGCTGTCGGCGACGCTGCTGCCGGGCGGCTCCGAACTGGCGGCCGCGGCGCTGGCGCTCGACGGTTCCCACGGCCCGCTGGCGATCGTCGCCGTGGCCACCCTCGGCAACACCCTCGGCGGGCTGACCTCGGTCGCCCTCGGCCGCTGGATCGCCTGGCGCTTTCCCGGCACGCGGCCGACCCGGCCCGACCACCGGCGCGCCCTGGAGCGGCTGCAGCGCTGGGGCAGCCCGGGGCTGCTGCTGGCGTGGCTGCCGCTGGTCGGCGATCCGCTCTGCGTCGCCGCCGGCTGGCTCCGGGTCGGCTGGCTGCCGGCGACGCTGTTCATCGCCCTGGGCAAGGGGGCGCGCTACGCGGTCGTGGTCGGGCTGTTGGCCTAAGCGTCGACCGGGCTCCATCCCGTCCACATCTCCCGCTGAGGCCTCTCTTCCTGTAGGTCGGACTTCAGTCCGACGCGGCATCGAATGTCGGGCTGAAGCCCGACCTACAAATCGTCGCCGCGGCCCGTTTACCGTGGGTCGGAGTCGCTTCGTAGACATCATGGATGACCTGCCCCGACCTCGAGGCACGTGGGTTATGTTCCGAGGTCGGGAAATCAACCCGTTCACACAGAGCCACATCGAGGGGGGCAGGTCATGAGCAAGTCTAGCAATGTCTA
>Ga0326597_10000179_pt1 | contig 116591 bp, 111 predicted proteins | sample RVTome_12_FD_203789 | JGI IMG/M metagenome (GOLD analysis project Ga0326597, IMG submission 203789) | Soil microbial communities from uranium-contaminated site in the Upper Colorado River Basin, Wyoming, United States - RVT100D185 | ecosystem: Environmental > Terrestrial > Soil > Contaminated... | reverse complement strand
AGCATGTGACAGATGGCTCCATTCGGCGCTAACTATCTAAATTTACTTCGTAATTTCCGCTGTCGGGCAGTGCCATCGTGACCTCAGAAATCCTCCATAATTACAATTTTACTGCCGGTCCAGCCCCTTAACAAGGGAAATTTAAAAACCGAGGGGGCCTGGAACGGCCCGTGGGCCGCGGTTTTTTAGAGCGGCTGGGACATCGCTTGAATATGGGCATTTTCCTCGGTCTGGGATACTGGGGAGCAAGAGTCCCCCAGGGAGGGCCTGCCCATTGAGGGGCACTTCCAATGATCCGGGGAAGTGTTCTTTCTCAGAGGCCGGTGGTTGCGGCGGGCGTTAGCGCCTTCCATTGTTTGAGGGGCTTATGGGACGCCAGGGCGCGTAGCTCGCGCGCGAAAATTTTTCTAAGCAATATGATGGCCGCATCCGAGCGCCCCAGCCGTTCGCTGTCCGTATCCGCAATGGCGCCCTGCCCCATCTGGGCAACGTAGTCCTGTACGTTGACCCGCATTTTAGGATCGTCGATATCGTCGATGTGGATTTTACCGGCCAGGACGGCGTCACCCATTTCCGGGGCCGGGTCTTTGGCGATCATCGCCTCGTTAATTTCCCGGAAACGGCGCTTTGCCTCTTCATCCTTTACCCGGACGAGGGATACGGAGAACAGGGTATTGGTGTGGTCGTCAACGGGAACCCTCCACGCCAGGAAGTCCCTCCATGCGGTCTCAAAGGGGAGCCGAGGGCCCTGCTTGATGTAAAGAATGGTAGGCATCTGGAACTGAGAGATCCGCACTTCACCGCCTGGCCGTCTCGAGTGCAATATGAGGCCGTAATCGGTTTCCTCGGCGGACACTTCCGGGTAGCCCGTAAGCCCACGGTACTCGGAGTTCCTGTGGACAAAGGCGATGTGGACGGGATCGATGCTGTTCTCGATGCGGTTTCTGTAATTGTAGGGCCGGGTATTGGTCCCCACTGCCCTGATGCACGTGGAGTCTTCGACGGTTTCCATAAACGGGTAGCGCGGCAACGGCGGCTTCTCCCCGTCTCCCAGGTAGGCAAATACCAGGCCCAGATAGTCCAGGGCCGGGTAGGCGCGGATTCGAATCTTGTGTTTGAAAGCGGGGTCTTCGGCCGGTTGCTCGACGCACTGCCCCGACGCGTCGTATTTCCAACCGTGGTAGAAACAGCGCAGGCAATCTCCCTCCACCCAACCCACGGAAAGCAGTTCGCCGCGATGGGCGCACCGGGGAGCCAAAAGAGCCGCTTCGCCTCCTTCTCCGCGATAGAGGGTGAAATCTTCATTCAGGATGCGCGCGGGTCTTGCCCGGCCGGTTTTCAGGTCGTCCGATCTACAGAGCGGCCACCAGAAGGTGCGCAGATAGCGTCCCGCAAGGGTGCCGGGTCCCGTGTGGGTAAAATCGTGAAAGTCGGCCTGGGTGTATCTGTGCCGGGAAGGTTTCTTTGCTGGGGCCATGGGTCAGTTCCCAGTCTTCACGTCCTGGAGAGCTTGGATAAGGACTCCCTGGCGGCGCTCCCGGTAATTTCTTCGTGGGAGAGACGCACCAGGGCGTAAAACCACGCAACCACGGCGGCGTGGCTCTTATGCGGGTCCGCGGCGCGTCTCGGGGCGAAACCCAGCTCGCCGTTGAAGAAACCTTTGGTGATCAGGCATTCGCCCGAAATCACGTTGCGTAGGAATCTTTGGGAGGTATGAACGCAAGTCGCCCGGTCCCAATCACGGTACTGCCAATCGAGCCCGCAGCCTCCGTCTTCAACCCGAAGCCCCCCATCCTTTATCTCGATAAAGAAAGGGCCGCCGTCTTCGAGATCGAACTGAAAGGTGCGATTGAACGTCCTCATGAGCGACGGACCTTCGGGATGCCTGAGCCCATGATGGATAAATTCGCGAAAGATTCTTGTGATTTCCTGCATCGGGGAACACCTACAGGGGAACCTCAGGCCAGTCGAATTGACGCAACAATTCGTCCGGATTTCCGTAGCGGCGCGCCTCTTCCCTGACGGCGGGGCTTTCCAGAGCGAGAAGGCGGCCCTGGTCGAAGATCGGCTCATCCCCGGCCCAAAGGGAAACCTTGGGAATGTTACCGAGCTGGAAGTGCTTGTTCCCTATGCGTCCCCATTCACCCTTACGAAAAAAAAGACCCGGGCCGCCCATGCCGAGGTGGCTCACTCCAGCCCCTGCCCCAGTGTTGTTCAGCATGTAGCGTCCGTCACGGAACGGCGCGGCCTTGGGATTCATGCCGATAAGGATGCCATGAATCCCGGCCGGCTCATCCCCGATCTTTTCCATTAATTCCGACCGTTCCGTTCCCCCCTCGGCCCCGCTGATAAAGCCGCCGCTGAATCGTACCCGGAGGGGACTTTTAAGTGTGCCTCCCAGGAGGCTGCAATGCCGGGTCACCCAGACCCCGCCGCAGGTCTGGGGCACGGCAAATCCGATGAGGGCGTTCCACACCCGGTTGTTGTCTCCCCCGGCGTAATCGAAGGGGGCATTGGGAAACCGGCGCACCGCCCCGGCGTTCTGAGCCAGATCTCCAGGCAATACGGTGAAGCGCAGCTCCGTCCCCCAGGGGTTCGTCAAGCGAAAGGGCTTTTTTTCTTTGGCGGCGAGGAGGAGCACATCGATGACCCGGATGGCGATTGTGCGGAGTAACTCGCTCGGGTAGGAAAGGGCTTCGGGGCTCGCAATGGGGTGGTCGGGATCGTTGCTTAGCACCTCGGGCGCCTCCACGGCTCGGAAGGCGTATACGCGCTTTCCGTGGTACATGGTCAGCGTATAGAAGTCCTCGTTGTATTTTTGCGCCCCCCGGCTGTTCACGGTGTAGTCCAGTATGACGTCGGCCGCACGGATGGCCTCGTAGACCGCCCTGGGCAACCGGTGCTTCTCTATTCTGTACCAGGCGCCCTGGTCGGTTCCCGCCATGACCGGGATGAACTCATCCGATTGGATGACCGTCACCTGCGCCCCGTGGCCGTGGAGAATTTCCGTAGCCACCCGAACGACTTCGTTCATGCCGTCGGTTGCGTCCTGATCGTGCAGCACCAGCACCCGGTCTCCCGGTTGGACTTGGGCGCTTTCCACCAGCTCGCGCTCGATGGTGGCCCGGCCGAGCTCGGACCTGGCGTAAGCCGTTACGATGCGGGGGTCCAGTCCGCGAAATCTTTTCCCGCTGTCCTCCGGCATTCTCTCCTGCCCTTCTGGCGAAAGCCCAATGTACTCAAAAGCGGCCACGGACGTCAATGAAACGGAAGGGGACAGGCAAAACCTGTTCTCGCGGCTCCTCGGGGCTCGCTTCGGCTCCGAGCCACTCCGGCGGTTGGTTGGGGTTGAAGGTCCCTATTCCGATACATTGCCGAGAGCTGAAGGCTGATAGCGGAAGTCTGTTTTCTGACCTCCGACCTCTGATCTCTGACTTCCGGGAACGGCCCCTAGTCTCCGTGGCGGACGGGCTTGATCAGCCATTCTCGGTTTCCGCCGATGAGGGGGCGTATACCGACGACGCTGAAGAATAGCTCCTGGCTGGAGACCTGTTGCGACGGGCGAATCTCGCGAAAGTGGCCGGAAAGAAACAAGCAGGAGGCGAAGCGCAGAACGGCGGACAGCGCGAAGAGGCTCAAAATCCGGTAGCCCCACAGGGGGGGAAGCGCGGTGGCCAGATAGCCCCCCAGCCAGGCCCCCGCGGACAGGGCGACTCCCGTGATAAGGTTAAAGTAGGCGATGCACCGGACCCGCTTGGCGGGGGTGACGGCATCGTAGATAAAATTGGTGGCGCACAGGTTGACCCCGCTCCAGGCGAAGCCTGAAAGAATCTGTAGAACCAATAAATAGTAAACATTGTGGTAGGGCAGCCAGAGAAGGGGAATCAAGGGGGTGAAGGAGGCGGAAAATTTTAACACGCGGGCGTTGCCCACCAGGTCTGCGTGTCTCCCCCACCAGGAAAAGGTGGCAAGGGAAGCCATTGAGGGCGTGACCTGAATGGCCATGTACTGGAAGTAGCTCAAATGGAGGTCTTGGAGCATGAAAACCGCAAAATAAGGCGAAGCAATGTAGGATGCGAAGGTCAGACTGGCGACAAAGGCCACGAATTTGACAAAGTTGCTTTCCCTGAAACGGGCGATGAACATGTAAAAGGAAAAATCCGAGGCCGGGTTTTCCTTGTGGGGGACGTCGCCCATGCGCGACAAAAACACCGCGGACACGTAGCGGGCGAGGGAGCCAACCAGGAACACGATAAAAAATGCCAGCGTGCGGTGGGTCGTACCCGCAAGGTAAAGAAACAGACCGGAAGCCACCATGCTCACCAGGCTTACGGAACCCAGGATCCGGTTTCTCCAACCGAAGTACTCCCCCCTCCTTCTCGGCGGGAGGTAATCGCTCATGAGGCTCCCCCAGGCGGGGCCGGAAACCGCCCCGCTCACGGCGAACAGAACCAGCGCGGCAATGAGCATCTCGACACGAAAAGGGACTGGAAACAGAGCTAAAAAGGCGATCAAAGCCAGGAAAGTCGCCTGAAAGAAGACGGCGCTGACCAGCAGGCGCAGCCTTCCGCCCAGCCGGCGAACGGCCTGCACGGAGAAGAACTGGGAGAGAGAGCCCAGCAGGTTTGGCAGGGCGCTGACCCAGCCGATCTGCCAAACCGTGGCGCCTAGAAAGAGGGCCAGGGGAACCATGTAGTGTTCCGTTACGCCCAGCATCGTCGCCGCAAAAAGGCCGTCCCAGAAAGAGGTTCTGAGGCTGCCCCGCACATTGAGTTTCCACCGCTTCGCGATCCTGCGAGCGAGGTATACCCGGGGAGCAGCCGCATCTTTCGGCCCGGCGATATCTTGACTATGGCCCTTTTTGTTCAATTTAGAAGTAGGTCGGTTGTAGGGAGCGGTTGACAGTAGGACTTGCCTTACCCCTGAATGCGCCCCTGATAATAATTTGCCACCATTGCGGGTTCTTTACAATGATTTTACGGGCCGGTTGGTTCCCTCATCATGAGACGTGGCCCTCCTGGCCCTGACGGCGGTAGCGAGGCTTTGGGGTCAGTTGACCGTTCCGGCATTGCCCCTTTTTTTCCCCCTTTGAATCATGATTTGGGACGTTGGCCGCACCGCTAGAAACTTGGGGGATTGACCCATGAAATTCTATCCTGATATGCTTCGCCAAGCGCCCAATCCAGGAAGCTTCCTGGGATGGGCGTCCGGCCATGGGGTTCGGCGCCCGGGGAATTGCCAAGGATGAGCTATATCCCGGCAGGGCTTCCGGGAAATTCAGGCGATACGTTGCACGATCAAGTCAAGAGTGCTTGACGATGGAATTTTTTCCAGGGGGTGACTATGTTCCAAGGTCGAAAGACATACTATGAAGAATGGGTCGCTGAGGAAGGCCTGGAACTTGTGCGTGGATTTCATATCGATGATTTGAACAAGCTCGCACTGCGCCGCTGGGAAAGAACCGGCGGCCTGGCGGCGCATATCGATCTTGAAGGCACGGGTGACCTCGTGGGCGCCTATGTCGCCGAAATTGAGGGCGGCAAAGAACTCAAGCCCCAGCGTCATATTTACGAAGAGCTCATTTATGTCATTTCGGGCCGGGGGGCGACTTCCGTCTGGTACGAGGGATGGCCCAAGCTCACCTTCGAGTGGGAGACCGGCAGCCTCTTCGCCGTTCCGCTCAACGCATGGCACCAACACTACAACGTGGAGGGGCACACGCCGCTGCGCTACCTCTCCGTCACCACGGCTCCCATCGTGCTGAGCCTTTATCGCCAACCGGAGTTTATCTTCGACAATCCCTGTGTGTTCCCCGAACGCTATGACGGCAAGAGCGATTACTTTACCCGGGCGGACGATTCGGTGAATCAGGTGCTTGAATCCAATCTCGTGGCCAACGTCAACACGCTTAAAATGCCCGCAGAGGAGGGCGCCAAAGTCAGCCGGGGCAAAGGGACGACCAATTACCTGATCGAGATGGCCAACGGGGTCATGGGCGCGCACCTCCTGGAAATCTCCCCCGGTGTCTACAGCAAGCTCCATCGCCACGGTCCCGGGGCCCACGTGATCTGGCTCGCCGGCGAGGGGTACACCCTCACCTGGCCGGATGGAGGCGAGAGGAGAAAGGTTGATTGGAAAACCGGCACCATGCTGGTGCCCCCCACCTGGTGGTGGCACATGCACTGCGTCACTTCCAAAGAGCCGGGAAGACACCTGGCTCTCAAGCTGAACAGTTTGCGGCGGCCGGTAACCCATATGCATGACGGAACCGTGACTAGTGTCAAGGAGGGCGGGAACCAGTTCGAATTCGAAGACCTCGATCCGGAACTGGCCGATTACATCCACTCGCTGTTCCAGAAGGAATGCGCGAAGCACGGAACCCCCGTGCGCATGGATCACCCGCTGGCCGTTTGAGTGGTCACGGGTGCCCCACGGCCCGAGCAGGCACCGCCGCTGCAACGCTGTCATGGAGTGCCGAGCGGATCACGGCGGGGGGATACCAGAGGCGCCTCGCCTCCCGGGCCCGGCTATGGTGCGACGGTAGCCCTTTTCACGTTCGTTCTTTTCCTTCCCATTACCAATCACGACAGGCCACCGCATTGGATTCCCATCGGCTTATTCGCCCCACGGTTAAAAGGCTAAAGCAGAAATGAACCAGATAACCCCGCGCGGGGATCCCCTGCTCCTTGCCAACGCCCTGTTGGGCGCCTTCCTTTCCGGCGCGGCGGTGCGGATTTTCGATATCGCCATGCCGACGGTGGCGGCCGACCTGCACACCGACCTCGTGGGAGTCCTTTGGGCCGTCCTGGCATTCTCCCTGGCCACCAGCGGTCTCTCCCTGGTGTTCGGGAGAATCGGAGATATCTACGGTCACCACGCCCTTTATGGCCTGGGGTATCTTACTTTTTTGCTTGGCTCCATCCTTTGTGGCCTGGCTGGAACCATCACCCAACTTATCGTTTTCCGCTTTTTGCAAGGGCTGGGTGTCGCCATGAATCAGGCGGTAGGAAGGGCGCTGGCCGTGGAGGCGGCCCGTCCGGGGCAAGCCGGACGGGCCCAGGGATACATGACCACGGCCTTCCACACCGGCTTTTTGCTGGGCCCCAGTCTTGGCGGGTTGATCATCGACTATCTGGGGTGGCGCTGGACCTTTTTTGGTTTTGTGCCGCTGGCCGCGACCGGGGCGCTGCTGATTTTCGTGCATCACAGGCGAAGAGGACCTCAGGCAACAAACCCGGCAAGGCCAAGCGTGGACTACCAGGGTGCGACCTTTCTCTTCACTGGGACCATGGCTCTGGTCCTCCTGCTGGACCAGCGCTTGGGAGGGAGAGCTGCCATAAAGGCACTGTCGGCACTCGTTGTCGTGGTCTGCTCCGTCGCCTTCGTGTTGCGGGAGCGGCGGATTGCAAGTCCCATCGTCAACCTTTCCCTTTTCCACGACCGCATGTTCAGTTTCAGCGCGCTGAGTCTGCTCATCATGGCGACCCTCTATGTTTTGACCAGCGCCCTCCTGCCCTTTTACCTCCAGGACGTTCTGTCCCTCTCCCCGAGCTTTATCGGATTTCTATTTGTGGTCCCAGCGGTCTTCACGGTCACCCTTGCACCGCTCAGCGGCTCCCTGGCCGACCGCTACGGTCCGCGGCTTCCCGCCACCGTGGGCGTGATCGCCCTGCTAGCGTCGGTGCTGGTAGGAGGGGTATTGAAGGGCGACTCTCACTGGATCCTCCCGACCTTGATCCTTGCACTTGGAGGTCTGGCCAACGGATTTTTCAACCCGGCCAACAGCGTCGGGATCATGAGTTATCTTCCGAAACAGTATCTGGGTTTCGCTTCGGGAACCATTAGCCTGATGTTCGGTTTGGGAAGCGTGTTCGGCGTGGCCATGGCCAGCTTTCTCATGGTGACAGGCTTCCGCATCTCCACGGGGATTCCAGGCCTAGAGCCTACCCCAGCCATGGCTGGAGCTTTCGTGTCTGCCTTGAACTTTACGTTTTGGGCCGCCTCCGCTGTGTGCATCCTGGGTTTAGTCACATCGGTCCTGCGAGGAGACGGGAAGCGAACCCCATGACGGGATGGCCCTTTCCCTTGCGACCCGTGCTGCGGAGGCCCAACCCCACCCCGAAATCCGTAGATTTATCTAAAAACTGCCTGTCCTCCTCCCTACATAAAATAAAAAAGGCCCGCGGGCTCTAGGCACCGCAGGCCTTTTTTACTCAGGGATATCCGGGGAATCGATTAGCGGCGCTTCGCGCTTCCCGGTTTACCGAAAGCCTTGTCGAGCACGGCCCGGAGATCGTCCTTCAGGTCAATGGCCGCCTGGTCATAGGTCTTGATGGCCCCCTTCTGCGGCACGCGCCAGAGCTCGTCCGCATAGTAGTCGCCGGGCACGTCGAGGCGGTTACTGACGTAACCCAGGATCTTGCCGTACCCGTACTGGCCGTCTTTGGTGAGCAGCCAGTTGATATAGACCTTTGCGGCGTTGGGATGGGGCGCACGGTTCATCAGAGCCATGGCCCCGGGTCCGGGACTGATGTCCGAGCCCTCCTTTATCTTTGACGGGTCCACGTACTGGATGGGAAGTTTCCGCCGCAACGCGTCCGACAAAATACTGGAGCGAGGACCCACAAGCATGGGATACTTGCCCCGGGTGATCATGTCCTGGGCCTGCGCCGGGTCGGCGATGAGCAGCGGCTCCGTTGCGGCAAAAGCGTAGATGAAATCGGTTCCGAGGTCGGGGTGGAGCATGAAAAAAGTAAAGGTTGCCTGGGACGATCCCGGCCGCCTGGGGTCGGCGAGAACGATCTTGTCCTTCCAGTCGGGTCTGAGCAGGTCCTTGTAGGACTTGAAGACCGTGGGCTTCATTAGGCTCGGGTTTACGGCCACGGTCACCCGGTGGGTGGGGGTCATCACTATCATTTGACGGCCCCGATCCACGAATTCCAGCTCGCCGTTCCGCCAGTTCTTTGGATTGATCACCTCGGGCAGAATCAGGGACGGTTCCATGGGATCAAAGGCTTTGAGCGGAATCATGGCGCCGAGCCCTGTCGTGGTACCCCCCAAAAAGACGTCCCAAAGATACCGAGCGGCCCTGCGCTCCAGGCCGACGCGCGTGGACTGCGCCCCGCCCGTTCCACCGAAGTAGTCCACCTTGATGCCGAACTTCTTTTCAAAGGGCTGGCTGAGAATGTCCCGGGTATCGGTTCCGATGGGCCCCATGACCGATACCTGCCCTTCCTTTTTCGCCGCAGCCAGAACCTTTTCCCAATCTTCCTGCCAGGCGGCGTGCAGCCGGACGGGGCCGGCAAAACCCAACAAAAGGGCTGCTGCAGCCATCGCTAATTGCATAAATTTCATAAGTTGCACCTCCCAGGCAGGTAAGATACGATACCTGCTGTCCGGTGTCAAACCTGATTTGCAGGGCTGAAATCCACCCCGAGGGGTGCTCCGGATCAACGGGCAGTTGAGTGATCATGGCAGGGCCACCGGAACCGATAGGCATCGTCGTGTTGTGAGCTTTCATTACCCCGGAACAAAGATGCGGATAAAATCGCATGGCTAGAGAATTTTTGTTGGGGTGCCAGTGGAGAGGAGTCCGGCATCGGGAGGACGCGTCCATAGAGGAGCAGTTCCGCATGGTCCGGGAGGCGGGGGTTTTCGACTATCTCGACCGGCTACCCCCGCCGGAGCTTCTCGACGAGTACCTGCGCTGTTCGGACAAGTATGAGATTCCTCTCCACACGGGAACCTGGTATTACCGCCTGGGGCGGGACGAGGGGCTTCTTGAAGAGAACCTCCACATCGCTTCCCGCGCGGGACTAAAGATGCACAACATCATGATCTTTACCCATCATGCCGACGGCCATCGGGTGAGCGACGGCGAAGTGGCGGATGTTTACTCCCGTTGCTGGGAGACCGGAGAGCGAGTGGGGGTGCAACCCACCTTTGAGCTGCACGTCAACATGTGGTCCGAGGATTTCCGGCGCGTGGCGCCGGTTGCCGAAAGGGTTCGCGCGCGGGGGATCCCGTTTAACTTTACCCTCGACTACAGCCATTGCGTCTTCAAGATCGACAACCCTGAGGAACAGGACCGGTCGGAGATTCGGGAGGACGTAGCAGCGGGTTGCGTGATCCTCGACCCCTACGAGCCGGGAAATTTGTGCGAGAGGTGGCTGGCCATGAACATGGTGGTCTTTGCCCAGTTCCGACCCGCCGTTCCCAACAATCCCAGGAACCTCTGGGCGCTTGACGACATGGGCAATCCCGGCAGGGGTATTCAGTACCCTTTCCTAAAGCCCGAACCCGGCCAGTGGCATTCCCCGTGGCACCGCTGGAAGCTCGCGGTATGCAAAAAGGCGCTGCGCAACGTGTTGCGCTACCACCTGGCGCATCCGGAAAGTCCCCTGAAATTCATCAACACTGAGATGATCGACACGCAGGATTACGGGCAGAACGCAAAGTATTCGCTCTTCGAGCACAATGTTGCCTGCGCCAGGTGGATCCGCTCGACCTGGGAACGGATGAAAGCATTACAGGCCGCGGGGCTGCCGCTACAGGCCTGAGGGAGGAGCTCGAAACCATGGCCATCGCCTCCTCCCACGGCGGTGACCACTGGTCGCTGCTTTGCAACGGTCTTGCTCCCGTAGCCAAGACGGGGCACGAGCGTCTCCTTGCTACGGTCTGGCGCGAAATCTAGAATAATTCGCGCCACGCAACCCGTTTCACGAAGACGCTATCGTTTGCTTCCAGAGCCTGGTCGAAGTGGATCCGGGTCCCTTCTTCGTTGTCGATTCTGGCCGCCACCACGGCTCCGAAAAAGTCCTTTTGCCCTTGAAACCGGACGCCGGTGTGAGCCGCGTAGATTGCCAGGGAGACACCGGCGCCGCCGGATAACGTGATTCCGTAGCCCTTTGAGGAAAAAGCGGAAAAGACCTTCAGGTTCCCCGGCACCTGGGTGAGGTTATTAATGCCGCCGCCGAAGCGCCCTTGGCCAAGAAGATGGAGGGTCACTCCGCCCTTGACGAACAACCGGCCGCCGTTTCTCAGATCAATTTCTTTCAGGCAATAACTTCCCTCGGCAAAGGTCACGGGAGCTGACCCGATACCCATCAGTACACCGCTGGAACGGTCGTACTGACCTCCGCTGATCCCGCTCCCCTTGCTGAACGATGCGCCGCATGGAGAATACAGGGACGGGATCCCTACGGCCGGCGCGCCGGTGACGATATCTCCCGTCACGCGGGACCCTCGCTGGAGGATACGGCTACCCGCACGGGCGTTTCCCCTGACTTCCGTTCTGGCACCCGCAAGCTGGATCTCTCCGTCGCTGGCCACGTCTCCGTGGCTTCCCGCTCCTGAAGGCGTATAGGGACCTAATCGGGAATCAAAGCTGTCGGTCAAGGCGCCGCGGGATAGGGCCACTTGTTCCCTGGCCAACAGGGCATGAGAAAAAATCGGCGTGGCAATAAATTGGCCCTCTATTACCGAAAGCGAGTGGCCCGCCGGGCAAGGCTCGGCGGCGGGAAGGCAGCCCGATGCAATTAACCGGATGCGGTTGGGAGTCGTTCCGGGCAGGGGTTCCGCCGTTACCGTATAGCTCCCGGCGCTAAAGGGTTCCTTGCGAAAAAGGACGCTCGTTTCTTGATTGGCGAAAACGGCTTTGAAATCGTTCCATCCGTCTCCATCCATGAGCTCTTGCCATGCGTGCTCCAGCCCCGCCTGCGCGATGTAAAAAGCCTTGGCCCGCCGCTTGAGGTTGCCCGCGGTTCTCAGGTCGGTGCGGGTGGACAGGACCACCCCCGTGACGGCGCCAAGAAGAAGCGACAGGATCAGTACGATGGTGACGAGAACGATTCCCCGCTGGCCTCCAGAACCTCCCATGGTCGTCTCCCCCTTAACTTCTAGTTCCGCAGGGACACGCTGGAGGAAAGGGCTGTGGACAGACGGCCTCCCTCCCTCGGGTCCGGGTGCTCCTCTTCTACAGCCATGGCTATTTTGATGCGTTTGATTTGCCGTGGATCAAAAGCGGGCGAATCCACGTCCAGTCGCATATCCCCCTGTTTGTAGTAGGTAAAAAGGGGACCTGCGGCGGAACGGACGCTGACCTGACGCGAAGGCTGGTGCCCCGGACAGTAACCCACAAGAGCGGCGCCGTTTCTCGTGAGCACCGAACACCGGGGCTCTACCGCGGTCAGGCGGTAGCTGATCCGCTCACCCGGAGAGTTGCAGTTCCCGTCTCCGTCCAGGTCCGACTGGATCTCGATGGAATCGGCGTCGGAATCAACGACGGTCAGAGGTTTGCCTGAGCCGTCCTTGTCGCAGGTCTCGTCGGTTTCTACGGAAAAGACGCCGGCGTTTCTCAGCTCGCGGGTCATGAAATCCAGGGCGCCGCGCACGTCTTCCAATGTCGCCACACGGGTCTCCTGGGCGCGGAGCCTGAAAAGCTGGTCGCGGAAGAACGTGAGGAGAACGGCCGTGGCCAGTCCCGCAAATAGGGTTGCAAGAAGAAGCTCCGTCAAGCTGAAGGCCATTGAATTGGCAAGAATTCGTCTCATGATCACGGCCGATATAACAGGGTGGAAAGAACGTACCGGTGCGTGTAGAGTCTCTCAGTCCAGGACACGGCGACCTCGATTTTGGCCAGGCCCGGCTCCGGTAAGTCGGGCCACACCTCCCATCCCCGGTGGAAAAGAACCCCGGGGGGCTCCGTCGTGCCAAGGGAATTCAATTCCTGTTCTGAGCCGGCGCAGGAGGATAGATGGATTGAGGGGCAAACAGGTGAAGCCAGGGGCAGAGCCTGAAACTGCTCCAGCTTGTCCTGAGCCAAATGTACGGCCGCAGTGAGATTGCGACTTGAGACATGGCCGCGGATCACTCCCATGGTGGTCAGGGAAAAACTCAGTATGGCGATGGCCATGAGGGTCAGGGCGACCAGGATTTCTATGAGAGTAAATCCCTCTTGCCTCAGGTTCATGAGCCCTCCATTCCCCCCTCGGGCTCCGGGGTCAACATTGCACATCGCATCCGCTGGACTTACAGATGCGAATCCTGCCCGTAGTGCTCACCACGACCTGGGAGCATGCGCCCGCACCGGCGCTGATTCTTACCCGACCGGCCAGGGCGGTTCCCCGCGGTGAGAATGAGATCGTGCCGCTCCTGGCGATCACCGTACCCTCGGGAAGCCATCGCGTTACGAGAGAAACGTTTCCTCGCTCCGTGGTGTAGTGGGGCTGGTCTTTGGAATAAGCCAACTGAAAACTTATGTTTTCCGAGGCCGCCTGGGCTCGCAGATTGTGTAATTCGGAGTGAATCTGCCGGGCAGCGCTGTTCAGACGAAAGATGGGCAAGAGGGAGCCCCATCTTGGGATAGTCATGGCCGTGAGGATTCCCAAGATGGCCATGGCGACCAGGAGCTCTAGGAGCGTAAACGCCCCCCCAGGCCCCGGCCGGCTTGCGGCGCCGCGGAGGCCGTTCATGGCGAGTTTTTATATCACCGTGTCCGGGCACCGGTCAAGGCTGCCGGGCGCGGTTTCCGGTCAGGTTCGGTTGGAGGTCAGAAGTTCTTGATATGAAGCGGCTTGGCTTTGTCTTTCTTGATCAGGCGGTCGACGGCATCGGCGCCTTTCAGCCCTTCCAGGTTGATCTTCAGGCGCAGGTTGTTGGCGCTGTCCGCATTGGCAAGGGCGTGTTCCAAAGTGATCTTATTATCCTTGTAGAGATCAAAGAGGGCCTGATCGAAGGTCTGGGATCCTTCGTGGATCCCCTGCTCCATGGCTTCCTTGAGGGCGTCGATCTCTCCCCTTTTGATGAGGTTGGTGACTCTGGGAGTGCCCATGAGAATTTCCATGGCGGCCACCCGCTTACCATCCACCGTCTGGACCAGCCGCTGGGAGATAATGCAGCGGAGATTCAAGGAGAGCTGCATGAGGATCTGGGGGTGGCGGGTTTCGGGGAAGAAGTTCAGGATTCGCTCGAAGGATTGGTCGGCGTTGGTGGAGTGAAGCGTCCCGAGGCACAGATGGCCCGTGTCGGCAAAGGTAATGGCCGCCTCCATGGTCTCGGTATCCCGGATCTCACCGACCATGATAACGTCCGGCGCCTGGCGCATGGCGTTTCTCAAGGCCTCTTTGAAGGAATGGGTGTCGAGACCGACCTCACGCTGGTTGATAATGGATTTCTTGTGGGCATGCACGAACTCGATGGGGTCCTCCACGGAAACGATATGGCCCGGAGCCTGGCTGTTACGGTGGTCGATCATGGCCGCCATCGTGGTAGATTTTCCGGAGCCCGTGGCGCCCACCACCAGAGCCAACCCCCGCTTGCTCATGGCGATGTTCTTCAATATGGGTGGAAGTTGAAGTTGGTCGATGGTCAGAATTTCGGCGCGGATTTGCCGGATCACGATGCCGACGTTACCCCGCTGGCGGAAGACGTTGACCCGGAAACGGCCCAACCCCTCGTAGGCCAGCGCCAGGGTCATCTCGAGCTTTTCACCGAACTCCAGCTTCTCGGTCCGGCTCATGAAGGAGTCGGCCAGGTCCCGCAAAAGGTCCGGAGTCAGTTTTTGCTCTCCCACGGGTTGGGTTACGCCTTCGATGCGGTACATGGGAGGTGTCCCGCTGGTGAGGTAGAGGTCGGAAGCACCCCGTGAAATCATAGTTCTTAAAAGTTCTCGAATTTGCATTGCGTGTTCTCCTGATACTGCTTATCGGGCCATCATGGTCGGACGTGGCCTGGCAGGGCCGCTGCCAAAGAGGTTTGCCGTCATGCTCTTGGTCTGGGCCTCTTCCGGGGTGACCACTCCCCGGGAGACGAGATCCATGAGGGCCATGTCCATGGTCTGCATGCCGTCTTTCTGGCTAACCTGCAGGGTTCCGGCAATCTGGTGGACCTTGCCTTCACGGATCAGGTTGCGGATGGCGGTGCTCCCCGTCATCACTTCAACGGCGGCAACGCGGCCGCCCGACTTTTTCTTGAGTAGGGTTTGGCTGAAAACACCCTCGATGGATTCGGCGAACTGGGTGCGTATTTGGGCTTGCTGGGCGGGGGGAAAGACGTCGATGATCCGGTTGACCGTATCGGCCGCGCTTGAGGTATGGATGGTACTCAGGACCAGGTGGCCGGTTTCGGCGGCGGTGAGGGTCAATTGAATGGTTTCCAGGTCCCGCATTTCACCCACCAGAATGACGTCGGGATCTTCACGGAGGGCGGCTCTGAGCGCATTGGCAAAGGAATGGGTATGGGCCCCAAGCTCCCTCTGGTTGATCAGGGATTTTTTCGATTTGTAGACGAATTCGATGGGGTCCTCGATGGTGATGATGTGGCCCTCATGTTGGCCGTTAATGAAATCGATCATGGCGGCCAAAGTGGTCGATTTACCGACCCCCGTGGGGCCCGTGACGAGAATCAGCCCCTTGTCTTTTTTACAAAGCTCCATGCTGATTTTAGGAGTTCCCAGTTCCTCCAGGGTGAAGACGTTGGCCGGAATGGTTCGAAATACCGCCGCTTCCCCCAGACGCTGCATGAAGATGTTGACACGAAACCGGGCGATGTCGCCCATTTCAAATGAAAAGTCGACCTCCAACGTCTCTTCGAAGCTTCTGCGCTGGGCGTCGTTCATGATGTCGTAGAGCATAAGATGGACCTGCTCGCGATTTAGCACCGGATGGTCCAGTCTTTTTAGGTCCCCATTGATGCGGAACAACGGGGGCTCCCCTGAACTGATATGGCAGTCCGATGCGCCCTGTTTGACGCCGAATGCCAGTAGCTGAGAAACGTCCATAGTACCTCCAGGATCGCGGCAGATATCTGGAAAATAAAGGAAAATGAGGCAATAGATTCTGCTGCAAGGGATGCAAATTAAATGCCAATCTCGACTTTGGCTTTCCACGGCCAAGTAATCTATTTCGCAGGGTAACGGGGCAGCCCACAGTCTGGTTTCCTGTCCTGGCGAACCGAAGGGATCATCCGTTGCCCAAAATTGACACTGGTAAAGGATTTTAATCCTTGCCTTTTAGGCTAAAAAAAGTTACCCCTCAATCCAAGAACGCAAGGCGATTTCCCCTAAAAACACTGCACCGGGCTTGGGATGCGAAGGATCGGGCGGGTATGGGCTGGGCCTTTCGGGCCCTGAGCTCGGGAGACCAGTTTTCACAACCCGGCGATATCTTTGACCCAAACGGTGCCATGGTGTAATTTAATGGACTCGAAAGAACTCAAAGCCATTGCAAAGGACCTCAGGGTCGATATTATCCGCATGTTGGTGGAGGCCGGATCCGGTCATCCGGGGGGCTCGCTGTCCTGCATCGACCTACTCACCACGCTCTTCTTTCACAAAATGCGCCACCGTCCCCAGGAACCCTTTTGGGAGGACCGGGACCGTTTGGTCCTGTCCAAAGGACACTGCGTGCCCGCGCTCTATGCGGTCCTGGCCAGGGCAGGCTACTTTCCCCGGAAGGAGCTTTTAACCCTGCGAAAGCTTAACAGCCGCCTTCAGGGCCATCCGGATCACCATCGATTTCCCGTCCTTGAGGCCTCCACCGGTTCGCTGGGTCAGGGGCTTTCCCTGGCCCTGGGCATGGCCCTGGCAAGCAAGGTCAGCCGGAAAGACAACCGAATCTATTGCGTGATCAGCGACGGGGAGTGCCAGGCGGGGCAGATCTGGGAGGCCTCTCTGGCCGCGCCCAAGTTTGCACTGGACAATCTCTGCGTGCTTCTGGACTACAACAAGATTCAACTGAGCGGCGCTATCAAGGACATTATGGACCTGGAGCCGCTTTTGGATAAATGGCGGACCTTCAACTGGAACGCGATGGAAATCGATGGCCATGATTTTACCGCCATTGTGAGTGCGCTGGATGAGGCGGAAAGGGTCAAGGGTCGCCCGACCCTGATTCTTTGCCATACGATCAAGGGAAAGGGAGTCTCCTTTATGGAAGGAAAATGGGAGTGGCACGGCAAGGCGCCCAATCAGGAAGAAGGACGACGGGCCATTGACGAGATCCAGGCCCGGATCTAGGCGCGACAAATTCGATTGGGAGGATAATTCATGGGTTCAAAAGCGACACGGGTCGCCTTTGGGGAGGCCCTGGCACGGTTGGGCGGGGAAAACCCGGACATTGTGGTTCTTGACGCGGATCTGAGCAAATCGACCATGACCGAGTACTTTGCCAAAAAGTATCCGGATCGCTTCTTCGACGTGGGTATTGCCGAGGGCAACATGGTCGGCATAGGCGCGGGGTTGGCCCTGGCGGGAAAGATCCCCTTTATTTGCAGCTTCTCGTGCTTCGTCGCAGGCCGTTTCGAGCAAATCCGCATGTCCGTGGGTTACAATCGGGCCAACGTGAAGATTGTCGGCACCCACGCGGGTATCGGTATCGGCGAGGACGGCTATAGCCAGATGGCACTGGAGGACATCGCCGCTATGCGGTCGCTTCCCAACATGGCGGTGATCCAGCCCGCCGACGCGGTGGAAACTGAACGGGCCGTGGAATACGCCGTGCGCCATCAGGGACCGGTTTTTCTTCGCCTGATGCGCCAGAAGGTGGAAGACGTCAATCAACCGGATTATCAATTTCACTTCGGCAAGGGCGTGGTACTCAGGGCCGGAAACCATATGACCCTGATGGCCACCGGGGGGGTGGTCAACAACACCCTCAAGGCGGCGGCCATCCTGGCGGCAAAAGGCATCGAGGCCCAGGTGGTGAATATTCACACCCTCAAGCCGATGGATCGGGAACTGATTGGGGAGATCGCTCTTGGCCAGGGTAAGATCGTTACGGTGGAAGACCACGGGATTACAGGCGGCCTTGGCAGCGCGGTGAGCGAGATTGTTGCGGAAGTGGGCCGGGGGCAGGTCAAACGGGTCGCCGTGGAAGACTATGCCGAGTCCGGAGAGGCCGAGGGGTTGTACCGGAAATACGGTCTCTCCGAAGACAATATCGCCGCGAAGGCCATGGAATTGATCAAAGACTGACCGGTATCCGCCAATCCGTTTTGCCTTTTCAGGACCCGCGTGCGAATGCATCCGTTCCGTTCTGTGCACCACCAATCCCTCGGGAATACCCATGAATGACGAAAAGCCGACGGCCAGCTTATTGTCCCGGGGCAACTGGTCCAGCGGCTTGGGATTCGTGCTCGCGGCAGTCGGGTCGGCCATCGGCTTAGGCAACGTTTGGCGTTTCCCGTACATCACCGGGAAGTACGGAGGCGGGGCCTTCGTTCTCGTTTACATCGCTTGTGTCCTGGCCGTGGGGATTCCCATCATGCTCGCCGAGCTTCTCCTCGGGCGCAAGACGCATCGCAACTGTGTGGGCGCCTTCCGCTCCCTTAGACCGGCCACCCCATGGGTGCTCACGGGATGGCTTGGCGTCGTCAGCGGCTTCGTGATTCTCTCTTACTATGGTGTCGTGGGAGGCTGGGTTCTCCACTATATCTATCTTTCCCTAAGCGACGGGTTCACGGGGAAGTCCACGGCCGAGGTATCGGTCATGTTTGAGTCCCTCGCCGGGAATCCCTTGCTTCAGGTTGCCTGGCAGACTCTCTTCATGATCCTCACCATCGGCATCGTTGCCGGAGGAATTCACAGCGGCATCGAGCGCGGGAACAAGGTCATGATGCCGGTGCTTTTTTTTCTTCTCTGCGCCCTGATGGTGTACGCCTTGCAAACCAGAGGGGCCCGGGAGGGATTGGATTTTCTTCTACGCCCGCGCTGGGAACAGATGAGCCCGGCGGGAGTTCTGGAAGCCCTGGGACAGGCGTTTTTTTCCCTCAGCCTGGGCATGGGGGCGATAATCACTTACGGAAGCTACTTGGGGCGGGAAACCAACCTGGTCCGTTCCGCCTTTTATATCGCCGTGGGAGATACCGTGGTGGCCGTTCTTGCCGGCTTTGTGATCTTTCCTCTGGTATTTACCTTCGGGCTGGAGCCCGGCGGAGGGCCGGGATTGATCTTTCAAACCCTGCCTGTTTCGTTCTCGAGGCTCCCGGGAGGGGTGTTAGTGGGCAGTGCCTTCTTTTTCCTCCTGGCCTTTGCCGCCTTGACCTCCGCCATTTCCCTTCTTGAAGTGGTCGTGGCCTATTTCATCGACGAGCAGGGCTGGAAGAGACGGCCAACCACCTGTATCATGGGCACAGTGATACTCCTCTTCGGCGTGCCCTCGGCATCCTGGAGCGCGGTGTTCGATTTTATGGACAAACTTGCGACCCAGTACCTCCTGCCCTTCGGCGCCCTGCTCATTGCTCTGTTCACCGGTTGGGTGTTGAGCCACGGGGAAAGGCGATCGGAGTTCCACCAGGCGGAGATCAGTGATTTTACCTATGGCGGCTGGTCCCTATTGATCCGTTACGTGTGCCCGCTGGCGGTTGCAATGATCTTTCTCCACCTGCTGCGTGTCCTCTGAAGCACTGCCCCGAGCCCCATTCTTTCATGCCACTCCTCAAGGACGTAGCATTCCGGCCATAGACGTCGGAAGTCAGAGATCGGCAAAACCAGAAGGACAGGGAGACTGCAGATACCAGGGAGAGAACCGGACGCCGGAGAAAAGAAAAGCGCAACGTGGGAAGATCGCGCTGGTAGCAACCCCACATAACGTATTTTTCGACACTCAGCACTCGCAACTCGGAACTCGGTGCTAATTGTTATGGCGACCGATGATAGCCGAGCCCCCGAAGCCTCGACCTCTCGCTCCTCGGGGCCGGCACTTCGGTACGGCTCAGTTCTGATCTCTGACCTCCGATCTCCGGCCTCCGGCAGTAGCTCCTCGGGTTGTCGACATTAAGGCACCGGCGGTTCTTTGGAAGCGCCGCGCAGGAAGTAACGCAGGCCAAGGCTCAGTAGGATCAGGCCGCCGCCGGCGAGAGTTGCTGTGGAGGGCGTCTCCCCTACCACCCACGCCACCCAGATGGGATTCAGTACAGGTTCGATGAGAACGATCAGGGAGCCCTCCGCCAGGCTCAAATTTTCCAGGCCCTTGGAAAAGAGGAGATACGGAATCCCCAGCTGCACGATACCCATCAGGGCAAGCAAAACCCCCTGCTCCATGGTAAGCGACGGTCCGGATCCCAGCAGAGGAAGGAGCGCCGCAGCGCAGGTAAGGTTGTTCAGCAAGTTCAGCATCAGGGGATTGAAGCCTTTGAGGAAACCCAGGTTGACCATATAGACGGCAAAGAGAAAGCCGCTGGTAACCGCCACGGCGACCCCCGCGAGATCGTGTCCGGCCCGACTGCCGTTGAAGATAACTACGATGCCCAGCATGCCGGACAGGAGGGTGAGGAGGTTTTCACGGGCGATGGGTTTCCCTTCGGCGAAACGGATGAACAGGTACACGAACAGGGGCGCGGTGTATTGCAGCACAATGGCGTTGGCCGCGGTGGTCAATTTGTTGGCCCAGACGAAGGAGCTGACGGCCGCCGTGTAGCTCGTCACGGACAGAAGCAGCGGCCCCCTCGGCTTCAAGGAAAACCGGCGGAGGAAGGGCAGGAAGAACAGGGCGGCAAAAAGGCTACGGTAAAAAACAATGGTGACGGGCGGAAGCTCCAGTGACTTGATGAACACACCCGCCAGGCTCCACAGCAGGGCCGCCAGCACCATGAAAAGCCTCGCCCTGCCATAAAGGGAAGCCCCCGACGCACCGCTTTCCCCGTTGCTTGACATCATTCCAATCCGTTGGGTACCATTTTAGCATGTGTTCACGGGCGATGGCATGGATGCCTGAGCTTACTGCCGTACCGGCGGGAGAGTTCTGGATGGGGGACGAGAGCGGAATGGACAACGAAAAACCGGTGCATCGTGTGCGATTGCATGCATTCAGCATGGGGCGGTATCCCGTGACAAACCGGCAGTACCGGGCGTTCATGGACGACTGCCGCGTCCCCCCTCCCCCGTTCATTCTGGAAGACGCTTTCTCGGACCCGGAAAAGCCCGTGGTCGGGGTCACCTGGCATGAGGCCGTCGCCTACTGCGACTGGCTGGGCAATAGAGTCGCAGGTCGTATTCGCTTGCCCACGGAAGCCGAATGGGAATGGGCGGCCCGCGGTGGTCTGGAGAGCAAGCGTTACCCCTGGGGGGACGAAGCCCCCTCCGAGCGGCCCTTTGCCGGCTACGATACCCAACGTGGGGGACCGGAACGTGTGGGTCGTAACGAGACCAATGGCTTCGGCCTATACGACGTCGCCGGGGGAGTTCACGAATGGTGCAGCGATTTCTATGATGCCCGTTACTACTGTTTCTCACCCGAGGAAAACCCGCCGGGTCCCGTCACCGGGGAGCGCCGCGTCTCCCGCGGGGGCTCCTGGCGACACGGGGTCAAGTTCAGCCGTTGCGCCCAACGCAGCTCGCTGAACCCGGCCTTTCGATATTCTGATTTCGGGTTTCGTGTGGTCCTGAGTGCAGTAGGAGAGCCCGGCGGCTAGGTCCGGGAGGCCTCTTCCGGAACTACGGAGACTTTCACATTGGCAACGACGTCGCTTGCGAGGCGAATGGGCACCTCGTAGTTCCCCACTGTTTTGATGGGTTGGGGCAGGTCGATCTTTCTCCGCTCGATCTGGAAGCCATTTTTTGCCAGCGCTTTTTCAATGTGAATGTTGGTTACGGAACCGAACAGTTTGCCTTCTTCTCCTGTCCTGGCGGTGATGGTGAGGTCAAGGGCCGCAATCTTATCGCAGAGGGTTTGGGCATCTCTGACGACGCGGTCCCGGCGTCCAGCGATGATGCGCTTCTCGTGCTCCAAAGCATTCAAGTTCTTGCTGTTGGCAAGGAGGACCAGTCCCCGGGGTAGCAGGTAGTTTCGCGCATATCCGTTCCGCACGCGGATCACCTCTCCCATTTTGCCCAATTTCGGAATGTCTTCCTTGAGAACGACTTGCATAGTTGTCTCCTAGGCTGCCTCGGTAGGATTGAGGTCCCTCTTCTTGAGCCGGCGGAAGTCTCCCCACAGGTCGAACAGTCCAAGACCGACGATGGACAGGGTTGCCAGTTGCTCCAGGGCAATGAGACCATAGCCGACGCCGCGGAGAAAGAGCGGCACCCGTTTGTGGTGGAAGAAGTATGCTACGATGGCCAACCCCTGAAAGAAGTAAAACAAGGCGACGACCAAAAGGACGTTCAAGGCGACGGTCTGCAGCGCCCATCCCGCCGGTACGACACCGTCGGGAAGAAACAGGCCGAAACCGGCCAGGATGAAGCACCAGATCATGGGCTCAGGCGTCTGCCACTCCTTGGGGTCCTTAATGGAATAGAATCCCGGCCGGTACTGGGGAAAGCGATAGGAAAGAAGCACGAGATTGATCAAGATCATGGCAACAAAGCTCACAAAGGCAACCGCCGGGAGAATATGGACGATCATATCGATGACCTCCGGGGCGCGCTGGCGCGCAAGCTCGACGGTTTCGGCGGAAAGTCCGGCTTTCTGATAGATCATGAGAGACAGATCGAGGCTCTGCTGCAGGGAACTGCGCGTGGCCTGGGCGAGAGCGCCGAAGGAGCCAGTGAAACCCAGCAGGCACCCGATGGTCACGGCCAGCATTCCCCCGGCGGTGCCGGAGACAACGGCCTCGATGGACCACCCCCGGCCGAAGGAAAGAAAGAGCATCACGACCATAAGAGCGAGGAGCATGAAGCCCAAGCCGGCCTCCACGCCGCCCACCAAGAGAAGCAGCCCGCTCGCCGCGGCGGTGAGCAATACAGCGGGGAGCTTCCCGTAACGCATCCCGTAGGCCAGGGCAGGCTGTGGCACCAGGGGAAGCAGAAGGACGCCGGCCAGGGGAATGCCCAGGCCGGACAGGAAGAGGAGGGAGGTGGCGGCCAGGGCCAGCACAAAAGCCAGAGGATGTTCAAACCGTCGACTCATGGTTCTAAGTTGGGCTCCGATCAACTATTCGCCGTCGAAAATGGAAGAAGGGCGACGATTCGGGCCCGTTTGATGGCAACGGCCAGCAGGCGCTGATGACCATCGCAATTGCCCGATATACGGCTGGGTATGATCTTTCCCCTCTCCGTGACGAACTGGCCCAGGAGCCGGCTGTCCTTGTAGTCAATCCTTACCTCTTTGTGCGAACAGAATCGGCACACCTTGCGGCCGCGGCCCATCATGCGCCGCCGGCCGGAATAGCCTTCTTCAGAACCTTTTTCTCGATAGCCTCCGGATTCAGCTGCCATAAGATTTTTACTTTGCCCCCTCTTGTATCAAATTGACGTCCATGAAGACTCCCGCCTCAGCTTCAAAAGGGAACTCCCTCGGCGGAGCTTTTTCCCGGTTCCGATGGCGGGCCGGTGTCGATAAATTGGATCGAATTGGCGACCACCTCGTGCTTGCTTCTCGTCTTTCCTTCGGGTGTTTCCCAGCGACGTTGAACGAGCCGTCCGTCGATTAACACGCGGGACCCCTTCTTCAGGTATTCCTTGCCGGCTTCGGCGGGTTTCCCGAATACGACAATATCAACGTAACAGATCTCTTCCCTGGCTTCTTCGTTGACCCTGTAATGATGGTGCGTGGCCAAGGGAAACTCACACACCGCGAGTCCTGCGCCGGTGTAGCGGAGGTCGGGATCTCGGGTCAGGCGCCCCAGGAGAACAACTTTGTTGTACTCCGCCATCGGACCACCGGGTTAGCTATGACGATGACGACCCTGATTCACCCTTGTTGGCTTCTTCAGGCTGGGCGGCCTTGACCACGGGAGCGGGTTCCCTGGGCGCATGGGGTGAAGGGACATTATCCTCTTCCTCCAGGCGCACCGTCATACAGCGCATCACGCCCTCGCTCAGTTTCATGGTTCGCTCAAGCTCTTCGACGGTCCCCGCCAGGGCCCGGTACCGCATGAGGCTATAGTTCCCGCGGGAGTGCTTTTCGATGGGATAGGCCATTTCCCTGTTACCCCATTCCTCGACATGGGCCACGGTACCGCGCATGTCCTCGACGATTTTTGTGAACTTGGCAATGAATTCCTTTACCTTGGGACCCTGCTCGGGCCGCAGGATAAACAGGGTTTCGTAAAGGGTCATTTGCTTTTCATTTTCCATAGTATTCCCAACCGATTCCTAGCACAGGATGCGCCTCGATGCAATTCGCCGCTCCCCGGGGGGCAGACCGTAAGTTCCCTAGACGAGTAAGGGGGCAATGACCAGAGAAACCACCGACATCAATTTGATCAGAATGTTCATGGAGGGTCCCGCTGTGTCCTTGAAAGGGTCCCCTACGGTATCCCCAACCACGGCCGCCTTATGGGCCTCGGAGCCCTTCTTTTCTCCCTCAATTTCACCTTTTTCGATGGCCTTTTTGGCGTTGTCCCAGGCCCCGCCGGCGTTGGCCATGGTAAGCGCCAGAAGAACCCCGGTGACCAGGGCGCCGGCCAACATTCCCCCCAGGGCCGCCGGGCCCACGAAAAAGCCCACTACCACTGGGGCGATGACGGCCACAAGGCCCGGCGCGATCATTTCCTTAAGGGCGGCCCGGGTCGAGATGTCGACGCACCTTGCGGCATCGGGCTTCACCCCTTCTCTCCCCTCCAGCAGGCCCGGGATCTCGCGAAATTGCCTGCGTATTTCGTTGATCATGTGCCCTGCCGCTCTCCCGACGGCGGTCATGGTCATGGCGGCAATCAGGAACGGGATGATGCCCCCGATAAAAAGCCCGATGACAACCTCCGGCTCCGTTAGCACGATCTGCAATGCAGGCAACCCCTTGCGCACGAGCGCGGCACTCACCGTGGCCGTGAAAGCGGAGAAAAGGGCGAGGGCGGTAAGCGCCGCCGAGCCAATGGCAAAGCCTTTGCCGATGGCCGCCGTGGTGTTGCCCAGGGAATCGAGGCCGTCGGTGATCTTTCGCACCTCGGGGCCCAGGGAACACATCTCCGAAATGCCCCCCGCGTTGTCCGCGATGGGGCCATACGCGTCCACGCTCATGGTAATGCCGACGGTGGCCAGCATGGCCACGGCGGCAAGGCCGATGCCGTAGAGCCCGGCCACGTAGTTGGAGAGATAAATGGCCACGCAGATCACGACCGCCGGCAGGGCGCAACTCTCGAGGCCCACGGCCAGGCCGTGAATCACGTTGGTGGCGGCTCCCGTGCGGCTCGCCTCCACAATGCGGTATACCGGCGTGGAGGAAGTGTAGTATTCCGTAATCAACCCGATGGCCATACCTGCCACAGAGCCGGCCAGGATCGCCCAAAAGACTCCCACATTGACGCCGTACAGCCGAATCAGGGTGAATGCTCCCAGAAGGAAGAGCGCCGTCGTCGTGAATGTGGCGGCGCGGAGCGCTGACTGGGGGCTGATCCGTTTCAACACATTCATGGATAAAATCCCGAGCAGGGAGGCCAGCAGGCCGATGAGAGCCAGGATTAGGGGCAAAGCCATGATGGTGGATCGTGAAGCGGCCGTGGCTGAAGCAAACAGCCCCGCCAGGTCATTCGGAAGGAGGGTGGCGGCTATGGCCACCGCGGCAATGATCGAACCCACGTAGGACTCGAAGAGGTCGGCCCCCATGCCGCCCACGTCGCCGACGTTATCCCCCACATTATCGGCAATGACGCCGGGATTGCGTGGGTCGTCCTCAGGAATGCCGGCCTCCACCTTACCGACCAGATCCGAGCCCACGTCCGCCGCCTTGGTATAAATCCCGCCTCCCACGCGGGCGAACAGGGCGATGGAGCTGGCTCCCATAGCGAAGCCATTGATAACCTTGGCCGCTTGAGGGTCCCCATAGAGGAGGTAGAAAATTCCGACGCCTACAAGTCCAATGCTGGCCACGGAAAGCCCCATGACGGAGCCTCCTTTGAAAGCCATGAGAAGGGCTTCCCCTTCGCCCTTTTCCTTGGCCGCTTGGGTGGTGCGGACGTTGGCCCGTGTGGCCGCCTTCATTCCAAGGAACCCGGCCAGAATAGAGCAGAGGGATCCTGCCAAAAAGGCAATGGCGGTCTCGGCGCCCAGCTGCCAGCCCGTGAGTGCGGCCACAATGATGACAAACAAGGAGAGAATGCGGTACTCCCTCATGAGAAACGCCATTGCCCCCTCGTAAATGGAGTCGGCAACGGATTGCATGGCCGCACTGTTGACCGCAACTCGAGTAATGCTCTGGTAGATTAAAAAGGCGATGACGAGACCGCCCACACCAACTACGGGAACCCAAGTTACCAACCCTTCCATAGACACCTCTCTAGTTGCTTTGATTGAATATCTGCATTGCTTTTGTGCATCCTTGCTGCAAGAGCGTGGATACGGCCTCGGCCGCCCGAGGGAGGAGCTCTCCCACCAGGGCCATTTCTTCCGGGGAAAAAGGACTCAAAACGAAATCCGTCGGGTCCACTCCGGCGGGTGGACGGCCAATGCCCACGCGAACACGATTGAAATCGGCATCGCCCAGGGCCTCCTGGACGGACAGCACGCCGCGATGCCCTCCCGCGCCACCCCTGTGCCGGACCCGGATACGGCCCAGGGGCAGGTCCAGGTCGTCGTGAATCACAACCAGATCTCCTGCGGCCACGGGCAGGGCGCGGACAATGTCGCGCACCGCTTCCCCGCTGCGATTCATGTAGGACTGGGGCTTGACCAGAAGAACTTCTTCTCCGTTCAGCTCCAATCCTCCGATCAGGGAATGGTACTTCTTCTCCCGAACTTTTATTTTCCTTTCCCGGGCAAACTGGTCGATTACCATGAAGCCCAGATTGTGCCTTCCCCGTTGGTATTTCGTTCCGGGATTTCCTAAACCCACGACGACCTTCACGGGGATGTCCACGACACGCAGCGATCAGTTGGCTACTTCGAGTCCGACTCCCCGGCCGGCTTTTTCTCCTCGCCTGCGCCAGGGGCGGCTGCCGCGCCCTCGGCCGCCGCCTCGGGCGCCGCTTCCGCGGCCTTTGGCGCTTCCTCGACGCTGGGAGCCACCACGGTAACCAGGGTCAGGTCCGTTTCGGCGAGAGGGGTGACGCCTTCCGGAAGGGAAAGCGAACTGACGTGAAGGGCGTCTCCGATATCCAGCAAGGACACATCCAGGGTCAAGTGAGAAGGGATATTCTGGGGCAAGCACTCCACTTCGATTTCGCGCACGATGGGCTGCAGGATCCCTCCTCGAACCACTCCCTGGGCCTTGCCTTCGAAGTGAAGGGGCACTTTGACGGTAAGGGTTTCCTGCAGATCGACTTCATAGAGGTCCACGTGGATGACATCTCCGGTTACCGGGTGCATCTGGACCTGTTTGATCAGGGCGACCTTATCGTCGAGCAGGGAGGAATCGGACTTCATGCGAATCAGGTGGGAGGCTCCCAGATCCGAGATCCGCTTCAAGAGTTCCTTCCTGTCGATCTTCAGGGGTACCGGCTGCGCCTTGGGACCGTAAAAAATTCCCGGCAACTGGCCTCCCCGCCGGACACGACCGGCCTTGCCTTTCCCCATTTCCTCGCGGACCTGAATTGAAATATCAATGGTTTCCAAAGGAAGTTCCCTCCCGCTCTTTTAACATTAGTCGAAAAGTGAGCTTACTGATTTCTCCTGGTGAGTGCGGCTGATGGCCTCGGCAATCAAATTAGCAACGGATAGAACTTTGATTTTTTTGCATTTTTCCGACTGGGGGCCCAGGGGGATGGAATTGGTTACAACCAGTTCCTTCAGGGGCGAAGCGTTGATCTTTTCAATGGCCGCGCCGGACAGAACAGGATGGGTACAACAGGCCAGGATGTGCTTTGCGCCGGCCTCGGTCAGGGCTTCAGCGGCCATGGCGAGGGTTCCCGCCGTATCCACCATGTCGTCGAGCAACACCGCAACGCGGCCGTTGACATCGCCGATGATCTTCATCTCGTCCACCACGTTGGCCTCCGGTCGCCGTTTGTCAATGATGGCAAGGGCCGCGTTCAACCGCTGTGCGAAGGCCCGGGCCCGCTGGACGCCCCCCGCGTCGGGGGAAACGATGGTGACCTGATGGCGATTGAGCCGGCGTTTAAGGTATCCGAGCAAGACGGGGGCGGCATAGAGGTTGTCCACGGGAATATTGAAAAATCCCTGAATCTGCCCGGAATGGAGGTCCAGGGTCAAAATCCTCGAGGCTCCCGCCGTGGTGATGATGTCGGCAATGAGCTTGGCGCTTATGGGAACCCGCGGGCTCACTTTTCGGTCCTGCCGGGCGTACCCGTAATAGGGAATCACCGCAGTGATCCGCTTCGCCGAGGCGCGCTTGAAGGCGTCCAGCATGAGCAGCAACTCGAGGAGGTTGTTGTTGCCCGGGGCACTGGTGGATTGAATCACAAAGACGTCGCCGCCCCTCACGTTTTCGTTGACCTCCACCCGGCATTCACCGTCGCTAAAGGTCGAAACCATGGCTTTTCCAAGGGTGATCTTCAAGCATCGGCAAATTTCTTTAGCCAACGGAAGGTTGGAGTTGCCGGCAAAAATCTTCAGTGCATCACGGGCTTCACGCATGGATTGGCACCCATTGGCAGATTAGCGAACCTGTTATTTGAGCGGATTCTGGTTGACCAGGGAATGGGATTTGGCTGGGCGGGAAGGATTCGAACCTTCGATACCGGATCCAAAGTCCGGGGCCTTACCACTTGGCGACCGCCCACCCCCGAACCTTCCACTGGGCCTTTCCTAGGCTACGTCTCTTCCCCGCTCTCGTTCTCCCCCGCCACCTCAAGCACTCTCTCGTATTCGGCAATGATTTTCTCCTCCATCATCCGCCGTGTCTCATTATTGAGGGGATGGGCGATGTCCTTGTAGGTTCCATCCTTTCGTCGCTTGCTCGGCATGGAGACGAAAAGCCCCGACGTGCCCCGAATGATCTTGAGGTCCCGAACTACGAAACAGTGATCGATAGTAATGGTTACGTAGGCACGAAGTTTGTCTTCGTCCACGGGAAAGACCCTAATCTCCGTGAGCTCCACGGGGACCCCCTTCCCACTGAAATCGACCTGAGGGCCGCCTTAAGTCAACGACCGTACTACGTAAGCCTCGACCCGCTCTTCAGTTCTCAAGCGACGGTATGCTCTTTTCGCCCCTTTTTCTTCAGCAAATATCCCAAAAACCGATGAACCACTCCCAGCCATAAGAGCCCCCGTTGCGCCCTCCTGGATCAGTCTCTCCTTGAGATAGGCGATCCGAGGATAACGGCGCAGGGTCGTCGCCTCCAGGTCGTTTACCAGCAAGCCGGCCAACTCTTCACAGCGGAACAATGGAAGGTTTAACTTAGTATTCACACTAGCTTTTGTCAACTTAAAGTTCAGATTTTTGTAGACCCACCGCGTGGACACGGGGAACCCGGGATAGAGGACGACCAACCACAGGGTGGGTAGTCCCGAGACGGGTTTGAGCCTCTCCCCTATCCCCCGAGCGACCGCCGGGTGCCCCAGGACAAAGAACGGGACGTCTGCCCCAAGGCACTCGCCCCATTGGCAAAGCAAATCAGAAGTGAAACGCGTCCGGAAAACACGGTTCAAAGCTATGAGCGTGGCCGCGGCATCCGTGCTCCCCCCGCCCAACCCTGCTCCCACCGGGATCCTTTTGCGGATACGGATCGCAACTCCTTCACGGTGCCCCGACTGCTTGAGGAAAAGACGGGCCGCGCGATAGACGAGATTCCCCTTCCCCGTTGGCACCTGGGGGTTGTCGCAGGTGATTTTTACCAAGGTTCCGGCCTTTTGGGAGCGGTTAATCTCGATTTCGTCATACAACGCGATGGGGACCATCAGGCTGTGGATCAGGTGGTAACCGTCCTTTCTCTTGCCCGCAATCCTGAGATAGAGATTAATCTTTGCCGGGGCCCGGATGTTCATCTTTTTCCTTAGCTAACATACGCCAAGCGTGGATACCAGAGTACAAACTCCGCGGTGTTTGGGTCCCGGAACCCCCCCCGGCCGGCATCGGTTCGTGGGAAAGGCCGGGAGAGAATCGACCTTTGGACTATCACCGTGTGCTGCCAACGCCGCCTTGACACGGAACCATGCCACATGTTAAACGCCTGGCCGTACTTGGTCCCATGAGACAAATAAAGCTAGCCTACCGCGACAATGATCGCACTCCCGTTATCTTTTGCATTCAGGAGATGGCAAGGAAACACTACGATCTCGAGATTCGGGTCCTTCAGATCCAGGGAACGGCCGACTATGAGGCCGCCCTTTTCGCCGGCTCCTGCGACGTCCTCATCGAACATCTGGAATACCTTTTCGTCAATGCGGAGAAGAGAGCCCCCGTGACCCTGTTTTGCGCCCCCAGCATCCGGCGCGGCGCAGAGCTCGTGGTGTCCCCGCGGATTAACCGGTTAGAGGACCTCAAGGGCGAAACCATGACCGTGCGCTCATCCGGCCGGCCCCATACCATCGCCTTGTGGCTGCGAGCTATGGGATTGGAGGAAGATGTCCGCACCGTCGTCGTCAAGGACGGCGAGGTCGGCCGCTGGGGACAGTGGAAGAAAGTTTCGAGCGGGGATTCTGCGGCCACCTTTATGGACCCCATCTACCTGCTACCGGCCCTGGCGGCTGGATTGAAAGTGCTGCCCGTCCATGACATCGAGGTGGTGGGCCATTTTGCCCAGGCCTGCCTGTCCCGCTACCCGGCTGAAAACCCCGAACTGTTCAGAGATTACGTCAAGGCGGTCATCCACGCCCTTTGCCTTATCAAGTTTCAAAGGGAATCGGCCCTGGAGATCTCAGCCGGAGAACCCATGCGGCTCATGGGAATCCAGGACCTTGCGGAAATGAGCCGGCAGTTCGACTGCATAGCCAGAGAATTGCAGATAAGACCCTATCCAACGCTCGAAGCGCTCCGTAATTCCCACGAAGTCGCCGCGGTGGAGTACGGGGCCGGAGAGTTAAATCCCCTCACGTTCTGGGACCTCCACTGGATCAAAGAACTGGACGACGAAGGGTTTATCGACGCATTGATCAAGAAGCTTCGAGCCTGAGGCTTGCCGTTGGCCCGTGTTCCGAACCCGTGGCGAGTGCCTCGATCCCCCAATCCACCTCCCGTCAAAACCAGCGTTACCAGCATAAGGATTCCGGTGATCCCGACGATGAGGATTGCCGTGGACTGTGGGCGCCGTGGATGGAGCGGCATGTCTGGGCCGGCGGCGGATTGAACTATTGCGCCAAGTTTGCTATCTGGCATGTAAATGAAGCTCAGGGATATCTACTCCAGCTACCTTCTGGTGGCGGCCGTGATGCTCTTGACCCTGGGAATCGGCAACTGGGTCTTTGGCGCGGTTCAAATCACCAAATACCAGCGGTTGTTGCGAAGTACCCGGGAATCGGGCCCTGACACCAGCTACCAGAATTTTCAGGAACTCGACCAGCGAAAGAGCGAAGAGGTGCTCAGGCGGATGAACGAGGGGAGTGAAAATAGCAGCGCCGCCCGGGTCAAGATGGATTTCTACTACGTGGTGCTGGCAGGAGGACGATTGCTGTTTTTTCTGGGGCTGTTTTTAACTTTCCTGGCTTTTATCCGTTTGATCCGGCAAGATACGCTGAGCAAGATAAAGAGGCTGAACTCCAGGCTGCTGGGAAACCACAACTGATTAAAGACACGCTGGGGCTCGGAATCGGATTGCGGCGAATAAGCACCCGGGATTTACTTGCTGGGCTTTGATTTCTGGTATTTCCGATAGTCGTATCCGGTGGCCATGGCGAGCAGCAGGTCTTCCATGCCGCCGTCTTTTTCTCTTCGGAGAATCAACAGGCGATCGAAAAATTCCCTGAAGTCCTTGTAGTTCCTCTGATCCTCATCCACCTTGCGCAAGTAAAAATCTTTGATACGAGTTACGGTAAACCTGACCGCAGAGAAACGGAGCTCGTTGGGAAACGAGTCCCACTCCGGCAATGCCAGGGGGCGTATCGTTTCGTAACCGGATATAAGCGCTTCGAAGCGGTTAATCTGGTAGCGGCCCTCAATGTAGCAGAGCGCGTTCACCGCTGTGGCAAGGTCATAGATGAGCTTGGCCCGGCAAGCTGCTTCAAAATCCATGACCCCGATGAGCCTCGACCCTTTGAATTTTATGTTATCTGCAAAAAAATCCCCATGGATCAGTCCCTTGGGAAGATTGTTGTCCAAATAGTTCTCCAGGTAGGAGAACTCGTCATCCATGACGCGGATGATGTTTTTGAGGTGGGAAGGCAGATCCTTTCTGAAGTCCCGATAAATAGCAGCGATTTTGGGATAGGAAAAACGGTTGTCGATGCCTTTCTTGTACCCCCTGCCGATGAGATGCAGATTGGCCAGCGTATGACCTAGGGTCTCCAAGTGCGAGAGCGTCAAGTCCTGAGCGCCATACTCGGTGCCTTCCAAAAACTTGGTGACGGAAATGTTTTTAACTTGAACCTCGTGGTAATATTTGCCCTTTTTCGTCCTTAGAGGCTGCAGGCAAGGAAATCCGTGCCGTTTAAGAAAGAGTACGAGCTCAATTTCTTGCTTGGTCTCAAGCTCGCTCTTGACTTCGTCGATTTTAACGAAGAAACGCCCCTTTTTTGTTTCGACGAGATAGTTTGTGTTGACCGAACCGTTGCGGATGCCAGTAAAGGATACGAGATCACCAAGTCCAAATTCGTCAGCGATCTGCGAGCACTCTTTCTTGCTCAGGCGGGTGTAAATTGCCATGTCAAAGGCTGCGGAATATATTCCTCGTGCTTTTATCGTGGCTGCGACATCGTTTTAGATTTAATACAATCTAAATCCTTTGTCAAGATAAAATTCCTTTTATCTTAATGGGTTATGACCCTTCTGTGGATAAATCTTTGAATTCGCTGGGTTCGCTTCCTTTTGCACCGGATGCTTAAATTTTAAGCATTATTGTGTCTTCCAGTTCTTCGAGGCTGTTCAATTGCGTCACCCCATGGATTTCTCCCCATGCCCTAATTCCCAGGACCCGTTTGCCGAGGATCAGGGCTATGGAAATCTCCGAGCGTGTCCCGTGGGAGCCTGGAAAGGCGATCACGATTTCGCCGGCGGCAGCTACCAGGACGTTACGTGCGTGGCCAAGCCCGCTGGGAATAACGATGTCGATGAACCGATTGGCGGAGGCCATGCGATAGTTGGGAATGATCCCTACCGTGAGAGCGCCCTTGTCTTTGGCGCCGCGGGCGGCAGCTTCCATGACGCCGCCGAGGCCACCGCAGATTAGAACTGCGCCGCGCGCTCCAATAACCGCGCCCACAGCCCGGGCCATGGCCAGGGTTTTTTTGTCGGCTGCGGATCCACCTACAACCGAGATCTGCAGTCTTCGAGGAATGTTCACCATGGGTCCTCCCCTACCGTTCACACCTCATGCGCAAGCGTCAGGTATTCGTTTCCTTTCAAGGTCGGGTGAAAAGTGCGGTCGCCTCTTCCGCTCGCCAGCGATTCCTAGCCCAGGGATTCATGCCGGCGCCCCGGGTCCCCGGATGCGGTTGACTTTTCCCCCGGGCCTTCTATCCTAGAGTCGCGTCCATGGTCACTGAACAGAAGCAGCTTAGAGCCAGGCACGGCGAGGAAAATCTTCTGGCCGAAAGCGTCGTCCTCACGCGGGTGGACAAGGCCGTGGGTTGGGCGCGAAAGTATTCCATCTTTCCGTACCCCTTTGCGACGGCATGCTGCGCCATGGAATTCATGTCCCTTACGATGTCGCCATACGATATTGATCGTTTCGGGGCGCTGCTGCCTCGGTTCAGCCCCCGTCAAGCCGACCTCTTGATGGTCATAGGAACGGTGAACCACAAACTGTCCCCGGTTCTCAAGAGGATTTACGAGCAGATGGGCGACCCCAAGTGGGTTATGGCGTTTGGCGCCTGCGCGGCAAGCGGCGGCTTCTACGACAATTATGCCACAGTTCAGGGTATTGACCGCATTATCCCCGTAGACGTTTATGTTCCGGGATGCCCGCCCCGGCCCGAAACGGTGTTGGATGGTCTCATGGAACTTCAGTCCCGCATCGCCAACCGCAAGCAGCCCTTGAGGTAACGGGAGTTCAACCCCCGATGGACGACTCGGAAGAAAGCCTCGAACCATTCGCTAATGCCGATCTCTTTTATCATGGTGTGATCGCCAAACTGTTTCCCAAAAACAACATGGGGATCGTAAGAACCGAAAGCGGACGGGAGATTGCCTTCGCGTACAACTTGGTGATCGTTTTGGGTGGCACGCAGGATCCCAATGACCTCAGGGAGGGGCAAAAGGTCGGTTACGACCTGGGCTGGACCTCCAGCGGGCTGAGGGTCACCAAGATTAAAATCTACCCGGAGACCTCCCCCAATGACCCTTCCCCCGATCTACAGGGGTAAGGCGGTCAGGGACAAGAGTTGCCTTCCTAAAATCTCCCCGACGACGACTCCCAGCAGGGCGATGTAAAAGAGCCCCGTCGCGGCCATGGTATTGGGGACCTTCAATGTCTGCCAGATCATGTAGCACAGCACCAGGGGGCCGGCCTGGGATACGAGCAATCTCGCTCCCAGCAGAAGCAGGTGCTCGCTCCACAGGCGTTGAAGGCCAGCATGGGTGGCCGGGTCCCCCAGGAGATACAGTGCTCCGGGAGCCAGGATCAGGAAGGAGGTATGTACGATCAGCACCACGACAAAGAATCGAAAAACTCCCAAGAAAGGTTCCAGACTTTGACCCGTATCGATGAGGTACCAGTGTCCGATGAGCATCCCCACGGTGGCTCCGCCGAGGAGGAGCGAAGAAAGAAAAAAACTCACCGCGTACAGGAAGGTTTCCACGGACCAGAAGGCTGCGTGGTGGAAATTGAAGGCCGTGAGTCCAAGACCGAGGATTCCCAGCAGAAGCGCCAGGGAAAAGGCCCGGGCCCTGATCCGGACGCGCTCTCCCCACAGGGAAATCAGGTAAAGAACAATGCAAACACAAAAGAGGAGAAAAATACTGAGATCGAGGGTCGTCCAGAAGGGCTGCGGCCCGGTTTCCGCCTTCAAGTAGAGATCCACCTTGCCCCATAAGGCAAGAAGAGAGATCAGGACGAGCACGCCGGCGGTGGATTTATAGAACCCCCGCTCCAGTTGACGAAACGGGGTCACGGACAAGGCGAACAGTCCCCCGAGGGAAACCTGTTGCAGAAAGAGAAGAAAGCTGACGGCGTAGGTTTTCATCGATCCACAGGCTTTTCCGCAACGTGAAGGCAAACGGCCCCTCTTAGAAACCGCTTGATTCGTACGCTTTGAAACCCGGCCTCACGCATGATGTCCGCCACGGCTTCCGGGGCCATAAATCCTTTGACCGACTGTGAAAGGTACCCGTACGCGTCCCTCCGGCGAGCCAGACCGGCCCCGATCCACGGGACCAGGTGGTAGAAATACAGCGCGTAAATGCACGAAAAGAGCCCCTTTGACGGTGGGAACATGTCCAGGGCAGCCACCCTTCCTCCCGGCTTTAGCACCCGGTGGGCCTCTACGAAAAACAGACTCAAGTCCGAGACGTTGCGCAGCACAAAGGCCGTCATGACGGCGTCAAAGGCATCGCTTCGAAAGGGTGCCCTGACGGCGCTGCCCAAAACGAATCGAGTTTTTCCCCCGCAAGGATGCTTTTCGCTTTTCACCTTGGCGAGGCGGAGCATCTCCGGGGCGAAGTCCAGGCCCAGAACCTTCCCCTGGGGACCCAGGGCCGCGGCGGCAGCCAGGGCCAGATCTCCCGTGCCGGTTCCAAGGTCCAAAACCCTCGCCGTGAGTCCCGCGAGGTGCAAGCTGTTCACGGCTTGCCTGCGCCAAAGGGTGTCGAAATGAAAACTGATAACCCGATTGAGAAGATCGTAACGCCCGGCGACGCCGTTAAAGATTTCGCGGACTGTTCTTTCCCGTTGATGCTGCGGTGAAGGCATGACCCAAAGCCAAAAACGCAAGTCAGAGGCCTGCGGTCGTGCTTAAAAGTCTCTTTCCACGATGAGGCGGGCCAAACTCTCGAGTCCGTCGCGGTAATGGGACGGCCGGAAAAACTCGATGGCCTTGGTTGCCTCCATGGCATACCCTCTGGAGAAAGTCTTGGCTTGAAGAATCGCTTTCCCCCGGCTCATGGAGTCAATGGCCCTCTGGATGCTCGCTTCCGATGGGTTGGGACATTCGAAGGCATCCAGCACGGTGTCGTTGCCTTCCTTCACGGACAAGACTATGGGTAAGGAAGGGTTCCCATCCCGAAGGTCCATCCCCACGGGTTTGCCAAGACGTTCCTTGTGGCCGATCACGTCCAACACGTCGTCAATCATCTGGAAGGCCATTCCCAGGTTGAGGCCGTATTGCTTCATCAACTGGATGGACTCGCCATCGGCACCCGCTATATAGGCTCCCAGTTGAGCCCCGGTTTGAAACAGGGACGCGGTTTTTCTCTTAATGATCTTGAGGTAATCTTTAAACCCGACTTTTCGGTTCCGGTTGAACGCGTTTTGCAGTATCTCCCCTTCGGTCAAATGCGTGCACGCATCGGCGGTCCACTGGACCACGGTTTCATCGAACTTCCCGGCGAACTCGAAAGCCTTGATGAATAGAAAGTCCCCCGCCACCAGGGTCGATTTTAAACCAAACTTTTTATATGCGGATTCCTTGCCTCTGCGCACCTCGGCGCCATCGATGATGTCGTCGTGGAGAAGGGTTGCCGTATGGATCAATTCCAGGGCCACCGAAATGTCCACCATATCCTCGGTCCGGGTGCCACCGCATGCCTTGAAGGCAAGAAAAGCCACCAGAGGCCGGATCCGCTTGCCGCCGCTATGAATGAGATAAGAGGCAATGTGGGTCAGCGTATCTTCACTGGAATGGATGGAGCGCGAAAGCCTCTGCTCCACCATTTCGAGCTCGTCGGCCACGCAATGGAATAGATCCGCCGCCTCCACGGGGCGCGTCGGTTCCTCCAGCCTGCGACTGGTTGGTGCGGGGCTGGGAATGTTCCTTTTCTCCTGCTCGTACAAAAAGGGTTCCTTTATCTGGATCGGAAGGCAATGGCAAAATTGGCATATATCCGTAGCCAGGTCAAGCCGAATCGCCTCGCCCAGAGGAGCCTTACAAGGGCCCGCGGTTTACCGGCGGCGGGCGTTTACGCCGGTTTGGGGGTCCATGGGAGGCAGCCATCGACCCCAAATCTCGCTTGTACCCCGAGACGGCAAGCGCTCCGAATCCATGCGGCCATGGATCGGCGCCGGCGGGGTCTACAGGCTTATTTTCCTTGACATCTTTGCTTCAAGCTTAATATAAGTGACCTTAATAAATTACCCAAGGAATAAAGGAGGTCATTCATGGAAATCTATCTCTTTTTCTTGCGTTGGATTCATTTCCTCTCAGGGATTACCTGGATTGGAATCCTCTATTATTTTAATTTCGTCCAAACTCCGTTTTTTGCTGAAACCGATGCGGCCGTTCGAAGCGGTGCCGTGCAGAAGCTGGTTCCCCGGGCACTGTGGTGGTTCCGGTGGGGTGCCATGGTTACTTTTCTTGCGGGTGCCCTCATTTATATCCACCAGATCGGTTTGAGGGGTGGTGTCAGTGCTTTTTATACTTCTCCTTACGGATTGGCGATCACTATCGGAGGACTCTTGGGAACGCTGATGTTCCTGAACGTCTGGCTGGTCATCTGGCCTGCGCAAAAGGTCGTCATCGCCTCGACTACCCAAGTGGCGCAGGGAGGACAAGCCATCCCTGAGGCCGCCGCCCGTGGCCGCAGGGCGGCCCTTGCATCCAGGACCAACACGCTATTTTCAATTCCGATGCTCTTTTTCATGGGAGCCGCCTCCCACTACACTACACTGGTGGGACAGACAAGCACAGCAACCCTAACCTGGTTTTGGGTTATTAATTTAGTGATCATTGGCGTTGTCGAACTCAACGCCCTTGTTGGGACCCAGGGTCCCAACAAGAAACCGCTAGATTCCATCTCTGGTACTCTATGGGCAGGTTTTATCCTGACAGCTATCCTCTACTTTCTCTTCTGGATTCCATAGAGGGTCTGAGCGGAGATACGCGGCAAGATCGGGGACAGAGTTTTTGAGGTACGGGAACTTGGGCATCGCCTGCGTTTTACGCTTAGGAGTGTAATTCGGGGGATATTGCCCATTTATAATTTTTGCTTCCAGGAGCGCTTCTGACGACCCTTTAATTGGCGGGCCTTGTGTTCCTTCCTTGGAAGGATCGCTATTGTGACAGGAAATACAGAGTGAAAGGTAGGATCGCCTCCCCTGCTCCGCGTTGGGTCCTTGAGCCCGGTCCTCCATTTTAGAATCTCCCGAACAGGCCGCTAGAGATAGCGCAAGAGAGATTAAAGCCAAATAAAGTAAAAGCCTCGGTTGACCCAGCACGTTGGATATTTAACCCACCCGTCTCGCGATCGCAACTTGCCAGGCAAGCTGAACACCCCTGTATTGGTGCAATTCCCGTCTTCAATCTGCCGCGCCGTCATAGGGTACGGCCACCGAATGCGCGGGATTTTCAGCGTCCGCATGCCACAACTCCAAAAGCTTTTTCGCGATGGGACCGGGGCGACCGTCCCCGAGGGGACGACCGTCCCATTGCACCACTGGCATGACCCTGGTGGTGCTGCCAATGAGAAACATCTCCGCGGCCGCATGTCCTTCCTCCAACGGGATATCCGCGCAAACGATGTCTTTCAGGTCTCCGCTTTCCATCAGGCGGCGGGCCAATGTCGCCACCCTTCGCACGGTGATGCCGGACAGGATCGCGTCGAACGGTGGATGACGTAAAATCCGGTCCCGTGTCACGAAGGCAACGTTCATATTAGACCCCTCCCCCACCATGCCTCGTTGATCGATGAAGATGCCGTTTTGAGCCCCCATTTCTTTTGCCTCGACGACCACAAGAACGTTCGGCAGATAATTCGTGGATTTCACGCGAGCGAAGAAAGGAGGCTTGATAGGCACGCCGCTGGTGATGACCTTGATGCCTTCTCTATAATATGAATCGGGATAGTTTTCCTGCTTGAAGACGACGACGTAGAAGGCGCTGCGGATACACTCGGCGGGATCCAGACTGAAGCCGCCCGGACCCGCGGACAACCAGTAGCGCACGGAAGCTTCGCGTTGGCCGCTGGCTGCGGATGTGGCGAGCACGATGTTACGCAAATCCACGGGGTCCAAGGGGAGCGGGATACGGGCCATTTTTGCTGAGCCTAGGAATCGTTCCAGGTGCTCGTCCAACTGGTATAGCCTTCCGTGGATCAAGGCGGCCGTGTCGAACACCCCGTGACCCCGGTGCACCATATGGTCATCCAGCGGTACCACCATCAGCGCCGGGTCCTTAATAATCCCTTCCATGAGGCTGGAATACATCGCAAAAAAATTCTTTGCCCGTGGATTTACGACCTGGCGCAAGCGTTCGATCGCCTCGCCGTTGTTAAGGATCGGCGCCTTAACGACGCTGGACATGAATATTGCCTCCTTGGACAGTAATCGCAAAAGCCTCGGTTAGCTTGCAAGATTACTCGATGACGCTCAAGGGCGAGCGCTAGAGCTGGGTTTCACCTGTCCGTTAGCTTCCCATTTCCCTGGCATCCTCGATTCGGGTCAATGGAGAGCGCGAAAACGGAGGAACCTGCGGCGGGTCTCTTCGCCCAAAACATTCATGGACGCTGAAATCGCCGTGCCGCCGCCCTGGCTCCAAGGAATCCGATAAGGCCGGCCACGATCATAACCCATCCGACGGATACCATGCCCGAGTGAGGGTCCGTGGAGTATGCCGAGACTAAAACGAACACGCCCAGTCCGGCCACGAGTCCGAGGGAGTGTTGTATGGCAGTCCAGATCTTCACCATTGGAATTTCCAGGGGGACACGGTAACCGGCGGGTACTCATCCTGCCGCTCTTTCCACCTCTTAGCACAATAATGGAGCAAAGCAATGGAGGAGTTGAGAGCTTCCTTTGGAACGATGCCTTTGAAACCCATGGGCCACACACATCGATACGGGATGGCCCGGCTATGCAATCGGATGAGCACGGGGAAGGAAGAAAATGCCACACCGTTCGGCCGGCAACGACTGTTTTGCCCAATGCCCGGCCGGCGAAAGCCGCCGTTCAGAGTTCGGAGGTCGAAACGAGTCTTGAGAGAAAGCCGCTTTCAGTGGTGGGTCAGGCCTGCCGTATTCTACTGGCGGGCGTCCTGGAAGCCGGCGGGGCGCCGATCTTTGTCTCCGTTCAAGATGCGATGGATTCCTTCCATGAGCTGTCCCTTGGTGAAGGGCTTGGGTATATAGTAATCGGCACCGGCCTTGTACCCTTCAAGTATGTTCTCGAACTGAATTTTTGCCGTGACCATAATGACGGGTATAGCCGCGGTATCCTGGCGTCCCTTGAGACGGGTCAGGACTTCAAAGCCGTGCATATGGGGCATCATAACATCCAATATAATGAGGTGCGGCTTTTGTTCCTCCAGGGCCGTGAATAGTTGCCGGCCACTATGGGCGCAGACGACGCGGAACCCATTGTGTTCGAGTATGAGCTTAAGGATAGTCACTAGATCCGGGTCGTCGTCCACCACGAAGATTGTTTGCTTATCAGCAGGCTTGCGGGGCGTCGAACCCGTCGTCGATTGTGGATTTGCAGGCTTTTCCATGCTCATTCCATGTTCGCTCCTGGATCAGGTTAGTTCCCGAAGAAGCTAGAAGCGTGCCAGAATGCCGCGCCGGGAAAGAACATACAAATAATCTTGTCTTTCTGGCTGCTTAGATTCTGTCTTGATGTTTAGCATCGAGAGCGGTGGCGTGGAAAAAATGTTACCGAAAACATCGGCCAGTCTCCTTTTTTGCCATTCTGCAACCTGAGTTGCCGGGTGCGACCTTCCCATATTGAGGCTCGTTGTTGACCAGAATGTACAGAACCAAACGCCAGGGATCTAAATCAGGGGGCAATCCTTAGCTCGGCAATGCCCCCCATCTTGTTTTGAAACGCACGATTCATTATGGCGACCCGCGGCGCGTTTTTGATCCTGCGGAAGAAGGCGAAGATAGGCCCTAGAGCACCTATCCCTGGAAACTCTTGGGGAATCTGCACTGGCATATATTTCGCTTTACGAGTCGGTACCAAGCTTGTGCCGGGCTTATGCGGTGCAGAAAAGGCAAGTAGAAAATGGTAAAGAAGTATTTCTACGATTTTCTTGAATATTCAGGGTTTTTCTTTATTACGTGGTATTTCGGCATACTCGAGAAACACCCCCAAATAATCCTCCCCCTGATTGTTCTTTGGGTTGCCGAAGGTGAAATTCAGAACCTCTTTCACCGCGCCCGTTGAGTTGCAGCCCTTCTAGGGTTCCCCGCTTTGATCACCACGACCTCTCCACACGTATCGTTCTTACGTCCTTCGTCCCGCGCGCATCCGCCCCTTCTTTTTCTAGGCCAGTATGCAGACGGAGGTGCCCCCTCCAGCCGGTCGTCGGGGACTGTGCCCCTTTCGATCAACCCGGGACGCGCACCCGGCGCAGGCCCTCCCAGGCCTAATTGCGAACTGCGATGAGAGATTGGCTGGACCCAGGGCGCGATAGAGCGCCAGGTCCCGCCCGAGAGTCTTTGGCGGTGTGCTGCGGGGAAAGGTTTGGGTGACTTACTTCACGATGAAATGGGCAACGCAGAGAATGTGACCCGGGTTGCTTGCTGTGGATACCTCGACCTTCCAGCGCCCGATGTGAAAATTGGGATCGATATTTTTGGAACTCCATGTGCGGTAACCGGAGGACGGTCCCAGCTCGAGTTCAACCACGGCAACCTCAACTCCATCCTTAATCCATCTGTGCCGCAGAACATCCGCGGCGGACGACTTGATTCGGTTCCACAAATAGACCTTTCTCTCATCCCGCGCATTGATGACAGGCACCGGACTCGTAGGATCGCTCTGGCTCCCGCAATAGGCTCCAGGCTCGAAAGGTCCCACCGGTTCCCTGTTCATTACGTCCCGGGCAAAAATGATGTCCACTATCTCTTGCCCGGAGGAGACCTTGGGCAGGCCTACCAGGGCAGCGACAACTATGAGAGAAACCAATAAGAATCGAGGCATAACCTTAACCTCCTAACACTGCGGCTGGGACAAATTTGCTGCAAGAGGAATGCCAAGGTCTAACTTATTGAAATCGCAATATTTCCCTTCCGATTGCCTGGGCCATCGTGTACCATTCTGGGACATTTTTTGCAAAATTGTTCACTGCTTCCTCGTCGCCGGGGCCGCCGCCGCCATCAAGCCTCCGTCCACCAACAGGTTATGGCCGTATATAAATTCCGAATCATCGCAGGCGAGAAACAGGACGGCTTTGGCCTGGTCTTCTGGGGTGCCCAGGCGACCGGCGAGATTGGTGAAGGCCCGTCCCTCGGCACCCACATCCTCCCCCACCGGTGAACCTGAGCGGTTGGGAGTCACCGAATTCACGCGTATCTTATAGGGCGCCAGCTGTACCGCCATGGAACGGGTCAAATTGATCACGCCACCTTTGGCAGCGGCGTATGCGACGGCGTCCTCCCGTCCCTGGAGCCCGGAGGTAGAGGCGATATTGACGATCCTCCCACCCCCCCCTGTCGCACCATTTGTTCGGCAACGTACTTGCTCACCAGAAAAGGCCCCTTCAGGGTTACAGCGAGGACCAGGTCGAACTCCTCTTCATCAATATTCAAAATGTTCTTATGATCAGTAATGGCGGCGTTGTTGATCAGGATGTGAATGGCTCCAAACCGCTCCACGACCCTGCGGACCATGGCGCGCACCTGCTCCGATTTGGATATGTCGCACAGCACCATCAGGGCCTCATGGCCGTCCTTTTCCAAGTCGCCGACCACGCGGCTTCCCCTCCCTTCATGGGTGTCCACGACAACCACCTTGGCGCCTTCGGAGGCAAAGAGCCGGGCGGTAGCTTCGCCAATATTCCGGCCGGCGCCCGTGACTATGGCAACCTGATTTTCCAGTTTCATCTTGTCTCTCCTCCCTGATGCCTAGCGGGCGGCCAAGCTAGGTTTGAGAGTGGAGGCTCGGGATCGATTTAGGAATACTCGCCCACCCCAGTGAGCTCCGAAGACGCGGGTCTTGTCCAAGCGACCCTTTTCTCCCTTAGTGGGGCGCACCTGCACGGCTGGAGGTGTGCGAGGGCTGCGCCTCAGAGTCTATCACCGGGACCTGGTCGGGACGCTGGCTGGAAGTCCCCGGCTGCCTGGCGATCTGGTGGGCTAGTTTGCGCCATTGAATCAAACCGATGTCCGTATTGGATAAGTGCTCCGGGTCACGGTAGCGCTGGACCTCAATCTGGCGTCTGTCCTGCTTGAGAAAGGTCTGGTGCACATTTTTAAAATAAACGTGGAACCAAAGCTTGAATAACAGTTTCTGAACCCAATTGGTTGGATAGGTAACCAGGAAGTTCAGATGCCTGCTGCGGTGTTCATCGACGGGGATGGGCCAGCCCATGTTGGATATATGAATACCGCTATAGGGGTCCCGAATCTTAACCACGATGTGACCCGGCATGCGGATATCTCCCCCCGCCGTGGACTCGCCGCTCCACTCTTTGCGGTTGTAGCGGCGCCGCAGGACGCGCCACCACATGCTGGCGGGGAATTTGCCCAATCCGGGGTATTCCGCTTGCAGGCCACCCCCGAATCCACGCACGTGCAATCCCTTGCCGTCGGGCAGCAATTCCACATGGCATTTCCCCCATGCGGGGACCTTGTTAAAGAGCATTTCTATAGAACGTCGGTGCACGTAGGGCGCGTGCAGCATATCCGGATAGTTCTCGGTTATATTGCGCCAGTTGCAGGACCACGCGCTGAAAGAAAAGAACGTTGTGATTCCTTCCTCCTTGAGTTCCGGAGGCAGATCGTCGTTCAGAGGAGGGGCTTCTCCTTCCCCCATGTATGCCCAGAGGATTCCAAAACGTTCCTCCACGGGGTAGGAGTGTACGCGGACACTGCCGGGAATTTTCGATTCCGGTCCCTCCACGATGGCCGCCAAACACTCTCCGTGTTCGTTGAAGGTCCAGCCGTGATAGCCGCAACTGAGGGTGCCGGGAAAAAGGATTCGGCCGCGGGAAAGCAGGGTTCCCCGATGGGGACATCGGTCGGAAATGGCCGCGATCTTTCCGTCCTTTCCCGGAAACAAAACTATATCTTCTCCCAGAACCCGCACGGGAACGGGACGGCGTTTCACGAGACCAGCCTCCACGAGGGGGTACCAGTAATTGCGGTAGCCCAAAAGGGGCAAATTCGGGATGCCTGCACTCGTTGGGCTTGCTGGTTCTTTTGTATTCACGTCTATCTCCTTGCCAGGGAGTTTGCTTCGCTACATTTCCCCTGTCTTTATCTCCTGTTATTGACCAGATGTCAAGGTCGGATCCCCGTACGGGGAGCTCCTTGCAGTGGAGAGAGACCTCCCTTATAGTTGAGGCACCATGGCGACTTATGCCGTTGGCGATATCCACGGGTGCCTGGATGAGCTGGTTTGCCTCATCGACGGCCTGCCCTTAAAACCTGACGACGAGCTGGTATTTCTCGGCGATTACATTGATCGGGGACCGGATTCCAAAGGGGTGATTTCCTTCTTGCTGGACCTTCGTTCCCAGGCCCGCTGCAAGACGGTTTATCTCAAGGGAAATCATGAAGACATGCTGTTGTCCTTTCTCGGGCTGGGAGGCAACCACGGAGACGCGTTTTCTTTCAACGGAGGTGCGGCAACCCTGTCCAGTTACGGGGTCCCGGGCCATGGGAGCAATGCCGTATCGGCCCGCGCCGCAATGCCCGACGACCACCTGGATTTTCTCAGCACGTTGAACAGCTACCATTTGACGGGTCCCTTCCTCTGCGTGCACGCCGGCATCCATCCGGGCAAGGACCTCACCCAGCAAACGGAGGAGGAGTTGCTCTGGATTCGTTATGAGTTCATCGGGCGCCCTCACAGGCTCCCGTATACGGTTCTTTTCGGACATACGCCCCTGAAGGAGGTATTGTTCGACCTGCCCTATAAAGTCGGCCTCGATACCGGACTGGTGTACGGAAATGCCCTCAGCTGTTTGGAGGTTTCGGAAAAGATTCTGTACCAGATACAAAGGGGGGGACAACGGGTAACCCGTAAGACGGTGATGGAGCGCTGGGAAAAACGTTCTGCTCCCGTTTCCGCCTGAATACACCGGTTATTTTTTGGAGGGGAGGTTCTTAGCCAAGGGGGCGCTCCCTGCCGCTGTTTGCTGGACCCACGGGTACCTCATCCCTTGGCCGGGCCGGACCAAAGCAAACACTTTGGAGGAAAAACGATGATATTCGACTCAGACGCTCACGTGGAAGAGAACTCACAGACCTTCGCCTCCCTGGAGCACAACGACGAGTTTTCGAAATCCATGCCACGCGTTACAGAAGGCCCGGCACGGGCCTTCTGGTGGATCGAGGGGAAGGTCTTTCCAAAACTTACGGGCAAGGGGGTCTTTACCTTCGGCACACCCCACGGTCCCTCGGAAGGCGACCAGTCGGACAGAGCGAGAAGAACGCCCCGTAAAAGCCAGGAGATGACCGACCCCAACGCCAGGCTCAAAACCATGGATGAGGAAGGGATCGATGTATCCGTTATCTTTCCAACCCTGTTTCTAACCTATCCCGTAGGCGAGGATCCGATGCTGCGCCGCGCCCTGTGCAGGAGTTACAATCAGTGGATGGCCCGGCAGTGCCGGAACAGCCGGGGACGGCTTCGTTGGGTGGCGGCCCTCCCCCTTCCCGACGTCGCAGCAAGCGTTGACGAACTCGCTCATGCCAGCGAGCTGGGTGCCAGCGGCTTTCTGACCCTGGGGACCGCGGGGGACATGTTGCTGGATGACCCCCGGATGGATCCCCTCTACAGAACTGCCGAGAGGCTCAACATGCCAATGTGCGCCCACGTGGGGTGGGCCTATCCTCCCCTCACCGCGCTCTACGATAACGTTTTTCGCTCGCAGTCTTCCGCTTTTGTGCTTCCCATTTTCATGGCCTTTGTCAGCATCATGGCGGGCGGAGTCCTCGACCGGTTTCCCGGGTTGAAGGTAGGATTTTTTGAAGCGGGGGTTGATTGGGTCCCCTACTGGGTGGACAAGATCGAGAGGCTCCACCGCCAGCCTCCGGGCGGGTTGCTCAAGAGGGATCTCCCCGGCAAATACGCTCACGAATACATACAAGAAGGGCGTGTCTACTTCAGCTGCGAGCTGGATGAAAAGAGGATATCGGAGGTGGTTAAGGAAATCGGCGACCGATGCATTCTCTATGCATCGGATATTCCCCACGCGCACCGAGTGTTTGACGCCGTTACTCTCTTTCGCGGGCGGACGGACATTGGGGAGTCCACAAAGGAGCGCATCCTGGGAAAAAACGGGGAATGTTTTTTTGCCCGCGGACCTGTCCCTACCCCTGAGGGATGAAATGTTATTCAAAGGTCAACTTGCCGCCCACGATGCGTTCAATGACCGGCACATCCCCTTCGAGGAAATCCAGCTCGCCGAGGCGGTCCCGGGGCACCCAGCGAATCTTACGAAAGACGCGGTTCGCGGGCCGGCCGTGGTAGCGGTCCACCCGGTAAAAGCGAATATTGACGTCTAAACCATTGGGGTAACGGTGCCGGTGGGCGAGGATTTCCGTTGCCCCCAGGGTCTCGATCCCCAACTCTTCGTTCAGCTCTCTAAGCAGGGCCGCTTCGGGTTCTTCTCCGGGCTCGACCTTGCCCCCGGCAAACTCCCACTTAAAAGGGAATGGCCCGGTCTCTTTTCTCTGGCAGGCCAAAACTTTTCCTCGACGATAGATAATCGCGGCGACAACCTCGATGCTCTTGGTCTTGATCGGCATGGGGATCTAGGCCTTTGCCCACAAGCGCCATTTCCCCGGCACTACCGGCCCAGGGACGTCAGGATTCCTTCTATGGTCTCGGCCCATCCTTGAGGCCCTATCCCCCGGGTACGGTGCGCGGAGGGAATCTCCTTGAGGATTTCAGGGTCCCAGGATCCATCGGGGCATTTGACCACCACGGGACGGTTTACGCTTCTGAGGAGGGGGATATCGTTGGCCGAATTTCCCAACCCCACGCTAAAAACGGGTGCCCCCCCAGCGCGATAGAGCTCCAGCAGACGCGAAACGGCTTTCCCTTTGTCGCTGCCCCGGGTCAGGTGCGAAAAACGGTCGCCCCTCGACACCGTGAATCCCCGGTTGCTAAGGCACCGGAAGAGTTCCTCCGGGTTCCCCGCTTCTACAATAAAGGGCTCGTCATATTCTCGCTGAAGCGCAAGCACCGATGCCTCCAGACTCAGGCCAGTGCCCCGGGCAATATTGCCGGGGCCCATGGAGCTGAACGAACGAACCGTGACTCCACATCGCCTTGCAGCGTCAGCGAGCGCCGCGCGCAATCCAGGGACAGGGTCTCCCAGTTCCAGGATCTCCAGGGATTCTCTTCGTATGGACCCCGGAACGGGAGAGGAAAAATAGTCTGGCGGCATGCAGATGGCCCCGCCGTTTTCCACGATGAAGGGAGCCTCTAGCGCAAGCTCACGCCACAGGGGGATCATCTCGGCGCGGGTTTTACTGGAACACAGGACCAGGGGAATCTTTTGAGATATCAATCGACGAACCGCGTTCAGGCTTGGCTCGTAACTGTAGGTCTGCCGATCCAGCAGGGTGCCGTCCAGGTCCGTGATCACCACGAGCTTTGCGTTGGAATCCATGGGAGGGATGCAAGTCCTCAACGAACCTTGATACCTACGGCTGGAGATTGCTTTTTATGTCTTTCCTGATACTCGGGAATGGTGGCCACGGGAGGGCGTTCGTGGTCCTTTATCTCTCTGACCTCCAGGGAATAGGCCCTGCGGTTGCTCTTGACGAGCTTCATGCTTCGATTGACCTCTTCGAGCAGCTCAATGCGACTTTTCTCCTGAAGGCGCTGGATGAATACCTGGATAATGGCAAAGGACATCTGGCTCAGTGCTGGCAGGGACTGGTTCCGGTGGATGCGCTCTCCCAGATCCACCTGGCCAATGGCCCGGAGACCCAGCAGGTTATAGATGTCGATGAGAAGTCCCGTCTCTACCCCGTACCCGGTAAAAAACGGGACCCGCTCCAGAATTTCCCGCCGCCCGCCGTATTCTCCGGCCAGGGGCTGAACGATGCCCGAAAGTTCCGGATAGAAAAGATTTAAAAAGGGCCGCGCCGTGAGCTCGGTAACCCGGCCGCCTCCGCTTGCGGAAAGTTTTTGCCCGACCTTGATGGGCCGGCGGTAAAACCCCTTGATGTAGTGAATGTCCGGTTCCATGAGCAGGGGTCCGATCAGGCCGAATACAAATCCCGGATGGATATTTTTTATATCGGTGTCGATCCAGACGATGAGATCGCCCTTAAGAACAAAGAGGCTCTTCCATAGGGCTTCTCCCTTTCCCCGGTAGGAACCATATGCGGGCAAGATCTCCTGGTGGATGTAAACCGAAATCCCAAGATCCTTCGCTATGGCCACCGTGTCGTCAGTGGACGCCGAATCGATCAACACGATTTCGTCCAGCAGGGGTTGCCTATCCATCAACTCGGTTTTGACTGTCCCGATGATGTTGCCGATGGTTTCCGCTTCGTTGAGGGCCGGCAAACCCAGGCTGATGGTCAGCCCCTGTTTCTGTTTCAATTCCACGAGTTTCTGCAGGTCGGCAAATTCCCTGGCGTGAAAGGAGTTCTCCGCAAACCACTGGTCCACGCTCTCCGACAGGGACTTCTTGCGATCCCGGGACGGGATTGCCCATGAGGCGATGGGCTGCGGCGTCTTGACTACGATGAGCGGCTTTTGCATCTGCTGGGCAATATGCTCGACGATGGTGCCTAGGAAAAACCCCTGGGGCTCGGTCCTGGCGGTAGCGCCGAGTATCACGAGATCGTGGTCCTTCGCCTCTGCCATGATGGCGGCCTCGGGGTCCGCCTGCACCGCCAGGAACCGCCGGATTTGCGGGTGAAACCGCAACCTGTTCAAGAAATCTAAGTAAGGCCGGTCGCCATAACCGGGCGGTATCGGCGGCGACTCGCAGTGGAGCAAGGTAAACTCACCGTTCAGCGCGCGGGCGAGCTGGCTGGTCACCTCCAGGGCAAACTCTGCGTAAGGCCCCCCGCGCACGGGCAGAAGAATGCGCCGGCAATTGAAGACGTCCGGCGTACGCACCACCATGATGTTGCACGGCGGATGCTCCAGGAGCCTGTCGATGGTCACCCCAAAGAGCTGTTCCGCCGAGGACGCGTACCCCTTCCATAAAAGGAGCAGAAGGTCGCAGCCCTCGGTTTGAACGGTTTCGACGATACCCTCGGAAACCTTGCGGGACACGCGGACAAGGGTGCGGAATTCAATTCTCTCGTCGGGAAACTGCTCCTTGAGTGTTTCCAGCGCCGCGCGGTCGCTGGGGGTTTTCTCCGCCGCCTCGCTCAGGGAATCCTCCTCGGGAATGCAAACCACCTTCATACCGACGACTTTGCCGTCCTCTGGGAGAAGGGCGGCGGCCAGCTTCAAATAGGGCGCAGCTTGTTCCGGATCCAAAATGGGAATGAGAATCTTTTGCGCGACAGCCACGGTGGAGCAAGCATAGATACATCAAACCGGCGTGTCAACGCCTTGCCGCACCGAGCGTGAGTTTGACAGTGCAAGAGGGAGCTGTTATTAAACAACAAAGGGCTTATTTCGTGGGCGCTAAATTTTTGCGCCGCGAAAAAGCCCTTTGCAGTTTCAGCACCATGACTGCCATTTAACGATTTTTGCCGGGACTGAATTCATCGTAGAGACGAAAGGCGACGTCATGTGCTCGATTATAGGTTTTGTCGATAAGCGTCCCCGAAAAACAGAGGAAGCTCTCACCATGCTCAGCCGCACCCGCCACCGCGGGCCGGACTCGGTGGGAATTTACGTGGACGGAGTTCTGCGCCGGGCCCCAAGAGTGAGCGAGATTACGGAGCTTCCCAGGTTTGGCTCCATCTGCCTCGGGCATTCCCGCCTGGAAATTGTGGGCGGGCCCCAGGGGCTCCAGCCTTTCCAGTCGTGCGATGGGAAACTGGCGCTGATTCACAACGGTGAGATTTACAATTATCCCGAATTGCAGAGCCTCCTGCCGCATCATTGCGTCCAGTCGAACAGCGACAGCGAAATTTTGCTCCACTTGATCGAAGACTTTTACGACGGCGATCTGGTCGCCGCCGTGAGACGAGTGATGCCTCTGCTCGACGGCATGTACGCCTTTGCCGTCACCGACGGGGAGTCCGTGGTTCTGGCCCGCGACCCCGTGGGCAAGAAGCCCGTGTACTACATCGAAGGTTTTCCTTTTTACTTCGCTTCCGAGACCAAGGCCCTGCTCGGTGCGGGCCGGGAAATTCTTCGGCTCAAACCGGGGGATATTCTTTCCGTGGGCAGGCACGGGATCGCCGTGCAGGAGGGTTATCGAATCGAGCGGCCCCCCATCCGCTTGACCGAAAAGGAAGCGGCCATAAGGGAATACGCGGAGGTGTTTAACCGGGCCATCGATAAGCGCATCGCGGGCCTCGACAGGGCTGCGGTGCTCCTCTCGGGAGGAGTGGACAGCACCTTGGTCGCCCGCGCCATTCAAAACCGCGGTATTCCCGTTACCGGATACTGCGTCGGCGTGGAACGAGCCGCCGACGTGCAGAACGCCCGCCGTTCCGCCCGGGAAATGGGGATCCCGCTGCGCACAACGGCCCTCGACCTGGCCGTCGTCGAGGAGGTCCTGCCCTCGGTCATTGAAGCCATCGAACTCAACGGGATGGTACAGGTGGAGGCCGCCATTCCCATGTATCTCGCGGCGCGCATGGCAGCGGAGGAAGGTCACAAGGTGATGTTTAGCGGCCAGGCGGCGGACGAATTGTTCGGCGGATACGCCTGGTATCGAAACGTGGTGGAGGAAAAGGGCCACCTGGTGCTGCACGAGCGCATGTGGGAGGACATTCACGCCCTCTATGAGGACACGCTGGAACGGGAGGACCGGATGACCATGGCCCATAGTCTGGAACTGCGAGCGCCGTTTCTCGACCGCGACCTCATTCATACGGCCATGCAGATATCACCCAAGCTCAAGGTTAGAGACGGTAAGGACGTCATGGGGAAATGGGTCCATCGGGAGTTCGCCCTGCGCCAGGGGGTGCCGAAATTCATTGTCACGGGTAAAAAGATCCGCGCCCAGGACGGATCTGCCATTCCCACGATCTTGCAGAATCTCGCCGAAAGGTATTTTGCGGGGCGGACGATTCCCGAGGTGGATGTCAACGACTACGGAAGCAATTACCGCTATCTCGAAGAAGAGTACGGCAGTCGGGAAATGGCCGCCTTTCTCGTGGAAATCACCCGGGCGCACAAAATTCATATCGCAACGCTGGGAGAGAATGGCGCGGGGCCCGCATGAGCGAGTACAGGGTCGCTATTCTCGGCAACGGAGGCATCTTCAAACTGGCCCATGGTCCGGCCTGGAAGCGCATCCCCAGGGCCAAGGTGGTCGCTACCTGCGACGTGGTCGAGGAACGCGCCGTGGAGGCGGCCAGGGAGTTCGACGGGGCGCAGCCCTTCACCCGCGCCGAAGACCTGCTGAAAAGAGACGGGATCGATATTGTCGATATCTGCACGCCCAGTGATACCCATGCCCCTTTGGCCATCCAGGCTCTTGAGGCGGGCAAGCACGTGATTTGTGAAAAACCCATGGCGCTCCGCCCTTCCGACAGCAGCCGCCTGATGGAGGTGGCGGCCGCTCGGAAGCGGCACCTCTTCATCGGCCATACGCGGCGATTCGACCGCCGTTGGGTTCAGTTGAAGGAGCAGATCGCTTCGGGCCGCATCGGTGAACCCGTGGCCGTGCGCCGCAGCGAGCGCTGTTGGGGCGGTTTTCCCTCCTCCCAGGACTGGCACTGGAACCTCGAACAGAGCGGCGGAGTGTTGATGGACCTGGGCATCCATATCGCGGATTTCTTCGCCTGGCTTTTGGGCGGGCCCGTGCAGAGCGTCTATGCCAGGGCCCTCAAGGTTAGGGAGGAAGCGCGGGAGACGGGTTGCTTCGACTTCGCCCTGGTGCAGATGGGATTTCCCGGAGGCAAGCGGGGTCTCATGGAAGTGAGCTGGACTCACCCGGCCGCCTATGCCCCGTTTTATTCCGCTACCGAGGTCATCGGAACCCGCGGCAAGCTCACTCTCACGGATAAGGGAACTGCACCCCTGACCGTGGTCAAAAAGGAAATCGGCGTCCCGCGCTACTCCACGCTGCTAAGCTCTTTTCCCGATACCTTCGTCGAGGAGCTGGGTCACTTTCTCGATTGCATGGAGGGAGCGGCCCGTCCCAGGATCAAGGCGTCGGAGGCCCACCAGGCGGTCCGCGTCGTGGACGCGGCCTTCCGATCCATAGCCTCCGGTCAACCGGTCTCTCTACCGTAAGAACCGGCCATGCTCAACTTCGCCATCGTAGGCTACGACCACGCCCATCTCCCGCGATACGCGCCCGCCCTCGCGGAAAATCCGAGGGTGCGGCTCAGGGCCCTGGTCGCGCCCGGCGTCAACCGAACCCTTGCCCGTGAGGACGCCCGGCGGTTCGGGGCCGCTTATCTCGAGGATTTGGAAAGCCTGTGGCACGGGGAAAAGATCGACGCGGCCTATATTGGAACGCCGCCCGACGAGCACCTCGCTGTCATTGGAGAACTGGCATCGCGCGGTGTTCACGTCCTGTGCGACAAGCCCCTGGCCACCACCCTGGCGGATGCCGACGCCATCTTGTCGTTGACCCAGCGCCACCACGTCAATCTTATGGTCCCCTTCAACCCACGCTACCAGCTACCGGTCATGAGGCTTAAAGCCATGCTCCAGAGCGGCGAGCTTGGGTCCCTTCGGGCCATCCATGCGACCAAATACGGCAAGCTGCCCAGCTGGATTCCGGGACTCGATACCCGCTGGTTTTTCGACCGCGCACGCGCCGGCTTCGGCGGCTTTGGGGACATCGGCATCCACGCCGTGGACGCGTTGCGATGGCTCGCCGGGTCGGAGGCCGTCCGGGTCTATGCCTCCATCGACCGGGCGGTTCATCGGGACATTGCCACCGATGACATCGGCACGGCCATCATCGACTTCGAAAACGGCGTGGTCGCCTGCCTTCAGAGCGGGTGGGTAAACCCTGCGGGAAATCCATCGTGGCTCAGCGTGAGCTTCGAGGTGCTGGGAACCGAGGGCGCCGCGCTCATCGAAAAACCTTACCATGATCTCGACGCCGCCGACGAAAAGAGAATGGATCAGCTTCCCTGGTGGCGGACCGACATCTCTATGCTGGTGGATGAATTTATTGATTCCGTCGAAACCGGCCGCCCCCCCGCCATCACGGGGTCCGACGCCCGCGCGGCCCTGGAGATTACCCTCGCGGCTTACCGGTCCTCCGAAACGGGGCAACCCGTCGCGCTTCCTTTGAAATAGGCCCTGACCGGGCTCTTTTCCGCCCCAGCCCGTATCATTGCCGGTCGACAACCCGGCTATTTACCCCAGTTGGAAAAGCGTTTGAAAAGGTACGGTTTGTTTTTTTCAAAAATAGCAGCCTGTTCCTGGACCACCGCTTCGGCCTCATCGTAGGTCATGTCCATGACCTGCTCGCAGTAGCTCTTCGTGCGCCCGAAGTAAAGCGGGGTAATGATATTGACCAACGTACGCCTGTTCCTCTCCCAGAGCTGATACACACAGGCAAAATCGTAGAGAATCCTGCTCCACAGGTCGGCATCCAGCTCCGCCTTTTCCCCCGCACCCCATTTGCGGTGAATGGCGCTGAGCTTCTCCCAGTTTTCCGGGCTCAGGATCTCCTGGTACATGGGCCTAAAATGATTAAAACCGTCAACGAATTCAGAGTTCAGCTTGGTCAAGCTCACTGAGACGGGGGTCAGTTGGAGGTCTTCCTCCTTGAGCGCGTTGATGGGGACGGTCTCGTGCGAATTTTCATGGCGCCAGCTGCGCTCGTATTTTCCCATGAGGTAAAAGAGCGTGCTGATCACCTGCTGAAACATGGGTCCCAAATCCGAGCCCGGATCCTTGGCGCCGTGGATCTTTGTCCCCAGGTAGGCCTGTACCACTTTAAAGCCTTCATTGATTGCGGAAGTGGTCATCCAGATATCGATGCCAAACCGCGCCACGTCCGTATCCCACACGTCCTCGTCCATGTAAAAGGCTGCCAGCTCCGGGGAAAAACCGAAGTCGCCGCCGATGGGTTGGCGAATATCCACGCCGTAGAGCGCCCGGGTCATGGGATAGACGATCTGATTGGTGATCGTACCGTCGAACTTATGCCTGCGATAAAAAGGAGCCACGAATGCAGCGGACCGGTCAAGAATGGGTTGGATTAGGGACTTGATCCACTCGGGAGTGATGCTGCTCAGGTCCGAGTCCACCATGGCCGCCGCCTTGGCTTTGGAAAGGATGACCAGCTCGAAAACGCCGCGCAGCGACGACCCCTTGCCCGGAAGGCCCCGGTAAATGGTAACCCTCTTGAGAATCCCTTCGGGGGTGGGAGTCTCGTAGACCCGTTCTCGGGTATCATCCAAGGAGCCGCCGTCGCAGACGAACACGGCGCATTTCTGATCCGGGAAGTACCGGGCGAGGCCGATGCCCGCCTGCTGCACCACGTATTCGATGGTGTCCTCGTTATTGAAGCACGGTATGGCCACCAGGATATCCACGTTGCTAATTTGCCTCAGCCAGAGATGGACGTTCTCCCGCAGTGCGGAAGGATATTTTCTTGCCATGAATTCTCCCGGTATTTAGATTTCTGCGCTTTTTGCCAGGTCAGGGAGCCCGCTCGCGTCCGGTTCCCTTCAGTTTATGACAGCATCTTTCCACCCTCGACGCAACCTTTGCACGGGACTGGGACTGGCGGGTGGAATCTGCTAGGTTTCCAATTGTGCGCCTCTTGCTGATTTCTCCCGAAATTGCCCCTCTGGCCAAAACAGGAGGTCTCGCGGACGTCGTGGCCGGACTTAGCCAGGCCCTGGCGGCGCTGGATGTGGAAGTCCGCCTGGTCATGCCTGCGTATACGGAGGTTCTCAAGGCGGCGCCCCGCCCTACGCCGCTTGAACTGAACGTCCCGTCGGGCAACGGAAGGGTTCGGGCCCGCATCCTGGAGACGCGGCTGAAAAAAGTGCCCGTCTTCTTGATTCAGGCCGATTCCTATTTTTTGCGCGACGGACTTTACGGGACTTCGAGCCAAGATTTTTCCGACAACGCAGAACGGTTCGCCTTCTTCAGCAAGGCCGCCCTGCGTCTGGCAGAGCGCACCGGGCCGTGGGATGTCCTGCACTGCAACGACTGGCAAAGCGCCTTAATCCCCCTCTATCAAAAGTTAAAACCAAGCCCCGCGGGTGCTCTGGGGCATCCCAAGGTCCTGCTCACCATACACAACCTCGCCTACCAGGGAGTGTTTCCCGAATCTCAATGGAAATTCCTCAATCTTGACAAAGGCGAGTTCTTCAATTCAGCTTTTCTGGAATACTACGGGCAAATCAATTTTCTAAAGGGAGGCATCGTCTCCGCCGACGCCGTGACCACGGTCAGCCGCAGATACGCCCGGGAAATTCTGACCCCTGACTACGGTTGCGGGCTCGAGGGAGTCCTGAGGCAGCGCCAAGAGCATCTTACCGGAATTCTGAACGGCGTGGACTATGAGGAATGGAATCCGGAAATGGACCCCCATATCGCGCGGAACTATAGCGCTATCGAGCGCAGCGGAAAGGAAACGTGCAAGGAGGATCTGCAGAAGGCTTTTTGTCTGCCCAGGCGCTCCTCCGTGCCTCTCCTTGGCGTGGTGGCCCGCCTGGTGGACCAAAAGGGCGTTGATCTCCTTCTGAAAACTGCGGATGCGATGGCGGGATTGGAATTGCAGCTGGTGATTCTCGGCACGGGGCCGGAACCCTATGAGAGTGCCCTGGCCGCCATGGCCAGCCGCTGGGGGAACGTCGCCGTGAAAATCGGTTTCGACAACGTCCTTGCCCATCGCATCGAGGCGGGCGCGGATTTGTTCCTTATGCCCTCCCGCTACGAACCCTGCGGCCTCAATCAGATCTACAGCCTGAAATACGGGACCATCCCCATTGTGCGGGCGACGGGCGGGCTCGATGATACCATTGAGGACTTTGATCCCCGCACCGGCTCCGGCAACGGCTTTAAATTCATCGAATATACCGGTCAAGCTCTGCTTGAGGCGCTACGGCGGGCCCTCGTCGTCTACCGACGTAAAGCGGCCTGGGAGCAATTGGTCACCAACGCCATGGGCTGCGATTTCTCATGGGCGGGATCCGCGCGGGAGTACCGGGCCCTCTATGGGAAGCTCGCCGGCGGATGAAGATGGCGGCATTCCCCGGGGGCCTCCGCCTCATCGGTCAGCCGGAAAGAGGAGACGGAGCTCTTTAGACTCGATCATCTTGACCAGGGCTTCGGACTGAAGCACCCATCCGAAGGCTTCGCCCACCTGCTCCAGAGTGGTCTGGTGATGATGCGGGTTCCTCGAGGCCACGCAGTCGGATATGAGAATCACGTCATAGCCCCTGTTGAAGGCGTCGCGCACGGTGCTTTCAACGCAGATGTAGGTGTCGATACCCGCGAAGATGATGGTGTTCGCGCCCAGGGCCTTGATCCAGAGCTCAAACTCGGTGTCTTGAAAGACCGAGTCCCTTCTTTTTTCCACAACGTAGTCTTCCGGCATGGGGGAGAGCTCCTCGACGATCTCGCTGTCCCTGGTGCCGCGAATGCACAGCGGCATCCTTTCTATTCTCTCCCTGCGGCTGTCGGGAATGATTTGGTGGACTCTGTCGATGCAGTCGAGTCCCGACGCCTCTCTCACGGCCCTGGAATAAAAGACCGGAACACCCAACGCCCGCATGGCGCCGATCAGGCCGTTGAGGCGGGGAATAATGGCGCGATAGTCTTGGATGTTAAACCCGAACTTATCGAAGGTTCCTCCAGAGCCGCAAAAACCGTTTTGCATGTCGATGACCAAAAGCACGGGACTGATTTCCACAAGACCTCCTTCCCCACGGGGCCGCCTTGGACAACGACGCCGCGTCCCGGCGCACTCGAGAGTCAACCCACGAGAACCAACCGCAAGTCCATAACATTGGTATAGGTTGGGCCGGTGACGAGTAAGTCGCCGAGTCGTTGAAAAAATAGATAAGAGTCATTCCTGCGCAGAAAGTCACGGGGGTCTAGATTCTTTGCCCGGGCCCTCTGAACGGTGCTCCCGTCCGCCAGGGCCCCCGCCGCGTCCGTTGGACCATCGGTTCCATCGGTACCGCCGCTGAGGATAACCACGGGGTCCAAGCCATCGATGTCCAGAGCGGCCGCAAGAGCAAACTCCTGGTTGCGACCGCCGCGGCCTTGGCCCCGGACGGTGACCGTGGTTTCCCCTCCCGAAATCACGCACGCCGGTCTCGGAACGGGATTGCCCGTGTTGAGAATCTCCCTGGCGATGGAGGCGTGAACCCCCGCCACTTCCCGGGTCTCTCCCTGTAGAGAGCTGGAGAGGATGAGGGAGCGATAGCCGAGGTCCCGGGCCCGCGCGGCGGCCGCCTCCAGGGCCATGAGATTGTTGCCGACGATCACGGTATGGTTTTTCGCAAAGGCCGGATCTTTCCTCCCCGGGGTCTCGTCCACCTCCCCAAGGGCCCCTCTTTTCAAATGAGCGCGAACCGCTGCCGGAACCTTTTGGGTCAGAGCGTACTTTTCCAGGATCTCGATACAATCGCCGAATCGGGTGTCGTCGGGAACCGTGGGCCCCGACGCAATGGTCTTTAAGTCGTCGCCGATCACGTCGGATAGCACGAGGGAGAGCACCGTGGCTGGATAAGCGACCTTCGCCAGGCGCCCCCCTTTCACGCGGGAGAGGTGTTTGCGAACTGTATTGATCTCGTGGATGGTGGCGCCACACTTGAGCAGTAATCCCGTAACCGCCTGTTTGTCCCGTAAGGTCAACCCCTCAGCGGGGAGAGCTAATAGAGCGGACCCTCCGCCCGAGAGCAGGCAGAACACCAGGTCCGTCTCCGAGGCGTTTTGGAGAAGCTCGATGATCTCGGCGGTACCCCTGATGCCCGCTTCGTCGGGCACCGGGTGGCCCGCCTCGTTGACCTTGACCGTGCTCAGCTTGGCACCGTGCTCGTACTTGACGTTGATTACGCCGGCGGTGAGCCTGTCGCCGAGAATCTCTTCCATAGCCAGGGCCATCTTGGCCCCGGCCTTCCCCGCCCCTACGATGTAGACATGGCGAAAACACGTCAAATCGTAACCTTGACCGCAAGCGTCCAGACGGGCTCCCCGGAGGGTCACCGCCCGGTGAACCGCCGCGAACGGATCCACCGCCTGAACGGCGTCGTGAAAAATGGCCAGGGCGTCCGCCCGCATCTTTTTCGGGGCCTTCATGACATCTCTCATCAAGACTCCAACTTAACCAATGTCGTTTCCAACGACAACCTCGCTCGGCTTTTTTGCCTTGCCCCGGCGGATGCCATCTAGTAATAGCTGAACCTTTAAGCGTGGGGCCTCTACCGGGCCTTCCTCGGCCTGCCGCTCTAGAAAAGGAGAAAGATGAACGCACTGGATTGGGGCGTGATCGCTGTCTACGGCGTCATGATTATCTGGGCCGCGGCACTGCTCGGGCGATCGCAAAAAACCCTTAGCGACTATTACCTGGGAGGAAGGACCGTGCGCTGGTGGCAGTCGGGGCTTTCCACCATGGCGACGCAATTGGGGGCGATCAGCTTCGTATCCGCCCCCGCCTTCGTGGTTTTGAAGGAAGGCGGTGGAATGAAATGGCTCGCTTACGAGTTGGGCGTCCCGCTCGCCCTGATCCTGGTCATGGCGGTTATTTTGCCGACGTTTCATCGAGCCGGTGTCATCAGCATCTACGAGTACCTCGAGAAGCGCTTTGATCAGGGGACCCGCACCCTGGTGAGCATCCTCTTTCAGATCGGCCGCGGGCTGGCAACGGCGGTATCCGTGCTGGCGGGCGGCCTGATTCTTTCCACCGCGCTCGGGATCTCTACCACGGCGGCCGTGCTCGCCATCAGCCTCGTGACCATTATTTACGATATTCTAGGCGGTATCCGGGTCGTCATCCTGAGCGACGTTATCCAGATGGGCATCATTCTCGCCGGCATTCTGGTTTGCGGCGCCGTGGCGCTTTCATGGGTAGGGTGGCAGGGCGCCTGGTCTTCCCTGAGTCCCGAGCGTCTGCAAATTCTCGATTTCCATCGTTGGGGCGTGGATGCGGAGGGAACCTATGCGTTTTGGCCCATGGTTCTGGGCGGTTTCTTTCTGTACGCGTCGTATTACGGCTGCGATCAGAGCCAGGTTCAGAGGGAATTGACCGTGGGAAAAATCGACGACGTAAAGAAATCGCTCCTGCTCAACGCCCTGGGACGCTTTCCCATGGTGCTGCTCTATTGCACCATGGGAGTCTTTGTGGGAGCGGTGGTGGCCACTCCCGGCTTTCTCGAGCGGGCCGCGGCGGTAATGGGAGTGGAACCCGCGGTCCTTGCGGCTTCCCTCGAGCGAGATCCCGATCGCATGGTTCCCCTGTTCATTCTTTCGCATCTGCCTCACGGCGTGATCGGATTTTTGTTTGTAGCCATCCTCTCCGCCCTCATGTCGAGCCTCGACTCCGCGCTCAACTCCATGAGCGCGGTCACCATGCGGGACTTTTACCAGCGCCGCTGGGTCACGGGGGCCAGCGAGACGCACTACCTGCTGGTTTCCAGGGGAATCACGCTCTTCTGGGGGTTTTTCTGCGTTGCCTTTGCTCTGCTCTTCGGCGCGACCCCGGAAGCGACCCGGCAAACGACCATCGTGCTCATTAACGCCATCGGCAGCGTTCTCTACGGCCCCATTCTGGCGGCGTTTTTGCTGGGAATGATCACCCGATGGGCGGGTCCCCGTGCGGTCAAAACGGGAATCCTTTCAGGCGTCGCCCTCAATCTGGGGCTCTGGCAGTGGAGCTCTTTATCCTGGCTCTGGTGGAATGCCACGGGTTTTATCACCGCCGTGTCGGTGACGGCCGCGGTTTCCCTGGTGGCCGCGGAGCCTTACAAGAAAATCGATCTCGCCCCCGTGCAAAGCGGCAAGATAAGATGGCCCGCGGTCTACGGCCTCCTGGGGGGATACTTCTTCGCGATGGTCCTGCTGTCGTGGATTATTGAACGCGCGGGCCGATGATGGAAGCCGCCGGGCCCTCCCCGGGCCGGGCACCGGGGCGCTCTGCGGTCTCCTTCAGGGTGTCGAGAAAGGTCCGGCACCACCAGTGAACGTCATGGGAACGAACGGCCTGGCGCATCGCCTTCATGCGCCTTTTTTTCTCGCCTGCATCCATGGTGATGCCGTTATGGATGCTGTCGGCCAAAGCCTCCGTGTTGTAAGGATTGACCACAATGGCGTCCTTCAGGGTCGCGGCGGCGCCGGCGAACTCGCTCAGCACCAAACAGCCGTTCTCCCGCATATTCGATGCGATATATTCGGCGGCCACCAGGTTCATGCCATCCCTGAGGGGAGTGATCAGGGCCAGATCGGCCGCCGCATAGTAACTCACCAGTTCCTCCATGGGAAAGGCTTTATAAAGATATCGAACGGGGACCCATTTTCGGGTGCTGAAGCGCCCGCTGATGCGGCCGATGGTCTCGTCGATCTGACGCCTCAAGGTTCTGTATTCCTGCACCTGGGTCCTCGAAGGTACGGCAATCTGTATAAAACAGACGTTTCCCCGGTATTCCGGATATTTTTCCAGGAACCTTTCATAGGCGAGCAGCCGCTCTAAAATCCCCTTGGTGTAATCCAGACGATCGGCGCCAACCACGATGTGCTGCACGCCGACTTCCCTACGAATCTGCGCGGCCTTTTCCTGGTTGTCCGGCTCCGAGGCCAGCGCATTCCATCTCTTGTAATCAATGCCCACGGGAAAGGCTCCCACCTGGACAGTGCGGCCTTCGTATTCAATGCGGCCGCTTTCAAGATCCACTGGGATCTTCAGCTCCTCGTTGACGGACTGGAGAAAGTGATCGGCGTGGATAGGCAGTTGAAATCCCACTAGGTCGCTGCCCAGGAGTCCGCGCAGCACCTCCTCGCGCCACGGAAGCACCCGGAACACGGGGGAGCTCGGGAAGGGGATGTGCCAGAAAAAACCTATGGAAATATTACTCCGGATTTCCCTGATGAAGCCCGGCAGCAGGGTAAGATGAAAATCGTGGATCCAAACGCTGTTCTCTCCCCGAGTGTCGCCAGCGAAGGTCCGGGCAAACTTCCGATTGACGCCCTCGTACGCTTTCCAATACTCGGCGTTAAAATGGCACCGTTCCACGAAATAATGCGACAGGGGCCACAGCACTCGATTGGAAAATCCCTGGTAGTAGTTTCTGACCTCCTGGTCCGTTAGCTGGACCAGGCGCATGAGGTACTTTGGGTCACCCGGGGGGATGGCAACCTCGTTGGTGGAATCGACTCTTTCTCCCCAGGCGACCCAGGTCCCTCCCCGCCGGCACATCACTTCATCCAGGACGGATACCAGGCCACCCACGGTCCTTTCATACGTCAGCTTTCCGGATTTTTTCTTGGGTTCATAGGGAGCGCGGTTGGAGACGATGGTCAGGAGGCCGTTGTTTTCTTTGGACTCTTCCATGGCTGACATGGAAACCGATCTCGCTTGCATAGCGAGCGGGCGAAACGTTGGAGCAGCATATGAAGAATCTCCCGCCCTGTCAACCGCCCGGTACTTTGGATTGCTTTTGCTATTTTCACCGAGACCGGCTATTCAGGACGGGCCCGGTTAAATTACATTCCAGGAGTTTCTTCATGGGAGAACTCACGCTCCAGTCGGCAGGTTTGATTTTTTTCATCAGTGCCAGCGTCATCGTTTTTGCCGGCACGAAACTCTCCAAATACGGAGATGCGCTCGCGGATATCACGGGATTGGGACGGCTCTGGATCGGGGCCCTCCTGCTGGCCGGCGCCACTTCCCTCCCGGAGGCGCTGACCTGTATCAGCGCCGTCACCTGGGTGGACGCGCCGGACCTGGCGCTCGGCGACTTGTTCGGAGCCTGCATGCTCAACATGTTCACCCTGGCGCTGGTTGATCTCCTCAATCGAAAGGCGAAGGTTTGGCACGTGGTGTCCTTTTCGCAGATTCTTCTGGCCGGCCTGGCCATTGCCCTGGCCGCTTTGGTCGCGCTATTTATCATCGCAGATCTCAATACTTTGCTCGTCGGCTGGATAGGCTGGGACACGGCGCTTGTTTTTCTCATTTATGTCCTGGGCCTACGATTTGTCCTTCATTACGAAAAGCACATCCACGAAGGCGTCCCCAGCGAGCTCCACCCTGGCCCGGAGACGATTTCCCTGAAGAAGGCCCTGTTCATGTTCGGCGCTGCCACTCTGACCCTGGTGGTTTTTGCCCCCCTGCTGGCCGCCTCGGCGAAGACCATTGCCGATACCACGGGTATCGGGACGACCTTCATCGGGGCCTCTCTGGTGGCCATGGCGACCTCCCTGCCTGAGATGGTTACCTCGCTGGCCGCCGTGAGGCTGGGCGCCTATGACCTTGCGGTGGGGAACCTCTTCGGCAGCAATGCCTTCAACATGATGCTGGTTTTCCCCACCGATCTTGCCTATCTCGGGGGGCCGCTTTTAGGAAACGTCGCTTCCTCACAAGTTGCGGCGGGCCTGCTCGCCATCATTCTCATGAGCATCGGCATCATGGGGGTGATTTTCCGAAAAGAAAAAAGGTGGTACCTGCTCGAACCCGACAGTCTCATTCTTGCCGTGGTCTATTTTGTCGGCCTGTTCCTGTTGTTTCGCCTGGGATTCAAAATTTAAACGGGCACGGGCCTATTGATACGAGAACTCGATGACCAGCAAGACGAGCAGCAGCAAGACGATCAACATCACCATCTGCCCCATCCCCAGCGGGGGGGGCACCCTGAAGACCGCCCCCGACATGCGCTCAAGCAAGCGGCCGCGATAGCAGCCCAGGGCCTCGCTCAATGGCGCCAGCGCGAGATTCCAGACCAGGAGGGGAAGCCGCCTGTAGAACCAGTCTGTGTCCAGGTTGATGGAATTCACTTCGGGCGGGTAGATGCCCGTTCGCTTGAGCACGGCGAAGGCAAGGGCCGAAAAGAAAAGAAGCTGAAGCTGGGCGGCGACATGGCTCGTGGTGTACGGCACGTATGCTACCGGGTAGGGAAGCAGGGCATAAAGGGGATCGGGAAAAATACCGATGGCGACGCAGAGGAAAGCGGCCAGACCCATGGCCAGCAGCATGTTCAGCGGCGCCTCTTTGCAGCGAATGCCGGAGTCGTGGGCAAAAAAAGCGAAAAACGGGATCTTGATCCCCGAGTGGTGAAATACGCCGGCGGAAGCAAAGAGCAAAACCAGCCAAGTGACCAGGTAAGATCCGTCAACCGTGGCGCCGATAATAAGCGACTTGCTCACAAAACCGCTAAAAAGCGGGAAGGCTGAGATCGATGCGGCTCCGACGATACAGAATGCGGCGGTCCAGGGCATGGATTTATACAGCCCTCCCAATTCGGATCCCTTGACGGTCCCGGTGCGAAGCAGGACGGCGCCCATGGACATGAATAGGAGCGCTTTGTAGAGGATGTGGGTAAAAGCGTGGGCGACTGTTCCGTTGAGAGCCATATCCGTTCCAATCCCAATGCCGACCACCATGAAGCCCAGCTGGTTGTTGAGGCTGTACGCCAGCACCCGTCTTAGATCGTTTTCGATTACCGCATAAAAAATAGGGAAGGCCGTCATAACCGCCCCGATCCAGATGAGCGTCTCCACGCCCGCAAAGCCGCGGGCCAGCGCGTAGACGGCCAGCTTGGTGGTGAACGCGCTTAAAAATACCGTTCCGGTAACCGTCGCCTCCGGGTACGCGTCCTGGAGCCAGTTGTGGAGCAGTGGAAAAGCGCACTTGATCCCGAAGGCGATGAAGATCATCAGGGAAGCGGGACCCTTTAGCCCCAGAGGGTCAAAGGCGATGCGGCCGGTCTCTTGAGCGTGATAAACGATTCCCGCCAGGAGCAGCAGCCCCGAAGCCACCTGAACCAATAGATAGCGGAGTCCGGCGCGATAAGACCTTTCCGTTCGGCGCGCCCAGATCAGGAATACCGAGGAAACAGCCGTCAATTCCCAGTAAATAAAAAGGGTGATCAGGTCACCGGCGAATACGGCGCTGATGGCGCTGCCTGCGTACACCAGACCCGCAACGTGTTGGGTATTGTCGTCTACCCCCAGAGCATACAGGACGCTGAGAAATGCGGCCAAATGAAAGATAAGCCCGAATAAAAAACTCAGTTTGTCGACGCGGACGGCGGCCACCGTATACTCGGAAAACGTAAATTCTCCAAATTGACCGTAAGGAAGCGCCAACAGCTGCGCCAGACTCAACAGGGGCAGCAACAACAGGTAGGCTTTCTGGAAGCGTCCCCGCGCCAGGGGCACCAGGGCGGCGCCGAAAATCAGGATCCAGCCGGGCATAAAATCAAGCGTCATAGTAGCGCTCATCCCGTTTGAGAATCCGGCGGAGCCCCTTGGCCAGCAAAACCAGCCCGACGCACGAGAAAAAGCCGTAATACCCGTAAAACCCAATCCATGCCTCCCATGTGAAATCGGCGTGCCGGTGATAGAGCAAATCGCTGGCTATGAGAAGGCCGCAGAGAAGGCAAAGGATCCAGAAGATTTTTGTAACGTTGCGCTTATCATCGAGCCAGTATGCTCTTTTCTCCTTCATCGACCTGCCGTTCCCTACCCGAGCATGTTGATCAAATACGCGTACAGTTGGTTGGCGAAGAAAAAGAGCGCCAGGCACCCCGCGGAGGTAATGCAGATCGGTATGAGGCAGCAAAGTGGGGCTTCCTTGATCTTGACCTGGCGCGGGGATTGGGACGGAACGCCGAAAAACGCGCGAACGGCTACCGGCAGCAGGTACCCGATGTTCAACAGCGAGCTCAACAACAGGACGGCTACGAGGGGGAACTCTCCCGCCCCCGCCGCGCCCGCAATAAGATACCACTTGCTCCACACCCCCCCCAGGGGAGGGAGCCCGATGATACTCAGGGATCCGATGAGAAAGGCTCCCATGGTAACGGGCATGGTTCTCCCGATGCGATCCATCTCGCTGATATTCGTCTTGTGGGCGGCAACGGCAATAGCTCCGGCACAGAAAAAGAGTGTGATCTTCCCGAAGGCATGGGTGACGATATGCATGGCCGCCCCCACCACCCCCCCCGCGTTACTCAGGCCGGCCCCCAGGACGATATAGGCCAGTTGACTTATAGTCGAATAGGCAAGTCGCGCCTTGAGGTTGTCCTTGGTAAATGCGATGAGTGACGCAACGACGATAGTTACGGCCGCCAGGTAGGCCAGCCAGACATTCCATCCCGTGTCACGGAGCAGGTCGATACCAAAGATGTACACCACGATTTTGAGCACGGAGAATACTCCGGCCTTCACCACGGCCACAGCGTGCAGGAGTGCGCTTACAGGGGTCGGCGCGACCATGGCCGCGGGCAACCAGCGGTGAAATGGCATCAAAGCGGCCTTACCGATCCCGAAGGCGTACAGAAAGAGCAGGCATCCGACGATGCCCGGGCTGGCCTTGCCCGCCAGGATGCCGCCCGGCTCGAAATCCAACGTGCCGGCCACAAGCCAGGTCCACACCATGGCAAAGAGAAAGAACCCCACGGAGGTGCCGAACAGGTATCCCAGGTAAAGCCGGCCTGCGCCAACGGCCTCCCGGTCCCCGCGGTGGGTAACCAGCGGGTAGGTCACGAGAGTCATGATCTCGTAAAAAACGAACAGGGTGAAGACGTTGCCGGCAAAAGCGATGCCCATGGCGGCGGCGATGGTCAGGGCAAAACACGCGTAAAATCGTGTCTGGTGCTCTTCCCCGTGCCCGCGCATGTAACCGATGGAGTAAAGCGAGGTCAGCACCCAGAGCGTTGAAGCTACCGATGCAAAGGCAAGCCCCAGGGGCTCCAGATGCAATGCGAGTCTCAAACCGGGCAGGACTTCCAGGAGGGTGAAATGGGTGGATCCCGCCGGCGCGGCAACCAGCAAGAGGCTGAGGACTACGCCGACCAAGGAGGCAGCGGTGACCAGGCTAGCCGTCTCGCGAAGGTCCGGCCATCGTCCCAGGAGCGAAATGACGCCGGCGCCCAGAAGGGGTATCAGAAGGGTCAGAGGGATCATGGTGCCCACTCGAATCAACCGGGACCCAACAAGGCCCGGGCGGCCTGCCTCGCCATGCTGGAGGAGAGGGAAGCGTCAACGCCAAAATAGAGGCTCGCTCCGATAAGAACCCATGCGGGCACCACCAATGACCAGGGACCTTCCCTGACTTGAGTGGACGATTCCGGCCGGGGCTCAAAGTAAATCAGCTCCACAACCCTCCAGACGTATACCACCGCAAGCAATGAACCTAGAAGGATGACGGCCGCCAGGAAGCTCTGCCCCCGCTCAATGGCCGCGGCCACCAGGTACCACTTGCTTACGAATCCAGCCGTAAGGGGCGTCCCTATGAGTCCCAACCCTCCGGCGGTAAATCCGGCCATGGTAAACGGCATGCGCCGTCCCAAACCTCGCAGGGCGGCGAGCTCGGAGGTGCCTAGCCGGTAAACGACAATGCCCGCGATCAGGAAAAGCCCGCTCTTCATCAAGGCGTGATTGAATATGTGGATAAACGATCCCGTGAGGCCGTCCTCGTTGGCCAGGGTAAACCCCAGCGTAATGTAGCCGATTTGAGCGACACTGGAGTAGGCAAGCAGCCGCTTCAAGCTTGACTGCCGGATTGCCAGGTAGGAGCCTCCGAGAATGGCCAAACTGGAGAAAGCGAGCAGGATGGGACGGGTGGGCAGGGTTTCGAACCCGAACTCGATTCCCAAAACAGAAAACAGCAGGCGAACCATAACGTAGGCGCCCACTTTGATGGCAACGCCGGACAGCAGGGCCGACACGATGGGCGGGGCATAACCGTGGGCTCCAGGCAACCAGATGTGAAAAGGGAACAGGGCCATCTTTATGCCCAGGCCGACTAACAGAAAAACAAAGGCCGTAACCACCGTGCGGCTGTCATGCAGACTCCTCAGTCGCTCGCTCAAATCCGCCATGTTCAGCGTGCCGGTCGCGCTGTAAAGGTAACCGATCCCCAGCAAGAAGAAGCTGGCCCCGATGCTTCCCAAGAATAGATAGTTGATGCTCGCCCACAACGCGCGCCGATCGAGATACTTTCCCATGGCGACCAGGCTGTAACCGGCCAACGACGACACCTCCAGCAACACATAGACATTGAATACGTCTCCGCTGACCGTCACGCCGAGAAGGCCCGCAAAAAACAGCAGCCAGAGGCCGTAAAAGAAATTCACACGATCCGCCGGGATCTCGTGCGCGATGCTCAACCGGGCATAGACCGTAACCACCGCCGATACGGCGGCGATGATCAGGAGGAGTAAAGCGTTAAACGCGTCCACCCGGTACTCAATGCCCCAGGGCAGCGCCCAATTTCCCATGGCGTAGCTGATAAAGGCCGAGGGGTCGCCCGAGGCACCGATGATCCCATAGATGCGCGCGCACAGGACTGCGGACAAAAGAAACACGCTCCAGGTAGCCGCCATGGCGACGTACCAGGGCTTATCACCGCGTCCGACTAACGGAGCGATGAGGGCGGAAAAAAGAGGAACCACGACGAGCAGGACCGGCAGGTGGTCTTCCATCAATCCTCTTGGGCCTTGTGGATCTCTTCCTCTTCGATGGTTCCGTAGGCGTCTTTAATGTTGACGATGATGGCAAGGGCCACAGCCAAAGTGCTTACGGATACCACAATGGCCGTGAGAATTAGCGCGTGGGGCAACGGGTTGGAGTACGCCGTAGCGAAGGAAACCGCTACCGGGACGGTTCCGTCCTCAACTTTTCCCAGGGATATGAAAAACATAAAGATGGCGGTCTGAAACAGGCTCAAGCCGATAACCTTCTTCACCAGGTTGGGCTTGGCGATGATGGTGTAGAAACCGATCATCATCAAGAGAATGAAGATCCAATAGTTGTAGAGCTCCCAAACGCGCATGGCCTACCCTTTTTTCACTGTTCCTTCCACGAGCTCGTTGAACAGTGTGACCATGACGGCCGCCACCGTAATGCCGACCCCGTATTCCACGAGGGTCATGCCCCAGGATTCCGCGATGGCGGCATCGGAAGGCTTGAGGGGGGAATAGTCCAGGTACCGGTATCCCGCGAAAAGGCTATAGAGACCGGTCAGGGCGTAAAGGATCACGCCGGCCGAGGCCAGCGCGTCGGAAACCCCCCGGGGAAGTATCATGCGCATGCGCTGCGCGTCGAAAACGATACCGTACAGGATGAAGGCCGATGCCAGAACGACCCCACCCTGGAACCCTCCTCCCGGACCCAATTCACCATGCGCGATAACGTAAAAACCGAAAACAAGGATGAACGGGATCATCAGCTTGGCGACGATACGCAGAATGACCTGGTCTTCCATACTCGGCCCCTTCTACGACCCAGCCCCCCGCCCCCGCAGCAGCAGGACCAGACTAACCCCGGCAGTAAAGATCACGGCAACCTCGAACAGGGTGTCGAGGGCGCGATAATTCACAATCACGGAAGTCACCATATTGGGAACGTGGCCATGAAAATAATCCGAGGCGCGCCCCTGGGTCCCGGTTGCGCCCGGGGCCGCCCCATGGCCCGCCGGGTCGGCCGAAGACGCGGAGATCTTGCGGACGTTTTGTGCAATGTACTGGGGTGCGAGGTGGGTCTGCACCGGCGCCTGCGGGTCGCCGATGGCGGGCATGTCCAGGGTCCCGTAGGCCAGGGCCACGGCGGTAAGACCCACCAGCAGAACGGCCGGCCAGTGTATTCTCGGACGTCCCTTCTCTTCCGCCCCCACCAGGACCAGAGCCCCTATAAAAAGAACGGTTGCGACACCGGCCCCCACGGCCGCCTCCGTGAAGGCCACGTCCACTGCATCGAGATTGAGCCAGACCAGGGACATGAGAAAGCTATAGAGGGACATGACGATGGCCGCACCGAGGAGATTTCGCGTATGCAAAGCCACGAGGGAGGTCACGATGAGCAACAGCAGAAGGAAATCGTTTAGGAGAATGAATCCCGGCATTGGTCTAGCCCCGCCTCCGCCAGATCTTTAATCCCTCCACATGGGCGGCCTTGGTGATGGCGTGGACAGCCGTGGGTCCCGTCATCAAAAGAAACACGCTGACCAACAGGAGTTTGATCCCCACATGGGGACCGAAAATCTCGTGCTCCAGGGCCTGTAGCAACAGCCCCATCATGATCAGGATCTGGGCGAGGGTATCGCTTTTGCCCGCCGGGTGAGCGCGCGAGTAAAAGTCCGGCATCCTCAGGATTCCCACACCGGCGGTGAGGGCAAAAAAAGACCCCGTGATGAGACACACCCCTGTGGCAATGTCGACAATCATGGCGCGCGGCCTAGCCCAGCCGCCCCAGCTCTTTGAATTTGAGAATGGCGACGGTGGCGACGAAATTGATGAGGGTGTAAAGGAGAGCTATGTCCAGGAACTCCGCCCGCCTCTTGATGAACGTCAAGAGCACGACCAGAATCACGGTCTTGGTCCCGATGGCATTGACCGCCAGGATACGATCGTAGACGGTGGGACCCAGAACAGCCCGGATCAAGACCAACACGATACCAGTGAGAACCAGACCGGCCGTAACCCACAAAATCCCGTCGATCACAGTCATTGGGGCCCTTCCATTCTCTTGACCCGCTGGTGCATTTTTCCCGACAAGAGCCCCTTGGCCGACGCATCCGAGAGGGCGTGCACCAGCATCTCGCGTTTTCCTTCATCCACGCTGACGGTGATGGTTCCCGGCGTGAGGGTGATGGAGTTAGCGTAAGTAACCGTGCCGAGGCTGGTGCGCGTATCGTAGCCGACTTTGATCAACGTCGGATCGATCATTTGCCCGGGATGCCAGACCCGATAGGCCACATCCAGATTGGCCAGGAAAATCTCCCAAAAAAGCCACGGAAGGTAGTAGAGGATCTGAAAGGTTAGATGAATCGGGTGCCCCTCCGCGTCCAGAATTTTTTTACGGATGGACAGGTATGTGACAAAAGCGCAGCAAACGACGCCGACAAAGAGGAGATAGCGCTGGCCGGGATCCTTCCAGTCTAACTGCCCGGAAAGCAGGAGCCAAAGAAAAAAGAGCACAAGGAATTTAGTGACAACCCTGAGCATGGTTATACGTCGGCCATCCTTGTGGCGTCCTCCTCTCCCGCGACGCCTTGGTTTATGAAAAGAGGTGGATTTCCCCGGGCGGTGATGTAACGTCACCGCGTGCCGGCATATTCCAGTTCTCTCATCCCAACCGGAATTAAAGAATCCCTGCCGCGGTAACGAACCGGTTCGGAAACCGGAATCCGGCGCCAGCCATGGATTTACTATCTACCTGTTCATCCCCTGTTCTGCAAGGTCTCACGCCGCTTGACCCCTTGTCCCTGAACTGACCCTTTCCCCCGCGAAGAAAAGATGAATCCGCCCGGGCTTCACGGACAGGCAAAGGATTTCTCCCTTGCCCACGTCCATGTCCGAAGGCAGTCGCAATACGAGCTCTGCATTCTCCGATTTCAAATGGGCAAATTGGTCGGCGCCAAGGTTCTCAACGATGTCCACTTCACCCCGAAGGATGGTATTTTGCGGGGACGCTACCTCCAGGTCTTCCGGCCTGACGCCCAGGGTAATCGACTGGCCGGCGTACTGCTTCCAAAGGTCTTTCAGGACACCGGAAACATCGATGGTCAACGATTTCCGTCTAAAGAGCGGGGCGTTTTCATCAAGGCTTCCCTCCAGTAGATTCATCTGCGGGGTCCCCACAAAGCGCGCGACAAACAGATTGGCAGGGCGGGAGTAAACGTCCAGGGGCTTGCCAACCTGTTGGATCGTCCCGTCCTTCATGATCACGATTCTGTCCCCCATGGTCATGGCTTCCACCTGATCATGGGTGACGTAGATGATGGTGCTTTCAAGCCGCTCGTGAAGCCTCTTGAGTTCGACTCTCATCTGCACACGAAGTTCAGCGTCCAGATTGGAAAGCGGCTCGTCGAACAGAAACACCTGCGGCTTTCGGACCATGGCCCTTCCCAGGGCCACCCGCTGCCTCTGACCTCCGGAAAGCTCACGTGGTTTGCGCGGGAGAAGTCCCCGGATATTGAGGATTTCAACCGCCTCATGGACCCTTCGCTGGATCTCGTCGTGGGGCACCTTCCTCAGCTTCAGCCCGAATGTCATATTGTCGAACACCGACATGTGAGGGTAAAGGGCGTAATTTTGGAAAACCATCGCAATGTCCCGATCCCTCGGGGTGAGGCCGTCGACCCATCGGTCGCCGATGGCAATGCGCCCTTCACTGGCCTCCTCCAACCCGGCCACCAGCCTCAGGGTGGTTGTCTTGCCGCAACCGCTGGGCCCGACCAGAACCAGAAACTCCTGGTCTTGAATCGTCAGGTTGACGTCTTCAACGGCGGCGTTGCCGCCAAATCGTTTCGTCACATGTTCCAGGAGAACCTTAGCCATGTGGAGCCTTTAACCGATCGTCCTGCCATTGTCCACCCCAGACATCGCTATCCGTCCCGTGCCCTGGTCCCCCGGGTCTTCTATTTGATCGCCCCGGCCAGATAGCCGGCCTTGAGATAGCGTTGCAAACCGTAGGTGAGAAGCAGCACGGGGACGGTGACCAGGGTTGTATAGGTTGCCGTGAGAAACCAGTTTCCCTGATAGACGTAGTAGTAAACCTGCAGGGGAAGGGTGCGTTCCGTCAACGTGAGATAAAGGGCAAAAGTAAATTCCTCCCAGGAGAGAAGCCAGGAGAACAAGGCGGCCACCGAGAGCCCGGGCAGAGCCAGAGGGAGAACAACCCGCGTCAGGGTCCCCCACGTTGTGCAACCGTCGACGGCGGCGGCCTCCTCCAGTTCTCTGGGTATCGTCTCAAAGGCTCCCGTGAGGATCCAGGCTGCAATGGGCAGCACATACACCAGATGGGCGAGAACAAGGCCCGGATAGGTGTCAAAGAGGCCCCAACGGATAAAGGTCATGGCGATGGGTAAGGCGACGCCCACCTCCGGGAACATCCGCGTGAAAAACAGGCTCAAAAGCAGAGCATACTTCCAGCGCCTCTGGAGCCGGGAGATCGCGTAGGCTGCCGGCACGGCCAGCAAGAGTGCCCCCAGAGCGGTGAAGGTGGCTACGATCAGGCTCTTTTTTAGCGGCGGCCAAAATTCCCCTGAGGCCAGGACCCGATTCCAATGCCGCAACGTCGGGCGATGAATCAAAAACGGCGGATGTTGCGTCATGATATCTGCGGGATCGCTTACCGAGACCTTGACCATCAAATACAGGGGGGCAACCGTAAAGACCGCCATGGCTATGACCAGCGCGCCAACCACCCCTTTCAATGGAGCACCTCTTCCGTCCCCACGATTTTCAGGTACGCGACCACTGCGGTAAGAATCATGAGAAGCAGCAAGGTTGCCCCCGCCGCCGAGGTGTAGGGATTGTTGTAGTCCAGGTATTCAAAGTAGGCGTAGGTGGAAAGCACAGGGGCGCTTCGCCCTACCAGGGTCAGGGGGAGAGCAAATATCCTGAAGGCGTCGATCCCCCGGATAATCAATGCCATGGTGATGGAGGACTTGAGCAAAGGGAGCGTAACGTAGCGAAACTTCTGCCATTGGCTCGCGCCGTCGGTGGACGCCGCCTCGTAGAGTTCCCCGGGAATAGCCTCCAAGCCCGCCAGGAGAATCAACATCACCAGGGGAGTTACTTTCCACATATCCGCCACCACCACGGTGAGGAGGGTCTTGAAACCTCCGTCGCCCCAATCCACGGGCAGTTCGATGAGCCCCATTCGATAGAGAAACTCGTTGAGATAGCCCACGGTGCCGAATACGTAGCGCATGTTGGCTGCCGAAACGATGGTCGGAACTCCCAGGGGGATAAGCATGAGCGCGCGCACCCAACCCCGGCCCAAAAAGCGGCTGGCCAGGGCAAGGGCCATAGCCAGCCCGAAAAGGAGTTCCAGAGACAATCCCAGGGCGGTGATCACCAGCGTATTAAGCAGAGCCCGGGAAAATTGAAAATGCCCAAGTACGGCTCGGTAGTTCGCGAGGCTAGGGAAATCCTGCGAGGCTCGATCCTGGAAGCTAAGGACAATGGTATACGCGACGGGCGACAGGGTCAGCCCCAGGAGATAGACGGTTAGCGGGGCCAGAAACAGTACGTTAAGAGCCCGCTTTGACGGCTTCCAACCGTTTGTGAAGGACATTCAGTATCTCGTCGACCGACTGCCGCTCTACCACGGTCCGGATAAAGGCCTCATTGATGATTCGCTCGAATTCCGCCCAATAGGGGACATTCTTGCGAAACACCCCGTGCCCGAGGGCTTCCATGACGGCCTGAAAATGAGGTTTCATCCACGCCTCCACTTCGCCGTAGCCGTCGCCGCGAATGGACGGCCAGGCGAGGGCAGACGAGAAGGTCTCCTGGACCTCTCGGGACTGCATATAGCGGATGAGGTCCAGGGCGAGGCCCGTTTGAGGGGCCCCCACGGGAATGCCCAGGACCTCGCCGCCCACCACATGGGCCTCGCGCACCGGACCGCGCCAGCCGCTGTAGGTCTTGATCTCGGTTTTGCCGTATTCCTTGACCAGCAGGCGAACCCCGAAGGGCCAGTTCTGCGCCAGATAGACGGACTCCTGGGCCAGGAACTGGTTGGTGGTGTCCCATTTGGCCCGCCGCGAGTCCGGAGAAAGGTCGGGCCAGAGCTCTTGCAGGAACTGAAAGGTCCGGACAGTGCCGGGGTGCATCAGAGAAAGCGGATCGCCGCCCGCCGAGAGTATCCATTCGTAAAGCAAGGTCGACGTCGGCGTCCCGCCCCAACCCTTGAACAGAACCCTGCCGATCCCCTCGCGCTCTTTCAGCCGCCGTGCGACCTCGCGAAGTTCTTCCCAGGACCGCGGGGGTTTCAGTCCGTACTGCCGGAACCTGGCGCCGTTATAGTAGGCGATTTGCACGTTGGGACGATAAGGCATGAAATAGAGCTTGCCGTGGAACCTGCCCGCTTCCACCATGGAGGAAAGGACTTCCGGCGGTATGCGCCGCTCATGGGTGGAGAGGTCCTGAACAAGCCTGGATTCTACGAGTTCGGCGAGTCTCATGTTGTCCTGAGCGAAGACGTCGATTTTCATCCTGCCGGTTCGCGCCATAGCTTCGAGGATCTTCGCCAGGCCTTCGGGCGGGATATCGCTGGCTTTAACCCGACAACCGCACTGTCGTTCAAACCCCGGGAGAACCCTTTTGCGCATCACTTCCCATTCGGACTCCTGAAGCCTCATGCTTAGGGTAAGGCTCTTCAGCTCATCGCCGGCCCCTTGCCGGACAACGGCCAGGGTGAATACCATCATTGCCAGGGCGATTCCTCGCCGCCGCCGTGATCTAAACAACCGCTTCATGGGTCTCGACCTTTACCGTAGGGGAAACCGTCCTCACGGTCTCAGGAGGTCCACACGCCTTTGGGGTCATACTTTCTGACCATGGCGATCTCGTCGGCCGAGGGACCCTCGGTTTCCCCAAGTTCCGGTGAGAGACGCAGGGGCCAGCCCGTCTCCCGCTGAACATCTCCGACGGATACTCCGGGGTGGGTGGAACTCAGCACCATCTCCGCCGATACGGCATCGAAGGAAAAGATGCCGAGGCTGGTGATGACCCGCAGCGGACCCCGGCCTTTTAGACTTTGGCCTTGCCGCCACCCTTTACCGTCGCCGTACCCCGGAGACGTAATGAAATGGACCCGCGGCACAAATCGCCGCCGTTCATGGTTCATGATTATAATGCAGCGCCCGGCCAGTGTGGCGATGTCCGCCGCTCCGCCGCTTCCCGGCAGCCGGAGCCGCCTGTTTCCAACCCGAACCCAATGGGTATTGAGATTGCCGTAACGGTCCACCTCGGCCCCGCCGATAAAGCCCACCTCGACCCGTCCACTTTGGAGAAGCCCCATGACGTCCAACAGGCCGACGCAAGACAGGGAACGGGCAACGTTGGGAGGATCGCTCATGGTAAAAATGGGTTCCAGGGCCGGCCAATCGCGGATCACCCCGTTTTCGAATATCCCCACCGCCGCGGGAGCATGGAGTTCCTTTGCCACGGCAAACCCAAGCAGCGGCAAACGCATCCCCACAAAGGCCTTCTCCCCGTCCCGGATTTCCCGGGCAGCAGCCACGACCATGAGTTCCCTCGGCGTGTAGTTCATTCCTAGATGTTGTAGCTGGCGGGCACGGGGAAGAGGTTGCCTTGGGGCTTCAGTGCCTCGATCCTCTCAGGCCCCAGCTTGCGCAGCAGGTCCGTATGATCTTCGGTGCCCAATACCCAGGTCTGAAGCCAGTGAAGGAAATCCTCGCGGCGGCGAGATTCCCTGTGATACTCGAAAAAAAAGGCGTCGTCCCTACGGACATACCCTTGTACCGGTGAGGGGTGGGAACCGAAGGGCTCATGAACCACGCGGGAGACCACGAATCCAGGAATGACGGTACGGTTGGGATCGCTCAAGATATCGGCGTGGGAGACGATTTCCTCACAGGTGATAATGACTCGTTTTGCTGCCATGGCGGCAGCCCGGACCACGCCAAGATTGCCCCAGACATGGGCGTTGCCTTCGATATCGGACCTCTGCACATGGAGGATGGCCAGGTCGGGGACAACGGCGCCCACCGCCAGGAGTTTCTCCCCGCTGAAAGGACACAGAACGGTGCGGAAATGGGGAGCCTGAGCGAAATCGCTCCCCAGAGCCGTCCGTGTCGGCAGGTAGGGCAAACCCATGGCTGCAGCCTGGAGCCCGAGGCCCAAAGTAAAATTCGAATGCTCATCGATTTCCACCGGACCCGGCACTTCTTCTTCCATCGCCCGCCGGAAGTTGTGGCCCAAACCGGCTGCCACGTTTCCTACCCATGCGGCAATGACCTTTTGAGCGCAGCCCGCCCCGATGAGCTGGTCGAATTGGATATCGGAAATAGGCGCGATGAGCGTCAGGTTTCTTTTACGTTGCCGAATAATCTCGTGGCTGGCGGCGAAGGGAATGAGGGATTCGAGGCCGCATCCCATAGCCAACGCCATGCCGTCCTTCACTTCAGCCGCAATGGCGTCCCTCAGCGAGCAGAGCTTGCTCATGGCCCCTATCTACCCGGTCGGGTATCAATCTGCAAGGAGACGTTATGGCCCCGGCGTTTTGCATATGGCTGGGCGCGCACCGCCAGGCTCGGAAATCTTATAGGCTGCCCTTCAGCACCGGCGGACTCGGTCCAGGTTCGGCCCCTTAGCGCCACAACCGCGACCCTCACTCCAAACACCACCCGACGGCTATCAAGGGCCGGCGCAAGATTTTGTGGCTGAGAGCAAAAGTAAGCCGAAAATTTACTAGCGGTAGATTTCCGCGCCTGTCCGACCGTGCAATGGCCGCTGGGAAGGAAGTCGGCCTGTTAGTCAAAACATGATAAGTAATTGAAACCATGCAGTTATCATAGCTTAACCGATAGGCAATTTGCTGGCGCACGCGAATTTTGGCCACGTCCGCATATACAGCCCCCAGGTTATTCACAGCTTATAAACAGTTTCAGTGGAAGAACCATACGTCGTGTTCCGCTCCTGCCAAGCGGGAACCAGGGCCCCTTCCTGATACCTTGCTTTCCTTTTAGGGAAATGCTACGAGACAGTCCGGGCATTACAAATGGAACCCGTTGAAGAACTGGCGCAGCTGCTTTCCGAGCATAAGCGCCTGGATGAGAAGCTCGAGGAAACGCAGGCGACCCTTTCCGGTGTCCGCAAGGAAATTTCCCGCACTATGGCACTCTCTTCTTTAAAGCTTGGAAATGGGCCGGTTTCGTTAGACGAAGGGCTCGTTCGCAAGGAACAGACCTTCGAACGGTTGCTCCAGGCCCTCCTCGACATGAAAACCGAGGTTGAAGGGAAAATTCGTCCTCTGGAAGAGGAAATCATTCAGGCCAATGTACGGAATCTGTTGGACATTCACGCAAGCCAAATAAGCCGGTTGGAAAATTGCCTGAACGCCATCGACCAGGCCCTTGTGGATTGTCGTCCGCATGTCGCAAACTCGAAGAAGCTATTCGACGATCTCAACCTGCTCAATGAAAAGCTCGCCCGTTTCGGAGCCGAAGCCCTGCCCATCTCGAGCTCAGTGGGCGGCGGTGAGATAGAAAAGGTGCTTCGGGAGCGAATCGAGCGCCTAAGATTGCAGGGGAAGGTCTAACCCCTCACCGGCCAAACCACACCACACCGGGCCGTACCGGCCCAGGTTACCACGCATCATTTTTCTCCCCGAGCGCAAGGCCGGGCCGCGCAAGCGAGATCCAGCGCATAGAGTTCACGCAATCGCTTTGCTATCATTAACGGCATAGTCAAAGTCTCTGTTGAGTTGATCCCCCCCTGAGAGGATACTGCTCTTAGATTTGCCCAACCATGCTCGGCTCCCTTCGCTATCGCAACTTCCGGCTGCTCTGGATTGGCACGGCCCTCTCCCACACCGGCGATTTCATGCAGGTCATGGCGCAGGGGTGGCTTGTCTGGCAAACCACGGATTCCGCCTTACTCCTGGGTCTTGTGGGCTTCTGCCAGGCCCTCCCGCGTCTTCTATTGAGCGCTTTGGGAGGCGTCCTCGTGGACCGAACCGACCGCCGTCGCCTCCTCCTGGTCACCCAGGGGCTGGCCATGGCGCAGTCTTTCCTGTTTTGGGCCCTGGTTTACTTCGACGCGATCCAATACTGGCAAATCCTGGTGCTGGTCCTGTTCCTGGGGACCGTTAACTCCATTCACCAGACGGCGCGCCATTCCCTGATCAGGCTGATTGTTCCGCGCGATCAGATTGTCAACGCCGTGGCCCTGCACTCCTCGCTGGCCAACTTCACCAAAATCGTCGGCCCCTCCCTGGCCGGCGTGCTCATCAGCGTGATTGGCGTATCCGGATGCCTCTTCATCAATGCTCTTAGTTTTTCCGCCATCATCGTTTCCCTGTGGATGATGGATTTGCCTCCCTGGGAAAAGGAAGAGCGACACGACGGTTTCTGGTCCGAATTTGCCGAAGGATTCCGGTACGTGCGCTCCAACCACGGCGTTTACGCGGCCCTGGCCATGGCCTATGTGCTGGCGCTGCTGGGATCTCCCTACTCCCGTTTCCTGCCCATCTTCGCCACGGATGTTCTCCACGGGGGCGCCACAGGGTTCGGCCTGCTCCTTTCGGCCCCGGCCCTCGGCGCCGTGGCCTCGGGTCTCTGTCTCGCTTCGCTGGGAACGTTCCGCATGCGAAACTACCTTCTGTTTTCATCGGTGCTCGCCTTTTCGCTTTTTCTCGTGCTCTTCGCCCTGTCGCGCTCCATGGGCGTCTCGCTTTTCTGCCTGACGTTGGTTGGAGCCAGCCAGATGGCCTTCCGTTCCATGCTCAACGCGAGGTTGCAGATGCAAACCCCGCCCCAACTCCTTGGCCGAGTGTTGAGTCTCATGTTCATGGACCGGGGCCTCTGGTCCCTGGGGACGGTTCTGATTGGCGGACTGGCCGCCCTGATGGGAACGCCGTGGGCTATTGTCCTGTGCGGCACAAGCTGCGCCTTCGCAGCGGGGTGGTTCTCTTATGCAGGCTGGCAGCGGTCGAAGACCCGGGCGCGGGCTGAGCCGAAATCCGCCGCGGGGGAGTCAAGGAAAGTCGGTTAACGGTGAACCACCGTTCATGGATCGGCGTTACTCAATAGCGCTCTGATCGGAAAGACCGGCTGGAGCGGACCATTGTTTCAGGGGGCGTCCCTCGGCGAGGGCCCGAAGTTCCCGTTCCCAGATTTTGCGCAGGAGAAAGGTTCCCACATCCGACCGGCCGAGCCGCTCCGCGGAGCGATCCGCCACCTCTCCTTGCCCTACCTGTACCGCGTAGTCCTCTGCGAGGAAAAGCTGATACATGTTGGTCCGCTCGTCGATGTCCTTCAATTCCATTGACCCCTGCAAAACCGCCCGGCCGAGATCATCATGAGACGCGGCCATGGAAGAAAAGGTCGCGCGCGCCTGACGGCGCCGCTCCTGAAACTCTTGCGCCGCCTGACCCTGAAGCGCCAGCCAGTCCACGGCATAGCTCACGGAGTGGTTGTCATCTACCGGCACCCGCCAAAACAACCGATCCGACCAAAGAGACCCGGCATCCTCCCGCGACCCCTCGATCATCACCTGAATTCGGACCTGATTGACGTTGGGCATATGAAAATTCAAGCAAATCACCGGTTTCCCCGGGACATGAAAGGCCGTTCTAATGCCGTAGTCGGTCTCTTCGGCGGAGATCTCGCGCACGGCTAATTGGTCAAGCCTGCCCGAACGCATGATCGAATCCCGGTGAGTGAAGATCACGTGTCCCGCATCGCAAGCGTTGTCGAGCCGGTTGAAGTAGTTGCAGGGCCAGTCCTCGATGGTCCCCGCATCGACAACTCCAGGCCTCTCGAAGTCCGGGAATCGCCGTAGAGGCGGAGGATCCCCTTCTCCCAGATAGGCAAAGACGAGATCCAGGTACTCCCGGGTTGGGTAGCTCCGTATCTTCACCTTGCCCGCAAAGGATTCGTCTTCTCCCGGCTGTTCCACACACTGTCCGGACGCCTCGTACCGCCAACCGTGGTACCGGCACCGGATGGTGTCCCCCTCCACCCAACCCGTGGACAGCTGGGTGCCGCGGTGAGCGCAACGGAAAGCCACGAGATGCACAACCCCGGTTTCGCCCCGGTAAAGGGTAAAGTCCTCGCCCATGATGCGGACGGGAACGGCCCTGCCGACGGCGAGGTCCCTGGCCCTATAAATCGGCTGCCAGAACAGCCTCAGATACCTTCCCGCGAGGCTGCCGGGTCCGGTATGAATAATATCAATATCTGCACTTTCCATTGTTACCTAAAGTAACCGTTAAACAATTAGCCGCTTCAACTCTTGTCATTGATCCCCCTTCCCTTTCCCGGAGGGATATGGGCCGGGACCCCGTTCTTTTTTGCCTTGACCGTCGAGAGATAGCGGTAGATAACACGGACGTCTTCCGTGTTCATGTTTTGAAAAACCCTCATGGCATTTTGGAATGGTCATACCTGGCTAGGTAAGGTTTACGCTGGAGGAGCAAATACTCGCCATCAGGTTTCAAATCCGCGGCATGACGATGCTACCCTATTTATCTTCCCCTGGAAAATGACGCAACCCGGGTCCTGCTTGATACCCCCGCTGGGCTCATAAGATCCACAATATTCTAAAGTGTTTTATCAATAACGTGCCATAACATCCTTAATTCAAATTATTAATATAGGATATTTTAGCTATGGCTCTTTCCTGCCATCAGGCGCAACCCTGCAGCAGCAAGCTGCTCGGTAATGGGAATCTCAACCCCGTACTCCCTGCCCAGTTCGGCGGCCAGGGGCAGATCCTTATCCCATATGTTGGTTCCTGGTTTGGGCGCGCTTGTCTTCCCCGACGGGTCGAATCGCTCCTCCCAGTGCCCGAGCAGGCTTCCCGAATAGAGCGCCTTCATCATCTCCAGGGCATCGGGGTAACGAATCCCGCTAGCCTCGCCGATCTTGATCGCCTCGTGAATGAGGAGAGGTTCCGCTCCCGTCAGGAGGTTCTTGATGAGCTTGGCTGCGTTGCCGGCGCCCAGCGGTCCCATATGCATCACTTTCTTGCCCATGCGGAGGAGATGAGGGCGGGCTCGATTGAGCAGCTCCGCCGGGCCGCCGACGAGGAAGGTGACTTCCCCTTTCTCCACGACACGGGGCACACCGACCATGCAGGCGTCCATGACATCGATCCCCTTGGGCTTGGCCGCCTCGGCTACCTTCCGGGTAGTCCGGGGCAGTATCGTGCTGTGGAGAAGGAGCAGAGTTCCCCTTTTGGCGGCCCGCAAGACTCCCTCGTCGCCCAGGGTACAGTGAAGGACCTCGTCTTCTGTTCTTACCACGACGTCGATAATGGTCGCCGTTTCGGCCAACGCAGCCGGAGAGGATGCGATTTTCGCCCCCATGGACCGGGCCTGTTCGAGCGTTGGGCCGTGACAGTCGTAGGCAATGACCTCCTGACCTGCGAGCTTCAAGCGGCCCAAGAGCGCTCTACCCATGGCACCAACGCCCACGATTCCTACCAGTGACATGCTACCTCCTTGGGGCCGACCCTCATGGGAGGGAACTCGTTCGCAAAACGGCGACCCCGAGAGACTCCTCTATCACGTCTCCGGCCGGAACTGCAACTGGCTGGGGACAGCGCCCTGGCCGCTGTTCTTGACAAGGCCGCGGGGAAACCACTATAGATTCGGAGCATGAAGGGCATGCTGAGGCGGCCCGGGGAAACTATTTGATCGGGATCGGAATCCATCAGGCCATTTACGATGAACTCGTATCCAGGGGATTGCCTCTGGGCCGATTTTTGGCCGATAATCTCAAGGAGGGCAGCTATCTGACCACGGCGACGGACAGCGTAGGACTGATCAATCGGGCTCCCCATCCCAATGCAGCGAAGCTCCTAATTAACTGGTTTTTGGAAAAGGATGCCCAGGTGAAATACAGCCGGGCTTCAGGGACCTGGACCCGGCGCGTGGATGTCGTACAAGACTATCTGGACCCGGGCATCGTCCCCAAGATTGAAAGATACGATTCTTACCAGGCCAACTACAAGGAAAGTTACGTAAAGAGACGTGACGAGATCGTCCAGTACCTCAAGACTTTGATCACCCGGTGATGAGTCACCACGTCCTGCCGGCCAAGGGGTTGCCGGCGCCCGGACCCGCATCCCTTGCCGAAAGGCCGTAGCAACCCTAGACACCTATTCTGATCGGCGAATCGCCTCCCCATTGGGGAGGTCGTTCGCGGATCGACAAACCCCACTGTAGCTTCCATGGCGAGTCCTGCTATTTCCTTGCCCCGATCCATTCCCCGAAACTACCGCCTGAATTTGCAGACGCTGTTCCTGAGCCTGTTGGCGGGGGCCGTCTGTCTTCTGGTCCTTGCTCCCCTGATCTGGATCATTTTTAGCAGTTTCATACTTTCCAAACCGTGGGAGCCGCTGGTCTACGGTCTCGGCGGTTGGCGCGAGGCCTTCACAACGCCGGGCATCGTGCGGTCCATCTACAACACCTTCGCCCTTGCCGTCACCCGCCAGCTGATCGCCCTCGCGCTCGGGATCGTTCTGGCCTGGGTCCTTGCGCGCACGGATATCCCCATGAAGGGCGAACTTGAATTCATGTTCTGGTTGTCCTTTTTCATGCCGGCGTTGCCCATCACCATGGGTTGGATCCTGGCCTTTGATCCGAAAGTCGGGGTGATCAATTTGTGGTTCGCCAAGCTCCCCTTCATCGGCCATACCGTATTCAACATTTACTCGTTTTGGGGGATCGTCTGGGCCCATCTCACCACCACCACCCTGGGGGTGCAGGTAATGCTTTTGACTCCCGCCTTTCGGAACATGGATTCGGCCCTGGAAGAGGCTTCCCGTTCGTCGGGTGCCGGCACGTGGACCACCCTTCGACGCATCATCGTACCGGTCATGGCCCCGGCCATCCTGGTTACGACTATTCTCGGCCTGATCCGGGCTTTGGAAGCTTTTGAAATCGAATTGATCCTGGGATTTCGCGTCGGTATCACCGTTTACTCCACCGAGATCTACAGCATGATCGAGTATGACCCCTTTGGCGGCATTGCCCCCGCTTCCGCCCTCAGCAGTTTTTTCCTTTCTATCTTATTGATCCTGGTGGTTCTGAACCGGGTCTACATCGGCCGGAGACAGTACACGACGGTTTCCGGACGCTATTCCAACCGTGCCGCTTCCCTGGGACACTGGAGGTAACCCGGTCTTTGCCTCGGTGATCGTGGTCCTGTCCCTGATCACCGTCGTTCCCATGGGGTTCCTCGTTATGGGAACCTTCATGACGGTTTTCGGCTTTTTCCATATTCCCCAGGTGTGGACCCTGAGTCATTGGGCGGCGGTGCTCCAGGACGATACCTTTCTCGGCGCCCTCAGCAATACTCTTTTCATAGGACTTGGGGCCGCCGTGATCGGGATCGTCTTTTACTCGCTCATTGCCTATTGCGTCGTCAAGAGCGGCATGAAGGGGAGATCCTTGCTGGATATGGTCTCCTGGCTCCCATGGTCCATCCCGGGCATCCTGCTGGGATTCGGACTACTGTGGACGTTCCTCAATACCCCTTTTCTCAAGGCCCTCCACGGGACCACCTACCTCATGATTATTGCCATCGTCATCAAGTGCATGCCCTTCGGGGTTCAATTCATTAAAGCGTCCCTGCTCCAGTTGAGCGACGAGTTGGAGGAAGCCTCGAGGGTGTGCGGCGGGAGCTGGGTGGGCACCTACCTCCGTATCCTGTTGCCTCTGACTCTGCCCGTGCTCATTGTCGTCGGCTTGCTGGTCTTTAACTCGGCGGCGAGGGATATCAGCACGCTGGTGTTGCTGGGAACGGCCGACGCAAGAACGCTGTCGCTCCTCATGTTGGACTGGATCGCCGGTGAGGGCTCCCCGGAAAAAGCCATGGCAGTGGGTGTCGTAATCGTGATGATGGTAGTCTTGGTTTCCCTCCTGGCACGAATGCTGGGAGGTCGATTTATCGTGAAAGGCGGGGAATGAAACCGGCCCCGCAGCTCGAGGCGGGATCCGCGATCAGGAAGCGGAGTGGTACCGGCGAAGGGGCGCCATGTGGAATTTCATCCCTTCATGTCCCGGAGCAAACCATCTATAAACCCCTCGTCGTCCAGCCGCTTTACCCAGTAGAGGTCCCAGGGGACGAGGGGATTTTTGAGTGCCCTTCCCGCGGGCCACTCATCGGTGGAGACCTCGTGGGTGTTCACAATGGCCTCAGGCGTAGGATAGGGTCTCACCTGGAGTTTTTCCGTTATGGCATCCACCTGCCTTGCGAGTTCCACCCGGTCCTGAATCTTCATCAGCCTCATGGGTTCCCCCGCCGCAATCTCCAGCGACTCGTCGCGGCGGAATTTCATGAGACACATCGCGTGGATCACGGATCTCACGTAACGGCCCAGGATTTCGTGCTTCTTCAGGGCGAATTCAGCCGTACAGGCCTGCGCAAAATGTCCGATAACAGGGAGTTCAGGCGTAGGCAGCACCTTCAAGCCTGCCTCCAGGGCATTGGGGAGGTAGAGGGGATCCATATAGGTCGCTATGCACTCCCCGCTTACGACCTTTTTCCATTGTCCCCAGCGGCCCACCTCATCGTCGGTCACGATGACCCTTTGGACGTCATTTTCCAGTCCCATTTTCCTGAGTCTAAGGGTGATGGAATAAGGTCTGCCCGAAGATCTCACGGCGATTCGTTTCCCTTTCAACTCATCGATGCTGTGGACCTCTTGAGGGACCACCATGTCCAGGGCATTGGTCACCACGGGGGCGCAGAACATAGACACTTTCCGGCCCTTGCCGGCTTCGCCAAAAAGGTAATCCAGCCGTTCGATAATGACGTCCGCCGTGCCGTTGAAAATCGCCGCTTCGTAGTCGTCGGCGCCTCGAATTTGCAGAACCTCCACGTCGACACCATAGTGGCGGCGACCCATCTCCTTAATGCAATAGATGACGGGCGTCCGGTCGTTATCCCGGTATGCGAGCTTGACCCTCTCCATGGTTGTAGCCAGTTTGGAGATTAATCCCTCAGCCTCGGGCAGACGCGCATAGCGTTGGCGCCGAGAATCTTTGTCTTTGCGCTCTCCGATAACCCCGGTAGCTCGACGATCTGGCTCACGGCGTTGGGCCACTGGGTACCCTTGTGCGGGTAGTCCGTGGCAAACAGCCAGAGGTCCTCTCCCATGGCCGCCACACTATGCTCGATAGTGCTCTCCCAGGTGTCCACCGCGTGGGCGTAACGGCCGTCCTCCACGGTTTCCCGCGGCGTGCGCTTCAAATTGGGCACGTGGTTGGGCGACGCATAATAGTGAGAGTCCATTCGATCCACCATCACCGGGACCCAACCGGCGCTGGTTTCCACGACAGCCGCCCGCAGTTTCGGGAACAAATCGAAGACACCGCCGCCAATCAGGCAAGCCATGGCGGTCATACCCGCCCAGGGGTTGAGCAGGCTTTGAATCAGGAACCAGGAACCGTCCATGTCAAAGGAGCCGGGAGTGTAGGGGGGCCGTCCCGTTCCGGGATGGACCAGCAGCGGCAGGTCAAGATCCTGCGCCAACTGGTAGAGGGGATGGAAATCCGGATTGTCGAGGAGCTTGCCTCCGGGACCCACCTGGGGCGTGTATATTCCCACGAGATTCGCATCGCGCTCGGCCCAGTACTTCACCTCCGCCATCCCCGCCTGCAGATCGCGTAGATTGGCGAAAACCGTCCATTTGAGGCGGTTTTTACCCTGAGAACAGAAATTCGAGACCCACCGGTGGTAGGCCCGGTAGAGGGCGGATTCGAAACCCACATTCCTCAACGCGCAATAACTGGATACGTAGGTCGCGTATATAACGTTAACGTCGATGGCGCCGCGGTCCATGTCTTCGAGACGGGCCTGGGCGTCCCAGCTGACTTCGGGCCGGATCAACTGGGTTTCCCGCGCGGCCTCTTTCTCCCTGAGGATGCGCTTGCCGGAGCCCCGTTGCCGGCTGAGTCCGAAGGAGTCGCGAACCCCCAGCGGCCTGCCCGCTTCGAAGGGCTCGATCACCGCATGGCGGGTGCCAAAGAGGGAAAAGCTGAGGCCATTTTCCGCTTGCTTTTCTATAGCGGCGCAAAGCTGTTCATAGGGCTCCTGGTAGGCAGGGTCCAAAAACTCGCGGTACATCCGGTCGGGCCGCTCGTAGACGTGGGTATCCATGTCGATGACTTTATGCCCGTTCCAACTCATGGGTTTTCACCAATCCTTTATCGTATATTTTACTTTGCCCGCTCATTGCGGTGGCTAAGAAACTAGACCATTTAGGTACCCCAAGTACCGTATCTTGTCAAATTCACGCCGCCGCCCGAGCTTTACCGTTATTGTTGCGCCGAAAGGGGGGAAGCTAGCCTTCGAAAACAAGGCTCTTGACTACCACGGGCACGTAGGGATCCTGGCCCGCGGGGCTGCCGATATCGATAAAATCAAGCTCCGACAGTGAGACCTCGTCGATGGCCGGGATCCTGAGCTCAGCGCCCAGGGATTCCCCCACCACGCGACCGATGTTCTGCCCGAAAACCAGTGCCTGCGGCCTGTGATTGGGATCGAGGCTTTCCAGAGCGATACGCAGCCCCTTGGCAAGTTCCAGAGCCGTGCCATACCCCAGGAATGGAGGGGAAAGAACGGCCAGGGCATAGGGCTCGTCCCTCACCTCGGGATCCATGCCACGCACGGTAGCAAGGACGGCTCTTTCGGCCCGTTGCGCAAGCCCCTGACCCCAGTCAACTGAGACAACCACGACCCGCAGGTTGCGGAGCGGCAGCCTCCCGGCATCCGGCACGTGGATGGTCTCACCGCTCAACTGCATGGAATATTGGGAAGCGCCGATTACCGTTGCCCGCAATCCCTCGATGCCGTCCAGGATTGCGAGACCGGCATCTTCGGCGCCGGCTCTGATCCGTCGCCCCAGGTAGGGGCCGAGGTCGCCGAAGGTTCTCTGCTCGCGACCGTAGATATATTCGGATACCCCGCCGGAGAAAATAACGCCGTCGATGCCGTCCATCCCGGTGAACTCTCGGAAAGGAGACACGACCAATTCATCCTGCGGTTTTTGCCCCGCCAGTACCCCGAAAAGCACATCGGACATCTCTCGCGAGACGAGCTCGCATAGGTCCTCGCCGACGGTGTCGTCCAGGTCAAGAGCGCGGCCAACCCGGTTGAGAAAGATCCGGCCGGATTTTTCCAACCGCTTGACCGTCCCGTTCTGATGCGCGATTACCCTGGCGCCGACGTTGAAGATTCCTCCGTCCACCAACCGGCCGTTGCGAATGACCCCGACCTTGGTGGTGCCGCCTCCAACGTCGATATTGAGAAGGGAGAGACCCCTCTCGCGGCTGGTCAGAACGGCCCCGGAGCCATGGGCCGCCAGCAGGGTTTCCAACCTGGGCCCCGCCGTGGCGCAAACAAAGCGCCCCGATTGGTCCGAAAAGAGATCGACAATCTGGCGGGCGTTGCTTCTGCGCGCCGCCTCGCCGGTAATGATCACCGCGCCGGTGTCCACTTCATGGGGTTTGAGGTTGGCCTTGGCAAAGGCGCCATCGACGAGTTTCTTGAGGGGTTCGGTTTCGATAGCCCAATCCTGGCTGAACGGTGTCAATAGCACCGGCGAACGGTCAAGTACGCTACGCTCGAGGACCTCTGGACGGCGTGTATGGAGGGACGGGTACCCCACACGGATACGGGAAAACATCAGGTGGGAGGTGGAGGACCCGATGTCAATGCCCACACTGGTGAGGGTCCCCAAATTCACTCCTTGAAGCTCGTCGTGGTCATGGGAATGACCGTGGGAGTGTTCATGGAAACCGTGATGATGGTCGTGGGTTTTTTCTGCCATTGTTTTGCGGAATTGGCTCAAAAGCTTAAAGCTGCATCGGTTGCGGATCGCATCGCCCCGGCCGGCCTATATTTCGTGGCAGGCGGCAAGATGGCGCGGGCGTTTGCTCTCCAGCGGCGGCTCTTCCGCCTTGCAACGCTCCACCCGGATCGGGCACCGGGGCTCGAATCGACAGCCCGAGGACGGGTTGATGGGAAGGGCCACCTCCCCTCTTAAAATCTCCAGTTTCCGGATGTCCGCATGAATATCGATGGACGGATTGGAAGCGATCAAACCCTTGGAGTAGGGATGGAGCCTATGTGTAAAAAGGTCCGACGTATCAGCGGCTTCCACTATTTTTCCAGCGTACATGACCGCCACAACGTCCGCCATATACTCAACGACATTGAGGTCATGGGATATGAATAAAAGGGTCAGATTGAGCTCGCGCTGGAGCCTCTTGAAAAGGTTCAAGACCTGCGCCTGCACGGAAACATCGAGAGAGGAAACCGGCTCATCGGCGATGATCAATTTGGGCCGGGTCGCCAAGGCTCGCGCAATGCCGATGCGCTGCCGTTGACCGCCGCTGAACTCATGGGGATAGCGGTTCATTTGGTCGGGTTGCAGGCCAACGAGATCGAGCAATTCCCCCACCTGGGCGCTCTTCTTTCTCCCCGTTACGCCGTGATAGAGGGTCAGGGGACGGCCCACGATGTCCAGGATCCTCATACGGGGATTCAGGGAGGCGTAGGGATCCTGGAAAACCATCTGGATGTGCCGCCTCAGCTCGCGCACCTCTTTCTTGGGTAGAGCGAGAATGTTTTGACCCTGGAAGTAGACTTCCCCTCCAGTGGCAGGCACCAGGCGGGTGATGAGCCGGGCGGTGGTGGATTTTCCGCATCCGCTTTCCCCCACGAGGCCGAAAAGCGCGCCTTCCTCGATGGAAAAACTGATGTTATCCACCGCCTTTAGGGTCCGCTCGCCATACAGCAAGCGCCCCACCAGACCGGAAGTGAGGTTGAAGTATTTCGTCAGGTTGCGTACTTCCAGCATGCTCATGAAGCTCATTCTCCGGGAAAATAGCAGGCGACCAGGTTCTCACCCGAATGTTTTTCCAGGGTGGGGGGCTCCGTCTTGCAGAGCTCTTTAGCTTTGAAGCACCGCGGGTGAAACTTGCAGCCCGACGGGGGGTCCAGCAAATTGCAGATGCTCCCGGGGATGGCGGTGAGGGGCCTGTCCCGGTGTTCCGGACGCGGGATGGCCTCCAGCAATCCCATGGTGTAGGGATGAAGCGGTTTCGTGAAAAGGCTCTTCTTGCCCGAGACTTCCACCAGGGAACCGGCGTACATCACACCGATGCGATTGCACAGGGAGGCGACGACGCCCAGGTTGTGCGAAATAAAAATGAGCGCCATCTTGAATTTCTCCTGCAGCTCCTTCAAAAGTTCCAGAATCTGCGCCTGGATGGTCACATCCAGCGCCGTCGTGGGTTCGTCGGCGATGAGCACCCTTGGCTGGCATGCAAGGGCCATGGCGATCATCACCCTCTGCCTCATGCCGCCGCTAAGTTCATAGGGATAACGGTCTATCAGGGTTTTGGGTGAAGGGACCCGGACGGAACTCAACACCTGTTCGGCCCGTTCCCGGGACACTTTCCTGGAGTCTCCAAGGTGAATCCGGTAACACTCGGATATCTGCTGGCCGATGGTATAGGACGGGTTGAGGGATGTCATGGGCTCCTGAAAGATCATGGAAATCTTGCTGCCACGAATCTTCTGCATCTCCCTCTCGGATTTGTTCAGGAGGTTTTTACCGTCAAATAAAATTTCTCCCCCTGCAATGCGTCCTGGAGGAGAGGGAATGAGACGTAGAATTGAGAAGGCCGTGACACTTTTCCCTGAGCCCGTTTCTCCCACGATGCCCAGGGTTTCGCCTTCGGCAAGCGAGAAGGAGACGTTATTCACCGCCCGCAGGATCCCTTGTTTTAGCTGGAATTCGACGGTGAGGTTTCGGACCTCGAGCAGGGGCTGACCGGTATTCATTTTAGCGCTGGTATTGTCGCGGATCGAAGACGTCCCGCATGCCGTCGCCTAACAAATTGAAACCCAGAATCATCAAAGAAATAGTCAGACCCGGGAAAAAAGCCGCCCAGGGCTGGAGCTCCAAAAAGGGACTCACTTCTTTCAGCATCAGTCCCCAGCTCGGCGTGGGAGGAGGAAATCCCAATCCTAAAAAGCTCAACGACGATTCCGTGAGAATTGCGTTGGCGAAATCCAGGCTCAAGCGCACCAAGATGGGCGCCATGCAGTTGGGAAGGATATGCCTGAACATGATAAAGGTATCGGCCTCGCCCGTCATTCGGGCGGCCTCCACGTATTCCCTCTCCTTTTGGGACAGCACCGCGCCCCTTACAATTCGCGCGTAGGACGGAATGGAGTTGACCCCGATGGCCACGTAAAGGGAAAACAACCCGCCACCCAGTGAGGCGACCAGTGCGATGGCCAAAAGCCGTCCCGGGAAGGCCAGGATGGAATCCATCACACGCATGAAGGCCATATCTACCCAACGGCCGAAATAGCCGGAGAGAAGACCGATGGGAATGCCGAACATGGCTCCGAGCACCACCGCCCCGATGGCCACCTGAAAGGCCGTGCGGGCGCCAAAAATCATGCGGGTGTACGTGTCCCGGCCCATGAAATCCGTTCCCAACCAATGAGCAAAGCTGGGACTTTGCAGCCGTTCGGCGATATTGATCTCGTAGGGGTCATGGGTGACCAGGAAGGGGGCAAAGAGCGCGCAAAAAATCCCGACGATGATCAACCCCAGCCCCACCAGGGCAAGACGATTGCGCGCAATCACCTTGAAGCCCGCGGTAAAGCGCGCCACGCCATTGGCCAACCTGAAGGACCATAGGGTTCCACTCGCCTGAGAAGGAATCGCTTCCATACAGTTCCTAATCGAATTTAATACGAGGATCCAACCACTTGTAAAGTATGTCAACGATAAGGTTAATCATGACGTATGTCAAAGCGATGATCAGAACGGCGCCCTGAACGATGGGGTAATCGCGCGCATAGATTCCCTCCAGCAAGAGGCTCGCAACGCCCGGCCAGGTGAACACCGTTTCTACGATGGTCGAGCCTCCCAGAAGCCGCGCAATGTCAAGGCCAAGAACCGTAACGATGGATATCATGGAATTCTTGGCCGCGTGCTTCACAATGACCAGGCGCGGTGGTAACCCCTTGGCCCGCGCCGTGCGAACGTAATCCTGGCTGAGCTGTTCCAGCATCTCCGCCCTCATGTAGCGTGTTACGGATGCCGACATCGAGGTGCCAAGGACAATGGCGGGAAGAAACACGTGCTGCAGGAACCTGAAAGGGTATTCCAGCGGACTCGCGTAACCGATGGAGGGCAGGAGCCCCAGCTTGAGGCTAAAAAGTAGAATCAACATCAAGCCCAGCCAGAAATTAGGTATCGCTTGCCCCCACATGGCGTACCCCATAGCACTGTAGTCCGTGACGGTATTCTGTTTGACCGCCGCGATGATTCCCGCAGGCAGCGCAATAAGAATGACGGTAATAAACGCTGAGATCGCCAGATAGATGGTCGCCGGGTAGCGTTCCATCAATATGTTCACAACCGGCCGGCGCGATTGGAGGGATAGACCGAGGTCCCCTTCGAGAACTCTGCCCAGCCAGCGAATATATTGGATATAGACCGGCCGGTCGAACCCCAACATGTGTTGTAGCTCGCGATATTGCTCTTCCGAGTAGGAAGCCCCCACCTCCGGGTCCACGCCCAGCATGACCAGCACCGGGTCACCCGGGATCATGTGGACGATCAAAAACACGATCAGGCTGACCAGGATAAGAACCGGGATGAGCTGCAGTAAGCGCTGGATTATATACCTGCCTAGCACGAAGAGTCCTCTACTGAGATTGAATCATTAGATGCTTATGGGGTCATATCGCCCGTAGGCAAAGCCGGGGATCTGTTGAGCCGGGCATAGGTTGATCCCCCGCAAACTCAAAAAAAAGCCCCGCCTTCGTCCCGAGCACCGTGAAGCGATTCCGATAGGTAAGAATGCGTGTGACAAGTCCGCTGTTAGTTTCGGGTGGTTCCCCGGCCCCTGAACTCCTTTGCTTTGGTGATCACCCGTCCAATCCCACAACTCGTGAGCACGCTGCGATCACCGGTCCTGGAGCCGTGTGCTGCCCCCAGGACCGTTCCCGGCTTTCCTCGCTATTGATCCAACCAGACTCGGGTGAGCCCGCCTTCGGAGTGGACAAAAGCGCCGTCGTCGTCCGCAACGAACCCTTTGACTTTCGGGCCAAGGGCAAAGAACCGCGGCACAAAGCCGATGGAAATGGTCGGAATGTCCTTTGCCTTGACGGTCAGGATCTCTTTCAGAAGCTGGACGCGTTTTTCCTGGTCCAGTTCTGTTTCCAGCTGCTCGAACTTCTTGTCCAATTCCTTGTTGCAGTAACCGGTCCAGTTAGAAGACCGCTTCTTGAGGTCGGGCTCACACGCGGTTTCAGTGGAATAGGTCGGCGCCGGATCGACGTAGTAGTCGCTGCCAACGAAATCGAAGGTCGTCTCGCCCCGGCGGATCTGCTCTCTCCGCGCCCCGTACTCGAAGACCTGAGGCTTCACGTTCAGGCCGATTCTCTTGAGCTGGGCCTGGAGGGTCGTGGTCATGACTTCCACATCGTGCCCCTGTTCGATCTTCATCTCAATGGGCTCACCCTTGTAGCCGGCTTCCTTGAGAAGCGCCCTCGACTTGTCGAGGTTGAATTCCGGCCACGGCAGGCCTTCGATGTGCCAGATGTAACCCTTCGGGTATTTCTGGTCGACGGGCTCGCCGAAGCCGTAGAACGTCGCCTGCATCAACTCTTTCTTGTCGATGGCATGGGCCACGGCCTGGCGCATCCTGATGTCGTTGAAGGGTGCGGCAGCTACATTGAAGAACATCGCCCGGTATCCTGCGGTGGCGGCCTTTGCCGTCCCGATCCCCTTGATTTTCCCCGCTAAAATCTGGTTCACCCATTCGTAAGGGGCGCGCTCGATGAGATCGACGTCTCCCGCCCTCAGCGCGGTGAAGCGCACCGTATCGTTCGGAATCGGGCGCATGACCACTCGATCCAGGTAGGTCTTTTCGCCCCAGTAGTCATCATTACGCTCAAACACAATCTGCTGTTTCGGCTGCCAACTCGCAAAACGGAACGGTCCCGTGCCCGGCGGATAGGCGTTGGGTTTCACCTCCTGGATGGAACCCGCGGGAATCACCGAGAAGGCCTGAATATCGGTCAGCACCGACAGGAATGCCGCGCTCTGCCTTTTCAGATTGAACTTCAACGTATGCTTGTCCGTGGCTTCCACGCTCTTGATAAGGGTGAGCCGCTGGCGCCCGTAGGCGCCGTTTTTTGGATTCATGGTGTAGTCGATGGCATAGGCGAGGTCCTTTGCCGTCACCTCCTGGCCGTTGTGGAACTTGACGCCGGCCCGAAGCTTGAAGATGTAGGTTTTCCCGTCCTTGGAAACCTCCCAGGACTCGGCTACCTTTGGCTCGATGGCCCCTTTGGCGTTCACGGACAGCAAGGACTCGTAGATCAACTCGCGAATGGATTGGTCCGTGGACATGGTCCGGACCAGGGGATTCATGGTGGTCAAATCCTTGCGGATAGCCATGGTCAAAGTGCCTCCCCGCTTGGGTTGCTGCGACACCGCAGGCGCCGCCCAGGCAAGCAAGACGGAAAGTCCCAAGATTACGCTAAGCATGAAAATTCGCTTCATAGAGGATTCCTCCTGAGAGTCTCCCGGGGAGACTCTGTTTTTAGTAACGGTTCCCATGAACCTTGGTATCCGGATTTCTAGGTTTTGCAAATGGTACGCAACCTCTAGGCCTGCTTCTTCAGGCTCCCGCCATTTCCATTCTTATAGAGATCGTCGATAAAACCGCTGTCGTCGATTTCCCGAAGATAGTGGGTGTCCCAGGGCTCCAGGGGGCCGATGAAGTTGACCTTGGGATCGTGGGCCACGTCTAGATTATAGACGTTCCAGATGGCGACGGGATGCGGGTAGGGCTTGGCGCTGAGCAGTTCGCTCCACTGTTCCTGGAGGTACTCCACCTCGTCGTCCTCCTTGATATCGATGAGCGGGGCGAGTTCCCGGCTGAGAATCTCGCAAACCTTCTGCTTGTTGTGTTTGAAATAGTGGATGGTCTCGATGAGGGCCTTCAAAAAGGCCACGACCTTCTCTTCGTTCTTGTAGACAAACTCGGTACTGGCGCAAATGGTCGTGTTGTGAATAACGGGAACGGCCGGTAGCTGGATCGTGTTTAACCCCAATTTTTTCCCCTGGAGGTCAAAGGGGATGTCGACGTTGGCGGCATCGATCTCGCCCCGCGCCACCATCTCAACGGCATTGTGTCCTCTCCCCTGTTCACCGTAAAGAAATTCCACCTGGGAGGTATCCAAACCGGCCAACGCCAGAGCATGGTCGAGGTTGCCGCCCACGCAGGGGGCGCGATTGGTCCAGATTTTCTTTCCCTCCAGCTGTTTGGCCTCGCGGATCTCCGGCCGGGCGATAAGCCGGTCGTCCCAGTCGTTCTGGGTCTGGGCCAGGTAGACGAACCGCTTGTCCCCCTTGGCGCGGTACACGTAGGGCTCGTGGTGCAGTCCGCTCAGGAACTCGTAGTCGCCGGCAAGCAGGCAGGGCGCGCGATCGGACATGGCCCGAACCGGGCGGCCCCCTTGAGGGTATTTGGCGATATCCACCTCGAGCTCGAATCCGTGTTTTTGGGAAACGCCGGAATCGCGAAAAACAAAGTGGAGCGACATGTGCGAGATATCACTGCAAAGGATTCTGATCTTCCCGAGGTCCATCCGTTGATTTCTCCTTTCATTTCTGCCGGTTAACTATATTTACGTCCGGCCAAACCATGGGCCTAGGGAGCACATATATAGGTGTAAGGCTATGCTTGTCAAGCCCTTCAGGCACTTTTGAGCGGACCATGGGCAACCGATGACGGCTTCGTTTCCGCAGCCTGCCCCACAGGCTCCTCGGGGACTGAACGTTCCGGCCGCGGGCCGGAACGCAAAGCGCGAATGGCATGGCGCAAAGCGACAGGAGACCGAGGGGGCGAGACCGCATGTTTTCGAAATTCGCAATCCGCAATTCGAAACCCCGTACGCCGGCCTCGGTCTCCGGTCCCGGCTCATCCGAGCGGCGAGCGCATGCAATGACAAATTCCTGAGAACTGATGGCCGAAAACGAGCGGTTGGGGGGTGAGTCACTTACAGGACCTCTTCGCGGGCCTGGACCGTCGCATTTGATTCGGCGCGCCGGTAGTAGAGGTGGCTCACCGCGGGCATGGCGAGAAAAAAGATCCCCGTGGCAATGAAGGTAAAGGGAAAACCCTTCAAGTCCGCCAGCCATCCGAGCAGCAGGGGCGCGATCATGAGGGACAAAGGCCAGCCCAGGGACGCGGCGGCCATGGCCATGGACCGGTCTCTGGCCTCGCTCATCTCGGTTGCCTGGACCTGGTACCAAAGGTCCAACACCCCTCCCGCGGCCCCCAGGGCGGCGATGCAACTGCCCAGAAGCAACAGCCCTTCAAGAAGCCCGCAGCCGGCCATGAAGATCCCTATGCCCACCATGCCCAGAGCGAAAATCCCCCTGAGACGGGGCGGCGTGATCCATGGGCCGATGATCAGCACCATGGCGATGGCTCCAATAGCCCGCCCTGAAACCGTCAGCCCGATCCAGTGCTCTTCGTATTCCAATTGCGCGAGATAAACTGGGAAAAGCGACTGAGTCAGTGTCGATGGCAAGGCGGCGGCAAAGGAGGCGAAGATTCCCAGCCACACTTCCGGATGCCGGACCCAACGTCCGATGCCGCCCGCGATCTGCCAGATGGTCCTGCCGCTGGGCTTGGACTCCACCCGCGGGATCGCCAGACCCAGAACCCCGCAGGCGATGGACATGGCCGTCAAAACCACAAACGCTCCCGAATATCCCACCACCGATGCCAGAGCCCCTCCCAACCCCATCCCCAACAAATTCCCTACATGGTTCCAGGCCGAAAGATGGCCCAGGCGTTTGCCGACTGTGGGACCGGGAAGCTGTGTGGCCAGCGATTGGGAAGCGACCCAGAACAGGCTGCGGGACGCATTGGCGATGCCCTGACTTACGAGAAGAGAGGCGAAATCGTCCGCACGAAGCAACAGCAGTGCCGCAATCACCGCGAGGAGGTAGCAGACTTGAAGGATGCACCGTTCGCCGTACCGGTCACAGAGCGCTCCCACCACCAATCGTACGGCCAGCATAACCAACACGGGCAAGGCGATAACGCTGCCGATTTTTAAAATGGAGAAACCCAGGGAAAGCGCATAAAGAGGAATCAGTATCATCATGATACCGTTGGCGAGATTCCATATCGCGGCGCCGGCGTAAAACATGAGGAGGCGGGTGGTTTGAGGCGGTAACTTCATCGTGCGAATGTTCTCCTTCGGGCCAGGCGCCTGTCGTGTTTCTTCCTCCGGCGCCCGCCGGAGGCGGCGCCTGCGTCCGACGATTCTTCCCTACCGGCCGAGAGCTGTCAAGGCGAGGGCGTGCTTATTCCGTAAGCGTTTCCTGGTTTGACCTTTGGAATTTCAATCCGCTATGGTGGCCTGAGGAATCCCTTCAGACGATGGACCCGCGAATCAACCTGTTGCTCCTTTGCAACGCCATGCTGGGGAACTTCATGGCCGGCCTGGGGTCGCGGGTCTTTGCCATCTCCCTCCCCACGGTAGCCAACGCACTGGGCACGGACATGGCCGGCGTCTCCTGGGCCCTAATCTCCTTCAGCCTCACGAGCCTGGGCCTCGCGCTGGTATTTGGAAGACTGGGAGACATTTACGGCAAGGGTCGATTGTTTGGGACAGGGTTTGCCATTTTTGCGCTGAGCTCTCTGCTGTGCGGGCTTTCTCAGAACGTGCTCCAGCTGATCCTTTTTCGAACGCTCCAGGGGGTCGGAGCTGCCATGAGCCAATCCGTCGCCAGGGCTCTGGCAGCGGAGGCCATGCCGGAAGACCAGGGTAACAAAGCCCAGGGCCTGATGACCACGGCCTTTCACTCCGGCTTCCTGCTGGGTCCCACCATCGGCGGGCTGATCATCGACTACATTCACTGGAGGTTCGTTTTCTTTCTGCTGGTTCCCATCGCCGCCGCCGGCTCCGCCCTGGCCTTCTGGCAAATGAAGAGCTTCTCCCGGCCGGCTAAACGCCAGCCCATCGATTACCTGGGGGCCGTACTCTTGATTGCGCTCACGGTCTCTTTAATCATGGTCCTCGACCAGCGCATCCGCACCTCCCTTCCGCCGTTTTTTACCTTTCCCATCTACCTCGCCTTTCCTGCCCTTCTCTTCGCTTTTCTGCTGCGGGAATTCAAGTTTTCCAGTCCCATCGTCAACTTGAACCTGTTCAAAATCCGCATGTTCACCTTCAGCACCTTGAGTCTTCTCATCGTTTCTTTTACCCACTCCATGGTTGCTTTTCTCCTGCCCTTCTATCTGCAGGAGGTCCTCCTCATTTCGCCTACCTTCATGGGTGTGCTCTTTATGGCCGCCCCCGTCTTTACGGTGACCCTGGCCCCCGTCAGCGGGCAGGTCGCGGACCGCATCGGACCGCGAATCCCCGCAACCGCCGGCGTAGTTTCCATGATCATCTCCGCTTTTATAGGGATTCTACTCAGGCCGGCCTCCCACTGGGCGCTGCCCGCGGCGATCCTCGGATTCACGGGCCTCGGCTCCGGGCTCTTCAATGCCCCCAACCACGGGGCCATGATCGGTTCCGTACCCAGGCAGGATCGCGGTTTCGCCAACGGCGCCATCCAGGTCGCCTTCAACCTCGCGCATATCATGGGCATTTCGTTTGCGACCTTCCTGATGACGTTGACCTACCAGATTCACACGGGTCAGGAGACCGCCCGGGTCAGCACCGAAGACCCCGTTGCCTTTGTGTCTTCTTTGAACACCACTTTCCTCCTAGGACTGCTGATCTCCTCCACCGCCCTGGTCACCTCTCTAATGAGGGGGGAGAAAACGGAGGAAAACGAGCCAGAACACGGGACGGTAAAAAGCCCGGGGACCTAGATGGTCGCCTCGCGGCTCTAACTGCGCCCCCGAAGTCTTGCCTCTCGGCTCCCCGGGGGGCGACACTTCGGTTCGGCTGTCTTCAACCCTGAGGCTCAGACCCGAAGGAAGCTCACCGTCGAAGCCCGCCCGCGGCCGCGGGCGGCAAAGCGCAAAGAGCATAGCGCAAAGCGGACCAAGCTATAAGCAGCCAGCCGCGAGCTATCGGCAAGTGGCAAGCCGCGCCCGGCATGTTCCTGAAGGACGGCTGAAGGGGGCGCGGCTCGAAAAAGGGAGACGTCCGGCGCGGCGAGTGGCACTTGGATCAGTTCGGGACTTCAAGGCGATGGTCTATAAGCGGGGGATCACGTGTTCCGCCAGCAGTTTGAGCGAACGCCTGATGACTTCCAGAGGCAGCCCTCCGAAACCCACGCAAAAATTTATTTCCGTGGCTCCCACATCGTCGCGCAGGTAGGCGAGCCGCTCCACGGCGAATGCCGGGTCGCCGAAAATAGCATGGGCCGCGTGCGCGCCGTAATCGAAGACTGTGTCCATCTCCCGAAGCCGTTGCCACTGCTCGGACTGCTGGTGGCGGGCGAAGGCCTCCCCCTCAGGCGCTTTTTTATTGGCGGTGGCAAAGAGACCGCCCCAACGCCGCAGGTAGGATTCGGCGACCTGGTTGGCTTCCTTGTGGCTCTCGAGCACCAGGGCCAATGGATTCATGCGAATTCGTGCGGTTTCCGGTGCGTGGCCGGCCTCGGCCCTCAGCGCCTTGAAGACGCCAACCCGCTCTTTCGATGGCTCAAAATCCTCCAGAAAACTGACGAGCATTCCACAATCGTTACGGGCAACCTTTCCCACCGTCTCAGGGGTCGTCGCCGCAACCCAGATGGGCGGATGGGGTTTCTGAACGGGTTTCGGGTTCACCGAAATGGGCTCGAGAGTCTGATAAAAGCGCCCCCTGTACATGAAAGGCTCCGGACCCCAGGCAAGCTTGGCCACCTCCAGGCACTCGTCAAAGCGCTCGCTGGCCTCCTCCATGGGAATTCCCATGCCTTCGAAGGCGCGGCGAATATGCCCCCTGCCGCAACCCAGGTCAAAGCGCCCGTCGCTCTGAACGTCCAGGAGAGCCACGCGCTCGGCCAGTTGGATGGGATGGTGCAAGGGTAACACGATGATGCCCGAGGCAAAGCGAATGCGCGTCGTCTTGGCGGCCAGATAGGAAAAGAACTGGAGGGAATCGGGATTGAGGATGTAGGGGGAAAAGTGCTGCTCGGCCATGGAGAAAGTTCGGAAACCGAGCTCTTCGGCGTAAAGGCAAACGTCCACAACCTTACGCAACGCGTGCGCGTACGGTTGGCCGGCCTCCGGCTGGGTCTGCTGCACGACACCGAAAAGCATTCTCGACTCACCTTTCTTCTAATGCACGGGATCGGCTCCCTGCCCGCTGGATTTCGAACCGGGCGCATTCCTGCCCGCCGCCGTCAAGGTTCACCGGTGGAGTCCTATGCTTAAAAAATGGCGTAGCACTTGTCCGAATTGAATATATAGGTGGGGAAAAACTCGCTGTAGCGCGGTTTCTGCCCGGAAACGACTCCGGCCAGGCAGATCCAGTTTCTGAGCTCGTGCTGCCCCGATCCTTCGAGGGTATCGAGGGAGAGCTCGGACCATTCGGCCTGGCGCCCCTCAACGAGCTGTCGATAGAGGACGTGATCGGCTTCGATGTCGGGGTAGAGGTATCGGTGTTTCTCCGTCAGGGTCGCGTGGGACCAGCTCGAGGAACCCATCACCGCAATGCGCCAGGGGCTCTGTTGGATGGCCTGCCGCAGCGCTTTGCCCAGCTCGAAGCAGCGCTTGGGCGTGGGTCCATTGGGGGGCACGACGGCCGAATCACCGGCCGCCCGATCGTCTGTAAAATACCTTATGCCGCCTCCCTTTCCAGTGGGAAGCACCCGCTTGCTGTAGCAATTGACGTGAAAAGGGACGATGGGATAAGGGAAGCCCCTGCGATCGTAGTCCAGGTAGATCAATGTATTCTCGAAAGCATGGGCCAGGGTTTCGCGATGGAGTCCCCGGTAGGCAAAGCCGATGTCGAACCCCGAGTCGACGAGCCGGTTCACGATGAAAGTCCCGGCCTCCCGGTGGCCCCGATAGTGAAACTCCTTGTCCGCCGCTTCGTCCCACACGTTGCCGATTTCCCCGTACTCGGGTTTGCCCCTGGCAAAGGGGGGCGGTTGCGCGAAGGGCCGGGTAACCATCTCCTCGGACAAAAACACGCAAAAGGGCGGAATGATGTCTTCTTTGAAGTTTTCGTACTGGTCGTCGCCGAAGATCAGGACGCAGTCGGGCTGAAATTCATCCAGCGCGGCACGGATGCGCCGAAAGGCCCTGACCTGACCGTCCCGGTGGTTCCGGGCAGCGGTGAGTCCCTTGTCTTCGCCCCATTCGAGCCGCATCCCGCCGGGCCAGTTGACGGGATCGCGGTCGCGAGGATCCGCCCGCGGGCTGTCCAGAACTCGCAGCATCAGATGCGCCATGAACTGATCGGGATAAAAAAGTCCCGGATAGTGGGTCAGCCCCAGGCCCAGCACCTCGCCCATTTTCAGGCCTCCTTGAAAAAGGCGCTCACCATCCGGTTGACCGCCTCCGGGTTATCGTTCTGGCACTGGTGGCCGGCATCCACGTACTCGAAAGGGATGTTGGGTAATTTTTCCGCGAGCCTGTGTCCCATTTCAACGGGCGCAAAGAGGTCCTGCTTGCCCCAGATAAACCGCGCAGGTAGCTTCAACCGGGGAAGGCTCTCTTTCATGCTGTATCGCTCCCAGAGTTTGGGCTCTTTACGCATCCTCACCTGGTAGGCGTCGAAGGCCTGCCTGGATTCGCGGATCCCCGGCCGGTTGGCCATCTGGTGGCGGTAGTCCACCAGCTCATCGGTTACTTTGGCCTGGTCATTGACAATGCACAGCATGAATCGCCGCATGGCCTCGCGGCTGTAGTCGTATTCCCTGAGCGCCTTCACGCCGGGATTGGTGGCTGCGTCGGGGCGGTCGATTCCCATGGCAGCCGCAATCGTGGCGCTTCCGATAAAAAAGGCGCGGCGGACTTTCTCGGGGTGGTCCAGGGCAACCTTGGCGGCCACGTAGGCCCCCTGGGAGTTCCCCACCAGGCACACTTCGTCCAGGCACAGGGCCTCGATGAAGTCGTGGACGTGATCCGCCAGGCTCTGGTGGCCGAGAACCGGCCAGGCGTGGTGCCGCGCGTCGGTCTGGCCCATGGAAAGCTGGTCCGGGGCGTACACCCGAAACCCCTCCCTGGCCAGGTAAGGCAGCATCAGGCGCCAACCGGCTTCTCCCGATGAGCCCGGACCGCCGCCGTGGGTCAGAACCACCGCCGGCCCCTCATGACCGGCCCAGGAATAATGGGTGCGAACGTTCCCCGCCAGAACCCAACTGTTATAATATCCTGTTCCCAACATGGCCTCTCACCTCTTTCCTCGGTAGTGTACTCTGATCAGGTACCTGTCTTAACGCTTCGTTCAATCCCCAGATGGAGCTCGCAATCGAATAACACGCCGTCCGCGGGCTTCATCACCTGGACGCCGATGAGCAAGGCGCATCCAGGGCAAAAGAACTGCCGGAACACGAATTCTCCGGCGCCGGCGGCAAAGCGGTTCAGCGGTGAAACCTCGCTCAAGGCGCTGTCCGTAAAATGGGCGCCGCGCTTGGGATCCGCCGGCGGGCGACCATAAATGTAACGGCACCGCGGGCAGACCAGCAAAAACCCGCCGTCCTGAAGAACGACTTCGACTGCCCCACCGAGGCGCAGCACCGTCTCCGGATCACCGGAGCAGGTTCGCATCTCATGGCCGGATTCCAGCGCGCGGCCCTTCGCCAGTCTCGCCCGGCGCATCTCCTTCCTTAACTCCTCCGTGGCTTGCAGGTCAATACCGCCCGACTCGTCTACAGCGACGCCGTAGATCTCCCTGGCCCGGCCGGGGGCGAGGACCAGACGCTCCACATCCCGGCCCACCCATCGCGGCTCTCTCTCCAGGGGGTCCCCGTACCCCGCCCCGCCGGTGAACCAGGAGACGAAGAGGTCGCCTCTTTGGAGTTGGGCGATGCCTTTGGCGGCAAGGACTTCCGTCCGGTCGCAGCTGATGCCGGTAAAATCAGTTGGAATCTCGCCCGCTTTCAACCGCTCGTCGATGTTCGAGTTCCTCAGTATCAGGCTCGTTTGGATGGAGCTCGGATAGCCCCCATACAGTCCCTTTGCCTCCGGGTGATTGTTCCCCTGGGAGTATTGGGCCGCGGTCAATGGCCCGGCGTTACCGTAGGGCATGAGCATGGTTTCAACCCCCGCGCCCCCCCGGTACTTGCCGGGGCCCGCGGTTTCCGGTTGGATCTTTCGATACAGAAACAGGGCAATGGGGTTGTTGGTTTCGATTCTTTCCACGTTATCCATGGTCCAGGACGGCGCGCCGGGAGTTCCCCCCGCGTCGAGACCGTCCCGCACCCCGCTCGCTCCCGAGCCGCCGGCCCGAACAGAAGCGGGAATCGTCTTTGAAACACCGCCGGCGGTCTTGCCGATCAGCGAGGCCCCCAACAGCCCGGGGGCCCAGGTGGCCTGGGCCTCTGCAAGGTATTTCTCAGAGCAGGCCATCATGTTGGCGAGGCAGGCTCGAACCGCGTCGCCGACGGCCCACATGGCGCCCACCGTGGCGGTGCCGATGGCCGCCGGAAAGTTGGCGCTGATCAGGGTGCCGGGGTCGCTTAAGATTTCAATGGATTGCTGGAGCGCCGCCGGACACCAGGGCAGGTCGTAGCAAAGCATCGGGAGCAAGGCCGAATAGACGCCCCCTTCGAGGCCTCCCGGCGCGCAGTTGACCGTGCCCCGTCCCTGCCGATCCGTGCCTCTGAAATCAAGGCTCAAACGGCTACCCTGCTTTTTCATCTCCAGGCGGATCCGGTACAGCCGGTTTTCAAAACCGTCATGGTCGATCACCCTGTCGACCCGCCAGGCGCCGTCGGGCAATTCCGCAAGGCGGCGCGCCACGGCCCGTTTTACCATGTCGATGATTTGGCCCTGGGTCTCCAGCAAGGCCTCTTTGCCGTATTCATGAACGGTTTCCAGGAGGCGCTGGCGCGCGACGTTCTGGGCGGCGATCCGGGAACGGATGTTCAAAGCGTTGAGTTCCGGAGTTCGTGTGTTGCGCAGAACCAGGCGCTCGAGGTCGCCGCGGATCTTTCCCCCTTCCACCAACTTGATGGGGGGGATGATGGGCGGCTCGCTGAAGGCGTCCTCGGCCCGTACGCTGAAGCCCCCGTATGTGGGCCCACCCACGTCCACGTCGTGCATCGCGATCCCGGTCCAGCAGATGATTTCATTTTCCCAAAACACCGGGGCGATGAGCGCCTGGTCGTTGTGATGCGCGGCCCCCACCCAGGGGTCGTTGGTAAAAAACATGTCCCCGTCCCGGATGCCGGGGTCTTCCCGGTAAAGGGCAAGCACGGACTTGGTAATGAGATGCAGGGCGATGGACAGGCGGGTAATGTGCGCTCCGATATAGAGGCTGTCGCCCTCGGGGGTCAGGAGGGAGGCGCTAAAGTCCTTGACCTCGTAGACGATGGGCGAACCCGAAATGCGCACGGCGATTTTCCCCTGTTCGTCGTTGATCATCCAGAGGCGATGCCGCAGGATTTCAAAGGTAATGGGATCCATGTAAAATCAACTCGGCTCAAGAAGTCTATGACACATGTATGCAAATGTTCAGGAACCCGTCCACGAAAGCCTCTACCTCCGGTGGAATCACCACTGTATCGCTGGCCCGCTCGATGATCACCGGTCCCCGCAGCCGGTGGCCCGGGCGAAGTTTGTCGCCATCGAGCACCGAAACGGCGACGGCCCGGGCTTGGGTCTGAAAAAAGGCCTCGCGCTCGCTCTTTACCGGGGGGGCAGCATCGCGGGCCGCTGTTTTCGTTTCCTTGACGATTCTGGGAGAAGGGACCCGGCTATAGGCCATCACCCTTCCCTTCACAATCTCCACACCGGCCCTGCTGTACCCCGTCCCGCCGCCGTAGAGATTTTCATATTCAACCTCAAAGCGCAGCTGCAGCTTATCCCCATCTTCCACCATGAGGGCCCCGTGAGCCAGGGGAATCGCAATCTGGTGCACTTGCAGACCGTATTTCATATAAAGGAAGCGCTCCGTGTGCACTTCGTTGGATGCGATTTCGCCCGCTCGGATCCCTTCCAGGAGTTCGCTCTCCAACTCCTCCAGGGTTTCATTGACCCGTGCGACGCTTTCCGAGGTAAAGGGAAGCCGGAACAAAAGGGATTTCTCCGCCGTGTGCAGCACGTCGGCTGTAACCATGCCCAGAGCGGAAAACACCGACGCAAAATGCGGGATATAGACTGCCTTGACGTGAAGGTCCCGCCCGAAGAATGGAGCGTGGGTGGGGCCCGCTCCACCGTAGGAGAAAAGGGCGAAGCGGCGCGGATCCAGGCCTTTTTCAATGGTGTTGCGACGGATCGTATCGGCCATCTGGGCGTTAACCACCCGCACGGCCCCCAGGGCCGCCTCCTCGACGTCCAGCCCGAGCCTCCCGGCGATGGGTTCGAATGCTTCCCGGGCCTTGACCGGGTTCAACTTGATGCGACCGCCCAGGAAAAAATTCGGGTTCAGGTAGCCGAGAATCAAGTCGGCGTCCGTCACGGTGGGCTGCACCCCCCCGGCGTCGTAACAGGCCGGGCCCGGTACGGCCCCGGCGCTTTCCGGTCCCACGTGGAAGGTGCCGTCCTCGTCCACCCGGACGACGCTTCCGCCGCCGGACCCGATGGTGGCAATCTCAACCTTTTGCTGCAACACCGTGTACTGCTCGATGACGGCCTGTTCCTCCTTATAAGCATTCCCGCCGATGATGATGCTGACGTCGAAGGACGTTCCCCCCATGTCCGTGCAGATGACGTCACGCTCCCCGTAAATCGCTCCGAAAAACTTCGAGCCCAGGGAGCCGCCCACCGGTCCCGAGTCCAGGAGCATGAGCGGCCTTCGTTTGGCTTCGGCGGGTACGGTCACCCCGCCGTCGGCGTGCATCAGGAACAGCCTGCCGCCAAAGCCCTCGGCCCGCAGGGCCTCCTCCAGCCGCTGCACGTAGATGGAGACTTTGGGGCCCAGATAGCAGGTCAAAGCCGTCGTCGCGGTCCTCTCGTACTCTCCCATAACCGGCGCAATCTCATGGGAAGCCGTGACGAAGAGGTCCTTGTACCTTTCGCGGATCATCTCGGCCGCCCGGCGCTCATGGACGCCGTTCAGGTAGGCGTAGAGGAAGGCCACGCCGACGGACCGGACGCCCTGTCGGAGCAATTTCTCCACGGCCGCCAGGACCTGGCTTTCATCCAGTGGCACGACGACCTTTCCCTGCCAGTCAAGACGCTCGGCAACCCCCACGGTATTTCTGGGCTCCACCACCGGAGGTTCGGGTTTGCTGAGCACCGACTCGTGAATGACCATGGATTCGGGAAGGCCCGCTACCTTTTGATAGACGCGTCCGATGCGCAGTGTGTCTTCGTGCCCTTGTGAAGTAATCAGGCCCGTCGCCGTCCCCTTGCGTTCGATCATGGCATTGGTGGCGATGGTCGTCCCGTGGATGAAAAGCGGGCTGTCCGAGAGAAGCTTGACGCGGGAAATTCCTAAATCCCCCGCTACCCGGTCGAGGACCCCAAGAATTCCACGCACGGGGTCCTCCGGAACACTGGGCTGCTTCGAGGAGGCGACGATGGACCCCGACTGGTCCACCACGGCACAGTCAGTGAATGTTCCGCCGATGTCAGTGCCAATGGTGTACACCCTAGTGCGCGTCCAGGGGTCGGTTACCGGGGCCAATGATACCCGAGGTGGCTGCGATTGACCGCGCCCAGCCGGATGGGGGCGCCCTCCGGATATCCCTCGCTGCAACAAAGCTCGAGGTGATTGCCGTCGGGATCGTCAAAATACATGGTTGCGCTTCCCGGCGGCCCGATCCGCGTGGGTCCGTCGTAGGGGATCCCCTCTTTTGCCAGAATTTGGGTGCACACCAGGAGATCGGGGCCGGGGACGCTAAAGGCAAAGTGAGGGTGAGACTGCTCCAGTTCGGGTTGCCCGTAGGTCTGGGGGAACAGGTCGATCCTGGGATAGGCCCCAAGACGAATCCACGCGTGCCTCACGGTCTGGACGCCCCGCTTGGCGTCTTCCTCGGGGTCGCGGATTTTGAGCAGCTCGGCCCCCAGGACTTCGCAATAGAACCGGATGGCCCGGTCGAGATCCCGCACCGGCAGGGTAAAATGGTGAATGTGCCTGATTTTTGAAGCGATGGTCTCCTGGGACACGCGGGCACCTCCCGGTTACACGATAAAGCTCAGGTTCTCCATAGGCAAGTCACGGTTGAGCAGAAGCACTTTTTTCAGCGCGATCAACCATCGCCCCTCATGGCGGAATCGATACTCGCAGCGCCCTGCCAGGACCCGTTGCTTGCCCAGACCGGGCTGGCGCTCGTGCCCCGGCCGGAGCTCGTACAGGGTCAGATTGCAATGTACCACAGCCTCGCCCCCGCGGTCCCCGTCATCGGTTACCGTCACATTGGTGATGTTGTGCACGGTTCGTGAGGGTGGCAATTGGGCGAAGTGGTCCTTCTGGCGCAGCAGGTCCACCCGCTGCAGCCGCACCCTGTGGTCTTCGTAGACCAGGGAGGGAAATTGCGCGGGATCCTTGTTTTCCTCCAGAGGCAGCCAATAGATGCCGTCGCCGGTAAAGGCCTCTAGCCACTCCTCCAGGCGCCGATCATCGAGCAACCGGGCCTCCGAATATAGCAATTCCTCCGCTTCCGGCTTGCCGAGTTTCAACGCCGCAATTCCTCTTGTTCCTGCCCGTTCCCGGACATCAGCCGGGCCCACTCGCGATACACCGCGCGCACCCCGGTTTCGTCATGGATATGTTTGCCTGCACGGCCCCCTTCGGGAAGCACGGTTTCGTCGTGCATTCCCTTGGCGATGGTGGTCCAATGGAGCCGGGTAGCCCGGGCGCCCCCCTGGTTGGAGCTGAACATTTCCAGATCGTCGGAGTTGACGAAACTCATGGTGCCCCGCCGCCACTGGGAATCGCGCAAATTGTCGGAATTCACCGGGTCGGGAACCCCCTCGAAGTCAAAAAAGTAGGAATACATCTCGGTGGAATCTACCGCCCTCGGCGATACCACGCGGATGTTGTTCTCCAGCAGCGCAAGATTCGGGAACACCACGATGTTTCTGCCGTAAACGATCTCCCGCGCTCGTTCATCACCGTAACTCTTGACCAGACAATCGAAGTACTCGGCGAAAATGGCCTTGTCCATGGACGTCATGCCGGGCCGCTCCATGACCCCATGGCCGTGTTCGAATCCGATGATCCGCCCCTCTTCTCTTTCGCCGCCGTAGTCCGCCTGGCTTGCCAGGGAATGCCTCATGGTCATGAAGGCGGACTTATGCACGTGCCAGGCGTGATAGCCTTCGACCGAATTGTCCACCTGATACTTCCAGTTGCCGGAGACGAGGAATTTGTGCGGCGGCAGCACCCGAATTCGGCCTGTGGGAGAACGCTCGATCCACAGGTCCACGTATTTTTTCACCCCCCCGAGGTACTCCTCTACGCTTTCCCCCTGCGGGTTAAAGCTCGCGAAGACGAGCCCCCGGTAATTCGTCACCCGCGGGACCTGGACCAGGCCGGTCAGGTCCTCTCCGAAACCCTCCGGGTAGCGCCCCCTCTCGGTAATATTCAGGAGCTCCCCGCTGCACTTGTAGACCCAGCCGTGGTACGCGCAACGGAAGGTGGCCGTGTTCCCGCGTTCCTCGCGGCACACCGTATTGCCGCGATGACGGCAGGCGTTGACCATGACGTGGATCTGGCCGTCGGCGCCCCGGCTGACAATGACGGGTTGCCTCCCGATGTAAGTGGTCAGGTAATCGCCCGGCTCCTGAACCTCGCTTTCGTGGGCGACGTAGACCCACGTGCGCTCAAAAATACGCTCCAGCTCTTCTTCAAAAATCGCGCCGTCCGAATAGATCCGGGTGCTTACCTTGAAGTCGGTCGCCGTTTCGACGATCAAGTCCGAAATGGGGCCGGTGCTGGTCGCCATGGTTTGCTCCTAAGGAAGAATGAGAAGGCTCAATTACGTTTTCCCGGCCTTAAATATGAGTTGGTACAATCTTTTTTCATACCTAGAATGATCTCCAAAAGTCAAACTTTGCAGACGCCGTGCCTAGGACCCTAAGCCTTGTGTACCGGCTCTCCGGGGGGCGACGCTTCGGTTCAGATGAGACCGGCCTACGCGGCACGGTACTTAACGGGCGGCATGGCGGAGCGGAGACCTTTGCGGCCGAGGATCTCCTCAAAATTCTGTCGGACCACGGGATCTTCGTCTTCATAGTCGATGAGCGTGCCGCCCTCGCGGAAACTCACGTTCGCTCCGAAATCCCCTCCGATAACGGAGCTGAAGCCGCTTAGCGCAGTCGGGGGGCCATAGACAGCGATATGGCGCGCCGGCCTGCTGTCGCTGTTAAAGTGCTGGTGATACCACCCGTCGGGGGGGCAGTAGATGGTGCGGGGCCCCCAGGGGATGCTAAGAACCTGATCACCCCGCCGGTCGCTGTAGGGGTGCACGCCAAGCTCCCGGGGCCACACAAGGACGTAGCCCTCGCCCATGAGGCCGATCAAAATGGCGCCGGGACCATGATAGTGCGCCTTATGATATCTGCCGGTGGGCCACTCGGACATATGTCCGCTGGGGAAGCCGCCCTCCATGCGGTAGCCCGTGAGCTGTCCCCCGGAAACTTTCTGTTCCATGTCATCCAGAAACACCGCGTTGGCGTCCGGGATAAAGTTGGTGTGCCAGTTGGTGTTGAACCTTCCTTCCTTGCGGCGGTCCTCCGTGGGGGCGAAATAACTGTCCCGGGCATCGTACAGGTCGCGGAACTTGTAGTCGCATTCAAAGATGAAGTCGTGGGCGCCAAAGGCGTTGATGATTTTGGGCGCGGTGGTCACGGCCATAAAGATCACGGATTCCCGGGAGCCGTTGATCAAGCGATGCCGGGTATTGAGCGGCGGCGCAAAGAGACTCCCTTCCCCCCATTCAAAGGTTCGCTTCTGCTCCCCTTCCCACCACACCTCCGTCGCGCCAAGGCCTTTCAAAATGAAAATGACCTCGTGGTACAGGTGCTTTTCCGGGTTGAGCGCTCCCCCCCCAGGGATCTCTCCCACATAGATTCCCCGTTCGGCCTGCTTGGCCCCCAGGAGTTGGATAAAGGTGCCGGAGCCGCCGGTGCGGGCCCACGGCCTGCGCGGCAACTCAAACAAATCGGGGGTTCCCGCCGCCGCTTCGTAAACGGGGATGTCCTCGTTCTTCATCCATTCGTCGTAGGGAATTTGTCTCGGACTCAGGCTAACTCTCTCCATGGCCACCCCTTCCCCCATTCAACTAAATTCCTGTCTCGGCTTGCCGCAACCCGCGCGCGAGCAATCCTTCGAGAAAACTAGCTCGCCGCGACCATGCTCTTTTCCGGCTATGGCGCGGCTCGAATCGTTCACGCCGGTTTGTTTCTTTTCGGAACCTATGGAGTTCGCAGGTGTTTGTCAACTGATAGTAGGGGTGGCCTTGCGCCAAGCCATCGAACTTGACACCCATGACCGCCACCTCTTATAACCCACTACCGTCTTTCCAAGTCGGGCTAATTGGATTAATAGTGGAGTTCCGAAAGGGGGAAACGCCGTCATGAACGAAAAGAGTGTACTTGACCCGCGCGCAGCGGGGGCGCGGCGGTTTGCCGGCAAGATTGCCGTTGTGGCCGGGGCCGGTCAGGGAATCGGCCGGGCCACGGCCCGCCGCCTCGCTCAGGAGGGAGCCACCGTGGTCGTGGGCGACGTCGTGGAATCCAGCGCCGAGCGGGTTCGCCGGGAGCTCGAGGAATTCGGGGCCCCTGCCTCGTCCTACGTCGGGGATCTGTCAAAGCGAGAAGCGGCCCAGGCCCTCATGGCCCAGGCCAAGTCCACCCACGGCCGCATCGACGTCCTCGTCAACATCGTCGGCGGCACCATATGGGCACAGCCGTACCAGGACTACCGGCCGGAGCAGATCGAGGCCGAGGTGAACAAGTCTTTCTGGGCCCCCATGTGGCTCTGCTGGGCGGTGCTTCCCATCATGATCGAGCAACGCAGCGGGGCGATCGTCAATATGGGCTCCCACGCCATCGTGAGCACCCAGCGGGTGCCCTACGCCGCTTCCAAGGGGGGAGTCATCGCGCTCACCATGTCCCTTTCCAAGGAGGTGGCGCAGTATGGGATCCGGGTCAACTGCGTGGCGCCCCACGCGACCGTTGCCGAGGATCGCGTAACGCCCCGCAACGCCGGGCAGGTATTGACTCCCGAAGAGCGCGCCCTGAAGGAAAAAGAGCTCCAGGAGCGCCGCATGCGCGAGATACCCATGGGGAGGACCGCGGTCCCCGCTGAACAGGCGGCTGCCATCGCCTTTCTTGCGTCCGAGGACGCATCCTTTATCACCGGTCAGGTTCTCCCCGTTGGGGGCGGCGCCACCTTCCCCTGATCCCCTCCCGCGGTGCCGTTATCCGCCGCCGGCTCAACTCCAAGCTCCTGGTCCGCCTGTTCCACGAGCTTTTCCGCCGTGGTTTCCTCCGATACCTTTTCGGTCGAGTTGAGCCCGCGCCCATGCTGAACGATCAGCCTTCGGAACCGGACCATAAAGGCGTCCGTGGACGAGAGAAATTCCGGGTACTGGTAGCGCACCGAGCGCATGGCGTCGTAGTCCTGGTCGGAAAAATTAAAATGAATTTCCCAGTTGTGCAGCGGCCAGAAGAGAAGTTCGAGAAGCTTGGCCATGAAACCCGACGGGCGGGCGGTGCGCACGTAAAGCACCCGCGTCAGGTTTTCATCCACGGGGATGCACCAGCGGGTGTACATGTGGTCCCAGTGGTTGTTACGCACCATGCCGGGAAGGCGTTGCCCTTCCCATTCCTCCGGCGTTTGAAAACGCGGATGAAGGCGTCGTTTCCGCTTGATGTGCCAATCGAAGAACCGGCCCCAGAGCAGGCGCCAGCGGGTCCGGGGCCAGTAGCCCCCCACCCGGGGATAATACATTTGAAATGGCACCTTGCCGTCCCTGGCGTAGTAGTTTTCCGGCCCCCCCCAGATCACTTGCGCGATTTTGTTGTTGATGATCTTCGCCCGGTATCCCATGGGCGTGCGGGCGCGCCCGCCGTCGGTGCGCTTCCCGACGCGAAAGGAGTTGCGGTGCACGTAAAAACAGTTGTGGGCGTCGTGGGTGTTCTCCACCGCGATCATCCAGTTGACGTGCCAGTAACGCCACGCGCCGAGGAGGAGAGTTTTGTCCTCGAAGAATTCAGGCGGGACGTCCTCCTCGATGGGGACCGGTTTCCCTTCGCCCATCCAGACGAAGACAATCCCTTTAAGGGTTTGCGTGGGATAGGCTCGGGCCCTGAGACGCCCCACCATCCTGGAATCCGGGCCCTCCGTGATGAACTCGACGCACTCCCCGTTCCCGTCGAAGGTCGCGCCGTGGTAAGGACAGCTCAGATAACCCTTCCAGTAGCAGCGCCCCCAGGAAAGGTAGACGCCGCGGTGGGGACAGTAGTCCCAAAGAGCGCGCACCTCGCCTTCCTTGTCCCGGAACAAGACGAGGTCCGTTCCCAGGAGCCGGACAGCGACGGGTTTTTTGCGCCCAACCCCCTTGGCGGGAAGCGCCGGGTACCAGTATTCCCGGAGGCCCAGCGGCGGGATGAGGCTCCGCACGTCGTCGCTGGAGGTGGGCTGGACAAAGGGCGGCGTCTTGCCCCAGCGCATGCCGTCCGTGCCGCGGGCATACTTTTTCCAGCCCCCCGGATACCCCGCCCTGAATTTGCTCAAGCCCCTGTAAATGTCTCTTAGGATTGCCATCATCCGAGCTGCCCCGCTCGGGCGTTCACGTCGCCCTCGATGAAAGCCGGCCCTGTCCTTTGGGAGGGAACAGGGCGGCGCACTTGCACGAGTTCATGAGATAGCTCTCCACCAATTCGCACCACTGGGGTTTCTGTCCCAGCTCGTGCATCGCCCCCACCATGGGCACCCAGTTGAGAAGCTCGTGTTGCCCTGCACTCTCCAGCTCCTCCCGGCTCAAATCCCGCCACTTGAGGTAGTCTCCCGCTTTGAGCTCCTCAAACCGCATTCGGTCCGAGGGCACGTCCGGATAGAGCCAGTGGTTTTTCTCCGTCAGAAAGGCGTGGGACCAGCTCGATGAGCCCACCAGCGCCACGCGCCAGCGGCAGGGCTTCAGGATTCTTGCGATGGCGCGGCCAAGCTCGAAGCAACGGCGCGGGGACGGGGCGGGAGGATCGGGCTCCCCGCCGCCTTCGCTCGAGAGGTGGCCGGTGCCTCCCCGGCTGCGTACCAGGCTCGATCCGTAAGCGTTCACGTGGAAGGGGACGATTGGGTAGTCCCACCCTTTCCGGTCGTAATCCAGGTATAAAACGGCTCTGATAAAGGCGTGACCCAGGCCGTGAGCGTACCGGGGCCGGTATGCGTAAGCCACGTCGAAGTCGCCCTCAAGCAGCCCCCGTGCCAGGTAACGCGCCACCTCGGCATGGCCTTTTGTGTGGATCACTTTTTCCGGCGCTTCCCCCCAGACGTTGGGCTGCGGCTCCGATCTCCCGCGCCCGCGCAGAAACGGCTCGCTCTTGAACTCGGGGGCAATGAAAACGCAGAAGGACGGCACCAGATCTTCGGTAAAATTCTCGTACTGGTCGTCCCCGAAGATCACCACGGCGTCGGGTCGAAACTCGTCCAACGCCGCGCGCAAGCGGCGCGCCCCGGAGACGAACTCTTCCCGGTGCCTTTTCGCAAAGCCGAGCCCCCCGTCCCCGCCCCACTCCGCCCGCATGGGCTCCGGCCAGTTCCGCGGCTCTTTCATCTCCGCCGGGACCCTGGCGCTCTTCATGGTCTGGGCGATCCTCATGGCCATATCCTCGTCCGGGTACATGAACCCGGGATAGTGGCTCAAGCCCAGTCCCAGAATTTCAGCCATAGGTTCCTTTGCCCACTCACTCTCCCGCTCAGGGTTCCCAATACAGCCCCAAGCGCTACATCAAAGTAGGCTAGCCTAGGCCGTCTTACCTGTCAACGCTCCGATCCCGGCGCCGATCGGAGCCCCGCGCGGCGAAGCAGAGAGGCTGACAGCCCCGCAGAAAAGCATCCGGTTGACCTTTTCGAACCCGGTCCGTTATGGTAGCGAGGATCGGAGATAGACCCCATGGATCCAAGAATCAACCTGCTGCTTCTCTGCAATACGATGCTGGGTAATTTCCTGTCCGGCCTCGCCTCGAGGATCTTTGCCATTTCCCTACCTACGGTAGCCAATGCTTTGGAAACGGATATCGCGGGAGTCTCCTGGGCCCTTATCGCCTTCAATCTCACCAGCCTCGGGTTGGCCCTCGTCTTTGGAAGATTGGGCGATATCTACGGGAGGGGCAGGCTTTACGGGATAGGATTTGCGATTTTCGCATTCAGCTCGCTCTTGTGCGGCCTGTCCCAATCGATTCTCCAGTTAATTCTGTTCAGAGTTCTGCAGGGCGTCGGCGCCGCCATGACCCAATCGGTCTCGCGGGCCCTGGCCGCAGAAGCTATGCCTGAAGATCAGGGCAGCAAGGCGCAGGGACTTATGACAACGGCCTTTCATTCGGGCTTTCTTTTGGGACCAACTATCGGAGGGCTTCTCATCGATTATCTCCACTGGCGGGCGGTTTTTTTCGTTCTGGTCCCCGTGGCGGTGGTCGGCTCGATTCTCGCCTTCTGGCAAACCAAAACCTTTAAACGGCCCACTCAAGTGGAGTCTATCGACTACCTGGGAGCGGCGCTTTTGATCATGCTTACGACCTCCCTGATCCTGCTCTTGGACCGGCGCACGCGGGAGGCGTTGCCCTTCGAATTCACGTTATTTGTTCTTCTCGCCTTTCCGGCCCTCTTGATCGCGTTTCTTTACCGGGAACTTAAAATTCCAAGCCCCATCGTCAACCTCAGCCTGTTCAAGAATCGCATGTTTACCTTCAGCTGTCTCTCCCTGTTGATTGTCACCCTGTCACATTCCATGTCGGGGTTTCTCCTGCCCTTCTACTTGCAGGAGGTGCTATTTATCTCTCCGACCTTCATGGGGGTTCTCTTCATGTCCGCTCCTATTTTTACCGTGACGCTGGCCCCCGTCAGCGGGCAGTTGGCCGACCGTATCGGCCCCAGGATCCCCTCCACCACGGGGGTTGCCATGATGGTGTTGTCCGCCTTCGTTGGGATTCTTCTGCGGCCGAACTCCCATTGGATCCTTCCGGCAGCCATGCTGGCATTTACAGGGCTGGGGTCGGGTCTGTTCAACGCCCCCAATCACGGAGCCATGATCGGCTCGGTCCCGAAGGAACACCGGGGTTTTGCCAACGGGGCCATCCAGGTTTGTTTCAACCTGGCCCATATGCTCGGGATCTCGTTGGGGACCTTTTTGATGACCGTGAACTTTCACCGTTATGCGGGCCCGGGTGCCACGGCGGTGACCACCGACAACCCGACGGCCTTTGTTTCGTCCCTGAATGCAACCTTCGTGATAGGTTCCCTAATCGCTATGATCGCGCTGGCAACGTCTTCCATGCGGGGACGGGCCCGGCCTGAGAGTGGGGCGAAGAAAGAGGCGATAGAAAAGGCAGGCGCCTAGCGGCCTGATGAAAACTCTGCTTTCATGCCGCTCTCGAAGAGCCCAACGGAGGTGGCATCGCGGCGCGAAAACGGGTTGACGGACTCACCATGCCTCTGCCTTCCGGTCGGCCATAAGAGAATTATACCGATCAGCCATATTGGGATTAGCCTGTCCATCCGATCGGCCTTTACAGCGCCGGGTGAGGTTCGAAATTCTTGACAAGTCCTTGGAATGGCCTGACAATCACGATGGTTTTTTCGAGATTCAGCGACCGTGTTACACAGACCTGTATATTCATTGTTGAATTATGTGGTCATCGAATGGGATGAGTAATACCCGAGATCAGTAGATTCTTCGGGATCATTATCCGCATGTTTGTGGAAGCTGGTGGACCGCATCACACGCCCCACTTCCATGCGTATTATCAGGACCACGTTGGAATATACGATATTGAGAGGATCGAATGTTTAGCCGGTTTTCTTCCGAGGCGTCAGGAGCGCCTTGTTTTGGCCTGGGCAGAGCTTCACCAAGAGGAGTTGCTTACGAACTAGCAGACGTTGCAACGGGGTCGTCCGCCCATTAAAATTGAACCGTTAAAGTAAGGGTATTCGCATTTGGCTCATGAGATTCACAGAGTTGTCTCGTTCGAGAAACTGTCTCCGTTCACTCTTCGGGTAGAGTTCGAGGACGGGACGTGTCAAATCATCGATTTCCGTCCTGTTCTTAAGGGGGAGCTGTATGGGCCTCTGCAAGAGGCAAAACTTTTTGATCAGGTTCGGATCGATAGGAGGAAACGAAGATGAGGGACCTTCAGAAATACATCAAAAAGCGGAAGAAAAGAGACCTTACCTTTGCACGAACTTTTGATGCAGCTTACGAGCAGTTCAAGATCGGGGTCATGTTAAAGCAAGCACGTGAAGAAGCTGGATTGACACAAGACGAGCTAGCTCGACGGCTGCACACAAAAAAAACCGCCATATCTAGAATAGAGAACCACGCTGAAGACATTAAGCTGTCTACGCTCGTCAACTTTGCTCGTGCGTTAGGCAAGGACCTTAAGCTTGAGGTTGCCTGAGAGGAAAGCGAACCACCGGCTTGAGACAGACCTTCGTCCCGCCGCTTTAGGGCGGGACTCGGCGGCTCAGCCTGAAGGTTAGCCATCGAGGGAGTCGACCACCGGTGTCCGACAGGAAGAAGAAATTCGGTGAGCGCGCCACAAGACTCAAGCGTGCGCTCGCGAACGAACAGAAAAAGTACCGCCATATTGAGGACGGCGCAGGGAAACGCTATTTGATCGGACCATTTTATGTTCTTGCGGGGGAGTTGAAAAAGGCTCTCGCGCACTACGACTGGTACGAGAAGCACTGTTCGGATGACGTTGGCGAGCCCCTCCACTATCTTTACTGGGCGTTAGCGCTTTACAGGACTGGCGAGACCAAAAAAGCGACCGCCAAACTTCTTGACACCATGCTGCACAACGTTTACCTCTTGCCAATACTGCTCGGGGCGCCGCCCGATTCGTACGACATCTGGCATGGCTCGAACATGGCACAGCCAGATTACATCGAACAAGCCCCACCGGACTTCCTGCCTCAGCTCTCGGAGCAGGAGCGTCCTTGGATTGCGGAACAGTTCGACAGTTTTCGCTTCAGGCGAGCTCGCGAAGAATACGTGGCGACGTACCGCGCGCTGAAGTATGAAAAAAACGTCGATAACCGACGGCAGATTTTGAGGCGCTGGAATGAGTTTTTGGCTCAGTCGGCAACGATTGACGGCTAACATTGCGGTCAAGAATAGGAGACGTTGTCGGCTACGTTGACCTGCTGCGATAAAGGGCCGTCCTGGTTGCTGAAGGGCAAGGGACCTGACCGATGCCGCAGCCAGCCAGGCTAGACTGCCCCGGAACGCCTCAAGATGTGATCGTGCGGGAAATCAAGGGTGGAAGGTAAAGGTGCAAATTCCAACCATGTTGATCGAGAAATTTGGACTTCCAATGGCGGCGATAGTTCAGCATACGCGGATATTCACTTCCTCCTTCTCAAAATTTACACCAGAAGGAATAATTCAGCGTAGTCAACAACGTCCCCTACCCCGCTCGACCAGATAGGGGGCGCCTTCGAGACCTGCCGGGGGCTTCCGCGTCGTCATCCTTACATAGGCAACCCGGCCCACGCATGCCGACTTGATGCCGTCGAGGCCCGCGATGGCCCCGGAGGGAACGATCAGGCGGCACCTGCTCTCTCTCGCTCTCTCGATAATCTCCGGATGGTCCAAGAGCGCCCCCGCGCTG
>Ga0326597_10000178_pt1 | contig 116592 bp, 111 predicted proteins | sample RVTome_12_FD_203789 | JGI IMG/M metagenome (GOLD analysis project Ga0326597, IMG submission 203789) | Soil microbial communities from uranium-contaminated site in the Upper Colorado River Basin, Wyoming, United States - RVT100D185 | ecosystem: Environmental > Terrestrial > Soil > Contaminated... | reverse complement strand
GGCGATGGGACGCGCCATCGTGCGTTCCCCGCAGGCATTCCTGATGGACGAACCGCTGTCCAACCTCGACGCGAAGTTGCGCGTCCAGATGCGCGCAGAGATCGCCGGACTGCAACGCCGCCTTGGCGTCACGACCATCTACGTGACCCATGACCAGGTCGAGGCCATGACGATGGGGGACCGCGTTGCCGTGCTCAAGCGGGGAGCGCTGATGCAGGTCGCAGCCCCCCAGGAGCTCTATGACCAGCCCGACAACCTGTTCGTCGCCGGCTTCATCGGCTCACCGGCCATGAACCTCGCCGAGGGCACGATCGAGGTGGACGGTGACGGTGTCAGTGTCATGCTGGGCAGCCACCGACTCGCCGTGCCCGACGCGGCGCTCGAGCGCTATCCACGCGTCACGGGCCTGCACGGCCAACGTGTCGCCGTGGGCCTGCGCCCTGAGCATTTCCGCTGGCCCGAAGAGGCCACGCCCCCGGGCAGCCGATGGGAGGGCGTCGAGGTGAGCCTGGTCGAGTTGCTCGGCGCCGAGATGCTGGTGCACATCGCGGTGGATGCTCCGCCGATCGTGAGCGAGGACATGCGCGACGCTGTGGACGACGAGGCGGCGTTCGCGGCCCTGCAGACGGCCGCCCGGGCCGGCGGGCAGCAGTTCACCGCACGACTCGACCCCGGGTCGCCGCCACGCCGTGGCGCGACCGTCGACCTCGCTTTTCGCACCGAGTTCCTGCATTTCTTTGACTTCGAGAGTGGCGCCGCACTGCGTTGATCCCGCCCGGTGATCGGCCTGGCGGAGCTGCGGACCGAGCTCCGGACCGAGATGGCGGGCCTGGGGACCGAGATGGCGGACACGCGGGCCACCCTGTCGCTGGACATGGCCAAGCAGACGCGCCAGTTGGGGTTGTGGATGCTCGGCAGTCAGACCTCCTTGGCGGCGATCATCCTGGCGGCCATCAGGCTCTAGTCGCTCCGCCAAGCGGCCAAGCCGGGCTCGATCGGCGCCAAGCGCCGGTCATGGCGAATGGCTCGGAACGGCGATGGCCAGTTCGCGGCTCGCGTTCACGCCGCACGCAGGCCGCGACGGTGACATTGCCATCGGGCAGTGGCGGTTGCGTGGCACGTTCTCGGGAGGGCCCCTCCAGGGTGGCAGCCCACGGGCAGGCCAGTGGACCTGCGCGGCCTGGCCGACCTCTCCTGATCGGTTGCGATCACCGGGCGATCCTCCGCTCGTCGCGAGTCAGCTGATCCGGCCGGGCAGCGGGAGGAGGTCCGGCGCCAGGAAACGGTGGACCGGGACGACTGATCAGGGGGGCGGTGGGGCGAGCATCTGCAGCAGCACCGGGCCAGCGAGCGCAGGGTGGTCGGAGCCGGCGCGTTGGGCGGCCGCGTCGATCAGTGCCGCGATGTCGGCACCGGCGAACAGACGAGGGAGCGCGTCGGGTCCCTCGGCCGCGATCGCGGCAGCGCGCGGGCCGGTGAGCCACGCGTAGAGCGCGGTCCCGACGGTGTCGGCCACGTCGCCGGTCAGGACGCCGAGGGAGACGGCCTGCATCGCGGCCGGCGGCCAGACCTCCAGCCATCCGTCGTCGGTCGTCAGGACCAGCCGTGGACGCCCCTCGTCCGCCGCGACCTCCTCGGGCAGGACCGCCGCACAGACCAGGTCGACTTCGTCGGCGTGGGGATGCCGGTCACGGCCAAGGGGCGCGACACGCGTGTAGAGGTCCACCTCGGCGGCGTCGTGGCGTTCGCCGGCTTCGGTCAGGTGTCGGGCGACCGTGAGCAGGCCGTCGTGCGCGGCCTGCGGCAGTGCGCCCGCTGGGATCTGCAGTGCCTCGGCGAGCGTCAGTCCGGACGGGACCGTGATCGGCGGCGTGGCGATCAGGGCGCGATGCACCAGCGACGCGCGTTCGCGTGCCTGGTCGGAGCCGGCCCCCTGCAGGCAGAGCAGTCCGCGGGAGAACGCGAGGGCGGTCGCGACGGGGTCCACCGATCGTGGCCCCTGTGGGGTGTCGACCAGGACCCGTGCCGCGGACGGCACCAGCGCGGCCAGCCTCCCGTGACGTTCACGGGAGGCGTCCTGATGCGGCCGTCCGGTGCGTTGGCGCGCCCGGTCGACCGATGCGTCGCGCCGTGCAGCAGCCTTCCCGCGATCTCGACGTGCCACGCGTACTCCTGGACTGCTCGAGTGGACGACCGACGATAGGCCGCGCTCCCGCGCGGCCAAGGTCGTGCCGGTGTGGCGCGGGAGCGCGGGTCAGGTCGTGCAGCGGTTGTCAGCGTTCTTGGGTCCAGCGACGGGCGATTGGGGTGATGGTCACCGTGGCGCCCGTGAACAGGCCCTCGCTGTCCGTCCGGATCGACTCGCGTTGCGTTCCCGCGGCGAACGTGATCTTGCGGTGGGACAGCACGCCGGGGTCGATCACCACCGGCACGTGCAGAAGCGACGGCAGCGGTGGCATGGCGCCCAGGTCGAACTCGGGGAAGTCGTGCGAGATCTCGTCCTCGGTCGCCAACTTGACGTTGCGGTCACCCAGGGCTTCGCGCAAGAGGTCGAGGTCGACCTTCATCGAGGCAGGCACGAGCGCGAGTGCGTGTCCGTCCTCGGTGTCCAGCACGATCGCCTTGACGACCTCGTCAGGATCGACGCCGAGGGTGAGGGCCTCGCCCATCGCGCTGTTGGCCTTCGCGTGCGGGAGGACCTCGAACCGGATGCCCCGGTCCTCCAAGTGTTGGGTCACAACGGTCATTTCGGTTCTCCTGTCTGGGTGCGCTCACATCCTCGCCGCTGGGGGGGAGCCGTCAAGGGTCGCTTGGCCCTGCATCTGGCACCCGGCAGCGCTCTCGCACGGTCGCTGCTTGCTGGGGCCCAGAACGCCCCTGCTACAGTCCCGCCTGCTCAATGGGGCGTTAGCTCAGCTGGCTAGAGCGCTCGCCCGACACGCGAGAGGTCACTGGTTCGATTCCAGTACGCCCCACCACCACAACCACCAGCACCGAAGCAAGCCCCGCCCACGGCGGGGTTTCTTCATGTCTGGCGGGTGCGGCGGCGGGAACGTCTCGACTCGGGGTTCGGGCACGTGTCACTGTCCGATCCACTCGAAGTGGTGGTTGTCCGGGGTTGGGAAGTCGCCGCCCCACCGGAAGCCGGCCGCGCTGAACGCGCAGATCACGCCGGGATGGGGCACTTCGCCACCGCCTGGCAGGGCCAGATCGACGTTGATGTCCAGGGCGATGCCCCAGGCATGCTTGGACAGGTTGCCACCCGCAGCGGTCCGACGCGGCGCCCAGCATCCGGCGTAGTCCTGCGGACGGATCTCCGCCGCCAGTCCGGCGGCAACGATGGCGTCCAGTGCGGTCACGAGGTCATCGATGATCAGGCGATGGCACGTGACGGAGCCCAGCAGCGGCACCGTCGTTGTCACGATGTTGGCGTCGATCCAGGCGCTGTCCTGGGTGATGTCGCGCACCCCCGACCGGTCGGCGAACGAGAACTCGCCGAAGCGCGCCTTGGTGGCCGACAGCGACAGGATGAACGCGCGTCCATCGCCGACGTCGCGGACCCGCACGAATGCCTCTCGCCCGAGCAACGCCTGGACCTCCGCGGCCACCCTGTCCGAACCGGCGCCAGCTTCCAGGGACGCGAAGACGCGCTCGGGCGCGTCCATGCCGACCGCGTCGGCGTCGAGCGGATGCAGCACGAACTCGGCCGACCCAACGCTGGTCGCGGCCGTGGTCGCGGCCGTGGTCACGGCAACCACCAGCCCCGCATGGCCCTCGAAGACGACGGTCGATCCGGCCGGGAGGTCGCGGAGCACCGCGCCTGCGCCGGTCAGCAGCACCGTGCCAGGTGAGGGCGCCCCTTCGAGGGAGTCGTCGGCCACCACGGCCGACACCAGCACCCGGTGGCCGGGTGCGAACGCGTCGATTGCGGCGCCGTTCGGGGCGGCCGAGGAGACGAGTGCCAGGTCGTCGCGCCGGGGCGCCGCCACATCCGCAACACCATCAACAGCGGCGATTGCCGCCAGGAGGTCGGGTGTGACCGGTTGCTCAGGCCGGATGAAGAGGCTGGCGGTCACCGCGGCGGCGTCGGGATCGTCCATCGCGACCGGGCCCCGCGGTTCGGGATCCGGCACAGCCGGCGAGGCGAGGCCGACCGCGTCGGGGCCGAGGTCGCGGTCCAGGTCCGCGCCGCCACCAGCGCCGGTGCACGCGCTGGTCAGCAGGACGAGGGTGGCGACGGCCGCGCGTGCTCGCATTGGCGCTCCCACGTCCGCGTGCTCTCCTGGACAACGCCGGGTGGATGACCTGGCGTTCCCGCGCCCGCCGTGCTTGGCAAGGGATGGTCCGGCGTGCTCGGGTGGCGTCACGGTCGAAGCATCGGGCTGGCGACCGTCGACTCCCCGGGAGCCAGGTCATGCAGGAGCCGTCCGTTGCCCATGTTGTGGCCAACGGCGTTGCGACGATCACCCTCGATCGGGTTGACAACCGCAACGCCCTGTCGGCCGAGTTGGTCAACGGCCTGGGTGACGCGCTGCGGGCAGCGACGGCTGATGCGGCGGTCAGGGTGATCGTGCTGACCAACCACGGGCCGGCCTTCTGCGCCGGAGCGGACCTGAAGGGGACCAGCCAGGCGGCGCCGCGTTACACACTGCCCCAGTTGTTCGACCTCATGCAGTTGGGTCCCAAGCCCGTCGTCGGAAGGATCGCAGGGCACTGCACCGGCGGCGGCGTCGGGTTGGCAGCGGCGTGCGACATCTCGATCGCCGCTGACGATGTCGTCCTGGGTTTCACCGAGGTGCGCATCGGTGTGGCGCCGGCGATGATCAGCGTCGTGTGCCTGCCCAAGCTGCGCCACGGTGACGCGATGGAACTGTTTCTGAGCGGTGAGAAGATCACCGCGGGCCGAGCCGCCGATGTGGGCCTTGTCAATCGCGCGGTCGCCCGCACGGATCTTGACGCCGCCGTTGCCGAGCTCGTCGCCAAGCTGGTCCGCGGCGGCCCGGCTGCCCTGGCTGCCTCCAAGTCGCTGGTGCAGCGCGTGCCCGCCATGCCGCGCGATGAGGCCCTCGCGTGGACCCAGGAGCTTTCCGGTCAGCTGTTCGTCGGCCCCGAAGCCGCAGCGGGCATGGCCGCCTTCCGGGACAAGCGTGATGCGCCGTGGATCCCTGCCGCCGACTGACGTGGACGACCGGCCCGCTCACGCTGCGTCGTCGGCGAACGCCAGCACCGGCGACGCCGGGTGACGTTCGTCCGTGGCGTCGCGCGCGGCGTCAACGGCGTCGAGGGCGGCGTCCATCCTGCGTCGACGCGGCCCGGTCAGCTCCGCGAGCGCCACGCCGGCCGTGGTCATGGCGCGGTCAACCTTGTCGACCTGCGCGCACACGCGGCCCCACTGGTCACGCACGGACGCGAGCAGGTCCAGGACCTCACGCGACCGGTTCTCCAGCGAGACGAGATCCATTGCCTCGCGCACGATCGACAGCATGGCGTACAGCGATGACGGCGAACATAGGACCACCTTGGCGGACAACGCCTCGTCCAGCAGGTCCGGAGCACCCCGCAGCGCATCCGCGAACACCTGCTCGTTGGGGGCGAACAACAGGACCACGCCGATCGAGGCCTGATCGCGGTGGTAGCCGCGACCACCCAGTTCGCGAACGCGACTGCGCACGTCGGTCACGAACGCCGCGTGGTGGCGCCGCGCCGTCTCCGGATCGGCGGCCTCGACATGGCGCGCCCAATTGTCCAGTGGGAACTTGACGTCAAGGTGCAGGACGCGATCGTCGGGCAGGAGGAACGTGACGTCCGGGCGCCCGGAGGCGGCGGCGCGCTGGCGGACATACGAGACGCCCTCGACCAGCCCTGCGGCGTCCAACAACTCCGCGACCAGTCGCTCGCCCCACTGGCCGCGGCGCGTTGGGGAGTGCAGCAGGGCGCTGAGACCTTCCGTGGTCTGGCCCAGCGTCGATGTCGCCGTCGCCAGCGCGGAGAGTTGCTCGCCGAGGCGGCCTTCGTTGCCGGTCCGGCGCCTATCGACGTCGGCTACCAGGTCCTGTAGCCGCAACAGGTCCGCGTGGACCTGGCCAACCACGGCGCCGATCGTGCGTTCATGCCCGGCGACGCGCTCTGCCCCTGCCTGCGCCTGCGATGCGAGCTGCTCGCCGGCGATCGTGGCGGCCCGCTGGGTCGCCTCGGCCACCTGGGCAGCCGTCGTGGATGCCATCATCCCGGGCAACTCGTCAAGTCGGGCCACCAGCTGGGCCCCGCGTCGCTGCTGGGTGATCACCACGCCCACCAGGCCCACACACGCAACGATCAACACGAACTCCACGAGGTACCTCCGCACCGTTGACGACCTCGACGCTCACGGTAAGGCCGCCCTGTGACAAGGCCGGTCCTTTGCCTCCGGGAAGCCATCTGGCCGATCGCGCAGGGATGGGGCCCATTAGCTTGCGGGCACGGGATGGCAGAGGCGGGCAGCGTGTGTGGTCGATACGTGACGGTCCAGACCCCGGAATCCCTCGCTGAGGCATTCGCCGCGAGCTTGAGCGAACACGCCGCAGCGGTGGCAGCACCCAACTACAACGTCGCACCGACGGACTCGGTCCCCGCCATTCGTATCCGCGAGGCGCACCGTGAGCTCACGGCCGCGCGGTGGGGGTTCCTGCCGCGGTGGGCCAAGGAATTGAAGAGCCGCCCACAGCCGATCAACGCGCGATCCGACAAGCTGCTGGGTCGGATGTACGCGCCGGCGATGCTCAGGCACCGGATGCTGCTCCCGGCAACGGGCTTCTACGAATGGGAGAAGCTGGAGGACGGGTCCAAGCAGCCTTACTTCGTCCACTCGGCGGATGGCGAGATCCTCACCTTCGCCGCGATCGGATCGTGGTGGAGCGACCCGGGCGCGCAGGACCCCCCGCCGGTGCTCACCGTTGCCATCGTGACCACGGATGCCGGTGACCAGATGCGCCGGATCCATGCTCGCCAACCGGTGCTGCTGGCCAACGACGACGAGCGGGCCGCGTGGCTTGACACGGAGGGGCTGCGCCCGCCGGACGTCCTGGACCTGGTTGCCAGCGACGACGACGTGCCGTTGGTGCTGCGAGCCGTGTCCACGCGGGTCAACAACGTGCGCAACCAGGGACCCGAACTCCTGGAGCCGTTGGACGCCTGAGCAGCATCTCACCGGGCGGGTGCCGGCGAACGGTGGCGGTCAGCGGTCCAGTTCTGGTCCGCGCCGTGCCCTGACGCGGCCCTCCGCTGACTCCTCGCGCACCTTGCGCAGGCGGGTCTTGGTCGGGTCGGGGACCAGTGGACTCGCGCCAGCCGCGATGTGGGCGAAGGCGTCGCCCTGGCTGACCAGGGGCGACAACGTGCGCGCGATCACCCAACCGTCCATGGGTGCGGTCACCTTGGTCGGTCGGGATCCGAACGCGTCGGAAACGGTGCCCAGCAGTTCACCGCGCACGACGTGCTGGCCCAGGGCCACGTCGATCGTGGCGATCCCGGCCCGCCGGGTTCGGACCCACCGGGTGCGTTCCACGGCGATGGGATCGGCAGCCTCGGGCACGTCCCAGGAGCCCATGCCCAACGCCGCCAGTGTCCGCAGCACGCCGTCCGTGCCGACACTGATCGCATCCTCGTCGAAGCGATGCACCTGCCCCGCCTCGTAGAGCAGCACGCGACGTCCCTGCGACGTGGCGGCCTCGCGCAATGAACCGTCGCGCAGCTTGGCATGGATCAGGAATGGGGCCCCGAAGGCACGGGCCAGCCGCAGCGTCTCCGGGTCCTCGAGGTCGCCGCGCACCTGCGGCACGTTGGTGCGGTGGCCGGCGGCAGTGTGCAGGTCGATGCCGACCGAGGCGTGGCCGACGACCTCGGTCATGAACAGGTGGGCGAGCCGTGCTGCCAGCGATCCGCGCTCGGAGCCGGGAAAGGACCGGTTGAGGTCGCGCCGGTCCGGCAGGTAGCGCGACTCGATCAGGAACCCGAACACGTTGACGATCGGGACCGCGATGACGGCGCCCCGCAGCGAGCGCGGCTCGAGTTGGCGCAACACGCGTCGCACGATCTCGACGCCGTTGATCTCGTCGCCGTGGACGGCGCCGGACAACCACACCGTCGGTCCCGGCCTGCGCCCGTTGACCACTGCGATGGGCAGCGACGCCCACGACCCGGTTGGCAGACGCGAGACGGGCAGTTCGAACCGTTGGCGCCTGCCAGGTTCGACGGTGACGTCCCCGATGGTGATCGGGACGTTCACCTCAGGCGGCTTGGACATCACGAGGGAGGATCGGCCTGCCGGTCGGATTGGAGGGCATCATGCCAGAGGTCACCCGCCTGGCCGCGCAGGCCCGCCCCCAGCAGCGCCACCATCAGGGGGACCAGCAGCAAGACCGCGGCGACGTCGCCGGAGGTGTCCTCACCGGCGTTCATCTGGCCGCTCAGCAGCTGCAGGGTCACAAGCGCCAGGGCGAGCACGAGCGTGCCGAGGCTGGACAGCGCTCGAGGCGTGGCACCGTCGTTGGGCGGGTTGAGCTGGCCGGCGTCGACCAGCAGCAGGTACGCACCGGGCAGCAGCATGCCGGCGTAGAACAGTGGCGCGGCCGTGGCCTGCATGACCAGGCTGCCCGCATGCAGCACCACGGTGACCGTCACGAGTGCACCGGTCGCGGCGGCCGGGCCGATCGGTGCCCGCCCGCGCAGGCCCGCGACCAGAAGGGCGATCGCGGCAACGGTGACGACGGCGTCCAGTTGCACGGACCTGACCAACAGCCCGTTCAGTTCGAAACCGCACCACCCGACCTCCAGGCAGAGCACGTCGACCATGCGCGTGAGGTTCCAGACCCAGAAGATGGCCAGCGCGATCGCGACGCCCCGGTGGCGACGCCACAGCACCGCCGCCGCGCCTGCCGAGGCCAGCAGGACCAGCGCCTGCATCAGGACCAGGTGGTCGCTGACGGTGTCGGCCATCGAGCTGACGCGTCCGGAGACGGTCGCGCGCCACCGCGCCGATGAGCCCACCACGTCGTCGCGTGCGCCGGTGGACCACGCCAGCGCCGCCGCGGCCGCCACCGCGACCGTGATCGAGGCCGTACGCCGCGGCCAGCCCCGACCGGCGAGGTTGCCCGCCACGACCAGCCCGACGGTCGCCGCGGCCGCCGCGACGCCACCGCGCGAGGAGTCGAACACCACCGGCACCAGTTGGGTCAAGACCAGCAGGGCGGAGATCACGACGACTGGCGCCAGCCATCCCCCGATGACCGCGAGGCCCGCCACCGTGGCCGACTGCTCCATGCCCGGCGGCAGCCGTCTTCGTGACACCAGCCACCACGCGGTCGCTCCGACGAAGGCGACGGCGACGGCCCACGACCAGGGCTCGGCGACACGGGCCCGGGCGAACGCCTGGGTGTCCTCCAGCAGCCAGAAGCCCGTCGCGAGCAGCGCGACCTTGGCCACGATCACCCAGAGCACCGCCCACCAGGACAGGTGGAACCGGGCCGTCGTCGCGCCAACGTCACGCGCGAACCTCGACGTTTCCAGCGCCCCGAACATGAACAACAGCGACACCGGCAGGGCCAGGCCGACCAGTGCGTTGCTGAGCTGGGACAGCGGGAGGTCACGCAGGACCATCGTCGTCCCGGCCGGCACGCCGGTGGCCGCGTCCGTGATCTCCAGATCGATGCCGAGCAGCCCGACGACCACGACCAGCGCAACCTGGGGCAGCAACGCCAGCCCGACGGCGCGGCCAGGTCGGTCCTGGAGCGTCTGCCGTGACAGCGTGGCGATGCCGATCGCGGCGGCCATGCCCCCCCACGACACCACCCAGGCCAGGTCGGCGCGCAGTCCGACCATGACGGCGTCACCCACGTCCAGCACCCCCAGGTCGCGCGCATCGACCAGGGCGACGGCCAGTGCGACGCCGGCATGGGCTGCGGCGGTGAGCCACAGTTGCCCAACCGCGATCCCGACCAGCAGCAGCTGCCCGCGCCCGGTCGGCAGGTGGCGTGCCCACGCGACCAACGCCGCGACGCCCCCACCGGCGGCGGCGAGCACCACCGCCGCCACCAACGGGTTCACCGCGCGCTGCAGCGGCGCGAAGGGCGTGCCCGCATCGATCGCGCCGGCCCAGTGCGCGACCATCACGGCGCCCAGCGCGACCGCTGCCACGACGGCGCCGGCCAGGACCCGGCCGTCGACCTCGTCACGTCCGCCCAGGCGCAGCCGGGCCCGCCGCGACGGTGTCACCGTCGCCATCTCCGTGTCCTCCACGACCCCCCTGTCAGTTGCCCCCGCGTCGGTCGTCCCCGAACCCCGCCAAGATCTCCGACAGCGACATCTGGGGCTGGACGACCTCGCGATCCGGTGCCACCGGGGCGGGCGTGGAAGGTGCCCCGGCAGCGCGCCCGGTGAGCTCGGTCCACCACCAGCGCATGCCCCGCGGAGCGTTGCGCGCGCCCAGGTCGTCGAAGTCGTCGTCGAGGCGCCCGAGGAACACCATCTCGCCGATCACTCGCTGGACCGTGTCACGGACCACCTCGTCCTCGGTGTAGTCGGCGCGCAGGAGCGGAGCCACGTCGGCCTTGTCCTCGACGTGGCCGTAGCGGCCGGCACTCACGGAGGCTGAACGCACCAGCCGTCGCCGCGCCTCGCGCCACAGCAGCCGTTGGCGGAAGAACCAGTCCCACGCGTAGGCGGGCGGGATCCCTCGACGACGTGCGGACGTGGTGGCCATCGACCCACTGTAGGTCCGGCATTGGCACGGCGTGCGCAGCCCAGGCAGGCAGCGTTCGCGCCCGGCGCGGCGTCACGGGCCGAGTAGCGTTTCGGCCTCCTCGCCACCACGACCGCCAGGGCCACCCATGCTGATCATCTACACCTACACCGACGAGGCGCCGGCGCTGGCGACCCACTCGCTGCTCCCGATCGTGCAGGCCTACACCAGCGTGGCGGGGGTCGAGGTCCAGACGCGTGACATTTCGCTGGCCGCGCGCATCCTGGCCGTGTTCTCCGACCACTTGACCGAGGCCCAGCGGGTCCCGGACGCGCTGACCGAATTGGGCGAGCTGGCCAGGACGCCCGAGGCCAACATCATCAAGCTGCCCAACATCAGCGCCTCGATCCCGCAACTGCGCGCCGCGATCAAGGAGCTGCAGGCCAAGGGGTACGCGGTCCCGGACTACCCCGACGAGCCGACCACCGACGCCGAGCGTGACGCCCAGGCACGCTACGACCGCGTGAAGGGCAGCGCGGTCAACCCGGTCCTGCGGGAGGGCAACTCGGACCGGCGCGCTCCCAAGGCCGTCAAGGACTACGCGCGCAGCAACCCCCACCCCATGGGCGCATGGTCGAAGGACTCGCGCACCAACGTCGCCACGATGGCGTCGGGCGACTTTCGCTCCAACGAGGTGGCGCTGACGTTTGACGCGCCGACGGACCTTCGCATCGAGCACGTCGCTGCGGACGGCACGGTCACCGTCCTGAAGGAGTCGACGCCGATCCTTGCGGGTGAGGTCTTCGACGGCACGTTCATGAGCAAGGCCGCCCTGATCTCCTTCCTGGCCGAGACGATGGCAGCCGCCAAGGCGCAGGACGTGCTGTTCTCCCTGCACCTCAAGGCGACGATGATGAAGGTCTCCGACCCAATCATCTTCGGCCACGCGGTCACGACGTTCTTCGCCGACGTGTTCACCAAGCACGGTGATGTGTTGTCGGCCGCGGGTGCCAATGTCCGTGACGGCTGGGGTGACGTGCTGGCGGCGATCCAGACGCTGCCGGCCGATGAGCAGGCGGCGATCGAGGCCGACATCGCAGCTGCGTTGGACAATGGCCCCGACCTCGCGATGGTCGATTCCGACCGCGGGATCACCAACCTGCACGTCCCCAGCGACGTGATCGTGGACGCCTCGATGCCGGCGACGATCCGCACGTCGGGCCAGATGTGGAACGCCGACGGTGAGCCGCAGGACACCCTCGCAGCCATTCCGGACTCAAGCTATGCGGCGCTTTATCAGGCCACCATCGATCACTGCCGCGAGCACGGCGCGTTCGACCCGACCACGATGGGGACGGTGCCCAACGTTGGGCTCATGGCCCAGAAGGCGCAGGAGTACGGCTCGCATGACAAGACCTTCGAGGTGCCGGCCGACGGCGTCGTGCGCGTGGTCGACTCGGCGACGGGCAACGCCGTCATGGAGCACGCCGTCCAGGCGGGCGACATCTGGCGCGGCTGCCAGGCCAAGGACGCGGCGATCCGGGACTGGGTCAAGCTGGCCGTGACGCGGGCGCGCGCGACGGTGACCCCGGCCATCTTCTGGCTGGACCAGACGCGCCCCCACGATGCGCAGCTCATCACCAAGGTCAACCGCTACCTCAGCGAGCACGACACCACTGGCCTGGACATCCGGATCATGAACGTCGCCGACGCAGCGACACTCACCCTCGAACGCGCGCGAGCAGGCGCGGACACGATCTCCGTCACCGGCAACGTGCTGCGGGACTACCTGACGGACCTGTTCCCGATCCTGGAGCTCGGGACGTCGGCGAAGATGCTCTCGATCGTGCCCTTGATGCAGGGCGGCGGCCTGTTCGAGACCGGTGCCGGTGGATCGGCACCCAAGCACGTCCAGCAGTTCACCAGGGAGAACCACCTGCGGTGGGATTCGTTGGGCGAGTTCCTTGCGCTGGCCGTGTCGCTGGAACACCTGGCGGATGCCAGCGACAACGCGCGTGCTCGCCTGCTTGGCCAGACACTGGATGAGGCAACCGGGATGCTCCTCGACCGTGGCAAGTCACCCTCGCGCAAGGTCAAGGAGCTGGACAACCGCGGAAGCCACTTCTACTTGGCGTTGTACTGGGCGCAGGCGCTCGCCAACCAAGCCACGGACCCGGAGCTCGCCGCGATGTTCGATCCGCTCGCCAAGCGCCTTGCCGCTGACGAGGAAGCCATCGTCAGCGACCTGATCGACTGTCAGGGTGTGCCAGTCGACCTCGGTGGCTACTACTTCGCCGACCATGACCGCATCGATGCGGCGATGCGACCGAGCGCGACGTTCACCTCGGCACTGGCGACGCTCGGCTGAGGGATGACCATTGCGTGGCATGGGTCTGGACCATGACGTGCCGTCCGCTTTGGATATTAGGTTCACCTAACCTAACATCCGCGCGGCTTGGGCCGTTCGATGTCCAGGCTTCACCCCAACCCTGTGAGACCACTCATGCGCACCTCGAAACGACTTGCGGGCCTCGTGCTCGCGCTCGGCCTGGTCACTGCCGCCTGTGGCGGCTCCGGCGGCTCGACCGGCGAGACGTCCACGGCACCCACGGATCCCGCCACCGACGCGGTCACGGACGCCGAAACGGATGCGGCCAACCCAGCGGTCGAGCCGGATGCCGAGGGTCCACTGACGATCTACTCCGGCCGGAGCGAGGAACTGGTGGGGGAGGTCTTCACCCGGTTCACGGCGGCCACTGGCATCGAGGTCGAGGTCCGGTACGCGGGGACCTCGGAGCTGGCGGCGACCATCCTGGAGGAGGGCGGCAACAGCCCCGCGGACGTGTACTGGGCGCAAGACGCCGGCGCGCTCGGCGCGCTGGCCCGGGCCGGCTCGCTGGCGACCCTGGCCGATGACGTGCTGGACCTGGTTGAGCCGCAGTTCCGCAGCCCGGACGGTCATTGGATTGGTGTCACCGGCCGCGTCCGCACGGTCGTGTGGAACAAGGACAACCTCACCGAGGCGGCCCTGCCCGCGTCGGTCTTCGACCTCACCGACGCGGGCTGGGAGGGCCGCGTCGGCTGGGCGCCGACGAACGGTTCGTTCCAGTCCTTCGTGACGGCGATGCGCCGCCTCCACGGCGACGACGCCACCCGGCAGTGGGTCCGCGACATGCTTGGCAACAGCGTGCACGAATACCCCAACAACACCTCGATCGTGGACGCCGTCGGGCGTGGCGAGATCGACCTGGGCATGGTCAACCACTACTACCTGTTGCGCTTCCTGGCCGAGGACCCGGAATTCCCGGCCGCAAACCTGTTCCTCGCCGAGGACGTTGGCGGCCTGGTCAACGTCGCCGGAGTCGGAATCGTCGCCTCGACCGACCAGCCGGCGGCGGCGGACCAGCTGGTCCGATTCCTCTTGGCTGATGACATCCAGAACTGGTTCGGCAGCTTCACCGACGAGCTCGAGTACCCGTTGGCAGTGGGCCAGCCGTCGCCACCGGGGCTGCCATCGCTGGCCTCGTTGCATCCGCCGGTGATCGACCTTTCCGACCTCGACGACCTCGAGGGCACGCTCGCGCTGCTGCGCGAGGAGGGTGCGCTCAGCTGACCGAGACGCTCGTCCCGCAGCCGCTCGCCACCGGCGCGCGGCTGCGGCGTGCCTCGCGGAGGGCACCGTGGCTCGTATGGCTGCCTGCACTGGCGGTTGCCGCGGCGATGCTCCTCCCGGTCGCCTACCTCGTGGTCCGAGCCAGCGAGGGCGGACGGCGCGCCCTGGCGATCCTGGTTGAACCAGCCACGACCGGGCTGCTGTGGGACACCGGCGTGCTGGTGGTGGCGGTCACGGTCAGTGCGGCGGTGATCGGTACGGGGTTCGCGTTCCTCACGGTGCGCACCGACGTGCCCATTCGTCGGGCGCTGGTCGTGCTGACCGCACTCCCGCTGGTCCTGCCGACATTCGTCGGCGCCTACACGCTGGTGGCAGCACTGGCGCCCGGGGGGCTTGTCGAGGGAATCCTCGAGGCACTCGGTGTCGATGATCCTCGGCTGCCCAGCCCCTACGGCCTGCGCGGCTCGTGGCTGACGCTGACGCTGTTCACCTATCCGTACGTCCTGCTCACCGTCCGCGCTGCGTTGCGGGGCCTGGACCCAGCGACGGAGGAAGCCAGCCGCACCCTGGGCGCATCCCAATGGACCACGCTCGTGCGCGTCACACTGCCGCAGCTGCGTCCCTCCATTGCCGCCGGGTCGCTGCTCGTGGCGTTGTACGTCCTGTCGGACTTCGGCGCGGTGTCCTTGCTGCGCACCTCCACGTTCACACGCGCGATCTACCTGCAGTACCAAGCGGCATTCGATCGCACACCAGCGGCCGTCCTGGGACTGGCGCTGGTCGCCATGACCGTGGTCGTGCTTGTCGCAGAGGCGCGTGTGGGCGGGGACCGACGGGGCCGGACCCGGTCGGCCCGGTCGACGGTTGCGCGTACGCAGCCCGTCATCGGGCTGGGGCGGTGGCGCTGGCCTGCGTTTCTCGTCGTCACGACGGTCCTGGTGTTCGCGCTGGTGCTGCCCCTTGCGGTGACGCTGTGGTGGTTGGTCCGTGGCGTCGCCGCCGGTGAGCCACTGCGCCTGACGTTCGTGGCGGCAGCGAACTCGGTGGAGGTTGCGGCAGTCGCCGCGGTGGCCTGCGTTGCTGCGGGGCTCCCCGTCGCCACTTGGGCCTCCAGGTTCCCGTCGCGGGCCGGCCGGCTGGTGGAGCGCGTTTCCCACGTTGGGTACGCACTACCCGGGATCGTCGTTGCCCTGTCGCTGGTGTTCTTCGGAGCCCGCTACGCCGGTCCGCTGTACCAGACGACCGCCCTGCTCGTCTTCGCCTACATCGTGTTGTTCCTGCCGCAGGCCCTGGGGGCGATCAGGACGGCGATGCAACAGATCCCGACCGGCGCCGAGGACGCAGCCAGGACGCTGGGTTCGCGACCGATGGAGGTCGTTCGGCGGGTCATCCTCCCGCAGGTGTCGCGGGGAGCGATCTCGGGGGCAGCCCTGGTGTTCCTCACCGCCCTCAAGGAGTTGCCGGCGACGTTGCTGCTGGCGCCCACGGGCTTCGACTCGCTGGCCACGCAGATCTGGTCAGCGACGGAGGAGGCGTTCTTCGCCCGAGCGGCGGCGCCGGCGCTGCTGCTCGTGGCCGTTGGCTCGGTGCCGCTGGCACTGATCCTCACCCGCGACCGCGACGTCAGCTGAACTCGAAGTGTCGGTCTCAGGCTGCGAACGTGCGGACCTCGCCGTCGACGCCCACGCTGACCGTGTCACCGACACGCACCACGGTCGTCGGACCACGTCGCGACCGGACCGTGGTGCCATCCGCCAACTGGATCGTGATGAGCTGGTCGTGTCCGAAGAACTGCACGTCCACGACGCGGTGGCGGCCGTTTGGGTCGCGGGCCAGGTCCACCTGCTCTGGTCGGATCATCGCCTCGACCGCTGGTTCGGCACCGATCGAGTCCAGCAGGCCCAAGGGCGTGTCGACCAGGCCCGGGCGAGCCGTCACCGCCGGAAGGATGTCGGAGTCGCCGACGAATCGCGCAACGAACGCCGTCACAGGCTGTTGGTAGAGACGGGTCGGCGTGTCCACCTGGTGGATGCGTCCGTCGGCCATGACGGCCACACGATCGGCAAGGGAGAGCGCCTCCTCCTGGTCATGGGTGACGAACAGGGCCGTGGTGCCGGCCTCTGCCAGGATCCGACGGACGTCCGCGCGCACGGACTGGCGCATCGAGGCGTCAAGGTTGGAGAACGGCTCGTCCAGCAGGAGTACCGCCGGCTGGGGAGCAAGGGCGCGGGCGATCGCAACCCGCTGCTGCTGTCCGCCGGACAGCTCGTTGGGCAGGCGGTTGGCGTAATCGGCCAGTTCGACCAGTTCCAGTGCAGCGGTGACTGCCACCCGCCGGTCCCGACGTGCCAGGCGGCGCAACCCGTAGGCGACGTTCTGCGCGACGGTCAGGTGCGGAAACAGCGCATAGTCCTGGAACACCATGCCGATCCGACGCATTTCGGCCGCCACGGTCCGACGCCCGTCGGAAACCACCGACCCGTGCACCTCGATCAGGCCAGCCGTCGGGGTCTCGAGGCCTGCGATCATTCGCAGCACCGTTGTCTTGCCGCATCCGGATGGCCCCAACAGTGCCGTCAACGAGCCGGCGGGCACGTCGAGATCGACGTGGTCGACGGCGCGAACGGCGCCGAAGTCCTTGACAAGGCCGACGCAGCGAAGCGCTGCTGGAGCGGTCATGGAGGCTCCCTGTGGTGCCCGCCCCAAGGGCCGGACCGTGGCCGAGAGCGTAACCCCCGACAGGCAACCCGGCTGCGGTGGCCGGGCGACGCGGGCGCCAGCCGGGCAGGGGATCTCGGATGGCTACTCTGCGCCGCCATGAGCCCCTTCGCCGCGTCCGCTGCCTCCACCTCGTCCCAACCGGACGACCGTCGCAGCGTGGTCGTGACAGGTGACCGGATCCTGGTCCGCCTGCCGGACCCGGGGGAGCGGCGGACCAAGGCCGGCATCCTGATCCCCGCAACGGCGCATTCGGTGGACCGAAAGGGGATCTGGGGCATGGTCATCGGGGTCGGCCCGCACGTACGCCAGGTCGAGCCCGACGACGAGGTCCTCTACCTGCCCGATGATGCGATCGAGGTCGACGTCAAGGGTGAAGCGTTCCTGATCGTGCGCGAGCGCGACATCCACGCCATCGCGTCGCGTCGCGTCGACGACGCGACCGGCCTGTACCTCTGACGGCCTGGGCGAGCAGCGCCGGCGTGCACGTAGCCTTGTGCGTCCACCACCGGGGAGCTCGTCGACATGCCCAATCCGTTGCGCCGCAAACTCGCCATCTCCACGTGGCGTGCTCCGCGTGAGGGCAACATCTACGGCAAGTTGACCGTGGACGCGACGGAGGCGATCGCCTACCTCGAACATGTACGTGAGAAGACGGGCGAGGCGGTCACCGTCACCCACCTCGTGGGACGCGTGGTTGCCGAGGCGCTCGCGCGCGAGCCATCACTGAATGGCCGGATCCGGTTCGGCAAGTTCATCCCGCACGACGACGTGTCCATCGCCTACCTCGTTGCCATGGCGGACGGGTCCGACCTTGCCAAGGCCAAGATCGATCACGTCGACCGCAAGACCGTGGCCCAGATCGCCGCGGAGTTGCGCGAGCGCGCCACGCGACTTCGCGAGGGAGCCGACGACGACTGGGAGAAGTCCAAGGGCGTCATCCGTGCCCTTCCCACCTACCTCCTGCGCCCGCTGCTGACGTTGCTTGGCTGGGTCGCGTCGTCGCTCGGGTTGCAGGCCAGGGCGCTTGGGGTTGAACGCTTCCCCTTCGGATCGGCCATCGTCACCAGCGTCGGGATGTTCGGCGTTGACGAGGGCTACGTCCCCCCGACGCCGTTCGCGCGCGTGCCGCTGTACGTCCTCATTGGAGCGGTGCGGGAACAGGCCGTCGTCGAGGATGGCGCGATCGTCGCCCGCCCGATCCTGACGATCACGGCCACGATCGACCACCGCTTCGTGGACGGCTTCCAAGTGGGCGCGATCGCGCGGGAGTTCCACCGCATCATGAACGACCCGTGGTCGCTTGATGCCCGCTCCGCCGCCGTGGAGGCTGCGGAGGCCGCCGACGCAGCCCAGTCCAGCGACGCCAGTGCCGTGTCCGCCTGACCCGAACGGAGCCCTCGCCATGACCGACGTATCCGCGTCAGCAGCTGTCGGACCGCCGCCCGGGATGAAGGTCCGGCTGTCCTCCAATGAGGCCCCGTTCGGCCCCTCGCCGGCAGCCGTGGCGGCGATGACGCATGAGATCGCCCAGGCTCATCTGTATCCCGACGATGCTGCCACACAACTGCGCGCCGCCATCGCCGATTTCGAGGGTGTCGACGTGGACCGGATCTCGGCGGGGACCGGTTCGGCCGCCCTGCTGATGGACATCATCGGCCACGAGTGCCACGACGGTGGCAACGTCGTGGCCTACGAACGGGCCTTCATCGTCTACCGGCTCGGTGCCCGCAACGCCGGCGTGGCCTACGTGGAGGCGCCCACCGGCGGGCCCGCGACCGCGGACCGCGATGGCTACGCGCGCGACCCGCAGTCGTTGCTGGACGTGGTCGATGCCGCCACCGGCCTGGTCGTCATCGACAACCCGGGCAACCCGACAGGCTCACACCTCGCGGGGCCCGATCTGGCCGCCGTGGTGGCTGGCATCCCGGAGGACGTCACCGTCGTCATCGATGAGGCGTACACGCAGTTCGCGGCTGGGCAGCGCGGCTACGCCACGGCATCCGAGCTGGGCCTGGAACACCCGCGGCTGCTGGTGACGCGCACCTTCTCCAAGGCGTACGCACTGGCGGGCGTACGGGTCGGCTACATCGTCGGCAACGACGCGACGCTCGTGGGGTCGGTGGATGGGTGGCGCACGCGCTTCAACGTGACGCGACCGGGTCAGGCGGGCGCGATCGCGGCGCTGGGCGACACCGACCACCTGGCCAGGACGGTGGCCGGGACGCTGGAGGGTCGTGCACGCATGGCGGCCGGGCTGCGCGACCTCGGTGTGCCGTTCACCGACGGGCTGGGCAACTTCCTCACGATCGAACTGGGCCAGCCGTCGCAGGCGATTGTCGCGGCCTACGCCGAGCATGGCGTCGGGGTGCGGCCGTTGCTGCCGTACGGCATGACGGAGCAGTTTCGCGTGACCGTCGGTCGGCCCGAGGAGGTCGACGCGTTCCTGGAGGCGTCCGCGTTGGTGCTGGCCGGCGTGGCCTCACGGGCCTGAAACCCGCCGGGTCCGAAACCCCCGCGCTGACGGGCGTCGTTGCTCAGCGCCCGCGAAGTTGGTCCTCGTAGTCGGCCCGTGCACTGGCATCGTGCCGGGTGAAGGTCTTGTTGCCGCCCAGCAGCTTCTGCAACCACTGCCGAGCACGCGACGGCAGCCCGGCTGCCGGTGCGCTCAGGCCCATCAGCCACCGCGGGACCGTGACCTCGTTCTTCCCGGTCGCGATCACGTGCAGGATCGCTTCGGCGACATCCTCCGGCTGAAGGGCCTTGATCACGTTCTTGGCCGCGCCCGCACCCAGGCGCGTGTCGACAACGTTTGGCATGACCGTGCTGACCTTGATCCCGGTGCCCTGCAGCTCCACCCGCAGCGCATCGGACAGGCCGACCACCGCGTGCTTGGTGGCGCTGTAGGTCACCAGGTTGGGGATCCCGACCTTGCCGGCCATGGAGGCGATGTTGACGAGGTGGCCGGAGTTGCGTTGCGCCATGCGCGGGATGACCAGGCGGCACCCGCGCAGCACGCCGCGCAGGTTGATCGCGATCATCGCGTCGGTGGCCGTGTCCTCTTCCTTGGCGAACTCGCCGACGGCCATGATGCCGGCGTTGTTGATGAGCACGTCGAGTGGCCCGTAGGTGCCCTCGACGCCGTCGAGAAAGGCGGCGAACGACGCTTCGTCGGTCACGTCCAGGGAAAACGCAGCGCACGAGGTCCCGAGGTCCGCGGCCGCCTTGGTGGCGACATCGAGGTCGATGTCGCCGATGCCGACGCGGGCACCTGCGTCGATGAGCGCCCTCGCCGTGGCCAGGCCGATTCCGCGCCCGCCGCCCGTGATCGCGATCACCTTGCCGTGAAGATCCGCCATGTCGGTGCCCTCATTCGACGAGCTGCGCCGTCGCGCCGCTTCTGGTCCGACGCTACAAGACGTCGCTCAGCACCCGCACGGGACGTCGCTCACCTGCGAGCGATCCGCCTGAACTCGATGTCGACCAGCGCGTCGGCCACGAACTCCGGCAGCGCGGGCATGACCTTGGCCATCACGAACTCGCGCAGCGGCAGCGGGTAGCGGGCACGCGGCCGCGAGGCGGTCGCGGCATGGAGTACGGCCTTGGCCACGTCCTCGGGTGGGATGCCATCGGCGCCGGCGTCAATCGAATTCGCGATGGCACCGAGGAAGCGGTGGTAGCGCTGCGGGATGCGGTCCGGGTCGGGCACGAACTTGGCCTTGTCCCAGATGGGGGTCGCGACCGGGCCGGGCTCGATGATGGCGACCTTCACGCCCAGGTGCGCCACCTCGCGTCGCAGCGAGTCCGAGTACCCCTCCACCGCATGCTTGGACGCGACGTAGGCGCTCATGATCGGCATGCCCACGCGTCCCGCGATGGAGCCGATGTTCACGATCCGGCCCTTGGCCTCGATCAGGGCGGGAAGGAACGCCTGGGTCACGCGGTGCAGGCCGACGACGTTGACCTGCAGGACCTTGTCGAGGTCCGCGACGGCCAGCACTTCGACCGGAGCCCCCGTTGCGATCCCCGCGTTGTTGACCAGCAGGTCCAAGCGCCCATTGGTGCGTGCCAGCACGTGTTCGGCGACCGTGGCCACCTCGCTGTCCTTGGTGACGTCGAGGCGGACCGCGTCCAGGCCCGCCGCCTCGGCCTCCTTGGCGTCCTTGGCATTGCGGACCCCGGCGAACACGACGAAGCCGGCGTCCTTGAGAGCCATGGCGGTGGCCCGCCCGATCCCGGTGCTCGCTCCGGTGACAACGGCACTGCGCATGGGAGACCTTGCGTGTCTGGTGAACGGATCGCCCGGAAGGAGCTCGCCCGGGAAGAACAGGGCTCAGGCCGACCGTATCGTTGCCCCGGTCGGGCATCGTCCGGCCCATCCCCCCGGGCCCAGTCGCCCGCCTTCCTCTTGGAGTCGTGATGCCGTTGCGCAATCGACTGGTCGGAGCGTTGGTCGTTGTTGCGCTGTCAGGTGTCTCGTGCGGCGGCGTCGACTCCATTGACGTGCGCGTGGTTGCCGCCAACGTGGCTTCGGTCGAGGTGCCGCCGGAGTCTCCCGTCCTGCATCCCGCGACCTGGCCCCAGGCCGCGGCCTGGATCGAAATGCAGTCGGACCGTGGTCGGCCCACGGTCGTGAACTTCTTCGCGTCCTGGTGCGCACCGTGTCGGGCGGAGGCCCCGCTGCTGCGCCGGGCCATCGAGGAGAACGGCGGGGCAACGGCCGGCGGGGTCGCATTCCTCGGCATCGCCCACGAGGACCTCGAGGCTGCCGCCCGCGCGTTCCTGCGCGACAACCACCTCGACGGAGGATCCGGCGCCGTGCGGTTGGACACACTGTTCGACCCGCAGGGCCTGATCGCGCCACAGGTAGGCGGCGTGGGGCTGCCGTTCACTGCCTTCTTCGATCATCGCGGCCAACTGGTCGGCACGATCAACGGTGTCCTCACGGAGACGGCGCTCGCGCAGCGACTGGCCGATCTGCGCGCTGCTGCCAACGCGGCAGCCTGACCGATGGACGTCACGATCCTGTTCCGGCTGGGCCCGGCCCTGTTGGTCGCCTGGGTCGTGGCGCAGCGCCTCGGTCGCGTTGCGGGCGCCGAGCGTCGCGACGTCACCGACCAACTCTTGCGCGTGTTGATCATCGGGCTGGTTGTTGGTCGGGTCGTCCATCTGGTCCTGGAGCCGGCACCGCTGGATGCGACCCTGGGGATCGCGATGCTCGTGCGTGCCGGTGTGGAGACGGGCGCTGCCGTGTTGGTCGCGGTCGCACTGGTGGCCCGCGACGCACGGGCCGCGGGGTCGTCGTGGCTGGCCGGAGCTGCAGTCACGGCCGCCCTGGCAGGCATGGCCGTTTGGCACGGCCTGTGCGAGGTGCAGGGCGTCTGCGCGGGGACGCCTGCGGCCTGGGGCGTCCGGTTCAGTGGTCGCGCCTTCCCAGCGGTCCCGACCGCCTACATCGAGGCGGCGCTGTTGGCCGGCCTGGGGTGGATGGCATGGGGATGGCGCGACAGCCTTCGTCGGGTGCTGGCTGTTGGTGCCGTCGGGGCGATCGTGCGGATCGGGCTCGGCTTTGTGCGGCCTGTCCTCGGCGGCCACCCGAGTCGGGACCAACTCTGGTTCCTGGTGATCGCCCTGCTGCTGGCCGCGGCAGCGTGGCGTCGGTGGCCTGACCTGGACGCCGCAACCGTGCCGAACGCAGCGGCGCCCGCGACTGATGACCTTCCCATCAGGTCAGCTGAGGAACCCTCACATGGGAGGTGAACACATCAGCGCGTCGCAGCACCTCGACGTCGAGTCGGCGGGCGGGATCAGGCTGGCGGTCTGGGTCGACGACGGCACCAGTCCGGTGATCCTGCTGGCCCACGGGGTCGGGTCGACGGCCACCTTCGTCGACGAGGCGTTCGGCGAACCGTTGCGCGCCGCCGGGTGGCGGATGGCCACGATGGACCTGCGTGGCCATGGCCGGTCGACGCCGCTGAGCGACCCGACCGACCACCACCTGGACCTGCAGGCTGCCGATGTCGCCGCCGTTGCGGCGGCCACGGGCGCGGCGGCGGTGGCGGGCATCTCCCTCGGTGGTCATGCGGTCGTGCGCGCAGCGGCCCGTGGGTTGCTGCCAGCGGTGCGCGCGGTCGCCGCGGTCGTCCCCGCGTGGAGCGGCCGTGCCAGGGTCGGCGAGGGACCGCACGCTGCCGTTGCTGCCGAGATCCGCCATCACGGTGTGGCCGGGATGCTCGAGCGCCTGCGCGCCGCGACCGACCTGCCGACCTGGCTGCGCGACGTGCTGGTACGCGACTACGCCGCCCACCAGCCTGCCAGCCTGGAGGCGGCGCTGCTCGCCCTCGAAGGTGGCCTCGCGCCCTCACTGGCGGACATCGCCGCGCTGCCGATGGCGCTGGCATTGGTGTCGTGGCCGGACGACCCCGGCCACCCCGACGAGGTGGCGCGCCACTGGGCCGCCGCCGCGACGGGTCCTGTTGCCCATCGCTCCACCTCGATCGAGGAAGTCGGCGCTGACCGTCGAGCGTTCGGTCGCGCCCTGGTCGACGCCCTGGCGGGCCTTGGCGTGGATCCGCGCTGACGACCGGGTGCCTCGCATGCGCCGTGAAGAGGCTCAGCGTGGCTCAGCGTGGCTCAACGTGGCTCAGGTCGCGGGGCGTTGGCGTTTGGCCAGGATGGCCTCGGCCGTGCGTGATGCCGCAGGGCGGCCCAGTTGGTCGGCCATCCACGCGGTGGCGTCGACCAGGGCGTCGAGGTCCACGCCCGTGGCGACGCCGCTGCCGTGCAGGGCGAAGACCAGGTCCTCGGTCGCGAGGTTGCCCTTCGCGCCGGGCGCGTACGGGCAGCCGCCAAGGCCACCCGCGGACGTGTCCGCGATCGTGATCCCGGCATGCAACGCTGCCATCGTGTTGGCCAGCCCTTGGCCGTAGGTGTCATGCAGGTGCACGGCCACCCGGTCCAGATCGGCAACGCGTGCCACGGTGTCGACCAGCGCCGCGGTCGCTCCCGGCGTGCCCACGCCGATCGTGTCACCGAGGGAGATCTCGTCGCAGCCCAGCGCGAACATCGCCTCCGTCATGCGCAGGACGTCGTCGACGGGGACGTCGCCCTGATACGGGCAGCCCAGGACCGTGGAGACGTAGCCGCGAACACGCAGGCCATGCGCCAGTGCTCGCGCCACGACGGGGCGGAACATCTCGATCGACTCTGCGATGGAGCGGTTCAGGTTGCGTTGGCTGAAGGCCTCGCTGGCAGCGCCGAACACCGCGACCTCGGTGGCGCCCGCGGCGATCGCAGCGTCGAGGCCGCGCTCGTTGGGCACCAGGACGGGATAGCGGACACCGTCGCGGCGGTCGATCCGCGCCATCACCTCGGCGGCGTCCGCCAGTTGCGGCACCCACTTCGGATGCACGAACGAGGTGGCCTCGACCACTGGCAGGCCGGCCGCGCTCAGTCGGTCGATGAAACCGACCTTGACGTCGGTGGCGACAACGCCGGGTTCGTTCTGCAGGCCGTCGCGGGGGCCGACCTCGACGATCGTGACCTGACTGGGCAGCGCCATCGCGTCCTCCGGTCGTCTGGTTGTCGCAAGGATGCCTATTGGTCGGTGTCAGGCGTGAAACTCAGCAACTCCGCACCGGCATCCACGGCGTCGCCCGCGGCGACGTGGACGGCGTCGACGGTTCCCGCCGCCAGGGCGCGCACCGGGTGCTCCATCTTCATCGCCTCCACGACGACCAGGGTGGCGCCGGCCTCGACATGGTCGCCGGCAGCCACGCGCACCTCGAGCACCGCCCCTGGCATCGGGGACGTGAACCCGCCACCGCCGACCGGGGCCCCCGGGTCACGATGGTGGGTCTCGGGCAGGCGCACCAGTCGACGCGTCAGGCCGTCGGCGTGGACCCAGACGTCGTCACCGACGATCTCGACGCGGGCCGTGACGTCGTGATCGCCCAGCGACACCTGCCACAGGCCGTGTCCGCCCTGCAGCGAGAACTCGTGGCGGCCGTCGTCGACCAGGACCGTCAGGGCCCCGGCCCAACGTGCCACCACCAGCGCATGCTCGTCGTCGTTGTCCTGCAGTCGCAGGTGCCAGCCGCCGATGCCGCTGCCGCGCCACGGGCCGACGGCAACCCACGGATCTGCTGCTGCCGGGCCGGCGTGGACCGGTGGACGCTCGACGGCCTCGTCGATGGCCGCCGCGGCGGCAACCAGCGCGGCCAAGGGAACGGGGCCGCGGCCGAGGCCCTCGAACTCCTCGTCGAGGAACGCGGTGGTCGCATCACCGGCAAGGAACACCGGGTGGGTCACGATCCGATGGAGGTACTCGATGTTGGTGGTGACACCGAGGATCGTGGTGTCCAACAGGACGTCGGCCATTCGCGCCAACGACGACGCGCGGTCGGGACCGTGGACGATCACCTTCGCCAGCATCGGGTCGTAGAACCGACTCACCTCGCTGCCGGACACGACGCCCGAATCCACGCGGACGTCCGGCCCGCGCGGTACCTCGAAGGCCGTGACCGGGCCTGTCTGGGGCAGGAAGCCGTTGTCGGGATCTTCGGCGTAGACGCGCACCTCGATGGCATGACCGGTGCCGGTCACCTCCGCCTGGGAGATGCCGAGCGGCTCGCCTGCGGCGACGCGGAGCTGGAGCTCGACCAGGTCGAGGCCCGTGATGAGTTCGGTGACGGGGTGTTCGACCTGCAGGCGCGTGTTCATCTCCAGGAAGAAGAACTCGCCGGTCGGGGCCAGCAGGAACTCGACGGTTCCGGCGCCGACGTAGTCGACACGCTTGGCGGCAGCCACTGCTGCGGCGCCCATCCGCTCGCGGAGGTCGTCGTCGACCGCGGGCGACGGTGTCTCCTCGACGACTTTCTGGTGGCGGCGTTGCACGGAGCACTCGCGCTCGCGCAGGTGGATGATGTTGCCGTGCGTGTCGCCGAACACCTGTACTTCGACATGGCGAGGCTGTTCGACCAGGCGCTCCATGATGAGCCGGTCGTCACCGAACGCGTTGCGCGCCTCGCGACGGGCGGCCTGGAGCGCGTCGGGCAGGTCGGCCGCAACGTGGACGGCACGCATGCCCTTGCCACCACCGCCGGCAACGGCCTTGACCAGCACGGGGAAGCCAACCTCGACGGCTGCTGCGACCAGGTCGTCGTCGGTCAGGTCGTCGCGGTGGACGCCGGGGACGACCGGCACACCGGCTGGTTCCAGCAGGCGCTTGGCCTCGCCCTTGTCGCCCATGACCCGGATGGACTCCGGGCTGGGACCGATGAACGTGATGCCCGCCGCGGCACATGCAAGCGCGAAGTCCGTGTTCTCGGACAGGAAGCCGTAGCCCGGATGGATCGCTTCGGCGCCGGTCTGGATGGCAGCCTCCAGTACCAGGGCAGCGTCGAGGTAGGACTCCGAGGCCGGCGCCGGGCCCAGGCGAACGCACTCGTCGGCCTCGATCACGTGTACCGCGTCCTCGTCGGCGTCGGAGTAGACGGCGACAGTGGCGATGCCGAGCCGGCGGCAGGTGCTCAGGACGCGACGCGCGATCTCGCCACGGTTGGCGACCAGGACCTTGGAGAACACGCTGGCGCTCCCGTGCGTTGAGACGCGGCGCCCGAGCTCGGGCGCGGCCTGACCGTAGCAACCGCCCTCCGCGCGAAACGGGCCGGGGCTAGCGTCTGGCACTGGCCCGACGAACGGGACCAGAGGAGGACACGATGGGCCTGATCCACCCTCGCGCGGCAGCCGTCCTCGCCGTCGCCGCCACGTTGGTCGCCTGCGGCGAGCAGCCCGGCACGACCGTGGACCCGGCGCCGACCGTGACCGTGACCCAGACGGAGCCAGCACCGGCCGTGGCGTCGTCGGATCCGGTCCCGAGCGTCGAGGTCGATCCGTGCGACCGCCTGCCGGCAGATGCGGACCAACTGGCCTTCGTGTTTGTCAGCACGCCGCGGCCCGCGCAGGTCGTCACGTCGCCGATAAGTCTCACCGGCTGCGCCAACACGTTCGAGGCGACCTACCAGTGGCGACTGCTGGATCGAGAAGGCGCGGTCCTTGCCGAAGGATTTGGGACGGCCACATGTGGCACGGGCTGCGTGGGCACCTTTGCGAACGACGTCGAGTACGCGGTCACGTCGCAGCAGGTCGGGTCGTTGGAGGTGTTCACGACCTCGGCGCGAGACGGTGCGGTGGAGGACTTGAACGTCATCCCCCTGGTGCTGCAACCCTGAGCAACCGCAACCGCAATCGCTGAGCGACCGCAACCCCTGACCGAGGACGCCGCATGCCGAACCTGCCCCGTCCCGAGGCGGTGATGGCATGGCTGACGCCGCACGGCGTCCCGATTGCGCGGACCCTGCTGCGCCAGCAACTGGTGGGGCTGTTCGGTCCGCCGCCCGTGGACCTGTCGGTCGGTCGTGGCGACCCGGGGCTGTGCGGGCCCGGGTCGGCATCGTGGCAGGTCATCGGCGACCCAGCGGCGATCGTCGGCGGGATCCGCGGGCTGCTGGTCCAGGTGATGCATCCGTCGGCCATGGCCGGGGTCACCGACCACTCGCGCTACCTCGAAGATCCGGTCGGTCGCCTGCAGGCGACCGCATCCTGGGTCGGGACCATCACGTTCGGAGCGTGCCAACAGGTGCTGGCGGCGGCCGACCGTGTCCGTGCCGCTCACGACCATGTTCGCGGCACGACACCTGCAGGCCGGTCGTATGCCGCCGGCGATCCGGAGCTGCTGTCGTGGGTGCAGTGCGCGCTGACGGTGTCCTTTCTCGCAGCCGATGCGCAGTACGCGGCTCGGCCGATCGACCAGACCGCCAGGGATCGCTTCGTGCTGGAGCAGTCGCGCGCCGCCGCGTTGCTTGATCCGCGCGTTGACCTGGCCGACGTCCCGACGACTTCCGCCGCCATGGCGCCCGCCATTGACGACCTGCCGCTGATGTCGGAAGGCCATCTCCCGCGTACCGAAGCTGAGCTGTTGGAACTGCTGGCGGGCTTCGGCGACCAGCTGAGGGTCGGTCGCCAAGGCCGCACGGCGGTGTCGTTCCTGCGGTCACCACCGCTGCCGCAGCCGGTCTCGACGGCGTACCGCGTCCTGCTCGGTGGTGCCGTGGCGACACTGCCGCGCAATGCCCAGGCGCGACTCGGTCTGCACACGATCGGCCCCCGAGGCATTTCCGTCGCCCGCGCCAGGGTTCTGCTCACGGCCATGCGAACGGCCAACGGGTCATCGCCGGCTCGGCGCCTTGCCCAGCGGCGCGCCGTCGCAACGGGCTGAGCACCTCGCAGCGCCCGCCACACCCCTCCCGCGGTTCATTGAACCGCGGGGATCCAGGCGGCAGGCCGCTTGTCGAAGAAGGCCGCCATGCCCTCCTGCCCCTCGGCGCCGGTTCTCAGCGCGGAGATGACGGGCACCGTCAACTGCGCACACGCCACCTGATCGGGCAGGGCGCCCGCCACCTTGCCGATCAGCGACTTGATGGCGGCCTGGGCGGTCGGCCCCGCAGCGAGGATGTTGACCACCATCTGTTCGGTCACGGCGTCGAGGTCGTCCGGCTCGCAGACCTCGTGGACCAGGCCGAGTGCGACGGCGCGGTCGGCGTCGAACACCTCGCCCGTCAGGAAGTAGCGGCGGGCGTTGGAGTAGCCGATCTTGGGTTGGACGTAGGTGGAGATGACGGCGGGGGCCAGCCCGAGCTTCGCCTCGGTGAATCCGATCTTGGCGCCCCGAACGGCGATGGCGATGTCCATGCACGCGATGAGCCCGGTCGCTCCGCCCAACGCGTGGCCGTTGACGCGCGCGATCGTGGGACGCGGGAACCCGTCAATCGTGTGGAACAGCGCATCGAGTTGCTGGGAGTCCGCCACCTGCTGCTCGTAGGTGTAGTCCACCATCGAACGCATCCAGTTGAGGTCGGCGCCTGCGCTGAACGCGGATCCCTCGCCGGTCAGTACGACACAGCGCACCCCGTCATCCTGCGCGAGGGAGTCGTACGCCGTACGCATCGCGGTCATCAACTCCGGACCGAACGCGTTGCGGACCTCGGGCCGCGTCAGGGTGACGGTGGCAACGCCGCGGTCGTCACGATCGATGCGCAGGACGTCGGGCATGGGGGGCCTCCTCGGGCGGCGCGACGGTAGCCCCGGGCTGGTGACGGTGGTCAGGCGACTTCGCGGCGAATCGAGGCGATGGCGAGTGCAGCGAACGCCGATGCGAACGCCAGCAGCGCCAAGGCGTCCACGAGCGGGCCCATGGACAGCAGGCCCTCGCCGCGCAGCAGGACGCGCTCCAGCGCGTCGACCCCGTACGTCAGGGGCAGGCCGTGGGCGATCGGCTGCAGCCATCCGGGCAGCGACTCGATCGGCCAGACCACGCCCGACAGCAGTGCCTGTGGCGTGATGACGATCGGGATGAACTGGATCGCCTGGAGTTCCGTCCGCGAGAACGCCGACAGGAAGATCCCCAGCACGACCGACACCAGGGAGATCAGCGCGACCAGTGGGAATGCCGCCGCGATCGGTCCCTCGTGGCGGATGCCCAGGCCCCAGACGGCCACGCCGGTGATGATGGCCCCTTGGACCAGCGCCAGCACGCCGAAGCCCAGCACGTACCCACCGACCAGTTCACGCCGCCGCGCGGGTGTGGCCATGATCCGCTCCAGCGTGCCCCCGGTGCGTTCGCGCAGGAACGACACCGACGTCAGCAGGAACACGAAGAACAGCGAGAAGAATGCGATCATCGCGGGCGCGGCGGCGTCGATGGTCTCGAATCCGCCTTCGCCACGGACCCAGGAGATGGCAGGCTGCGCGGCGGCCAGCTCGGCTGGGTCGGGGTCAGCCGCGCTCAACAGTCCGGCCGCGAGCGCGACGCGGCCAAGGCGTTGCCCAATCCCCGGCACCGTCCCGTCGAGGACAAGCTCCACGCCGCCCGTTTCCGACAGCACGAAGCCAGCCGCGACGTCGCCGTCGTCGACCAGTCGGGCAACCTCGTCAGCGGACTGGGCGACGATCGCGTCAGCACCGGCCAGCACATCGAGCGCCACGGTCAGGCGTGCGACCGACGCTGGCGGTCCGGCGACGGCGATGGCTGGTTGCACGGCTGCGTTGCGGACCAGGGTCCCGATAAGCAGCATGGTCAGCGCGGGGACGATCATCACCAGCGCCAGGGTGCGATGGTCGCGCCGCAGTTGGCCCAGGACGCGTCGGGTGATGGCGAGCGTGCGCGTCATGCCATGACCTCGTCATCGTCGGCCAGGGCCAGAAACGCTGCCTCGAGGTTGTCGGTACCTGCGGTCGTGCGGACGTCGTGCGGCGTGCCCTCGACCAGCAGGCGGCCGGCCCGGACCAACCCCAACCGGTCCATGCGGTCGGCCTCGTCCATGACGTGGGTCGTCACGACCAACGTCGAGCCGCCGTCAGCGAGGGCTCGGAAGTGCTCCCAGAAGGCCTGCCGCAGGACAGGGTCCAGGCCCACCGTCGGCTCGTCCAACAACAGCAGGCGCGGCCGATGCACCAGCGCGATGGCGAGCGAGACCCGACGCACCATGCCGCCGGAGTACTCGTGGACCGGTGAGTCGGCGCGATCCGCCAGGCCGACCAACGCGAGGACGTCGTCGACGGCGTCGGCGTCACGCAGTCCCTGGAGGGCGGCGAAGAACGCCACGTTCTGACGTGCGGACAACTCGTCGTAGACGGCGGGCAACTGCGGGACGTAGCCGATGTGGGCCAGGACCTCCGGGTCTGGCAGGCGCTGCCCGAGGATGTCGACGTCGCCGACGTCGGGTCGCAACAGCCCGGCCATGACCCGCACCAGCGTCGTCTTGCCCGCGCCACTGGGTCCCAGCAGGCCGTAGATCGTCCCGGGCTGGATCTGCAGGTCGATGTCGGCCAGTGCGTGCACGTTTCCGAACGACTTGCTGACGCCGCGCACGATCACGCTTGGCGCGGCAACGCTGGGCGTGGGCCTCACGGGTTTCTCCTGGCTTGCCATCTCGTCACGGCAGGTCGCACCGTCCACGTCGTCGGCTGCCACGCCGGATCCTGCGAGGTGTCACATCCGGAACACGCCCCAGTCGGGCCTGCCCCAGGGCGCGTTCATCGCCGCCGACAATCCCAAGCCGAGCACGGTGCGCGTGTCGACGGGGTCGATCACGCCGTCGTCCCACAGCCGGGCCGAGGCGTAGTAGGGATGGCCCTGCTCCTCGTACTGGGCCCGAATCGGGTCCTTGAACGCTTCCTCGTCTGCGCCAGACCACTCGTCGCCACGGCCCTCGATCCCGTCGCGACGGACGGTGGCCAGCACGGTGGCGGCCTGCTCGCCGCCCATGACGGAGATCCGCGCGTTCGGCCACATCCACAGCAGTCGCGGCGAATACCCGCGTCCGCACATCGCGTAGTTGCCGGCCCCGAACGACCCGCCGATCACGACGGTGAACTTCGGCACGGTCGAGCACGCGACGGCCGTCACCATCTTCGCGCCGTCCTTGGCGATCCCGCCTGCCTCGTACTCCTTGCCAACCATGAACCCCGAGATGTTCTGCAGGAAGACCAGGGGCGTGCCGCGCTGGTTGCACAACTGGATGAAGTGGGCGCCCTTGAGTGCGGACTCGCTGAACAGGATCCCGTTGTTGGCCACGATGCCGACCGGGAACCCGTGGATGCGTGCGAACCCGGTGACCAACGTCTCGCCGTACAGCGGTTTGAACTCGTGGAACTCGCTGCCGTCGACGACCCGCGCGATCACCTCGCGCACGTCGTACGGCGTGCGCGTGTCCGTCGGGATGATCCCGTACAGCTCGGTCGGCTCGTACTTCGGTGGCTCGGGCTCGCGCCAGTCGACCGGGACGGCCTTGACGTGGTTGAGGTTGTTCACCGCGTCGCGGGCCAGCTGCAGCGCGTGGCGATCGTCGGCCGCGAGGTGGTCTGCGACGCCGGACGTCCGGGCGTGCAGGTCACCGCCACCAAGTTCCTCAGCCGTGACGTCGACGCCCGTCGCTGCCTTCACCAATGGTGGCCCGCCCAGAAAGATCGTGCCCTGGTCCTTGACGATGATCGTCTCGTCGCTCATCGCCGGAACGTAGGCGCCGCCTGCGGTGCAGGAGCCCATCACCACGGCTATCTGCGGGATGCCGGCACCCGACAGCGTCGCCTGGTTGTAGAAGATCCGGCCGAAGTGGTCGATGTCGGGGAAGACCTCGTCCTGCTTGGGCAGAAACGCCCCACCCGAGTCAACGAGGTAGATGCAGGGCAGCCGGTTCTCGCGTGCAACCTCCTGGGCACGCAGGTGCTTGCGGACCGTCATCGGGTGGTAGGTGCCGCCCTTCACCGTGGCGTCGTTGGCCACGACCATGCATTCGACCCCACTCACGCGGCCGATGCCCGTGATGATGCCCGCGCCCGGGAACGGGTCGGGGTCCGTGTCGGCCAACTCGTCGCGTTCCATCCCGTATGCGGCCAGCGGCGACAGCTCCAGGAACGGTGTCCCCGGGTCAAGCAGCGCCTCGACCCGATGCCGAGGGAGCAGCTTGCCGCGGGCCGCGTGGCGCTGGCGCGAGCTGGTCGGTCCGCCGAGCGCGATCCGGTCCAGCCGGGCGTGCAGGTCTGCGGCGAGGTCGCGATGATGGGCCTGGTTGACCGCGAACTCTGGCGATGAGACGTCGACCCTGGTGGCAATCGTCGGCATGTCGCGCTCTCCCGTTGGCGGCCGCGGCAGCCTAATGGGAGCGGCACGGCGGCCTCCGATCGTTGTGCAGTTCACCGCGTGCGTTTTGCGCATGGTTGGGCCATGGTCTGCATGGCTCACCGGGGTCACATCGGCTTGCACGGCGACGTCTCGCCTTCAGAACGCCCCGCGGTCGTGCGACTCTGGAGCGTGAGCGTCTGCCTCACGCAAGCAGCCGCACGTGACGCATCCACCGTCTGAGGGGACATACGACATGGCAAGGCGCAAGAGCACCCCGGCACCACCACCACTGAGCCAGGAGGAGCGCGACCAGCTTCTCAGCGAGCTCTACGCCTGACGTCCGGGCTTCTCGGCGCCGGGCCCCCAGGGCTGAGATTCACGCGTCGGCGGGAACCACCTCGATCAGGCGATCCATGCCGTAGCCGGCGTGGTTGACGATCTGGCAGTAGATCCGGTAGGTGCCGGGCTGAAGGTCGACGTCGACCGCGGCATCCCAACCCGCGCCCAGGACGAGGTGGGTGGACTCGTCCGGGATCAGGGACTGGTCGCGCGCGTCCTTGGGGCGCCGCACCATGCGCTGCACGACGCGTTCGCCATCGCACACCCCGAGCTGCTCGCTCTCGCACATCGTCAGCGTGTGGTGTGCGACGCCCTTGACCAGGACCTCGAGTCGCGTTGTCCCCGCCGTCAGCGACGTCGGCGCGCCAATCGTGTAGTCGACCAGGACGATGTCAGCGACCGGTGTGTTGGCGCCACACGCCGTCAGGCCCAGCGTGCACGCGACGGCGGCTGCGGCCAGACGGTGGCGTTGCGACCGCGCCCCCGAGCCGGTCCGCGCGACCGGGCCGCGCGAAACCTCCAAGGACCGCTGCATGTCAGCGGTTGGCACGGTGACGGTTCCACAGCATCCCCGCGCCGGCCAGGATCCCCATGGCTGCGAGCGTGCGCAGTGCCCGGGTTCCCGTTGGGGTGTCGCGCTCAGCGCGCTCCTTTGCGGTGAGTCCGTCGCCCGAGGGCGTGGTGGGCGTCGTCGTGGTGACGTCCGTGGCGTCGTCGCTCGGCGCGCTCGGCTGCGTGCTCACGGTGCCACCGATGCCGGTCAGGGCGTCGCGGGGTCCGCCGCTGATGTCCGATGTCGAGTCGGTGGGCTCGTCGGTCGAATCCTCGGTGGCCGCGTCCGGCGGCTGCGTGCTGGCGTCATCGGTCGCGTCCGGCGGCTCCTCGGTGGGCTCGTCGCTGGTCGAGGGTTGGGTCGTCGGGGCCGTCGACGGCTCGCTCGGCGTCGGCTCGGGTGCCGCGTCAGGCTCGCCATCCCCCACCACGATCATGGCGCCGTTCATGTACGGGTGGATGAGACAACCGTAGGAGAACGTGCCCTCAGCGGGGAAGTCAACGGTGTGGCTCTCTCCCGGCTCCAGCGGGAAGGAACCCCACGGGCACTCGCCCTTGCTCGACGGCCCCTCGCAGAAGGTTGGATGGGCTTGCGACTGCGACAGCGGTGTCGACGCGGGGTTCACCCACGTGACGCTGTCCCCTGGCTGGATCGTGACCGTGAAGGGTTCGTAGGCGTAGGGGTTGTTGCCACCATTGTTGGCGATGTTTACCGTCGCATCAGCCGCGCGGGCCGGCGCCAGGGGCAGGGCACTCGCCATCACCAGCGCGGCGACGGCGAGCGCTCGTGCGAGCAGGCGCGGGGACCAGGTCATGGCGGCAGGCATGTGCGCTCCGTGATGCAGGCGACGTTGGTGCACGGCCGATCCAGCCGATGGGTGCTGCCGTGCAAGACTAACGGCCGTGCGGCGCCTGGGGTTCTCGTCACCGGTCCCTGGCCGACGACGATCCCCAGCCGAACGACGAAGCGGCGCCGTCTCGGCTGCGCCATCAGGGGCCCTCGTCCCGCGTTCTTCGGGGTTGCGCCGCCGCGCACCGGCGCGCGGCGGTCCGCGCACTGGTTAACGCGCGGAACTCTCCGCCGATTGGCGTAGGGTCGACTGCTCGCGAGGGGCTCCGTCGCGGGCAAGGAGTGGTCACATGGTCAGCGTCACGTCTCGAAGCCGTCTGGTGGGCGGGGTGCTCATCGCCCTGATCGGCGCCGCATCGTTGGCGCCGGCTGCCGTCGCCCAGGAGCGGGTGCTGCGGGTGCCGCAGGACTACGCCACCGTCCAGGGTGCGGTTGACGCTGCTGGCAGCGGCGATCTGGTCCTGATCGACAAGGGCGTCTACAACGAGTTCGTCCAGGTGGTTGGGGAGGAGAAGGCCAACCTCACCATCCGCGGCGTCGACCGCAACGCCGTCCAGTTCGACGGCAAGGATGAGCTGCCCATGGCGATCATGGTCAAGCAGGCGGACAACGTTCGCCTGGAGAACATGACGGCCCACAACTACACCGGCAACGGCTTCTACTGGCAGTCGGTCGAGGGCTACGTCGGCCGCTACATCACCACCTGGAACGTCGGGGTCTACGGCATCTACGCCTTTGACAGCCGCCTGGGCCTGTTCCAGCACACCTACGCCAGCGGGTCCGATGACTCCAGCTACTACATCGGCCAGTGCTACCCGTGCGACGCGACCATCAGCGACGTGACCGCGGAGTACTCGATCTTGGGCTACTCGGGCACCAACGCGGGCGGCAACCTCGCCATCGAGGACTCGCTGTGGCACCTCAACGGCGCCGGCATCGTGCCCAACTCCCTGGACTCAGAGCTCTATCCGCCCCAGCGTGAGGCGGTCATCCGGCGCAACACGGTCACCGGTTCGGGCTCCGTGGATGTGCCGGCCCGCGGCTTCGGTCCCCTCGCCTACGGGATCGGGATCGTCATTGCCGGCGGCGCCGGCAACGTGGTCGAGGACAATGTCGTCACGGACTCCACCCGCTACGGCATCGTCATCACCCCCCTGCCGGACCAGAACGTCTGGCAGCCGGTGGACAACACGGTGCGCAACAACACCGCAACCAACAACCACACGAGCGACCCACTGGGCGCCGACCTCGCCATCGTCGGGACCGGCAGCGGCAACTGTTTCGAGGGCAACACCTTCGAGACGTCCGACCCGCCCGAGATCGAGTCCTTGTACTCGTGCTCCTCGCCGAGCCTGGCGGACTCGCCGGTTGATCCCGGCGCGCCGATCACCGACGCGCAGCTGATCCTCACCTTCCTCAATCAGGAGGTCAACCCGCGCGACTGGCCGCCGTACACCGACATGCCCAAGCCGCCCGACCAGCCGACGATGCCGGCTGACGAAGCGGGCAAGGGCATCCCGGGTGGGCCACGTGAGCGCGAGGCCGCGATGGCCGACGGCACGTTCGACGCGCCGCAGGCACCGACCACCATGGACATCAATGCGGCGACGCCTGCCGCACCATCGGTCGCGCCAGCCGTGGACGACCTGCCTGCCACGGGTGCCGGCCTCGGAGCCATCCTCGGCGGCATCGCCCTGGTCGGATCGTCGCTGCGCCTGCGCCGCCGCGACTGACCCGCAGGTCGCGACTGACCCGCAGGTACTGCCGGGTCAGTCGTTGTCGGGGCCACCCCGGGCCGCCAGGCGCTGCTTCACCATGGCGGACACGCGGCCGCCGTCGGCCCGACCGGCCACCTTGGCCATTGCCGGCTTCATCACCCTGCCCATGTCGCTGGGCTCGGCGGCGTCGTGCTCGATCAGGACCGCGTCGATGATCTCGACCAACTCGTCGTCGCTGAGCTGCTTGGGCAGGTAGCGCTCGAGCACGTCGATCTCGCCCTCCTCGCGGGCGGCCAGCTCGTCACGCCCAGCGTCGGCGTACTGCGTCGCCGAGTCACGTCGACGCTTGACCTCGGTTGCCAGCACTTGCTGGACGACGTCGTCACCGAGCTCGCCCTGCGGGCCCATGCCCAGTTCGACCGCCTTGTTCTTGCACGCCGACATCGCAAGGCGCAGCGTGTCACGGGTGAGCGTGTCCCTGGCCTTCATGGCCGCTTTCATGTCCGTGGCCAGTTGGTCCTGCAGGCGCATGCCGGTCCATTCCGTGGTTGAGGTGGCCGCAGTCTGCCGTGGCGCGGCGGCCGTCGCAGGCCGCGGGTCGCTCGGCCGGCGACTCGTTGGCCGCAAAGAGATAGCGCCCTTCCCGCCGGGGAGCGGGAAGGGCGCTGGGATCGGGGCTGGCCGCCGCCAATGGGGGAGAGGCTGGCAGCCGCAAACTCACGTCACACAGGGGGAGAGGGGTGACGGAGCCCGATCAGGGAGATGGTGCGGACCGCGTGCGGGAGCGGTGCGGTCCGCACCGGAGGGGCTTGTCAGCTGGCGACGGCCGTGGGGGCGTCGTCGTCGCCCTTGATGGCGTCGACGGTGACGTCAGCAGTCTTCTTGACCTGCCCGACAACGGCCTTGACCTGGTCCTTGCTGGTCTCGACGGCCGTGTCCGCGGTCTTGCGGACCATCGCGACCGCGTCCTTGACCTGCGCGACTGCGGCGTCGGTCTGCTCGAGGACCGCGCTGACGCGCTCGTCGGTCTTCACCTCGGTCACGACCGACTTGCCGGCCTTGACGCGAGCGTCGAAGTGCTTCTCGAAGGCGGCGAGGCGAGCGTCGAGCTTGCCGGTGACCTTGGAGGACAGGTCGGTGAAGCGCGCCGTGGCCTTGGAGCGGTAGCTCTTGACTGCGCCCTCGACATCGGTGCGGGTCTCGGCCAGCTTGGACCGGAAGGTCTGCGGCAGTGCCTTGGCCTTGTCCGGACCGGTCGCGCGCATGGCTTCCGCCTTGGCCTTGGCCTTGGCGGGCAGCTCAGTGCGCAGCTCGTCGGCCTTGGCCGGCAGCGCCTTGGCGCTGGTGATGGCCTGGTCGGCGAGCGCGGCGACGGCGTAGCCGGCCTCGGTCAGCAGGACCTTGGGCTCACGCTCACGCAGCGGGGTGGTCTTGGGGGCCGCCTTCTTGGGGGCAGCCTTGGTGGTGCTGGGCTTCTTGGTGGCGGTGGCCATGACTGGCTCCTTGGCTTGGGGTGGCGCTCGGGATGCGGGGAAGTGCCTCGGGAGCTCCGAGCGGCCTGGAGGAGGGACGGAGCGGGAGCCGGGTGAGGCTGCGAGAGCCTTCGGTCTCCATCCCTCCACCAGGACCACTCGTGGTCCACGGTGGCGCCGCCTCTGGGTGACTGGCGACGTGGGGACCGTAACGCGATTCGCTAACTGTTGCAAGCGCGATGTGGGTGCAACGCTACAAATGTGCGATGAACGCTCGAATATCGCTAGCTGTGGTTCTACGGCAAGGGAGCGTGGCTAGCACCAGTGCCTCGGCTGACCGTGGACAGATGAGGGAGTTCGGCAGAGAAACGCCGGATTGTCCGGTTCTGGAGGCGAAGACCCGACAACGCCGTGATGCAAGCACCGCGACCGCAACCTTTGCAAGCGTTCTGCGAGCAAACCGCGGGAGTCAGGCCGCCGCAGCGAAGGCGAGGTGCCGTTCGATGCGCGATCGCATGATCATCCGGGCGGGACCGAGGTCCAGGTCCCACGCCTTGTCCGCGCGAGCAAGCAGGCGCTTCATCCACGCCGTGTGCGCGGTCACCAGGACGGCTCGCACCAGCACCAGCGCCTCGGGCAGGAGCAGGCCGTCCACATCGTGCGCGCCCACCAACTGGTAGCCCAGTGCTTCCAGGGTGCCGGGAGCGACGAGCGCGCGCAGGGCGGGATCCCCGAGGGAGATCGTGACCTGATGAGGCGCCGGCACGGCGGGCAGCGTGGCGAGCGCGTCTGGCCCCAGGATCGGAAGCCTGACCAGGACCGACCCGGTCGGGGGTTGCAGCGGTGCGTCGAGCGGGGAGGCCACGGGGCGAATGTCGCTTTCCAGGGGCCGGCGGTCATCTGCCGGACCGGCATGGTTGCATCGTCGTCCGGACCAAGTCACGCACCCCAGTCGACCTGACGGTGTGTCACCCGCGGGTGGGCGAGGGCAACGGTCGACTGCAAGGGCGCGGAGGTGGTGGTGCGAGCACGCGGACCCGCGAATCGTGTCGTCGTCCTCGGAGCGAATGGCGCGCTCGGCCGTGCGGTCATCGCCCGTCTGGGTGAGCGCCCCTCGGTTGGCGAGCCGATCGACGTGATTGGACTGGACGGTCATGCCGATCCGGACGAGGGGTTGCTGCCGTATGACGGCGTTCGGATCGTCGTCGACGCCACGGGTCGTGTCGGGTCGGACCGCCAGGCTGTCGGCCGCGCGGTCGTGGCCATCGGGGCCCACCTCGTGGACCCGACGCCGGCGCAGCCCCACGTGCGTTGGCTCACCACGGACCTGGACAGTGCGGCCCGGGGCCGCGGCACGACGGTGGTCGCCGCGGGTGGGCTCGCCGGTGGGCTCGGTGAGCTGCTCGGCCTGCACGCGGCCACCGCAACGACGCAGTGCGACGCGATCCACGTCGCGTATCTGGTCGCGGATCGAGGTCTGCGTGGTCGCGCCACGGCCGGGGGACGAGCGGCGGCAGTGTCCCTGCTCGGTCGGCCCGGGCTGGCGTTCGTCGACGGGAAGCTCGAACCGGAGTGGATCGGCGAGGCGCGGCGACTGGCGTGGTTCGCCCGTCCCGTCGGCCCACACCACGCAGCTGGCGTGCCGGGTGCCGAGGCGCTGCTGCTGCCCGCCACCCTGACCACCCTGCGAACCGTGCGCAGCTACGTGGCCATCAAGACCGCACGCGCGGAGTTGCTCCAGCTGGCCGGCAACGCCGCTCGATGGGAGCCTGTCCGTCGGCGCATGCAACGGTTGGTCCTGGGCAGCCCCGACGATGGCCCGGCACGGCGCCGGGGGGCGTCCACCCCGGTGGTTGGCGAGGGAGCCCGGTGGGCGGTCGTCGCGGAGGCACATGGGACCGACGGCGTGGCGCGAGCCTGGGCCAACGGGCGTGGCGTCCACGTGACGACGGCCGCAGTGGTCGGCGTCGCGATCGATCGCCTGCTGGACGGATGGGGAGCGCGGGCCTCCGGTCGCCCCGTCGGCACCGTCGGGCTGGCCAGCCTGCTCGATCCTGCCGTGGTCCTGGACCGCCTTGGTGGCGAGGTCGGCTTGCGCTGGTCGGTCATCCGGCCCGACGACGAGGTCAGCGCGTCAGTGCATCGAAGGTGATGGCGAACCAGATCAGCCCGATAACCATCAGGTTGAACGTCGCGTGCAGCTGCGCGGAGGCCAGCACCCCGGCCGCCTGCCGCGTGACGGCTTCTTCGAGGTGGTCGGCTTCGCGCAGTGCGGCGACGGCACGCTTGGTCGGGCGATAGGCCTGCAGCGCGATTGGCGGTACCACGGGGACTGCAAGGGTGCTGTGTGCGTGCCGGTACCGGCGGCCGTAGGCAAGGCCGGCGACCGAGATCGCCAGCGTCGCGCCGACCGGCACGAGCATCACCAGGTGCACCAGGCCGAACCGCAGCGCTGATCGCAGCTGCCCCAGTCCGTCGGCCTGTTCGAGTCCGCCTCGGAACACCTCCTCCTCGATGAATGCCAGCCAGGGGATGACCAGCGCCAAGGCGCCGAGGAACACGGTCGCGAGTCCGGCCAGCACCCAGTCCGGCCCGACGACCGGCGCCGGACCCGCAAGCTGGACCGCCTGTTCCAGGGGTGTGAACACCGCATTCGCGTCGAAGTCGAGCAGCGAGCCAATGCCGACGTCCATCCCGGGCAGCGTGAGCAGGACCGCGGCCGTGAGCATCACCGCGACGACCAGGGCCAGGGCCCGGCCGACGACGGCTGCGGTGATCCCGCGCCACAACAGGCGGACCAGTCGGCGGTTGGTCCACGCCGTGCGGCCGGCCCGCACCAGGACCCATGTGATCCACAGCGCCATGAGGGCGCGCAGCACGGAGGGCAGGGAGGTCGGCACGGCGCGCAGCGTAGGGACGTCGGCGTCGAGCCCCCCGCGTCCACGAGCGCGTGAGACCGGGCCGGTAGCTTCGGCGCATGGATGGGATCAACGCCACGACCGACACCCTGCTCCCGGACGACGAGGTCGTTGGCGAGGTGCTCGGCCTGTTCTTCTCCGACGCTCGCACGGGCTTCGGCGTGGCCGAAGTGGCCACCGAGGGCGGCGATTTCGTCCGGGCGACCGGCCCGCTCGCCGATCTGGTCGAGGGCCAGCGGGTGGGCCTGGTGGGGCGCTGGACCGACCACGCGCGCTACGGCCCGACGTTCGCCGTCACGATGTACGAGCAACTGGTGCCGACCACGTCGGACGGGATGCGGTCGTTCCTGCTGAGCGAGCGATTCAACATCGAACCCGAGGTCGTCGAACGCGTCATCAAGGCCCTGGGTGACCAGGTCGGCCACGTGATCGAGCACCAGCCCGAACGACTGGTCACCGAGGCCGACCTCGACGCGGCAGAGGCGACCGCGCTGCACGACGCCTGGGTGCGCGGCCACGCGTTGGCCGAGCTGCAGCGGATCACCTCGAAGGTCAACCTGCCGGATGAGGTCGTGCGAGCCATCCACGGGCGGTTCGGCGGGATCGCGCCCCGGCTTGCCCGCGAGGAGCCCTACCGGCTGTTGGAGGTCCCACGCGTCCGTTTCGCCCATGCCGATGCCCTGGGGAGGTTGGCCGGCATCGCCTCGACCGACCCTGCCCGGCTGGCAGCGGGTGCGCGGGCCTGTGTCGGTGCGGCCGTACGCGAGCGCGGCGACCAGTGCGTCCCGCGGCCCGACGTCGTTGACGCGGCGGCGAACCTGCTGCGCGTCGATGCGATCCTGGCCGCTGACGGCATTGACCGCGGCATCGCCATGGGCTTGCTGGCGCAGGAGGAGATCGAAGGACGCACGCTGGTCTACACGGCTGGTGGCCATCGCGCCGAGACCTCACTGGCTGCCGAAGTCGCACGCCTGAACCAGGCTCCGGCCCGCCTGGGCCATCTGGCCGACGCTGGCGCCGATGCCGACGGGGACGAGCTGACCGACGGCCAGCGGCAAGCGGTCGAGGCGGCCTTTCGATCGCCGCTGTCGATCCTCACCGGAGGCCCGGGCACGGGCAAGACCCGCACGGTCGCCAGCATCGTGGCGGTCGCGGAGGATGCCGGGCTGACCATCGCACTGGCCGCTCCAACCGGCCGCGCCGCGAAGCGGATCGAAGAGGTGGTCGGCCACCCGGCGACGACGATCCATCGCCTGCTCGAAGCGCGACCGATGGACGACGGTGGGTTCGCCTTCAAGTACGGCGACGACGAACAGTTGCCGCATGACCTGCTGGTCATCGACGAGGTGTCCATGTGCGACACCTGGCTGGCAGCCTCGCTGTGCCGCGCCATCGAGACCGGAACGCACATCGTGGTGGTCGGGGACCCGGATCAGCTCCCGTCCGTGGGCTCGGGTGACGTCCTGCGCGACCTGGTGAGCAGTGGCGTCATCACGCACACGGAACTGACGCAGGTCCATCGTCAGGCCGCCGGCAGCCGCATCGTGGGGCTTGCCCACGAGGTCAACCACGGGCAGGTCGACCACCTGCGCGGCGTGGACGGCGACGTGTTCCTGGCTGAGGACGGCGACCATGCCAGCATCGTGGACCGGGTTGTGTCCGCCGTCGCGGAACGGGCCACGGCGCGTCTTGGGGTCAAGCCCGACGACGTCCAGGTTCTGGCCCCGGTCTATCGCGGCCCGGTCGGCGTCGACGCCCTGAATGCCGCCCTCAAGCAGCGCCTGAACCCGGCCGCCGGGCGGCGTGACCTGCGCGGCTTCCACGATGGTGACCGCGTGATGCAAACCCGCAACGACCCCGACCGCGACATCTCCAACGGCGACATCGGCGTGGTCTCGGACCTGAACCTGAAGAAGAAGGAACTCCGCGTCGTGTTCCCGCGTGGCGAGGTCAAGTGCGACCGCGAACAGGTTGCCGATCTCACCCACGCATGGTGCGTCACGGTCCACAAGTCCCAGGGTGGGGAGTGGCCGGTGGTCGTGCTGGTGGTCGACCGCAGCCACCGCGGGATGTTGTGGCGCAACCTGCTCTACACGGCGATCACCCGTGCCCAACGGGCGTTGATCATCATCGGCCAGGCCGATGCGGTGCGCCGCGCCGCCCACCACGACCGCCCCCGCAACCGCACGACGGGCCTGGTCGCCCGCCTCCGGCGGCCTGACGCGTGAAACCAGGTCAGCCGATCATCGGGGCGTTGGAGACGTCGGGCATGACGGCGTCCTCGGGGACCATCGACCAGGCCTGGCCGAAGCGGGCCATGTAGGCGAACAGGCCGCCGCCGTCGTTGGTCAGGATCTGGCCGTTGAGCCAACGGGCCTCGTCGAGGCAGGCCAGCGCCACCGCTTCGCTCGCATCGTCGGGGGTCGCTGCCGCGCGCAGCGGGTGGGTCTGCTCCTCGGCGGCGACAAGCTTGGCGTGGAAGGGCCCCGCCATCAGCTTGATCGAGTCGGTGTCGATGAAGCCGGGCAGCACGCCGATGGCGGTCATCCCGCGCGGACCCAGCTCGCAGGCCAGGTACTTGACCAGCGTCTCCATGCCAGCCTTGGCGGCCGCCAACAGTCCGTGGGCGGGGATGTAACCGATCGTGTCGGCACCCGAGATCGCGATGATCCGGCCGCCGCGCGGCTCGAGCAGGGGGACGCCCAGCTGTGCCATCAGGATGAAGTGGCGGATGGTGATCGCGAAGGTCTTGTCGACCTGGTGCATCTTCAGCTCGAGCAGCGGCTTGAGCGCGGTCGCGGCCGCGTTGGCAATGAGCAGGTCCAGCTCGCCGTCACGCTGGGCGACGCGGTCGAACAGGTCGCGCACCGACTCCTCGTGGAGCAGGTCGACCTGCTCGGCACGAGCTCCCGACGTGCTGGCCTCGCAGTCGGCAACGACCCGGGCAGCCTCGTCGGCCTGTTGGCGATACGTCAGGACAACGCGCGCGCCCATGCGGGCCAGCCGTCGCGCGGTCGCGGCCCCCAGCCCCCGCGATCCACCGGTGATGAGTGCCGTCCTGCCGGCCAGCGGCCTGGTACCTGTGCCCTCGGCGCCTGCCTGCGCTGCGGTCGATCCCATGCGTCCCTCGAGGTTCTGGCGGGGGCCCCGTGTGGGCTGGCGGTGCGACGCCCGACGGCATGCAGGAGTGCGTCCGCTGGCGCCGCGGGGTCCACTGGTCGCACGCGGGACACTACGCCCGCCGTCCGAGGTGCTTGCACGCGACCCTTGTGCGCCGACAGGATGGGTGCAAGGGCGTGCAGGGAGGCCGCGGCATGACAGGCGGAGCAGGGGCGTGGAGCGTGACGCGCGGACGTCCGCGCGCCTACGCGTCCATGCCACTGCCAGCGCCGGTCGGGATGCAGTTGCGTTCGGCACTGGTTCGCGAGCACGCGCGTCGTCCCTTCGCACCGCGTGACGTCCGGGATGCGGCGCGACGCAGCGCCGCCATCGCGCGCCGCCTGGGCATGGTGGCCGAGGTGGTGCGTGGCGGGCTCGACGTGGGCGGGGCGGAGCTGGACCACGTGTGGGCGGTGGCTGACGACCTCGTCGTCGATGTCGCCCTGCCGATCAACTCGCGATCCTTCCTGGTGGCCCTGCGCGCGTTCGTGGCTGGCGATCTCGCCGAGGACGAGCTGGATCGGGCAGCCCACGGGTACTCGATGGACCAGCGCGTCGTCGGGGAGTACCCGCACAACTGTCGCTACCTCGGCCTGCCGGTGTTCGCGCAGCGGCAGCACGGCAGCGACGTGGAGCACGTCGGCTGAACGCCTCGGACGCCCCGAGTCGCGGCGGCGACCGTCGACGCACGGCTGCGCTGCTGGCATGGCTGGCGACGCTGGCTGCCGTCGCGCTGGCCCTGTTGGCCCTGCGCAGCCGGTTCGATGCCGTGGACGCGGCGGCAGGTTGGCCACCCGCTGCCGCGCTCGCCGTCGCGGCCGGCGCCAACCTGGCCGCGAATGCGGTCCTTGCCTTGACGTGGGGCGACATCGTCGCCGCCGCCGGGACGCGTCTTGACCGCTCGCTCGCCGCTTGGATCTGGGCGTCGTCGCAGCTGTCGCGCTACCTGATCGGTGGGGCACAGATCGCTGGCCGCGCCGTCGTCGCGGCACGCCACGGCGTCACGCTGCGCACCGGCGGCGCAAGTGCGGTGATCGAGGTCATCCTGGCGTTCTGCGTTGCGAGTGCCGCGGCGCTGGCAACCGTGCCGTCGTGGGCGGGCGATGCGGACGCGGTGCGGTGGCTTGGGGCCGTCGCGGTCGTGCCGGCGGGGCTGTTCGTGTCCCTGGTCGTGGCCCCCGGTCCGACGACACGGGTCCTGGCCGGGGCGATGGCGCGCCTGCCGGCGGCCGCGGGCAGGTTTGGCTCCCTCGCCAGGGATCGGATCCCGCCGACGGGCCTGCTTGCCAGGGTCGCTGCCCTGATGCTGACCAACTTCGCCATTCGCGTGGCAGGGTTCGCGGTCCTGGTGGCTGGCGCGTCGGAGGGTGTCGGCGCCGGACGACTGGTCGGCGCCTACGCGCTGGGGCAGGTGGCTGGCCGTGTGGCGATCTTCGCGCCCGGCGGCGTCGGCCCACGCGAGGGCGTGACGGCGCTGGTGCTCGCGCCGGTCACGGGGATGGGTGGTGCGGTGGCGATCGTCGCGGCGGCTCGACTGGTCGAGGTGGTCGCCGAACTCGGCTTCCTCGGCATCGCGTTCGGGGCGTTTCGTCGCCACGCTGCGAGGCGGCGTTCAGAGGTGGTCGAGGTCGGCCCAGGTGAGCCGCCACGGCCGCTTGGTGAGGTCGAAGCCATCGAGGCTCCTGCCACCGTCGAGCGCGATCATGCCAAAGGTGAAGCCCCCGGGTGACAGGCGAGCCGGGACCCGCCACAGCCCGCTCGATGTCACCTCGAACAGTTGGTCGGGGCAGGTTCCCGCGACAGCCACGATGAGCAGCGGTCCGCTGACGAACCCGCGGGCACGGTTGGCGAGGTCGGCCACAGCGGACCTGCGGTCGCGCCTGCCGTGGCCTGCGAGGTCGAGGACGTAGAGCGCCTGGAGACGCCCTCGGGGCCGCAGCACGCCGACCGCGACGCCCGTGGTCTCCCCGGCCCCGTCGATGGCCCGGCCGACCAGGTAGCGCGCCGACGGGTTGGCGAACCGCCAAGCGGCCCAGGCCGGTGTGCGGGAAACATGCGCATTGCAATTGTCGGCGGCGGCTGCCAACAACGCGGCGTCGGCTGCCTCGATTGGTCGGTCCGGCGCTGTTGGGACCCCTTGTTGGCGGCCGTCGCGGCGCAGTCGGACGGGATTCACGGGCCGGACCAGGATCGGCACGTCGGCGGCGACGGCCGTCATGCCCAGTGCCTCGAGGGAGCGACGCGACGTTGGGTTGGACGGGCTGAAGATCGCGCCTGCCGCACCGCGTCGACGCAGGTCTTCGAGGCTGGCGGTCACGGCCTGCGGGAACAGGCCACGCCCGCGATGCGACGGCAGCGTGGCCGCGTCGGCGGACTTGCCCACCCACGTCAACTGGCCGTCAACCACCGCCGGCAGCACCAGCATCGTGAAGTGGCTGACCAGCACACCGGACGGCTCCTCGAAGACCCATGAGGACGCGGGCGCACCGGGTCCCTCGAGGTACTGCCACCGCAGCACGTCCACGTCGGCCTTCGGGTTGGCGGGGAACGTGGCCGACAGCAGGGCGGCGATGTCCGGCAGGTCCGCCTCGGTCGCACGCCGCAGCGTGGCCGTCACGGTGCCCCCCGGGCCGCCTGATCCATCCAACGCAACCACGCGGCCGTGTCCGCTGCGACGAATCCCTCGGCGTGACCCCGGCCCCGCTGGGCGACCAGCGAGCGGTACCGGGACAGGCCAAGCGTTGCCTCGGTGTCGAACGCGCGGGCGGCGGTCGCGTGCTCGGCCAGCGCGGCGCGCTTGCGGTCGACCACCTCGGTGATGTCGACGACGCGGGTGATGGGACCGGGTGTGTGCGCCTCACCGCCCCAGATCTCGGTGGGTGGCGTGGTGGCCATGCCAACCAGTGCCCTGGCCAGGCCGACGTTGACCGCCCGATGATCCGGGTGGTCGTCGCCGAACCACGGCAGGATGACCAACTGGGGGGTGGTCTCGGCCATGGTGGTGCGCAGGTACCCCACGAGGTCGTCGATGTGGGATGCCACGTTGCCGTCGGGCAGGCCGAGACGACGCACGTCGGTCACGCCCAGCTGTCGGCACGCCGCGACCACCTCGTCGCCACGTCGTGTGCCCAACACCTGCGGTGACAGGCCGCCCAGCGTCGCCTCACCGTCGGTCACGACGATCACGGTGACGGTGGCGCCACGGTCGCTCAGCAGGGCGATCGTGCCACCGGCCACGATGGTCTCGTCGTCGGGGTGGGGTGCGACCACGACCACGGAAGCAAACCGTGGCAGCCCCGCTGTCGGCAACGCGTCGGACAGGCGCGATCGCAGTGCCAGCACAGCCTGAAGGGTCGACTGCGGGAGCACACCCGGGGCCGCCCCGGCGAGTCGGCGAAGGATCCCGCGCACGGGGGTCAGGTCGGCCATGCGCGCCAGCGTAGGCGCCTTGAGCGGTCGCGCGGGTGCGGCTCGACGTGGGCAGGATCGGACTTGGGCTGCGCCGAATGGACCGTGTGGCAGTTCTGCCCGTCACCGCCATCCAGGCGCCTCGTTGATCTCAACGAGCACGTGGCACCGATCGGCACACCGCCGGCACGCCACCTGCACCCTTCGCAGATTGGAACCGCCGTGGATCGCCCCGCCCCCCGCCTGACCTCCGTCATGGGCGTTGCCCGAGCACTGCTGACCACCGTCTCGGCCACCGAGACCGTGGAGATCCTGGTCGCAGAGTTCGGTTGGGACCAGAGCTTCCAGGCGCTGGCACTGCTGCGTGGTGACGATGCCGAGGTCGCCTTCGGTGTCGCCTGGGAGCACCTGCTGACGGGCCCGATCGACTACGACCTGAGGATCCCGACCACGCGCCTCGAGGACTGAGGGGCGCGCAACCTGAAGCTGGGGGAGGCTCCGGCTGGCCTTGTCCTCGGTCCGTCGGCGAACTCTGTCGCCGGTCGCCCGCTCGGAGCCTCCCGCGAACCCGCAGCTCGACGGGCACCCAAGGGATACCCGGAGCAGGTGCCAACTGCCGCCGTGACAGCTGGTCGGGCTCGGTCCTGTCCGCCTGCGGCTTCGGGGCATGAACAACCCGGGGGCGGCCCATCGGCTGCGTCCCGGTCACGTCCGTCGGACGAGAGGACAGGGACCGAGTATCCGCTCACGCGGGCGGGTCGGTCAACCGTGGCAGGGGTCATTGGCCGCCCGCCGCAGCAGCCGCGTCCGTGGCCGCGCGGTCGGGTCCGCTCGGCCACGACATCAACGCTCGAGTGCCCGTAGTGGCGCGATCCGCGCGCACGGCGATGGCGATGTTGAGCAACTCGGACGATCCGCCTATGTTTGACCCACCGAATGGTTGTGAAAGTCGTGGCGGGCCCAATGTGGCGTCGACTCGACGTGCAACCCCCGATGGACCAAGGCGTTCGCCAGTGACCGATCAGGCCGCCACCTCGCTGACCTCCCTGCTGGGCGAGGCGCGTGCGGCCGTGCTCGACCACCTCGGCTCGGTGACCTCAGCGACCTGCGCCGCGTTGGCCGAGGTGTTGGGCGTGTCAACGGAAGGCACGCGCAAGCACCTCGCCCTGCTGCTCGAGGATGGGCTGGTAACCGCGGAATCCGTGCCCTCCGGCCGCGGGCGGCCCGCCCACCACTACGCCCTGACCGACAAGGCCCGGCGCCTGTTCCCCACGCGCGCGGCTGCCGTCGCCGATGAGCTGTTCGACTTCATCTCGTCCTCCCAGGACCGTGAGGCGCTGCGGGACTATCTCGCCTGGCGGTCCGACCGCCAGACCGCGAGCCTCGCGCAGACGGTCGACGCGGACGACGTGGCCGGTCGCGTCCACCAGTTGGCCGCCGCGCTGGATCAGGCGGGCTACGGCGCCAAGGTGACCGCGGCGGGCGACGGCTTTGAACTCACCCAGCACCACTGCGTGATCCGCGAGGTGGCAAGCAGCCACCCCGAGTTGTGCGCCACCGAGGCGCAGGCCTTTGCGCGTGTCCTCGGCGACGAGGTCAACGTCAGCCGCCATCTCACGATCGCCGGCGGCGCACCTGCCTGCGTGTGTCGCGTGGACGTGCGGGCAACCAGCACCCGCGCCAGCGCCAGCACCACCTCCAACCCGCCAGTCAAGGCCCCCACCAGGAGCGCGATGTGAGCCAGATCGACAACCCCGTGCCGTCAGCGGCCGCGCCGGTGGCAGCCGGCTCCGCTCGTGAGCAGCAGCAGTCGGTCGCCGACGACCTGTCCAGCTACAAGTTCGGCTGGTCGGACGGCGACGACAAGTACGCATTCACGTCCCAGCGCGGCCTGTCCCGCGAGGTGGTCGAGGAGATCTCGCGCCTCAAGGACGAGCCCAAGTGGATGCTCGACCTGCGCCTGCGCGCGTACGAGGCCTTCCTGCGCCGTCCCATGCCCAACTGGGGTGGCGACATGAGCGGCATCGATTTTGACAACATCTACTACTTCGTGCGTGCCACGGAGGGTCAGGTCGAGGACTGGGACGCGCTCCCGCCGGAGATCCTTGAGACGTACAACAAGCTGGGCATCCCGGCGGCGGAGCAGAAGCGCCTCATCGCCGGTGTCGCTGCCCAGTACGAGTCCGAGGTCGTCTACCACAAGATCCGTGACGACCTCGCCGAGCAGGGCGTGGTGTTCCTGGACACCGACACTGCGCTGCGAGAGCACGAGGAGCTGTTCCGCAAGCACTTCGCAACGATCATCCCGCCCAACGACAACAAGTTCGCAGCCCTGAACACGGCCGTGTGGTCCGGCGGGTCGTTCATCTGGGTACCCGAGGGCGTCAAGGTCGACATCCCGCTGCAGGCCTACTTCCGCATCAACAAGGAGAACATGGGCCAGTTCGAGCGGACCCTCATCATCGCTGAGCCCGGCTCCTACATCCACTACGTCGAAGGCTGCACGGCCCCGATCTACTCGTCGGACTCGCTGCACTCCGCGGTCGTGGAGATCCTCGTCAAGGAGGGCGCTCGCGTGCGCTACTCCACCATCCAGAACTGGTCGACCAACGTCTACAACCTGGTGACCAAGCGCGCGGTGGCGGAGCGCAACGCCACCATGGAGTGGATCGACGGCAACATCGGCTCCCGGCTCACCATGAAGTACCCGGCCGTCTGGCTGACCGGCGAGGGGGCCAAGGGGGAGGTGCTGTCCGTGGCCTACGCCAAGGATGGCCAGCACCAGGACGCAGGGGCCAAGATGGTCCACGTCGCGCCCAACACGACGTCGCACATCCTGTCAAAGTCGATCTCCAAGGGTGCTGGCCGCACCAGCTACCGCGGCCTTGTCCAGGTCGACAAGGGCGCCCACAACGTGCGCTCGTCGGTCAAGTGCGACGCCCTGATGCTGGATGAGGAGTCGCGCACCGACACCTACCCCTACATGGAGATCGAGTCCGACGACGCCACGATCGAGCACGAGGCCACGGTCTCCAAGCTCAGCGACGACCAGCTCTTCTACATGCAGGCTCGCGGCATCGCCGAGGACGACGCGACGGCCATGATCGTGCGCGGCTTCATCGAGCCGATCGCCCGCGAGCTCCCCATGGAGTACGCGGTTGAACTCAACCGGCTCATCGAGCTCGAGATGGAGGGCTCCGTCGGATGACGTCGCTGAACACCCTCACCGCCGACGACCTTGCCGGGCGGGCAGACATCGCTGCCGCGCCTGCCTGGCTGCGTGACCGTCGACTGGACGCTGCCAAGCGCTTCAGCGACCAGGCCTGGCCGAACAGCCGCACCGACGAGTTCTGGCGCGGCACGCGATTCGACCGGCTGCCGGTCGATCTCGACCTGGCCGCGCCGGCCGGCCTGACGGTGTTGCTGCCCGACGGTGCCTCCGACCGCGTGGTCGCCATCGACCTTGCCGAGGCAGCCGCCTCCGAGCGGTGGGGCGCGCTGGTGCGCACTCACCTTGGATCGCTGACGACCACCGGCGACGGCTCCGGTGCCGACGAGGACCGCACGGTCACCGCGTCCGATGCGGCCTGGACCGACGGCGTGTTCGTCCACGTCCCGGCCGAGGTCGAGGTCGGCGGCCAGATCACCGTGCGCTGCCACCTCGCAGCGGCGGGTACCCACCTGCCGCGCGTGTTGGTCGTGCTGGGCCACCACGCCAGCGCCACCGTCGTCATCGAGCACACCTCCGCCGAGGGCATCACGTCCACGCTGGTCGACGAGGTGGTCGAGGCAGTCCTCGAGGACTCGGCGATCCTGGACCTGGTCAGCCTGCAGGAGTGGCGTGGCGACGTCGACCACCTGTCGTTGCAGAAGGCCGCGGTGCACCGCGGCGCAACCCTGCGCCACCTGTCGGTCACGATTGGCGGACGCATCGTGCGCCTGCGGCCCGAGGTCGACCTGCTGGGCCAAGGTGCGTCGTGTTTCCCGCTTGGCGTCTACTTCGCCGATGCTGGCCAGCACTTCGACCTGCAGCCGACCGTGCGCCACATCGCGGCCCGGGCCGTGTCCGACGTCCTCTACAAGGGCGCGGTACAGGGCAAGGCGGCGCACGCGATCTTCCGCGGCAACGTCTTCGTCGGCCACGACGCGGTGGGCACGAACACCAACCAGACCAACCGCACGCTGGTGCTGACCGAAGGCGCCAAGGCGGACTCGACGCCGTTCCTGGAGATCTTCTGCTCCGACGTCGTGGCCGGGCACGGTTCCGCCACCGGGCAGCTGGACGCCAACCACCTGTATTACCTGCAGGCCCGCGGTATCCCGCGCGCAGAGGCGCTGAAGCTGATCGTGATGGGCTTCTTCCGCGATGTGCTGGACCACATCGACCTGCCCGACGTGGAGGCGCGCACGCTGGCGCACCTGGAAAGGGAGATCGAGGTCGCCGACCTCGACGCGATCCGAACCACGATGGCCGCACCGCTTGCGATCGACCCCGACGGCAGGGGCTGACCGATGGGCTTTCGTCGCGTTGCTTCACTGGCCGGATTGGCCCCCGCCACCCCGACCCGCGTCGAGGTGGATGGCCAGCCGGTCTGCCTGGTGCGCATCGGTGACGTCGTCAAGGCCATCCACGACACGTGCTCACACCGCGAGTGGTCGCTGGCCGAGGGCATGGTCTGGGGCAACACCGTCGAGTGCGATCTGCATGGTTCATGCTTCGACCTCGACACCGGCATCCCGACCTCGCTGCCGGCCACCGAACCCATCCCGGTCTTCCCGGTCAGCATCGTCGGCGACGACGTCCACGTGGACGTCTCCCTCGTCCTCAACGGGGCCGCGATCCCAGACCACCGCTGAACCCTCACCTCAACGACTTGACCCTTTCAACGCAGCTGGCCCGGTGATCCCGGACCGACCAAGGACACACTCATGGCAGACCTCGAGATCCGCGACCTGCAGGTCGCCGTTGACGGCACCACCATCCTCAACGGTGTCACGCTCGACCTGGACAAGGGCCGCACGACGGCCCTCATGGGCCCCAACGGCTCCGGCAAGTCGACGCTGGCCTACGCGATCGCCGGCCACCCGGCCTACGCCGTCACGGGCGGTTCGATCACGTGGCAGGGTGCGGACGTCACCGTCATGTCCCCGGACGAGCGGGCGCGCGCCGGCGTCTTCCTGGCCATGCAGTATCCCGTCGAGGTGCCCGGCGTCTCGGTGACCAACTTCCTGCGCACGGCCGTCAACGCGGTCCGCGCCGAGGACGTCCCCGTCCGTCAGTTCATGGTGGAACTCAAGGAGCAGATGGCCGACCTCGCCGTTGACCAGTCGTTCCTGTCCCGGTCCATCAACGAGGGCTTCTCGGGTGGTGAACGCAAGCGGTTCGAGATCCTGCAGATGGCGATGCTCAAGCCGACGCTGGCGGTCCTGGACGAGACCGACTCCGGCCTGGACGTCGACGCACTCAAGACCGTGTCCGAGGGCGTGAACCGCCTGCAGGGACCGGATCTGGCTGTGCTGATCATCACCCACTTCACGCGCGTGCTGCGCTACATCCAGCCGGACGAGGTCCACGTCATGCTGGGCGGCCGCATTGTCGCCTCGGGCGGCCCCGAACTGGCTGACCGCATCGAAGAGCGCGGCTACGAAGAACTCACCCCCGCCTGACCCAACAACAACAGCAACAACGCCACTGGGAGCACCCTGCTGCGTGCAGGGAGCGCAGCGACCGAAACGCCCTCCCGGAGGGAATCCAACACAACCGCACCCCCAACGGGGGCCGCGGTCGCAGGAACCACAAGGACAACTCTTGACCATCGACGTCGCCACGGTCCGCAAGGACTTCCCGACCCTCCAGCGCGAGGTGCACGGGCGACGCCTGGTGTTCCTGGACTCGGCAGCATCGAGCCAGACCCCACAGGTTGTCATCGATGCGATGACGCACTACTACGAGCATTCGCGCGCCAACGTCCACCGCGGCGTCTATCTCCTGGCCGAGGAAGCGACCGACGCCTACGAGTCCGGTCGCACCGCCATCGCACGGTTCGTCAACGCGTGGTCGCCCGACGGTGTCGTGTTCACCAAGAACGCCACGGAGGCGATCAACCTGCTCGCCTACTCCTGGGTGCGCCGCAACCTCGGGCCGGGTGACGCACTGCTGACGACCCGCATGGAGCACCATGCGAACTTCGTGCCGTGGCTGTACGCCAGCCAGGACCTCGGCTTCGAGGTGCGCACGATCGAGCTGACGCCGGACGGCCAACTCGATCTCGACTCGGCGCGGCGTGAACTGGCGGATGGACGGGTGCGCTTCCTGGCCGTCAGCCACATGAGCAATGTGCTGGGGACGATCAACCCCGTGGCGGACCTGGCCGGCATGGCGCGTGCTGCCAACCACACCTGCCTGGTCCTGGCCGATGGTGCCCAGGCCATTCCACACCTGCCGGTGGACGTGCAGGCACTTGGCGTCGACTTCTACGCCTTCAGCGGCCACAAGATGATGGGGCCGACGGGTATCGGCTGCCTGGTGGCTCGCCCCGAGGCCCTGGCTGACCTGCCACCCTTCCTGACCGGCGGCGAGATGATCCTCGACGTGCGGCTGGACGGCGTGACCTGGAACGTCCCACCCCAGCGATTCGAGGCCGGCACCCCGATGATCGCCGAGGGAGCCGGGCTTGCAGCCGCCGTCGACTACCTGGAGGGGATCGGCATGGACGCGGTGCGCGCCCACGATGTCGACATGACGGCGGCGGCCATCGCGGCCCTGCGCGGCGTCGAGGGCGTGACGGTTTTCGGGCCGACGGACACCGCCGTGCGTGGCTCGACCATCAGCTTTGCCGTGGCGGACGTTCATCCCCACGACGTGGGCCAGGTGCTGGACCGCCACGGCGTTGCCGTGCGGGTCGGCCATCACTGTGCCAAGCCGTTGATGCGCGAGCTGCGCGTCAACGCGACGGTGCGCGCCAGCTTCTCGATCTACAACGACCTTGACGACCTGCCGCCGCTGGTGGAGGGACTGCGTGCCGCGCAGGACCTCTTCCGGCGCTGAGGAGGAGCAACCATGAGCTTCGATGACCTCTACCAGGAGATCATCCTCGACCACTACCGGGCGCCGAAGAACCGCGCGGGTGAGCTCGAGGGGGAGGACGTCTGCGTCCACCACTCCAACCCGCTGTGCGGCGACGAGATGGACCTGCGCGTCGCCTTCGAGGACGGCCGCGTGGCCCGGCTGGCATTCGACGGCGATGGCTGCTCGATCAGCCAGGCCTCGGCGTCGGCCATGACGGTCGCCGTCAAGGGCCGTGACACCGCCGACGCCCTGGCGTTGGCCGAGGACTTCCGCAGGATGATGCATGGCGAGCAGCCGCAGCGCCTCGACGACCTGCAGGACGGCATCGCGTTCCAGGGTGTGGCCAAGTTCCCGGTTCGCGTGAAGTGCGCCCTGCTGGGCTGGATGGCCCTCAAGGACGCGATCACCACCTACGAAGCCGGCGGGTCGCAGCACGCCGTGACGCACGGGGAGTGACACCCATGGACCTCACACAGACCACGTCCGCTCGCGGTGCCGATGGCGCACCCGTGCTGGAGCCCGCTGCCCAGGCCGCTCCGGGGGGGCCTGCGATGCCCGTCGGCGCAGACCACCTGGTGCACGACAACGCCGCCGTTCCCGGCCATGTCGCGGACTCGCCGGTCGCCCCTGCTGGTGCCCTGCTGGAGGAACAGCGCCGCGCCAACGAGTCCGCGATCGCCGACGCCGCCGCCTCGACGGCTGACGCCGACGCGACCGGCCCGTGGTCGGACCTGCCGTTGGAGGACGACGGCCTGCCGTCGCCTGACCTGCTCCGCGACGCGTTGCGCGCCGTCATCGACCCGGAGATCGGTTACAACATCGTCGACCTCGGCCTGGTCTACGAGGTCACCAAGGACGATGACGGTGGCGTCAACGTCCTCATGACGCTCACGTCGATGGGCTGCCCGCTGACCGAGGTCATCCACCAGCAGTGCTCGGTCATCCTGGGCTCGCTGCCGGGGGTGGAGTCGGTTGACGTCGAGTTCACGTTCTCCCCAGCGTGGTCGCCGGCGATGATGGAGGACTGGGTGCGCGAGGAGCTGCGGGCCCTCGGCATGAACGTCTGACCGGCGCGGACCCAACCGACTGCGAGGGGCCAGCAGGAGTGCGGCCGGCGGGTGGCGAACTACTGGGCAATGCCCCAGTGGTTCATCACCTCCTCGGAGCGGTCGTCATGAAACGCCATCTTGCCCTCGGCCTGGCCGGCCTCGTCGCCGTCGGCAGCGTCGCTGCCGCGCCCGTCTCGGATCAGCAGGTCGCGGCGGACCACTCCGTGTCGCTTGAGATCGGCAACTCGGAGACCGTCGCGGGCGGCGTCCCCCAGGGCTTCAACACCACGCCGACGACCAATGGCACGTCGGGCGGGCTGACCTGCACCAAGGACCCGAACACCTACTGCGAGACGGTCCTCATCGAGTTGACCAACCCGTATGAGGATGAGAACGCCCGCAAGGGGCGTGAGCGCGGCAACGTCTTCTTCACGCTGACCACCGCCGACATGGTGTTGTCCGACTACGACCTCTACGTCTACGAGTCTGATGCAGACGGCGCCAAGGGCAGCGAGGTCACCAGCGCTGGCGAGTTCCCGTTGCTGATCCAGTCCAGCACCGAGCAGACCACCGTGGTCGTGTCCACGACGCAGGAGTTGGAAACGGTGTGGCTGCTGGCAGAGGTCTACTACTTCGCCGCGGTGACGCCGTACGAGCTCACCATCGACTTCAGCTGAGACCTGAAGGCAATCGGGGGGGATGTCGGGACGGCCGCGAGGCCGTCCCGACGTGATTCTCGTGGATGCGCGGCTGCATTCTCGGGGATGCGCGGCTGCCGCGGCCGAATGACGCACGGACAGGAGGGGATCGCGTCACCCGGGGCGAAGTACGTCGTTGGAGTCAGCAGACCGCCCCTCGCACCTCCCGGAGTTCCATCATGAAGCGCGCCCTCACCGCCCTGGCCCTCGCCGGCCTCGCGGCATCCACCATCGCCGCCGGCCCGCAGAACGCGCAGCCACCGGCGCCTGACCACTCTGTCGAGCTGCACATCGACGACGCCGCGGAGGCCACGGTCGAGGGCAACCCCGACACGTTTGGCACCAGCCTCACCAACGTTGTCGAAGGCGGCGACTACGGCTGCGAAGGCACGCCGGAAGCGACCTGCGAGGTCGTGCTCGTCCACGTGACCAACCCGTACGAGGAGGACAACGCCCGCAAGGGTCGTGAGCGCGCCAACCTCACCATCGAGCTGAACTACGGCACCATGGCCGCAGGCGCGCCCGTGTCGCTGTCGGACATGGCCATCCAGGTCTGGGCATCCGACGAGTCCGGTGCCCGGGGCGACCTGGTCGGCACCGCCGACAGCAACCCGCCCGAGGGCAACGAGCAGATGGTCGTCCCGGTCTCCACGACCGAGGACGAGACCGAGGCCTGGTACCGCGTCGAGCTGATCTACGGCTTCCACGGGGGCGGCTACACGGCCAACTTCAGCTTCGCCTGACCCACCCCACGTACCCCTTCGAGGGAGCAGCCCACCCACCGGCTGCTCCCTCGATGATTCCCGCTCCTGCGCGGGGTCGGAGTCCCGATGTTGCGCGGGTCGCACGACAGTGGCAGGGAAGAGCCATCGGGGCGGCGAAGAGGTGGTCAACGCCAACCCGGATCCTGCACGCATCCCTTGGGAGACAACGCAATGAAGCGCTTCATCGCCGGCCTGTCGGCCATCCTGGCCGCAAGCTCCATCGCTGCCGCTCCGTCTCCGTCTGCCCCGTTCGCCGCACCCCAGATCGACCACGAACTGGCCCTGGCCATCGGCGAGTCGGGCTCGGTGACGGGCAACGCGCAGTACGGGGTCAACGTCGAGAACTACACGGGCGCGGACTACGCCTGCTCGTCCGACCCGAACATGTACTGCGAGACCGTGCTGATCGAGCTCACCAACCCGTACGTCGAGGAGGAGGCCCGCAAGGGGCGTGTCCGCGCGAACCTGACCTTCACGCTGACACCGACGCTGCCGATCTCCGACTACGACCTCCTCGTGTTCGAGGCGGACGAGGACGGCAACCTCGGCGGCCAGATGGGCAACGTCGGCGAGACTCCACTGACGCCGGACCCTGAGTCCAAGGAAACGATCAGCGTGCCGATCACCACCACGGTTGATGAGGAGACCGTGTGGGTCGCCGTGCAGGTCGTCTACTGGGCCGTGGTCGGTGGTTGGACGGCGGAGGCCACGTTCGCCTGACCGGCACCACGTCCTGGCGACCTTGTGACCGCTTGGTTGTGACCGCTTGGTTGTGACCGTTTTCACGTGCTGGGGCATCACGGCGACGGTGCGCACGTTGCAATGGGGGGTGGCCCGTGGTCACCTCGACCGTGGCCACCTCAGGCCTTGACCGTTGTTGCGCCCCTCCGTCATCCCATCCAAGGCCCTCCACCCATGCCGACCGAACCCGTCATCCAGCGTCGCGAGCAGCTGACCAAGGACGAGATCGCGCGGTACTCGCGCCACCTCATCATCCCCGAGTTCGCCATCGAGGGCCAGGAGCGGCTCAAGGCCGCCAAGGTCCTGCTGGTGGGAACCGGCGGGCTGGGGTCTCCGCTGGCGCTCTACCTCGCCGCTGCCGGGGTCGGCACGATCGGGATCGTGGACAACGACACCGTGGACGCGTCCAACCTGCAGCGCCAGGTGATCCACCGCACCTCCTCGATCGGCCGCTCCAAGGTCGACTCGGCCGAGGAGGCGATCCTGGACGTCAACCCCCACGTCCGGGTGATCAAGCACGAGACCTACCTGACGTCGGCGAACGCGATGCAGATCGTCGAGCCTTACGACATCGTCATCGACGGCACCGACAACTTCCCGACGCGTTACCTCGTCAACGACGCCTGCGTGTTGCTGGGCAAGCCCAACGTGTACGGCTCGATCTTCCGGTTTGAGGGCCAACTGTCGGTCTTCTATGCCAAGGAGGGCCCGTGCTACCGCTGCATGTTCCCGGAGCCGCCGCCGCCAGGCATGGTCCCCAACTGCGCCGAGGGAGGCGTGCTGGGCGTCATGGCCGGCCACATCGGCACGGCCCAGGCGGTCGAGGGCATCAAGGTCATGACCGGCATCGGCGAGCCGATGATCGGCCGCCTTGGGCTGTACGACGCCCTCGATCAACGCTGGATGTACGTCAAGGTCAACAAGGACCCGAACTGCCCGGTCTGCGGTGACAACCCGACCATCACGGCACTGATCGACTACGAGGACTTCTGTGGCATGCCTGCCCACGACCGCGAGCATGACGAAGCAGCCAACGTGGAGCTCGAGATCCTTCCCGCCGAGTACGCCGAGATCGCCAGCAAGCCCGACGTGATCCTCATCGACGTGCGCGAGCCACACGAATGGGACATCTGCCGCATCGAGGGCGCGATCCTGATCCCGAAGGACACCCTTCCCGCCCACCTGGCTGACCTGGATCCGACCAAGGACTACGTGATCCAGTGCAAGTCGGGTGCACGGTCCATGGAGGTCACCCACCTCATGCGCGGTGCCGGCTTCAAGGCCCGAAACCTCTGGGGCGGCATCAACGCCTACGCCCGCCAGGTCGACCCCTCGATCCCCATCTACTGATTGCCCGTCCCGCGCCCCGTCCCGCTGCGGTTCATTGAACGGCGGGGGTGGGGTGGTGGGGTTGCTTGGGGGGGAGGGATTCGGCGTGGGCGGCGCCGCGGTCGACCCAGGCCTGCAGCGCGTCGTCCTCGGCGGTGCCCTCCGGGGCAACGTAGACGAAGCCCGTCATCTGTTTCCTGGTGAAGTCCATCGGGCGGGCATGGGGCTGGGCCATCGCCTCGTCGTGGCCTTGTTTGCCTACGCGGACCATGAGGTCCTCGCCAGTGACCCCGACGGCCATGTTGCCGCCCAGCAGGAAGCACAGTCCGCCGAACATCTTCTTCTCGTCGTAGCCCGGATGGTCCTCGAGCAGCTCGCGAACCCGGTGGGCCAGGCCTTCGTCGTACGCCATCGATCGACCTTCGCCAGGCTTGTCCGCGCCGGAGCCCACGCTGTTGGACGGGCAGCCGTTCAGTAACGTCGGGTCACCGAGGGAGAGACGCGCAGTGTTGTATGGGGCGCCCAGTCTGCCACCAATCGTCGACGAGGGGTGGCTGGTGGCCAATCGCGATCGCCTTGTCCTGGCAGACGTGCGTTGGTTCATGGACGGCCGCGACGCGAGGGCCAGTTACCGCGCTGCCCACCTCCCGGGGGCGATCTTTGTCGACGTGGACCGCGACCTCGCTGGGCCACCGTCACGGACGGCCGGACGCCACCCGCTGCCCGATCCGGCGGACTTCGCTGCGTCGATGTCGCGCCTGGGCATCGCCGACCATCACCTCGTCATTGCCTATGACCAAGGCAATGGCGGCTACGCCGCGCGACTGGTCTGGATGCTGCGGGTAACCGGCCGGGAAGCCGCCGTCCTGGATGGCGGCATCGGCACATGGTCGGGGTCGGTCGATGCGGGCGAGGTCGCGCGGCCACCGGCTCGGTTCACCGCGAGATCATGGCCGGCCGAATGGTTGGCAACCACGGCCGAGGTGGAAGAGGCGGCGGCGGACACGGCGACGATCCTGGTGGACGCGCGTGCAGCGCAGCGCTATCGCGGTGAGGTTGAGCCCGTTGACCCCAGGGCGGGTCACGTGCCGACCGCAGTCAACCTGCCGTTCGTGGACAACGTTGATGCGCAGGGTCGCCTGCGGCCCGACGACGAACTTCGGGCGTCATTGGAAGCGGTGGGGGTCACATCGGCCGATGACGTGATCGTCTACTGCGGCAGCGGCGTCACGGCCTGCCAGGACCTGCTGGTCATGGAACGACTGGGGATCCATGGCCGCCTCTACCCCGGATCGTGGTCGCAGTGGTCGGGCGATCCGGACCGCCCGATCGCGGTCGGGCCGACCCCCGGTGCCTGGGAGCCTGCAACGGCCTGAGGGGCGGCGTCACGAGCGATCGAGTTGCGACCCACACCAACTTGCGGGTGGCTCCGCACCGGAATGCCGGGGGTGGAGCCACCCGCAACGGTTGGGTGGCGGGGATCGCGCGCTCTCAGCAGGAGCTCGGCCTGCTTTCGCAGAAAAGGTTGGGGTCAGCCCTCCAGGAGACCCGATCATGAGCTCCCAGCCCAACCACGTATCGCGCCGCAAGGTGCTGCAGACCGGCGCCGCCGCCAGTGCCCTGGCCGCCACGGCCGCCCTGCCCACGATCGCGGCGGGTCCGAACGGGGGCGGGGCGGGCCACGCGGCCACCCCGGCGGGCGGACCGTTGCAGCTTGCGCGGGTGTGGCCGACCGCGGCTGGTGGCCTGGACTGGGCGGATGACACCCACCGTGTGTTCGACGACGGCTCCCTCGAGGTCCTCCTGTGGCCGGGCGATCTGGCCCGCCTGGAGGCCACGGGCCTGCGGTTCGAGATCACGGTTGTTGACCTGGTCGCGCGCGACGCCGCAGCGGCGAAGTCCGCCCGCGGGGTCTCGGGTGTCGCGCGCCAGCCGGGGGAGACATCGACTGGTGACTACCGCCACCTTGCCGATTTCGAGGCTGATCTCAAGGCGTTGGCCGACAAGTACCCGGACAAGACGCGCCTGGTCACGTTGCCGCACCGCTCGTACGAGGGCCGCACCATCCACGGCCTCGAAATCGCGACGGACGTCCAGGCCAAGGACGGGCGCCCGGTGATCTACAACGACGGCGTCCACCACGCTCGCGAGTGGCCCGCTGCCGAGGTCCCGATCATGTGGGCCTACGACCTGTTGGAGAACTACGGCAAGGACGACCGGATCACGGCGATCGTCGACAACACCCGCAACATCGTCGTACCCGTCGTGAACCCTGACGGCTTCAACCACAGCAGGGAATTCCCCATCGGACTCGGCACATCGGAGAACGGGATCCCCGCCTCCACGCCGCTGTTGGGCGGAAACGGTCCGGAGGCGATCCACGGCCAGGGCCGCTACTGGCGCAAGAACCGTCGCCGGTACGCAGACGCAGGGTTCGATGACGGCTGGCAAGAGGTCACGGTGGAGACCCAGGGCGTGGACGTCTACGGCGTCGACGCCAACCGCAACTACCCCTACGACTGGGGCGGTGACGGATCCGCCGCGACGACCAACGACCAGACCCACCGCGGATGGGAGCCGTTCAGCGAGCCAGAGGCGCGCAACGTCGGGTGGGTCATGAAGACGCGCCATGTCACGGCGTCCATCAGCCACCACACATCCGGTGATCTGGTCCTGTGGGCCTGGGGTACGACCACGGAGGACGCACCCGACAACGAGCTGCTGGAGGGCCTTGGCCGCGCGATGGCCGAGTACAACGGCTATGTCCCGCAGAAGGGCATCCAGCTCTACGTGACCACGGGGACGGCCAGCGACTACTTCTACGGTTCGCTCGGCTCCGTGGGCTACACGTTCGAACACGCCGGCGACTCGTTCCACCCGCCCTACGCCGAAACCGTCCCGGCGATGTACGCCAAGAACCGGGATGCGCTGATCATGCTCGCCGAGGAAGTGGGCCTCAAGCCCGAACTTCGTCCCGACGTCGAATTGCCGGAGGTCTACACCGAGTACTGGTCCACCGGCACTCTCAACCACGCCATCATCAAGGGCAAGATCGTCGATGCCAGGGGCAACGGCATTCCGGCCCGCCTGAAGACCTACAAGCGCTACGACGTCCGGCTGTGGAAGGGCGGCGACGCCACCAACCCGCGTGGCGTCTCGGGCTGGGAGGAGATCTTCGAGGCGGAGATGGAAGCCGGCCTTGACGGCACGTTCGAGTGGCACGTCAATCCGTCGACCCAGCCGATGGTCGAATGGGAGTACGGCGAGGAGTTCTGGGAGTTCTCCGCCTTCAGCGACCTTGGTGGGGTGACGCGCAAGCTCATGGTGCGCCGCGGCGAGGTCGTCGACCTCGGGACGATCGTCCTGTCCTGAGGCGCGAGGGGTCGGCCGTAGGCTGGCCGACCATGCTGACCCTGCTCCACGACATCCCCTCGGCAGCCGCCCTCGTGGCCGTGTTGCGGCTGCATGCCCTGGCAGAGCAGGGCGTTGCCGTTGCGTTCGTTGGCCTGGACCTGCGCGGCTTCGACGTTTCGCTGCCTGCCACGCTCGACGTGCTCGAGGACTTTGATCGCAACGCGGACGCCGCGCGGTCCCTCGGCATCGAGGTGGCCCGTCCGCGGCGCGTACCGCCGACGGTGGCGGCCCATGCCGTGCAGGCGGTCGCCGAGCGCCACGGACGCGGTGCGGCCTGGCGGCTGGCCGTCTACCGCCACCACTGGGCGGCGGGCGGCGATGTCGCCGACGCGGACCAGTTGGTCGCGCTGGCAGCCACGATCGGCCTGCCATCCGACGAGGTGGCCGTGGCCGCCACCAGTCGACGCGTGCATGCCGCCCTGCGGCGTGACTGGCAGACCTGGCGGGCGCGCGGCGTCGGGGGAGTGCCAGTCCTGGTCGCCGATGGTGGCACGCTGCTGTCGGCCGACCAGTGCGATGCCGATCTGCTCGCGCTGGCGTCATTGTGAGCTGGCTCACCGGCCTCACGCCGGCCCAGGAGTGGCTGGTCACCGACCTGCTTGGCAAGGACCAGCCGCGGCCGGCCGTGGATCGTGACCTGGCTGCGTCGCTGCGCCAACAGCTGGAGGAGGGCGTCGCCCCGTTCGTCCGCGAACTGCCCGAAGGTGACCAGATTTTCCTCAACAAGACCGCGCTGACGGCCATCACGACTTGTGACGGCCGCTATCTCGACCATGTCGAGACACCGTTCTCGTGGAGTCGTGCGCCGATCGTGGGACGCCTGACCCACAAGGCGGTCGAGCTCGACTGGCACACCGAGGCCACACTCGCGTCAGACGAAGTCGTCCGCCGCGCCATCGACGAGGTGCGCGAGGAGTCGGCGGGTGTCGCTGCGTGGCTGGACGACCTCGACGACGCCAGTGCGAGGATCCTGGCCTCGCAGGTCACGCAGTTGCTCATCGAGGTACGTGACACCTGGCCGACGCTGCCACCGCGAGCCGGCGTCCGATCCGAGCAGCCCTTGCGGGTGCGCCTGGCCGGCGGGCGGGTCGCGTTGTCCGGGACGCCCGACGTCATCATCGGTCGCGCCCGTGCGGACGAGGCACGGATGTTGCTCGTCGACTTCAAGACGGGGATACGGCGCCCCCAGTCCGAACGTGACGAGCTGCGCTTCTACGGGCTGCTGGCCACGATCAAGTACGGCGTCCCGCCGTGGCGCTGGGCGGCGTTCTACCTGGCCGAGTGCGCCTGGGACGCCGAGGACGCCACGGAGGAACTGCTCCGGGTGACGGTCCGGCGCGTCGTGGACGGGGTCGAGCGTGCCGTCGCGCTGCGGACCGCACCTGCGGGCAATGCCGAGTTGCGCCTGCACGGTGGCAGCTGGTGTCGCTTCTGTTCGCGCCGACCGACCTGTCCGGCGGCCCCGGCAGACGTCCCCGACTCCTGACCGCGTCACGCCCTCGCCCTTTGCCGGCGCACCATGCGATCGCGTGTCACAGGTGCGCGGCATCCTCGACGTGTCGCCCGTGGAGGTGGTGCCATGGAGGAAGCCGTGCGAACGTTTGTCCCCTTCCAGACCCCGGTGCGTGGCCACGGCTTTGCCGCGACGCCGCGCGGGGCTCGGCCGCCAGGACCGGGCCAGCCGGCGTGGCTGGCCCGGGAACGGGCCAACCCGCGCGATGGCTGGGCGATTGCGGTCTGGGTGCAGGACCCCACCACCGGTGCGTCGTGGCGGATCGGCTACCTCGATCGCGCCGTCGGTGCGCGCTTGTCACCGCGTCTGGACCAGGGCATGCGCGTGAACGCCACGATCAGTGACTGGTGGGAGGCACCCGGCGGACGGTGGCAGCGGCCCGTCGTGGCCTTGCGGCCGGCGGAGGCGCCGCGGCGGGCCGCGTGATGGTCAGGCGTGGAAGACCGCCTGCACCGTCATGAGCCAGTCATCGGGCAGCACGCGCTCCACCACGGCATCGTCCAGCCGCCGCAGTGCCTCCCAGGTCCGGCCGCTGATCCGCTTGGCCCGTGGAGACGCCGCCAGGGCCGGCAGCTCGCCCACCATGCAGTAGTAGGCAGCGGCCCAGGAGATCGACACCATCCCGGACCCGCGCACGGTCGTCGAGGCAAAGCCCGCCTCGTCGCCCAGTCGGCGCAGGTCGTCCGGCGAGAACGTGTGCAGGTTGGCGGTCATGGCGACCAGGTCCCAGAAGTGGTGGGTCTCGGCGTCCTCCGGCGCGTGCGCGGACAGGGGCCGGCCAAGCCCTGCGGCCAGGCCACGCGCGACCCTGAGCCCGGCCAAGGCTGAGCGGGCGGTGAGACCACCGAGCCGGTCGGCGTTCGGCGTCGGCTCGGACAGGGCCAGGACCGGGCCTGCGGGCTTGACGACGCGGCGCCATTCCCGCAGGGCAGCAGGCACGTCGTGGAGGTGGTGGAGCACGCCGCGGGTGACGACCGCGTCGAAGTGGTCGTCGGGGTAGGGCAGCTTGGTGGCCGTGGCCTCCACGAACGTGGCATCGATGCCCAGGCCTTCGGCGTTCTCGCGTGCACGACCGAGCATGCCCGGGGAGAGGTCCACCAGGTGGAGTTCGTCAACCAAGCCGTCAGCCGCCAACCCCAGGCCGAGGTAACCGGTGCCGCACCCGACGTCGATCACGCGCTCGAAGTGCGTGCGACCGAGCAGGCGTCGGGATTCCCGGGCGGCCGCTCGAGCCGTGTGCTCGTCGTACGAGATGCCGAATCGCTCGTCGTAGGTCTGGCACTCCACTTCGTGGAAGGCGAACTGGAGTTCGTCAGGGGTCAGCTCGGTCGGGTTGCTCACGCGTGCGCTCCGGTGGGGCTGGCGGGTGGGGCCTGATGCCGGGCCGACTCGGACGAGGTTGGTTCGGTTGAGGTTGGATCGGTTGAGGTTGGATCGGGGCTGGGTTGCGAACTGGGTTCGCCGCTTGGGTTGGGGCTGGGTTCGGATGAGGGGCTGCTCGAGGGTGTCGGCGTCGGCGTTGGTTCGGGTGACGGGCTGTTCGACGGTGTTGGCGACGGGCTGGGCGAGGGCGTCGCGGACGGCGAGGGGGACGGGCCGGATGCGGGCCCGAACTCGATGATGACGTTCTTGGGCAGGTAGGTCGTGACGAACTCGAAATCGTCGATCCGGCCATCGCGGTAGGCAGTCTTGCGCGTCACGGTCACGGAGAAGCCGTTGGCCCCGGACTGGACCTGCTTCTGCGTGCCGGGAGCGAGGGCTGCGTTCTGGCGTCGGATCGTGCCGTACGAGCGGGCGGCATACGGCTCGGAACGTTGCGCCGTCACGCTCGCCACATCCGACTGGCCGAACAGGGACACCGTGATTGACGTGGTCGTGTAGGACGTCCGTACCAGCAGGCCATGCCCGGTCGCGTTGGTGAACCGAACGTCGATGTCGGGACTGGGGTAGTTCAGCGTCGCCTCGCGCCCCATGGGGTAGCGCGAGATGTAGAAGGAGTGCGCCTTCCAGCTGTCCAGCTGCATGCCGGCGAAGAAGGCCGCGTTGAACATGGTCGTGCCGAACTGCGACACGCCGCCGCCACAGGAGTCGACCAGTTCGCCGTTGAAGATCATCCCGGCTTCCTGGAAGCCCTTGGAGCACTCGCGAACCTGCGAGATCTGGTTGACGGAGAACTGCTCACCCGGCAGCACGACCGCTCCGTCGACCATGTCCGCAAGCAGTTGGATGTTGTGGACACGCGACTGGCAACATGCGTGGTAGGTCGTGAACGTCCCCAGCAGGTGGGTGATGCCCAGCTCCTGCGCCTCGACGGCAGTCAGGTCCGCCTCGACGTCGACCAGCCTGATCGCTGCGGTGTCCACCCCAGTCGTAAGCATCTCGGCCACCTGCTGGGCACTGACGACGGGATCCCACGCTCGGCCGGGTCGTGACGGCTCGATCCCGACCGTCACCTCGACGGGCTCCCACGTGGCGGCATCCTTGACGTCGAAGGTGGTGGGCGGCGCCCGCGGGAGGTCGAACGATGCGTCAACGGGAACTTGTTCGAAGACCTCGGCGCGGTCGCCGACCAGCGCCGAGAGGCCATCCGGTTCGATCATGAGCTGCAAGGAACCGTCCAGCGTCGTCGTGACGCCGAGGATGGCGCCCAGGTCGCGGCCGGACAGAGCCAGCTCGTTGCCGTCGCCGATCAGGGTCACGCCGTTCGGCAGCGCGGCCTCGACACTGGCCGCCAACGCGATCAGGTCGTCGATGTCGACCACGGGGGGCTGGCTGACAACCGGCAGGGACAACTCCTCGAGGGAGCGTGCCGACAGGTGCGATCGCAGCGCGGAGGCTGCGGCAGCGCGGTCCAGTGACACCCCCGGCTCGGGCGCGATGGCCTCGACACGTTCGCCATCGGCGACCAGGTCACCCAGGGTCGGTGCGCGGTCCACGAGCCCAGCCAGGACCTCGACGTGAGCCGTCAACGCTTCGGGGTCAGCGCTGGTGGCGAGGTCGACCTCGTCGGACCGCCACAGGGCAGCGACCTGTCGCCAGCCCTGGCCCACCGGATTGCCGCTGCGACCCACGGCCAACGCCCGGGCGACGGTGGCGTCGATGTCGATGCGGTAGCCCGCATCAGCCGGCGTCATCGTGGTCACCGTTTCACCGGCCCGCACGCTGAACGCGGTGGTGGCTTGCACGCCGACGGTTTCCGTCAACCTTGCATGTGCTGCGGGCTCGTCGAGGCCGCCGATGTCGACGCCTGCGACCGTCACGCCCGGCAGGACGGCGCCGGCATGCGCGATCCGCAGGCCGAAGGAGAGCGCCACGATCGCGCCCAGAAACGCTGCCGTGGCGAGCGCGGCTGCGCGGAGGCGCAGTGGCATGCAGGGACCTTGGCGGAGGCGCCACCGCGGGCGGCGACGAGCTGTGTCGGTCGATTGGGATGTGGAGCGCCACGCTAGCAATCGGCGTGGAAGGGCCTGTCTGGCCGCCCCGGCATCGGGGCCGGGTTGGCCAACGGTCCCGGCGCCAGCCATCGGCCCCGGTGTCGCCCAATCACGAACACGCGGCGGCCGTTGGTAGTTTCCCGGGCGCGGTCCGGCACGCGACGTGTGCGGAAACCGGTCAGCCGTTGCGGCGCCGGGCTCGATTGGTCCAGGAGGACACGTGCGGCTTCGTCGCTCTCGACGTGCGTTTGGCGCGGTCATCGTCGGGTCCCTGGTTGCGGTGTCGGTGACCGGTGCGACGGCCCAGACGGCGGATCCGGGTGCGTTGGCCGATGCGCGCGCCCGCATCGAGGCGGTTGAGGGTCGCATCCGCGCGGCACGCGGCGACGCGGCCGCCGTTGAACAGGCGCTTGCCGTGGCGCAGGCGGATCTGGCCGGGCTCGAGCAGGCCGTCAATGCGGTGGCTGCCCAGGTCGAGGCACAGGCCGCGGAAGTCCGGCGCGCGGAGGCGGGCCTCACAGAGTTGCGGGCGCACGACGACGAGTTGCGCTCCGCCGTCGCGGCGCAGATCACTTCGCTCTACAAGCACGGGTCGGCACGCCAACTCGAGGCGCTTTTCGGGGCGACCGATCCGCGCAGCGCCCTGATCCGAGTCGGCTACCTCGAGCGGATCGTGGGGGCCGAGCGCGCCGCAATCGAGGCCGTCCACGCGTCGTCGGTCGCCCTGGAGGCCGAGCGCACACGTGTGGACGAACAGCGTCGTGACCTGGCGGCCGCCCAGGCCGAGCAGGAGGCGTTGCTCGACCGGGCCCTGGCGGTGCGTGATGACGTGGCCTCCCGGCTGACGCAGGCCCGTGGCAACGTGGCCGGCCTGATCGCCGAGCGGGAGGACCTCAGCCGCGACGCGAAGGTGCTCGAGGAGCTGATCCGCCAGGCGGCAGCGGCAGCGGCATCCGCCGGCCAGCCTTCAACTGCGGGCTACATCTGGCCGATCTGTCGGGCGGTCACCTCGGAGTTCGGCCGTCGCTGGGGCCGGATGCACGAGGGGATCGACATCGATGGTGACACCGGTGACCCGATCGTGGCGTCCAAGGCGGGTGTGGTCATCTTCGCGGGCACCCAGGGCGGGTACGGCCAGCTCACCTTGATCGACCACGGTGACGGTGTGGTGACTGCCTATGCCCACCAGTCTGCGATCGGCGTGTCGAAGGGCCAGCGTGTTGAGCGCGGTCGGCGCATTGGTTCCATCGGCTCGACGGGCCACTCGACCGGCTCCCACCTGCACTTCGAGACCCGGGTGCACGGCGCCGCCCAGAACCCCCGTCGGTTCCTGCCCGGAGGCTGCTGATGGTCGCCCTGCTCGGTGCAATCTCCTTTCCGATCCTGGAGCGGATCCCGCTCTTCGGGGACCTCGCGATCTCGCCCCATGGGATCGGGATCGCGGTGGGGTTCCTGCTTGGCGCGATCCTGTTCACACAGCGGGCGCAGAAGCGCGGCCTGGGCCACCTGGAGGTCGCAAACATCCCCGCGGCTGTCCAGGACATCCTCACCCGTGCTGCAGTTGGCGCGATCATCGGGGCTCGGCTGTTCTACGTGGTCACCCACCTCGACCAGTTCTCTGGTGAGCCGCTGCGGGCCTTCGCTGCCTGGGAGGGCGGGCTGACGTTCCTTGGTGGGATCGCGGGCGCGGTGTTGGTGACGATCCCCCACGCGCGCAAGCGTGGTTACCGGATCACGATGTTGCTGGATTCGGCCGCGCCGGGCATCGCGCTGGGACTGGCCGTGGGCCGCGTCGGTGACCTGCTCATCGGCGACCACATCGGCTCCCCGACCGACTTCCCGTTGGCCTGGCGCTGCACCGGCAACTACTGGCTGCGCGACACCAATGGGTTCGGGCTGACTGAGCCCCTGTCCTACCCGTTCGCGCTGGATGCGCCGACGGCCGGATGCTTTGACGTTGCTGTGCACCACACGGCGCTCTACGACTTCGGGGCGACGCTGCTCGTGCTGTTCGCGCTGCTGCTGTTGGAGCGTCGGCCGCGGTTCGACGGCTTCTTCGTGGCATCCTGGGTCTATCTGTACGGCGCACTGCGGTTCGCCTCTGACTTCGCCCGCCAGGACCGGGTCTGGATCGGGCTCACCGGGTCGCAATGGGCGATTGTCGCGACCTGCTCACTGGTCACCGGCTACCTCGCCATCCGGCGGCCGTGGGAACACCTGCGCTGGGCGTGGGACCTGGAGTTCGACCACCCGTGGATCGTGCCGCCGCCCGACGCCGGGCCCGACTCGGCGGCGCTCGATGCGTCCGATCAGGCTTCGCCGACCGAGCCCACGGTCGAGGCGGACTCGAGCGCCGAACCCTGGGAGGCCACGACGGCGTCGGCCCCCGATGCCGCGTCGGAGCGCGCGTCGTCGGAGCCTGCCGCGTCGGAGCCTGCCGCGTCGGAGCCTGCCGCGTCGGAGCCGACCGCGTCGGGGCACGTTGTGCCAGATGCCGAGGAAGCGGGCTGGCCCTCCGAGTCGAGCGTCGTGGGTGACGCGAGCAGCGAACCGGCGCCAGCCACCCAGACGTCGGCGCCGACTGACGATGAGCCGTCGGTGTCGGACCTCCTGCACGCAGCCATCGAGTCAGACGACGGGCCGCCGCCCCCTCCGCCGGTGGAACTCGACCAGTTGGGGGTGGCCTCTGTCGCCCAAGGCCCGACGATCGCGCCGCCCGAAGCAGAGCGGGTCGCGCACGCTGAAGCGGAGTCCGAACCAGAGCCGGACCCAGAGCCGGAACCAGAGCCAGTCCCGGAGCCTGAGCCTGAGCCGGACCCAGGGCGGGAGCCGGAGCCGGAGCCGGAGCCGGAGGCGGACCCTGAGCCGGAGCCTGTCGTGCCGCTGGTTCGGCCTTGGCAGCCACCGACATTGGCTGAGGTGGAGCGCGCCGACGAGGTACCCGAGCCGGAGCCGGGCCCGGAGCCAGAGCCTCAGCCGGAGCCACCGCCACAACCGATCGCGGAGTCCGAGCCCGCCGTGCCGTTCAGCGCGCCGGTGGCGCCACCACCACCCTCGGATCGGCCTCGTCGGATGTCGTCACGCCACCGGGACACGCCTCAGCCGTGACCCGCAGCGCGCAGTACCGGGCTCGGTCCGCGCCGCGGCAGGGTGACCGCATCGCGGTGCAGCGAGGTTGCCTACGCTGCCGGCATGGCTGTCCGTCGTGAGGACCATCGGGACTTTGACCGTCTGGCCGTCGACCACGTGCTCGGCGGGTTGAGTGCTGCTGACCAAGCACGGTTCCGTGACCACCTCGCCGACTGTGTTGCCTGTCGTGCCAGGGTGACCGAACTGCGCGGGATCGCCGCCACGCTGGACGCGACGGCCCGGTCCGAGCGGGCGCGCGTGCTCACCCGTGTCCCCGCCCGCCCGCGGGCAGTGGCGGATGCGGCTGGCTCTGGAGGCCGGCGCTGGCCCCGCCTGCTCGTCGCCGGTCTGATCGGCCTCACGATCGGCGGCTTGGCATTCTGGAACCTGCAGTTGCGTGTCGTCAACGCCGTGCTCGACACGTCGGCGACGACCAGTCAGCAGGCGCTCACGACCTTGGTCGAGGGCCAGTTCCTTCCTGCCGACTTCGCCGAGGGCGTGCGCGGCTTGGTCGTTGCCGACGCAGGGTTCGTGGCCCTCGACCTGACGGCACTCCCGGTGATGGCGGACGGCGATGTCGTCGTGCTGTGGGCGACCGCCGCTGACGGCGATCGCAGCCCGCTTGTCACCGTTGCCGGCCGGACGATCGAGGACGGCAGGTTGGTCATGGTCGCCGAGCGGCCCCTGGGGGCCGTGACGCTGACGGTGGAGATCGGACCGTTCACGGCGGCGACGGGGCGCGCGGTCGTGACCGCGTCCCTCGACCACGCGGCCGCCGCCTGACTCCCTGGGTCCGGCACACCGGCTGGGCAACCCACGCAGAACGGGTCGCAGCCAGCTGGCTCCGACCCGTTCCGTGTTGCCTGGGCGTACTGCCGGTCAGCAGCACGCTCGCTGAGGACCTGGACACCGTCGTCCGTGGGCCGGTGGCTGGGCCACCGGGCCAGGATCACGTCGAGCGGGACGAACTCCCGACCGGCGTGCAGGGCGATGCCCGGGTGGATTCCGCGGGCAGTCAACGAAGCCGCCTAGCGGCCGGGCACCTCCAGGGTCCCGTCACAATGGCTACTCAACGGACCACCTCCCTTCTCCTGGTCCAGCCAGTGTGGCGGCCGCGACCGGGTTGGGGTCGCGTCACGGTGAAGTCTCGCGCCCGACGCGCAGTCGCGTTGTCGCGCCGCACGCGCCTTGACGTGCTCGGGCGTCACAGCGCCCGCTAGGGTTCACCCACCTTCGGGCGCGTAGCTCAGTGGGAGAGCACTCGCCTCACACGCGAGGGGTCACAGGTTCAAAACCTGTCGCGCCCACCCCCGACAAGGCCCTGCCGGCACCGGTGGGGCCTTGTCGATTCAGTCCGGCCTTTGTCAGGCCGCCCCGTCGCCGCCCGCGATCCCGGCCCGCGCCATGGCGCCGATCCAGGCCGCTCCGACGGCCACGCCGAACACCGCCAGACTTGTCAGGCGGGGCAGCTCCCTACGGGCCATGATCGTTGCCGCCGCGTCCCCAGAGTCGCTGAGGATCCCGGCCTCGAGCCAGGCGCGTGACCTTGTCGGGTCCCCGAGGGCGGCCAGCGTGCCCACGCCCAGCGCGAGGTCGCGAACGGCGTAGGCGCGCACGGCCACACTGACACCCGGTTGCGCCGCCGATGTCCCGATCCATCCCGAAGCGAACTTCTGCGGCGCCAGAAATGCCGCGGTGCCGACGGCCACGCGGCCGGCCGCGAGCAGGGTTACGAGGGTGCGAGCGTCCATGGGAGATCCAGCAGGGGTTGCGAAGGTGACGTGTCCGGGTTGGTTGTATTACCACGGACACGACCGACCCGGGGCGACGCACGCTTCAATCAGGCATCTGGACGATCGCGCGCAACACCGCGACCGCAGGTCCGCCTGGAGACCACGGAGCCCGCATGGCGCCACCGCGCCCCAACCGCCGCCATGGCGGGGCGATCGCGCTGGCGTTGCTGGCAACCGCATGCAGCGGCGACGTCACGCCGCCGCTGACCGTCGTCGAGGCCGATGGGTCAGTCGCCGCCATGGACGGGGTCCGTGCCTTGGCCGACGACGTGCAGCCGCCGCAGCGTGAAGGCCTGCAGGATGCGCTCGACGGGCTGGCGGCCGGGTTCGCGGCCGGAGATGCCGACGCGGTGGCCGCATGGCTGTTCAACCCCTCGTCGACGTTCGGGAAGCGCTGGCAGGATCGCGCACGGTGGTTGGCGGCCGTGCCCCTGGCTCATTACGCGCTGGTGGCCGATCCTTCCCTCGGCGACCTCGCCAGCGATGACGTGCGCGAACGCCTCCCGGGCGCGCAGGTCGTCTATGTGGTCGAGGAGTTGGCGCTGGACGGGTTCGACGATCCAGATCGTCCGGCGAAGTACGACCTGTTCCTGACGATGATCGACACGGCCGACGGGTGGCGGGTCGCGGGTGATGTCGACGCCGAACCGCTCGGGCTGGTCTCCACCGACCACCTCTGGGACCTGGGCCCGGTCGAGGTGACGCGCCGTGGCCAGCTGGGCGCGTTGCACCGGCCGGGCATGCGCCAGGTCGCCGAGGTCCTGGCTGACCTGGAAGCGGCCCTGGCCACCACGGCACAACGCTGGCCACGTCCGATCGAACAGGCCGTGGCGGTGATCATCCCGCAGTCACAGGCTGAGTTGGGCGAGCTGTTGCACGTGACGTTCGACCTGTCGAACTTCGTGGCCTTCGCGACATCGACGGCCTTCGGCGAACTGGGCACGTACGAACTGACCGGGTCGCGCATTGCCATCAACCCCGACCGCTTCCTGCGGCACACGCCGGCGACGCGCGCGTCAATCCTCGTCCACGAACTGACCCACGTCGCGACGCATCCCGACGCCGGTCCGTTCGTGCCGTCGTGGCTCAACGAGGGCGTCGCCCAGGCGATCGGTGAACAACGCAGCGCCACGGGAACCGCGCTCCTGGACCAACATGTGGCCGGTGGGTGGGATCACCGCCCGCCGACCGATGCGCAGTTCGTCGTGGGCGGCCGTGACCGCGTCTTCCTCAGCTACCAGCTGGGCTGGAGCCTCGTCGACCACCTCGTCGACGTCCATGGTGCCGAGTTGGTTGCGCAGTTCTATGCGGCGTCCGGCAGGGGGGCGGCGGGTCGGGCCGGCACCGAGGCGTGGCATCTGGATCGTGCCGCGCGCGAGGTGTTCGGGGTCGGATTCCACGACCTCACGGAGTCCTGGGCGGCCTCGTTGGCAGGATGATCGGGGCGGCTGCACCGACCAGGCCAGCGACAAGCCGGCTGGCCAGGCGGTTTCCCCAGCGGTCCACTGGACTACCCTCCGGTGCTCGTTCGCTGCCGAGTCATGCGGAGAGACCGTGACCGCCCAGACCATCACCGTCCGCCATGCTGACCGCACCGTCGAGGTGCCGGCGGGCGCGACGGCGATCCAGGCGCTGAAGGCACTGGAGGCGATCCGCGGCGCGGTGGTCGCAGCCCGGGTCAATGGTGCGCAGTGGGACCTCGACCGGCCGGTTCCCGACGGCGATGACGTCGAGGTGGAGGCGATCAACACCGACTCGGACGAGGGGCGCGAGATCCTGCGTCACTCGGTAGCCCACCTCATGGCCCAGGCCGTCACCCAGCTCTACCCGGACGCCAAGTTCGGGATCGGTCCGCCGGTCGAGAACGGCTTCTACTACGACTTCGACGTGGCGCAGCCGTTCACCCCGGACGACCTCGAACGCATCGAGGAGCGCATGCTCGAGCTCATGCGCGAGCGCCAGAAGTTCGTCCGTGAAGAAATCTCCGTCGCCGCCGCGCGGGAGCTGTTCTCCGACCAGCCCTACAAGCTCGACGTCATCGATCGACTCGACGCCACGGAGGTCGAGGGCACGGGCGACCACGTGACCTTCACGATCTACCGCAACTGCTCGGGTGAAGGCACCGATCCGGCCGCGGGGGAGTGCGACACCCAGCGCTGGGTCGACCTGTGCCGTGGCCCGCACATCCCGTCAAGCGATCGCGTGCCGGCGTTCAAGTTGCTCCGCACCGCGGGTGCCTACTGGCGCGGGTCCGAGTCAAACCCCATGCTGCAGCGCATCTACGGCACGGCGTGGGAGTCACGCAAGGCACTCGACGCGCACCTGACGATGCTGGAGGAGGCGCGCGCACGCGACCACCGCAAGCTCGGTCGCGAGCTGGAGTTGACGCTCTTCCCCGAGGAACTCGGCCCCGGCCTGTCGATCTTTCTGCCCAAGGGCGCGCTGGTCCGCAAGCAGATGGAGGACTGGATTCGCGACGAGGTGCTTGCGCGTGGCTACGACGCGGTCTACACCCCCCACGTCGCCAAGGAAGACCTGTGGCGCATCTCCGGTCACCTGGAGAATTACGCGGAGCTCATGTACCCCGGCATGGAGCTCGAGGACTCCCACGCGGCCTATCGCCTCAAGCCCATGAACTGCCCGTTCCACATCCTGGCCTACAAGGCGCGCACCCGCTCCTACCGCGAACTGCCCGTGCGGCTCAGTGAGCTGGGCACCGTCTACCGCTACGAGAAGTCGGGTGTGGTCAACGGCCAACTGCGCGCTCGGGGCTTCACCCAGGACGACAGCCACATCTTCTGCCGGACCGACCAGGTCGTTGGCGAGGTGGCGGCCTGTGTGGACTTCGCGCGCGACCTCTACCAGGCGTTCGGCCTGGGCGAGCCCAGTCGCATCGCGATCTCGACTCGTCCGGAGAAGTCGATCGGCTCCGACGACGAGTGGGACCTGGCAGAGAAGGCGCTGATCGAGGCCGTGGAATCGCTGGGGCTCGACTACCAGATCGATGCCGGCGAGGGCGCGTTCTACGGCCCGAAGATCGACATCCACGCCAAGGATGCGATCGGTCGCGAATGGCAGCTGACAACGGTCCAGGTGGACTTCAACCTGCCGGAGCGTTTCGACATCTCCTACGTCGGCGAGGATGGTGAACTGCACCGTCCGTTCATGGTGCACCGCGCGCTGTTCGGCTCGATCGAACGGTTCTTCGCCGTCATGGTCGAGTCGTTCAACGGCGCTTTCCCGACCTGGTTGGCCCCGGTCCAGGTCAACGTGGTCCCGGTCGCTGCGGAGTTCGACGGCTACGCCGACGACGTGGCGACGGCACTGCGGGCCAGCCGGGTGCGCGTCGAGGTCGACCAGTCCGACGACACCCTCGGCAACAAGATCCGCAAGTCGACGACGTCGAAGATCCCGTGGACCGTCATCGTCGGCGCCAGCGAGGCCGAGGACCGCGCCGTGTCGCTGCGTCCGTACCGTGGTGATCAGCGCAAGGGCGTCCCCCTCGACGACTTCGTTGCCGAGGTGGCAGCGGAGATCGCGGACCGGGTGACGCCCGACCTGTCCCAGTCGGCGGGCTGAGGCAGCGCCATGGCCGAACACAGGTCACAGGCCGACAGCGATCCCTGGGGCGGGTTGTCCTCGACGCATGGGGGCGTCGCGCGCGATGCCAGACACGACCAACTGGAGCCGCCCGACGGACTGGAGCGGATCTGGGCGCCGTGGCGTTTCGGGTACGTCGCGGGCGGCGCACCCATCCAGGGGTGTCCGTTCTGCGTCCTGCCTGCCCGCGACCCGGGTGAGGATCGAGCGTCACTGATCCTGCAGCGCGGGGACCACGCCTACGTCGTGCTCAACGCCTACCCGTACAACCCCGGACACGTGATGGTGATCCCGTACGCACACGTGGCGGACCTCGAGGACGTATCGGACGATGCCCTTGGTGATGTGTGGACGCTGGCTCGCCGTGCCGTCGTCGTGTTGAAGCAGCGCCTGGGCTGTCAGGGCGTGAACCTGGGTGCCAACCTCGGCAGCGCGGCGGGTGCTGGGATCGCGCCACACCTGCACATCCACGTCGTCCCACGCTGGGCGGGCGACACCAACTTCATGTCGGTGGTCGGAGCGGCGCGAGTGCTGCCGCGCGCCCTGCAGGAGATCTACGACGAACTGGCGCCCGGGTTCGCCTGACCACTGGCCGTGACCGGCTCGGCTTCGACGTCGTGTCGGTGCGGGTCGAACCGGGGAAGGCTCACGACGAACACGGCACCGGGGCCATCGGTCGGACGTTCGTGCCAGACCTCGCCGTCCTGCACGGTGACCAGCCATTGCACGATGTGCAGGCCCAGGCCGATCCCGTCGGTCAGTCGGCGTCCGTCATTGGCGCGCCGGAACGGCTCGAAGAGGTCCGCTTCGAATTCCGCTGGCACCCCCTTGCCGTGGTCTCGCACACGGAACTCGACACGGTCGTCGCGACTGCCCGCGGCAAGGCGAAACGGCGGTTCGCCGTACTTGTGGGCGTTGCCGAGCAGGTTGACCAACGTCTGGCTGGCCCGGGTCGCATCCGCCAGGCAGGCGAGGTCTGAAGGGACGTCGACCTCGATGGAGGATTCCGGGGCAAGCATCCCCAAGGCCGTCTGGACGATGTCGAGGGCGAGGGTGCGACGCAGGGCGACGGCGGTCAGTTGTCCCGACTGGATCATGGCGACGTCGAGCAGGTTGTCCAGGAGCAGCTTCTGGCGGCCCGCCGCATTGGCCAGGCGCTGCAGCAACGGCAGCGCCTGTGCATGGTCGATGTCCTCCCACCGGGTGATCAGCGTCTCGGCGAGGCCGATGATCAGGGTCAGGGGAGTGCGCAGTTCATGCGACACCATGCTGGTGAACCACTGCTGGCCGGCGACCACCCCGTTGAGCTGGTGATTGCGGGCTTCGAGGTCAGCGATCCTGGCGGCAGGGTCGGCCGCGTCACCAGGGGAACCCCCGGCGGTTGCGATCTTCACCTCCGCCATGGCACTTCCGGCCCGTTCACGAGGCGCGGTCGGGTCGCGATCTGCCGCCATCGGGCAGGGGACGGGTCGGCCGGGTCCAACCGCACCTTTAGCCCAGGTGTCCCACCGGCCTACGCCGGTCGGGCAACCAGAAGGTGACGCGTCCGCCTGGGCCGGGCATCGCGCTGATGTCCCCGCCGTGGGCCTGGGCGAGGCCGCGCGCGATTGCCAGTCCCAGGCCAGCCCCCCCGCCCGCGCGCGTGCGTGCCTCATCGGCCCGGGTGAAGCCGTCGAATGCCCGCTGCAGGAAATCCGCCGAGAAGCCCGGACCATCGTCGGACACCTCGACCTCGACGCGACCGTCCGCGGCATGCACGGCCACCCGGACGTGGCCACCGTCGGGGGCGTGGCGCACCGCGTTGTCGAGGAGGTTGCGCACGATCCGTTGGACCTCGCGTGGGGCTGCCTCGGTGGGCGCGCCGGCACCCACCTCGAGCCCGACATCGATCGAGCGCAACTGCGCAGCGGCGCGCGTCGCATCGACCGCGGCATCGCACAACTCGGCGACGTCAACGGGTTCCAAGGTGAGTGTCAGTCCGCCACTCTCGATGGTTGCCAGCAGGAACAGGTCATCGACCAGCGAGGAGAGCAGCACCACGTCGGCCTGCATGGCGCCGAGGTAGCGGTCCGGGTCATCCGCAAGCCCGTCACGAAGCAACTCCAGGGCACTGCGCAAGGAGGTCAGGGGAGTGCGCAGGTCGTGGCTGACGGCAGCGAGGAACCCCCGTCGAGTCGCCTCCATGCGGCGCCGGTCGTCCTCAGCCGCGTCCAGGCGGTCGGACATGCGGTCCAGCGATCGGGCCAGCGCTCCCACCTCGTCGGGTCGCGCGACACCCGTGCGAACGCCGTGCTCGCCGGCGGCAATCCGTGCGGTCGCGTCGGCGATCGCCGCGACGTCATCCGCCAAGGGGCCGGTGACCGTGACCGCCGTGACCGCACCCAGACCGGCGCCGAGCCCAAGTGACACCAGCACCAGTCGGAGGTCGTGCGTGGACAGGAACATGGTCTGCGCCGACGCGAGCACGGCCAGGGTCGCCGCCCCCACAGCGGCCAGGCCCACGGCGGTCACCGCAGCCCGGACGCTGGTGAACCGCCGGGTCGCCCGGCCCACGCCCAGCGCAACGGCCAACGCGACAGCAGCCGATCCGGCGAAGACCCCCAGCAACACCCAGCGGTCCCGGCCGGACGGCTGCATCGTCGCCTCGGCCACCAGCATCGCTGCCAGCACAAGAGCCAGGACCGCCGCTGCACCTGCCGACGCGAGGTGTGTCAACCGGCCTCGCGTCGTGCGCGGCGCCTCGGAGTTCATGGCTCGAACCGGTAGCCGACACCCCACTGCGTGCAGATCCAGCGCGGCGAGTCCGGATCACCCTCGATCTTGCGGCGCAGGCGCCGGACGTGGGTTGTCACCGTCGAGTCGTCCTGCCAGTCGGGCGAGGAGTCCCACACGCTGCGCAGCAGGTCAGCTCGCGTGAACACCTGCCGTGGCGATCGGGCCAGGTGGTGCAGCAGATCGAACTCCAACCTCGTCAATTCCACCCGTCGACCCGCCACGATGACGTCGCGGGTCGTTGGGTCGATGGACAGCCCGTCGAACTCCAGCTGCTCACCGCGCGAAGGTCCGACCCGCTTGAGCACCGCACGGACGCGGGCGACCAGTTCCCTCGGCGAGAAGGGCTTGACCACGTAGTCGTCGGCGCCCTTCTCGAGGCCGACGATGCGATCGATCTCGTCCGATCGCGCGGTCAACAGGATGACCGGTACGTCCGAAAACATGCGCAGTTCGTGCAGCACGCTGAGGCCGTCGCGGCCGGGGAGCATCACGTCGAGCACCACCAGGTCCGGCGTGGCCCGGCGCAGGGCTTTCAGGGCCTCCTCGCCGTCGGCGATCGCCTGCACGGAGAATCCGGCCGCCTCGAGGTAGCGGCTGACGACATCGCGGACCATGGGTTCGTCGTCCACGACGACGACCCTGCCGGGTGGCGTGGAGGGAGAGCTCATCGACTCAGCGTAGGGACGCTTTGGCGGTCAGGCGGGGCGGGCACCGGACGGTCAGCGAAATGTCAGGGCTGCGCCCCGGTCGGTCGGTGGGCCGTCGCCGACGTCGGACTCCGTACCATGCCTGCCGTCACCGCCTTGGTGGTCGGGCACGGGTGAGGTCAAACGGTGGGCGTCAAGAGCAGCATCCCTCACGTCGTGGAGAACCTGTCTCGTCCGTTCGGGCGCGCCTTCGCCGCGATCGGGGTCACCCCGAACACCCTGACCACGCTCGGAATCCTGCTCACCCTCGTGGCTGCCGTGTTCGTCGGGACTGGCCGCCCAGTGGAGGCCGGCTGGATCCTCGTCTTCGGTGGCCTCATGGACACCTTCGACGGTGCGACTGCCCGAGCGCTCGGGCGGACCTCACCCTTCGGTGCGTTCTACGACTCGGTGTCTGATCGGATCTCGGACGGCGTGATCCTTGCAGGCGTCGCCTACTGGGTCCGGGACGACGCCCGGTTGTTCATCCTGGCCGCCACGGCCCTCGTGGCGGCCCAGGTGACCAGCTACGTCAGGGCGCGCGCCGAAGCCATCGACCTGTCGTGCTCCGTCGGCGTTCTGGAGCGGGCCGAGCGCGCGATCCTGCTGATGTTCGCCCTGGTCTTCCAGCGCTGGTTGCTGGAACTTGGGCTGTGGTTGTTGGCCGTCGGCGGCTTCGTCACCGTTGTGCAACGCATCCACCACGTCTGGTGCCAGATCGACCGCGACGTTCCGCAGGACCTCCTGGAGGTGATGGACGGCGCGCGCGCCTGGAACCGCGCCTTCCTGTTCGCGGCACGCGCCGTGTACGGCAAGCAGAACTTCGACGCATCGTTGGCCGGATATCGCGAACAGATCACCCCGGCAGCGACGGGTGGCGACGCGTGAAGCAGCGGGCATCGGTGGAGGACTTGCCACCCCCAGCGCCGGAGACCTTCCGGCAGAAGCTGTCCTACTGGCAGTACAAGGCTGCCTGGCGGGCCGCAGCGACCATGCGCGACGGCACGTCGGTACGCGTCGCCCGCCGTCTGGGCCAGGCCTGGTACCTGGCTGCGTCGACGCGCCAGCGCGATCAGGTGCGCGCCAACCTGCGCCGCATCGTCGGGCCAGCCACCGAACGCCAACTCGAGGAGTGGGTGCGGCGCGCCTACGAGTCCTACGCGCGCTATTGGATCGATGCCTTTCGCCTGCACAAGATGGAGGCCACCGACGTCCTCGCGCGCTCGACAGGCGAGAACCTCGATGTCATGGACGGGCTGCTCGCAAATGGTGAGGGGGCCATCCTCGCCACCGCGCACCTGGGATCGTGGGACGTCGGGGCCTTCTTCACCACCCAACGCAACTGGGGCATGGTCGTGGTGGCGGAGGTCGTCGAGCCGCGCCGCCTGTTCGACGAGTTCGTCGCCCTGCGTCGCCGCGCCGGGCTCGAGGTGATCCCGCTGGTGCGCGGTGGCGACATGATCGACCGACTGGTCGAGGTGGTGCGTCAGGGCGGCCTGGCCACCCTGCTGGCCGATCGTGACCTCGCCAAGCGGGGTCCGATCGTGGAGTTCTTCGGCGAGCCGTGTCGCCTCCCGCCTGGCCCGGCGATCCTGGCCCAGCGGACGGGCCGCCCGGTCTGTGTCGGCGCCTTCCTGACGCACGACGAGGGTTACCACGGCGTCATCATGGAGCCGCTGCACCTGGCGGATCTCTCGGTCGAGGATGCGACGCAGCTGGTCGCGCGCGACCTCGAACAACTCATCGGTCGTTTCCCCGATCAGTGGCACGTCTTCGTGCGCAACTGGCTCGCCGACCGTGAGCCCGACCACCCCGCCCTGGCGGCCTGACGTGCGCGTCGCGCTTGTCTCGCCCTACGACCTCGACGTCCCCGGTGGTGTGCAGGCGCATGTGCTCGAACTGGCCGGGGCCCTGCGCGCAAGCGGGGACGAGGTCGTGGTGATCGGGCCGGGCGGCAGCGGGCCCGACCGCGTTGGCGTGGGGCGAGCGTCGAAGGTGCGGTTCAACGGCTCCGTCGCACCGCTGGCGCTCGATCCGCGAGCGATCAGGCGCGTCGGAGATGCATTGTCGACCTTCCAGCCCGACGTCGTCCACGTCCACGAGCCCATGGTTCCGTGGGTGGGGCCGGCTGCGGTGTTGCGCGGCCCGCGACCCGTCGTCGCGACCGTTCACGCATGGTCCGACCACGACCGGCTGTACCGGCTGGCTCGGCCGGCCGTGCAGCGCCTCATTCGTCGAGTTGATGCCTGGACTGCCGTCAGCGACGCGGCGGCCCAGTACCACGCGGCCGCACTGGGCCTTCCCCGCGGGCGGTTCAGGATTGTCCCCAACGGCGTGCACGTGGACCGGTTCGCGCAGGCGCAGCCGTTCCGCGAGCAGGTGGACCCCGATCGGCCACTCATCCTGTTCGTCGGACGGCTGGAGCCGCGCAAGGGCCTCGACGTCCTGGTGCGTGCGTTCGTGGGGTTGAAGGCGCACCATCCACGCGCGCGCCTCGCCATCGTGGGTGACGGCGACGAGCGCGATCGTTGCCAGTCGCTGGTACCGGCAGGACTGCGTCCCGACGTCACCTTCCTGGGCCGCGTCCCGGCGGACGACCTGCCGCGATGGTTCGCGACGGCCGACCTGTTCGTGGCGCCGGCACGCGGCGGCGAGTCCTTCGGGATCGTGCTCATCGAGGCCATGGCCGCTGGGGCGACCGTGGTGGCGTCCGACATTCCGGGCTATCGCTCCGTCGCGACGCACGACCGAACTGCATGCCTGGTCCCACCCGGCGACCATGCGGCACTGGCCACCGCACTCGGGGACCTGGTCGCCAATGCCGGGCGGCGCAGCAGCCTGGCCGCCGCAGCACGCGAACAGGTGCGCCAGTACGACTGGGAGGTGCTCGCCACCCAGGTGCGCGAGGTGTACGGCGGGGCTGTCCTGCGCGAGCACGCCCGGCGTCACGGGTAGCGTCCCAACCCTTCGGTGTCGGTGGCGTGCGATGACAGGCACCGCCCGACCAAGCCAGAGTTGACTTCATCCGGCGCGGCCGACAGGGGAGCCAGATGGACCCGTTGATCATCATTGCGATCGTTGTGGTCGTGGCGCTGCTGGCGTTCACCGTTGCCGTCTACAACGGCCTGGTTCGCAAGCGCAACGTCGCCGAGCAGTCGTGGGCCGACGTCGACGCGGAACTGACGCGCCGCAGTGACCTGATCGGCAACCTCGTCGAGACCGTCAAGGGCTATGCAAGCCACGAGCAGACCGTGTTGACCGACGTGACCCGTGCAAGGGCGCAAGCTGTCGGCGCCGGCAGCGTGGGGGACAGGATCGAGGCCGAGGGCATGCTCACCAGTGCCCTGCGGTCGCTGTTCGCGGTCGCCGAGGCGTATCCCGACCTGAAGGCGGACGCGAACTTCCGCCAGCTCCAGGAGGAGCTCGCGACCACCGAGAACCGTCTGAGCGGCGCGCGTCGCCAGTACAACGCGGCCGTCCAGGTCTACGACACGGGTCGCGAGACGTTCCCCGCCGTGCTGGTTGCCGGGATGTTCGGGTTCGGTGAGCGGCCGTACTTCGAGCTGGATGACCCGCAGGGCCGTGACGCGCCGCGTGTGGAGTTCTGACCGTCCTGCCCTCCCACACCTCCGCCGTTGCCCGGCCGACTCGCCCCACCTTGGATCCCGTGATGCCTCGACTGCACCGCGCGCTGGCTGCCGCCCTGTGCGCCACCGTGTTGCTCACCGCGTGTGGCAATGACGACGAGGCCGCGCCGGCGCCGACCGTGAGCGCGACCGCGCGACCGACGCGGTCGCCATCGCCGACTCCCACGCCGAGTGCCACGCCGACCGGCCCGCTGCACCCCTTGGCGGGCACGCTCGCAGACGACGCCCAGTCACTCGATCGGCCGGTGCTGGCGGTGAAGATCGAGAACAGCGCCGCGTCGCGCCCGCAGACCGGGCTGGAGGTCGCCGACGTCGTCTTCGAAGAACTCGTCGAGGGTGGCGTGACCCGGTTCATGGCGCTGTTCCAGTCGCAGGTCCCGGAGGAACTCGGACCTGTGCGGTCGGCCCGTCTGGTCGACGTCGACCTCCTTCCGGCCTACGCGCCGATCTTCGCGATCTCCGGCGCTCGAAACGAGGTCATGGATGCGCTGGGTCGCGCTGGCGTGACCACACTGGCTGACGGCGTTGGTTTCTACCGCGACCGTGCCCACGGCAAGTCGGCCCCCCACAACCTCTATGCCTCGGGTCCCAGGCTCTATGAACGTGGCAGCGGGCGTGACGCCGTCGGGGAGCCGCCGGCGGACTGGTCGTTCCGGGCTGCGGTGCCTTCCGGCGCCGTCGACTGCGGCCGCGACGTCGTGTGTGCAGATGCGGCGCGCTCGTTCAGCGTTGCCATGTCGACGATCTATAGCACCGGTTGGGAGTACGACGCCTCGGCCGGGCTGTACCGGCGCCTGCAGAACGGCGCGCCCTTCGAGGTCACTGGCGATGGGCTGGTCGGCGCGGCCAACGTCGTCGTGCTTGGCATGTCGGTTGGTCCCGGCGCCTGCTGTGACCCGGGCGGCGCGCCGTTGGTGAAGACCCAGGTGATCGGGACTGGTCGCGGCATCGTCCTGCGCGACGGGCGCTGGTTCGAGATCGTCTGGCGCAAGGGTGCGCGCGACGCGCCGATGATGTTCCACTCGGCGGTGACCGACGAGATCCTCCCCCTGAAGCCCGGGCCGACGTGGGTCCTGCTGGCCCCGATTCAGAACCTCCCGGAAGCCCCGGCGAACGCCTCGGGCCGGCCAAGCGGCACGCCAACGCCGCGCTGACGGTCCACCTCGCTCGACGTGGCTCGCAAGTCGTCCGGGTTGCTGGCGTACGCTGGACGCCGTGAGGCTGCGACCCAGGATGACGCGCCTCACCCCGAACCACCCACCTGCAGACAGGGTGTTCCATGACCCACAACCTCACCGGGACGACGCGCGTGAAGCGCGGCCTGGCCGACATGCTCAAGGGCGGCGTCATCATGGACGTCGTGACGCCTGATCAGGCCCGCATTGCCGAGGAGGCGGGTGCGGTTGCTGTCATGGCGCTGGAGCGTGTCCCAGCCGACATTCGCCGCGACGGTGGTGTGGCGCGCATGTCCGACCCGGACATGATCGAGGGGATCAAGGCCGTCGTCAGCATCCCGGTCATGGCCAAGGCGCGCATCGGCCACTTCGTCGAAGCCCAGGTCCTGCAGGAACTGGGCGTGGACTACGTCGACGAGTCGGAGGTTCTCACACCTGCCGACGAGGCGCACCATGTCGACAAGTGGGCCTTCGACGTGCCGTTCGTCTGTGGTGCGACCAACCTCGGCGAAGCCTTGCGCAGGCTGTCCGAGGGTGCCGCGATGATCCGCTCCAAGGGCGAAGCCGGGACGGGCAACGTCGTGGAGGCAACCCGGCACATGCGGTCGATCACCTCGGAGATACGGCGGCTGTCCACCATGGACGAGGCTGAACTCTTTGCGGCAGCCAAGGAGCACCGAGCACCCTACGAGTTGGTGCGTGAAGTGGCCGAGCTCGGCCGTCTGCCCGTCGTCCTGTTCACTGCCGGAGGCCTGGCAACACCCGCCGACGCGGCCATGATGATGCAGTTGGGCGCCGATGGTGTGTTCGTCGGCTCCGGCATCTTCAAGTCCGGCGATCCCGAGAAGCGCGCTCGGGCGATCGTCGAGGCGACGACGCACTTCGACGATGCCGCGGTGATCGCCAAGGTGAGTCGTGGACTGGGCGAGGCGATGGTGGGGATCAACCTCGATGAGTTGCCGCCCGAGCAGCGGTACGCCAGTCGCGGCTGGTGAGCGACGGGCCTGACGACGGCCGCGTCCAACGACGCGGCCGTTTCGGTTCACGATGGGTGCCCGGTGGGCGTCTGGTCGGTCACGGTCCGGCCGTGCCCGACGTGTCCGACGATGCGCCCACCGTCGGCGTGCTCGGCCTGCAGGGCGACGTCCTGGAGCACCTCCACGCCCTGCAGCGCAGCGGTGCCCGGCCTGTGCTGGTGCGTACGCGCCAGGACCTGGACACGGTTGATGGCCTCGTGATCCCAGGTGGCGAATCCACGACGATCGGCAAGCTGCTGCAGCGGTTCGGGCTGCTGGATCCGTTGCGTGATCGGCTTGGGGCCGGCATGCCGGCGTTTGGCACATGTGCCGGGCTCATCCTGCTGTCGGACCGACTGGACCAGGACCGCCCGCAGGTCACTCTGGGCGGGCTCGATGTCACGACACGGCGAAACGCCTTCGGGCGCCAGGTAGACAGCTTCGAGGTCGACCTCGATGTGACCGGCGTTGCGGGCGGGCCGATGCGAGCCGTCTTCATCCGCGCTCCCTTCGTCGTCGAGCACGGCGCTGCCGTCGAGGTCCTGGCTGCGGTGGACCATCACCCGGTCGTCGTGCGGCAGGGCTCGATCCTGGGGGCGTCGTTTCACCCCGAACTCACGGGCGACAACCGGTTGCACCGTGTGTTCGTGGGCATCGTCGCTGGGTGACGCGTTGCCCGCGTTGGTCGCCCGTCGGTGAGCCCGAACCGGCCCGCAGGCGCTGGCTACCCTCGCCCCGCGATGCACCGACGCGGCAGGAGCGAGCATGTCCGGGCACAGCAAGTGGGCCAACATCAAGCACCGCAAGGCGGCGCAGGACAAGAAGCGCGGCAAGGACTTCGCCAGGGCGATCCGGGCAATCGAGGTGGCGGCGAAGGAAGCCGGCACGTCCGATCCCGATCAGCACGCGGGGTTGGGCCTCGCGGTGCAGAAGGCCAAGCAGGCGTCGGTGCCCAAGGACACGATCGAGCGCGCGTGCAAGCGCGGTGCGGGCCAACTCGGTGACGCCAGCGACTACCAGTCGGTCCAGTACGAGGGGTACGCCCCGGGCGGCGTCGCGGTGCTGGTGGACTGCCTGACCGACAACCGCAACCGGGCCTCCGGGGATGTACGCCACGCATTCAGCAAGGTCGGAGGATCCTTGGCAAACCCGGGGTCCGTGGCCTACCTGTTCCGCCGGCGTGGGCAGGTCCTGCTGGCTACCGGGGCGTCGGAGGACGACATCATGATGGCCGGCCTCGATGCCGGACTGGAGGCCATCGAGGACACCGGCGACGGGTTCGTCGCCTGGTGCGATCCATCGGACGCCAAGGCGCTGTCCGACGCGCTGGCGGCCGCCGGCCTGGAGGTCGCGGACGCGGGATCCACCATGGTGGCTGACCTCAACGTGGCGGTCGAGGACGTCACCGAGGCCAGGCGGATCCTGCGACTGATGGACCTGCTGGACGACTGCGATGACGTGCAGGATGTGTATGCGAACTTCGACATGTCCGACGAGGTGATGGCCGAAGCCGCGCAGTGAGATCCGGTGTTCACCCGCGGGGCGTTGCTAGGGTGAACATGCGTTCGATCGAGCGGGACTTCCAGTGCGCGTGTTGGGGATCGACCCGGGGCTGACCCGGTGTGGCATCGGGGTGGTCGACGGGCCCGTCGTGGCGCCGACGATTGTGCACGCCAGTTGTGCCGCAACCCCCGCCGATCTGGCCATCGAGTCACGACTCCTGCGGGTGCACGACGCCATTGCCTCCGTGATCGAGGAGCACCGGCCGGACATCGTTGCGGTCGAGAGGGTCCTGTTCCAGGTCAACGTGCGCTCGGCGATGGCCACGGGGCAGGCGGCCGGCGTGGCACTGCTCGCCGCGGCGCGCGCTGGGCTGCCGGTTGTCGCCTACAGCCCCAACGAGGTCAAGGCCGCGGTGGCGGGCTGGGGTGGCGCGGACAAGGCTGCGGTCGCGCGACTGGTGACCGCGCAGCTGCGGCTGGAGGCGGCTCCGACGCCCGTCGACGTGACCGACGCGCTGGCCGTCGCACTGACTCACCTCGGCCACGCGCGCCTGGGCAGCGTGGCATCCAGGGCGGACGGCCGCAGATCGGCGACCGGCACTGCGGGCGGGTGGGACGTGCTGTTGGACAACCCCAACCTGGTGGTCCGGGGCGGGACGAACAAGGGAGCTCGGTCGTGATTGCGCTGCTCACCGGACTCGTGGCCCACCGCGACGCCACGACCGTGGTCGTTGACGTCGCGGGTGTCGGCTACCTCGTGCACGTGGCAGATCCGTCGGACGTCCCGGCGGTGGGCCGCCAGGTGACCATGCACACCTCGCTGCAGGTCCGTGAGGACTCCATGACCCTGTACGGCTTTGCCGATCCGGCGGCCCGGGCGATGTTCGTCCTGCTGCTGACCTCGTCGGGCATTGGCCCAAAGTTGGCCCAGGCGGCGCTCGCCACCCACCGGCCGGCGGCGCTGCGGACAGCCCTTGCGACCGCCGATCTGGCGGCCCTGTCCGAGGTGCCCGGGATCGGCAGGAAGGTCGCCCAGCGGCTGGTCCTGGAGTTGCGCGACAAGGTCGGAGGCGTTGGCGGCGACCTCGACCTGGCCGACGGCCCGATCAGTGCTGCGACGGGACCACGCGCCGATGCCGTGGCCGCGCTGGCCAGCCTCGGGTACGTCGCCGACGAGATCCGCGGCGCACTGGCTGGCGTGGAGGAATCCGACACCGAGGCCATGGTGCGGGTTGCCCTGCGCCGGCTGGGCCAGGGGGTGCGTGGGTGAGTGACCTGCTGGAGGGCCAGACCCTGCCGGGGGAGGAGCACGACGATGCAAGCCTGCGTCCGCGCACGCTGCACGACTTCATCGGCCAGGACCGTGTGCGTCGCCAGCTGCGCCTGATCGCCGAGGCGGCCGCGCAGCGCGGCCAGCCCCCGGACCACGTCCTGCTGTCCGGTCCGCCCGGGCTGGGCAAGACGTCGCTGGCCGGGATCATGGCTGCCGAGGTCGGTGCCGCGTTTCGGGCCACGTCTGGTCCGGCGTTGGAACGCCCCGGTGACGTGGCCGCCATCCTGACCGGCCTGGATTCCGGCGACCTGCTCTTCATCGACGAGATCCATCGCCTGCCCCGGCCGGTCGAGGAGGTCCTGTACGGCGCGATGGAGGACTTCGAGCTCGACATCGTCATGGGAAAGGGCCCGGCGGCTCGCTCGATCCGCCTGGGCCTGCCGCGCTTCACGTTGGTCGGGGCGACGACGCGCTCGGGGCTGCTCACGGCGCCCCTGCGTGACCGGTTCGGCTTCTCGGCACGCCTGGACTACTACCCGGCCACGGAGTTGGCACAGATCGTGTGGCGTTCCGCGGAGTTGCTGGCCGTGCCGATCGCCGACGACGCCGCCCAGGAGATCGCCCGGCGATCGCGCGGGACACCGCGCATCGCCAATCGACTCCTGCGCCGAGTTCGTGATTTCGCCGATGTCGAGGCTGACGGCCTGATCGACCTCGGGGTTGCGCGCGCCGCCCTGGAGCTCTTCGAGGTCGACGTGCTCGGCCTGGACGGGCTGGACAGACGCGTGCTGGAGGCCCTGGTCGTGCGCTTCGGCGGTGGCCCAGTCGGGCTCAGCACGCTGGCGGTGGCAGTGGGGGAGGAGTCCGACACGATCGAGGAGGCGGTGGAGCCGTTCCTCCTGCAGGCGGGCCTGCTCACGCGGACGCCCAGGGGGCGGGTCGCGACCCCGGCCGCATGGGTTCACCTCGGCCAGGACCCGGCGGCGGCGCCAGCCGCACCCGACACCCTGTTCGGCTGACAGGCGTGGGTAGCCTCCGCGGCTGGAGCGCCCGCCGCTGAGCGGGCGCTTGTGATGTCGTCACCGAGGGACCCCGCCAATGGAACTCCTGCCGTTCGTCGCTGTGCTGGCGATCATGTACCTCCTTGTGATGCGCCCCCAGCAGAAGCGCCAGCGCGAGCAGGTCAGCATGCTGTCAAACCTCGCCGAGGGCGATGACGTCATCACGATCGGCGGCATCTACGGGACCATCGTCGGGCTGACCGACGAGGTCGTGGACCTCCAGGTCGACGCGGCCGGACAGGTGCTCAGATTCCGACGCGGCGCGGTCGCAAGCATCCCCTCGAGTGCGGTGGCGCATGACGACGACGAGCCCGACGACGACGCCGACGTGGATGTCCACGACGAGGATGGCGATGAGGTCGAGGACGGGACGGACGTGCGTGGCACCTTGGGCCCAGATGTCGCCCATGAGTGATGTCGAGGGTGCCCGGGCACCGGCGGTCGACCCATCGGTGGAGCCGGCGGTCGCTGACCCGCGCGTTCCACCGACGAAGTTCGGCGCCGTGGGTGGTGATGCCACGCGGTCAGGGCCTGCAGCCGTCATCCGCGCATCCGGCGACCAGAGCCTGCTGCGCGACGTGAACGCCGAGGCAGCCGTTGCCGAGGGCGTGGTGATGGCGCGCGACGCCGAGTTGTCCACGGGCGCGCAGGTCGGCGTCCTGGAGCGGCTGCAGCAGGACCGGGTCGTGTCGGCCTTCATCAAGCTGGCTGACGACTCACTCGGCCACCTTGGCTACACAGAGCACGGGTTCCGCCACGCCAACCTGGTCGGCCGCATCGCCTACAACGTCCTGCACCATCTGGGCGCGGACCAGGAGCTCTGCGAGCTGGGCGCCCTCGGGGGCTACCTGCACGACGTCGGCAACGTGGTGTCGCGCAGCTCGCACGGGCTGTCGTCGGCGTGGATCGCCTACGACGCGCTGCGCCGACTCGAAGTCGATCCGGCGCGCATCGGCCTGGTCCTCTCCGCGGTCGGCAACCACGAGGAGCAGTACGGCTCCGTGATCGGCCCCGTGGGTGCCGCCGTGATCCTCGCGGACAAGGCCGACGTCCACCGGTCGCGAGTCCGTGTGGGTGCGGACCCACAGACGGACATCCACGATCGCGTCAATGACGCAGTCACGCACTCGTTCCTTCGCGTCGACGCCGACAAGGCCACGATCACCCTCGAGCTCACACTCGACACGGGTCGCTCCACCCTGATGGAGTACTTCGAGATCTTCCTCGATCGCATGATCATGTGCCGCCGCGCCGCCACCACGCTGGGATGCGAGTTCCACATTGCTGCCAACGGCGTTGTCCTGGGCTAGGCCAGCCTGCTGCCCGGTGCTCGACTCAGTTCATCCAGGAGCCATTCGTGAACATCCGCAACCTCGTCATCTCCCTGGTGGCGACGCTGCTGGTCGTGGTCGCCGCGGGCGTCTATCTCCTGACCAGCGACGGCCCGTCCCTGGGCCTTGACCTGCAGGGTGGGATCAGCGCCGTCTATCGCCCGGTCATCGAGGGAGAACGCCCTGACGACTTCTCGGAGATCCTCGACGAGACCATCGAGGTGATCCGCCAGCGCGTGGACTCGCTGGGTGTCGCCGAGCCGGAGATCTCCCGGCAGGGCGACGACGTGCTCGTGCAGTTGCCTGGCCTCGAGGACGCGGACCGTGCCCGCGAGATCATTGGTCAGACCGCGGAGTTGCGGTTCCGGCGGGTCCGCAACGTGCTGTTCCCCGGGACCCCCGAGTACGACGCCGCCACGGCGTGTGCGTCGGTGACGCCGCTGGGCGTCGACGCGAGCGGGATCCTGTGTGGCCGCGTCGACGAGGTCGTCGACGCGACGCTGGACGTCGCCGTGCCGCCAGTCAAGTACGACGTCGGCCCGGCAGAACTCACGGGCGCTGCGATCACCGGGGCGGCGCCGGCCTTCGACGGCACCGGATGGGCCGTGACGTTGGACCTCGACAGCGACGGCGCCCAGGCCTTTGCCACGATCACCAATGAACTGGCCTGCGCCAGGGATGCCGGATTGATCGACCAGTTCGCGATCGTCCTCGACGGCGTCGTCGAGTCAGCGCCGAGCATGAGCGCCAACGTTGCCTGCGGCGTCGGCATCCAGGGTGGCGAGGCAACCATCACGGTGGGGGGCAACGGCGCCGACGAGCAGCGCGTGGCGGCCGCGGACCTTGCGCTGGTCCTGCGCACCGGTGCACTGCCGATCACGCTGGAGACCGAGACGTTCGAGACCGTGTCGCCCACGCTGGGAGCCGACTCGCTGGACGCCGGAATGCTGGCTGGCCTCGGCGGCCTGGCGCTGGTCGCGCTCTACCTGATCGGGTTCTACCGATGGTTGGGCGTGGTCGCCATCGTCGGCCTGACCAGTTTCGGTGTCCTGATCCTGGCGGCCGTCACGCTGCTCGGCGAGGTCGGGTTCGCACTGACGCTGGCCGGGATCGCCGGCATCATCGTCTCCATCGGTATCACCGCCGACTCCTCGATCCTCTACTTCGAACGGATCCGCGACGAGGTGGCGGGGGGGCGCACCGTCCGCACCGCCGTCTCGGTGGCGTTTCGCAGTGCGTTCCGCACCAACCTTGCGGGCAACACCGTGACGCTCGCGGCGGCCATGATCCTGTACTTCCTGGCCATCGGACCAGTCCGGGGCTTTGCCCTGACGCTTGGGATGTCGACCGTCCTGGACATCCTGCTGTTGTGGTTCTACACGCGTTCGGCGGTGGGGATCCTCGGAGCCAAGCAGTTCCTCAAGCGATCCAGACTGCGCGTTCCTGACGCCGCGTCGGCCCAAGGGGGCATCCGATGACGCACCCGGACTTTGATTTCGTCGGCCGTCGACGCACGTGGGCGATCCTCTCCGGGGCGATCCTGGTGGTTGCCGCCCTCAGCCTGATCATCAGGCCGCTCCAGCTGTCCATCGACTTCGAGGGCGGTACGTCGTTCCTGCTCAGCGACATCGGCGCCGATGTCGAGGTCGCCGACCTGCGATCAGCGGCCGAGGACGTCGGAGCGTCGGATGTCAAGGCCCAGATCCGGACCGCCCAGGACGGCACGGTCGGCGCCATCGTGCAGATCGCGACCCTGGAGGGCACCCAGGATGCAAGCGAGGCGCAGGAGCTGTCGGTGCGCTCGGCCCTGGGTGAGGTGGCCGGTACCGACCAGATCGATGTGAAGTTCGTCGGCCCGACGTGGGGCCAACGGATCTCGTCGAAGGCGATCGAGGCCCTGATCGTCTTCCTGATCGTCGTGATCGTCTACATCACCCTGCGTCTCGAGGCCAAGATGGCCGGGGCCGCCGTGGCAGCCCTTGCCCACGACGTCGTGATCACGGTGGGGGCCTACTCGTTGGCCGGCTTCACGGTGAGCCCGTCGACCGTCATCGCGCTGCTCACGATCATGGGCTACTCGCTCTATGACACGGTCGTGGTCTTCGACCGGATCAAGGAGACCAATGGCCTGCTGGGCGAGGACGATCGACGGCGCACGGTTTCCATGCACGTGAATTCCTCGCTCAACGAGGTCATGTGGCGATCCATCAACACTTCCATGACCTCGCTGTTGCCGGTCGGCTCGCTGTTGTTCGTCGGCTCGCGGCTGCTGGGCGCGTCCACGCTGTCTGACCTTGCGCTTGCGCTGTTCGTCGGGATGGCGGCCGGGACGTACTCATCGCTGTTCGTCGCCGGTCCGTTCTACTCCTGGTGGAAGGAGAAGGAGCCGCAGAGCCGCAAGCTTGCCGAGAAGCATGCGGCACGTACGAAGTTCCAGGCTGCTGCAGCAGCGCGCGCTGCCGCGGGCAATGCCACCACGAGCCAGGCCACCACGGGCAAGGCCACCACGGGCAAGGCCGCCGCAGGGACCGCCTCCGCGTCGGCCACCACGCCCGCGCCCGCCTCCGACGCGCCGCCTGCCGCCCAGTCCGAACCGTCGCCCGAGGTGACGTGGACCACGACACCTCCCACGACGGACTACGTCCGCGGCCACGGCAAGCGCAAGCGGGGCAAACGCTGATCCCCCACGCGCCTGGGTGAGACGTCACCGCACGGACAGCGTTACCCTCGCAAGGGCAGCAGGAGGCGAACCTCGAGCGAGGCCGACAACCAACCCGTGCGTCAGATCGCGCCGCCCCCCCGGCCGACCGGGATGAAGGGCTTGCTGGCCCGTCTGCCCATCGGGGCCACGTCTGGCATCCCGCCGGAGCTGGGCGGCCTGGTGGCCCGCATCCGCGAGTCCAGCCCCAAGGTCGACGTGCGCGAGGTCGTCCGGGCCTACCGGGTGGCCGAGGTTGCCCACGAGGGACAGCGTCGCCAGTCGGGTGAGGCGTACATCACCCACCCCGTGGCCGTCGCGACCCAACTCGCGGACTTGGGGCTGGACACGGCCACGATCGTGGCATCGTTGCTGCACGATGTCGTCGAGGACACAGCCGTCACGACGGCCGAGATCGCGTCCGCGTTCGGGGACGAGGTGGCCCACCTCGTCGAGGGTGTGACGAAACTTGACGCGGTCGAGACCGCCAACAAGCAGCAGCAGCAGGCCGAGACACTGCGCAAGATGATCATCGCCATGGCGTCGGACATTCGGGTCCTGGTGATCAAGTTGTCGGACCGCCTGCACAACATGGAGACGCTGGGTCCCATGCCGCGGGACAAGCAGAAGCGGATCGCGCAGGAAACCCTGGACATCTACGCGCCACTGGCCCACCGACTGGGCATGCAGAACATGAAGCTGCGCCTGGAGGACCTCGGTTTCGCCACGCTTCACCCAAAGCGCTACGAGGAGATCGTGGCGATGGTCGAGGAGCGCACCCCGGAGCGTGACGCTTACATCCAGAGCGTCATCGACGAGGTGCAGGCGCGGCTGCGCGAGGTCAAGATCAAGGCCGACGTCACCGGACGGCCGAAGCACTACTACTCGATCTACGAGAAGATGGTCCTGCGCGGCAAGGAGTTCGACGAGATCCACGACCTCGTCGCCCTGCGCATCACCGTGGACTCGGTCCGCGACTGCTATGCCGCCCTTGGCCAGGTCCATGCGTCCTGGCGCCCCGTGTCGGGGCGCTTCAAGGACTACATCGCGATGCCCAAGCTCAACTACTACCAGTCCGTGCACACGTCCGTGATCGGCCCGGACGGCCGTCCGTTGGAGATCCAGATCCGCACGTGGGACATGCACCACACCGCCGAGTACGGCGTGGCGGCCCACTGGAAGTACAAGGCCGACCACCGCGGCCAGGGGGTGGACCCCGGCGACCTCGACTGGGTGCGACGGTTGGCGGCATGGCAGCAGGACGCAGACGTCGATGACCCGGGTGACTACCTCGATGCCTTGAAGATCGACCTCTATGCGGACGAGGTGTTCGTCTTCACGCCCAACGGCGACGTGATGGCCCTGCCCGCCGGGTCCACGCCGATCGACTTCGCCTACGCCATCCACACCGAGGTGGGCCACCGTTGCGTGGGCGCCCGGGTCGGGGGCCGTCTCGTTCCCTTGGACACCCCGCTGGACAACGGCGTCACGGTGGAGGTCATGACGTCGCGGGCGGAGGACGCGGGGCCGTCACGGGACTGGCTGCGGATCGCGGTGTCGCACCGTGCCCGGTCGAAGATCCGAGCGTGGTTCAACCGGGAGCGGCGCGAGGATGCGATCGAGCGTGGACGCGAGTCGGTCACCCGCGCGGTTCGCAAGAAGGGCCTCGCGCTGGGGCGCGTGGCCGCCAGCGGCGAGTTGGCCGAGGTCGCGGCCGAACTGTCGTACCGGTCGGTGGACGACCTCATGCGGGCGGTGGGCGAGTCCCACGTGACGGGTGCCCAGGTTGCTGAGCATGTCGTGGCTCGCGTGCTGGGCGACGTTGAGGAGGACGACGAGCTCTACGTCCCGCCGTCACCGATCCGCATCACAACGGGCACCGGTTCGGCGGTGTCCATTGATGGCGACAAGGACATGCTGGTCACACTTGCGCGCTGCTGCAACCCCGTGCCGGGCGACCAGATCGCCGGGTTCGTGACCCGTGGTCGGGGCGTGTCCGTGCACCGGCGGGACTGCCCGAACATGTCAGACCTGGCTGGCCAGCAGCCAGAGCGGATCCTGGCCGTTGACTGGACGGGGGAGCGAGCGGCGACCGCCTTCACGGTCACCATCCACGTCGAGGCCTTCGATCGCCACCACCTGCTGCGCGACATCACCAGCGTCCTCGGCGACCTGCGGGTGAACATCACCGAGGCAACCGTGACCACACGACGTGACCGCGTCGCGGTGCTGAAGTTCACCTTCGAGATGGGCGACCCGACCCACCTGGACTACATCCTGCGCTCGGTGGGCGCGGTCCACGGGGTGTTCGACGCGTATCGGGTCACGCCCCAGGGCCGGGGCACCAACGACGTCATCGAGAGTGCCCTCGACGAGGCGAACCGACAGGCGCATCCGGTCCCCGACGCCGATCCCTCCTGACGACGGTTCCCGGGATGGCGGGCAACCGACGTCCTGCCTGCTCGCGGCAGGGTTCGGTGCCGTCGGTAGGGTTTGTCGGCCGCACCTCCAGGAGCCAGCTCGATGCCCGACCGCTTTGTCGTGGGCGTGCCGCTTGGGCGTTGGCAGACCAACTGTTGGTTGATCGGTGACCACGATCGCGGCAGCTGTGCCGTGATCGACCCGGGGGAGGGCGGGGCCGAGGCTGTCCCGGTCCTGCTGGCTCGACTTGGTGTCGCATGCGAGGCGATCCTGGTCACGCACGGGCACCTGGATCACTTCTGGTCCGTCCCGGCACTTGCCGATGCGCTGGACGTTCCGATCCACGCCCACCCAGGAGACCGGTGGTTGTGGGAAAATCCGGTCGCCGGGTTCGGCAACGTGCCCGAGGGGGCCCTGGAGCAGATGTTTGGCCTGCGCTGGACCAATCCTGTCGATCGCCTTGTTGATGTTGCGGACGGCGACCGCATCGAGGTTGCCGGGATCAGCTACGCCGTCCAGCACAACCCGGGCCATACCCCCGGGCACGTGACGTTCCTCGGTGCGGGGCTCGGACGGGTGCCGGTCGAGTTCGCCATGGGTTCGCACCACCAGGTCCCGGGCGATGGCGTGCTGTTCTCCGGCGACCTCGTCTTCGAGGGCTCGATCGGTCGCACCGACTTCCCCAACGGCTCCATGGACCAGATGTGGGCGTCGTTGGAGCGCACGGTCCTGCCGCTGCAGGACGACACGCTGATCCTCTCCGGCCACGGACCCGACACGACCGTCGGCCGCGAACGCCGCGCCAACCCCTTTCTGGCGCAACTCGTGCGCCGAGGCTGAGTACGGCCCGTCGGCTCGCGGTCATCAAGGAGGCCAGCCATGGCCACGTTCGACGCCAACCCGCCCGCCGGGACCCGCGACTTCCTCCCGCAGGCCATGGCCCAGCGCGAGGAGGTCTTTGCCACGGTGCGGACGACGTTTCGCCGCCATGGGTTCCAGCCGATGGACACCCCGGCCTTCGAACGTCTCGACACGCTCATGGGCAAGTACGGCGACGAGGGTGACCAGCTGATCTTCAAGATCCTGCGCCGCGGGCTGGAGGACGACGCTGACCACCAGGAGCTCGCCGACCTGGCCCTGCGCTACGACCTCACCGTGCCGATGGCACGGTTCATGGCGCGCCACGGTGGCGTCCTCGGCACGCCGTTCAAGCGCTACGCGATCGCGCCGGTGTGGCGGGCCGACCGGCCTCAGAAGGGCCGCTTTCGCGAGTTCGTCCAGTGCGACGTGGACACCATCGGCTCGGACTCGATGGCGGCTGATGCAGACACGCTGCTTGCCGTGACCGAGGCACTTGACGCGTTGGGGCTGCAGGGCTGGACGGTGCACCTCAACTCGCGGCGCGTGTTGCGCGGCCTTGTGGCTGCCTGGGGCATCCCAGCCGCCCAGGAGGCGACGACGCTCGTTGCCATCGACAAGCTCGACAAGGTCGGAGTTGACGGGGTGGCCGGCGAACTGCGTGAGCGCGGGATCGCCGCGGACGCCGTCGATGCGCTGGTCGCGGATCTCGGTGACGGTGAGCCGCTGACCCCCGTCCTGGCCGACGCCGTGCGTGAGCGCCTGGGCGGCAACGACCTCGGCGCAGCCGGTCTTGCCGAGGTGGACGCGGTGCTGTCGCTGGTCGCACCGAACCTGGCGGCCAGCGGCCGGATCGCGTTCTCGCCCATGCTGGCACGTGGGCTCACCTACTACACCGGACCGATCTTCGAGATCCAGCACGACGGCCTTGGGGCGTCGATCGCCGGCGGCGGGCGCTACGACGGCCTCGTCGGGATGTTCTCAGGCCAGGAGGTGCCGGCCACTGGCGGCTCGCTGGGCCTGGAACGGGTCCTGCTCCTGCTCGACGAGGCGAGCGACGCTGCCGCGCCCGACGTGCTCGTGACGGTGTTCGACGCGGATGGGCGTGCTGACGCGATGGCGATGGCGACGTCACTGCGGCGCGCCGGCATCGCCACGGACGTCTTCGTCGCCGACGGTCGGATGAAGAGGCAGTTCAAGTACGCGGACCGTCGTGGCGTCCGCTTTGCGGTCATACGCGGGAGCGAAGAACGGGCCGCCGGTACCGTCGGCGTGAAGGACCTCGCGTCGGGCGAGCAGTCCACGGTCGAGTTCGCCGACCTCGTCTCCCACCTCCAGCGCGCGCTCGCCTGACCGCGCCTGCTGCCCGGAGGAACCACTCCATGGCCATCACCGCCTTCGGTGCCCTGCGCTCGCATGGTGCGGGCACCCTGCGCGCTGCCGACGCCGGGCAGACCGTCACCCTCGCTGGCTGGGTCGCCACCCGCCGCGACCACGGCGGCGTCGCGTTCCTCGACCTGCGAGATCGCTCGGGAGTGGTCCAGGTCGTTGCGGACCCCGAGGTCGGCGAGGCGCTCGCGGCAGCCCACCGGGTTCGAACCGAGTGGGTCGTGCGGGTGATCGGGACCGTCCGCGAGCGCCCCGACGGCATGGTCAACCCGCGCCTGGACACCGGGGCGATTGAAGTCCACGCCGCAGCCGTCGAGGTCCTGAGCGAGGCCGACACCCCGCCGTTTCCCATAGAGGACGGCGTTGAGGTCGACGAGACGCTGCGCCTGCGCCACCGCTACCTCGACCTGCGTCGCCCGGAGATGGCGCAGACGATGATCCTGCGTGCCCGTATGAACTCCGTGCTGCGCCGGGTGATGGAGACCAACGGGTTCGTGGAGATCGAGACCCCGATCCTGACCCGCGCCACGCCCGAGGGCGCGCGTGACTTCCTGGTTCCGTCACGCCTGCAACAGGGCCGCACCTACGCGTTGCCACAGTCACCGCAGCTGTTCAAGCAACTGCTGCAGGTCGCCGGGTTCGAGCGCTATTACCAGATCGTGCGCTGCTTTCGTGACGAGGACCTGCGGGCCGATCGCCAGCCGGAGTTCACCCAGCTCGACGTCGAAGCGTCCTTCATCGACGAGGACGACATCCTTGGCTTGGCCGAGGAACTGGTCGTGCAGACCTGGAAAGAGCTCAAGGACGTCGACGTCGCCGCACCGTTTGACCGACTCTCCCACGCCGATGCCATGGCGCGCTATGGCTCGGACAAGCCCGACCGCCGATTCGGCCTTGAGTTGTGCGACCTCGGCGACGTGTTTGCGTCCACCGAGGTCGGCGTGTTCAAGGGCGTGCTCGGCGACGGGGGATCGGTCATCGCCGTCTCCGTGCCGGGCGGCGGCTCGATGACTCGCAAGAACTTCGACGGCTGGCAGGATTGGGCGAAGTCGCGTGGCGCCAAGGGCCTGGCCTGGGGCGTCATCGAGGACGATCGCACGCTGCGCTCTCCGTTGGCGAAGTTCATGACCGAAGCGGAGATCGATGGGGTTCGGTCGGGGTGTGACGCCTCGCCGGGCGATGCCGTGTTCTTCGGCGCCGGCCCGACGACGTTCGCCCAGGAACTGATGGGCGCGTTCCGGCTGGCAGTCGCGCGAGAACTCGGGCTGGTGGACGAGTCCCGCGTCGACGCGTTCTTCGTCGTGGACTTCCCGCTGTTCGAACGCACCGACGATGGCGGGTTCGCGCCGGGCCACCACCCTTTCACGGCTCCGACCGAGGCGTGGCTGGACAGCTTCGACAAGGACCCGGCCAACGCCCGCGCCCGCGCCTACGACCTGGTCATCAACGGCTACGAAGCAGGCGGTGGCTCGATCCGTATCCACGACCGTGAGGTCCAGTCGCGGCTGTTCTCCTTCCTGGGCATCGACGAGGAGGAGGCAAGGGAGAAGTTTGACTTCCTCCTGCGTGGGCTTGCGTACGGCGCGCCGCCCCACGGTGGCATCGCACTCGGCCTTGACCGGCTGGTCATGCTGCTGACGGGCGGCGACAACATCCGTGACGCGATCGCGTTCCCCAAGACCCAGTCGGGATCCTGCCCGCTGACCGAGGCTCCCGGTCCCTACGAGCCAGGCGCGCTGGATGACCTCGGCCTGCGTGAGAAGCCTGCACCCATCAAGGCCTGACCCGGGTCCCGGGTCCCGGCTTCGGTTCGGGGCTCGCGGTTCGGGGCCCGTTGGGGCGTAGTGTCGCGTGGGGTGGGAGGCAGGGATGTCGACGCTGTTTGACGCCGCGAGGGAGCGCGACGGCCAGGCGCCCCTTGCTGCGCGCATGCGGCCGCGAACGCTGGCCGAGTACGTCGGGCAACTGCATGCGATCGGCACCGGGACGCCCCTGGGCGACCTGGTCGGGCGCGGGGTCGTGCCCAGCCTGGTGCTGTGGGGTCCGCCGGGAACGGGCAAGACCTCGCTGGCGCGCGTGATCGCCCACGAGGTGGCCGCACACTGGATCGAGTTGTCGGCCGTGAATGCCGGGGTCAAGGACGTGCGCGCGGTTGTCGCGGACGCCGCGAACCGTCGCGACGTGGGTGGCCGCACGATCCTGTTCCTCGACGAGATCCACCGGTTCAACAAGTCCCAGCAGGACGCGCTCCTGCCCGGGGTCGAGGACGGGACGATCACGCTGATCGGCGCGACAACGGAGAACCCCTACTTCGAACTCAACGCACCGTTGCTGTCGCGCTGCACCCTGGTTCGCCTGCAGGCCCTGGCCGACGACGAGGTGCGGATCATCCTGCAGGCGGCGTTGGACGACGACCGCGGGCTGGCAGGCCAGGTGGTCGTGGATCCGGAGGCGACCGACCACCTCGTTGCCGTGGCCGACGGGGACGCGCGGGCGGCGCTGACGGCACTGGAGGTTGCGGCGGCGGTGGCCAACGACGGGCACGTGACCCTGGAACTGGTGGCGGATGCGATCACGAGGTTCCGCTACGACAGAGCCGACGACAACCACTACGACCAGGTGTCCGCCTTCATCAAGTCCATGCGCGGCAGTGACCCGGATGCGTCGGTGTACTGGCTGCTCAGGATGCTGGAGTCCGGCGAGGACCCGCGGTTTCTCGCCCGGCGCATGGTCATCTTCGCCAGCGAGGACGTGGGGCTTGCCGATCGGATGGCGCTGCCGACGGCGGTTGCCGCCTTTGAGGCCCTGGACCGCGTGGGGTTGCCCGAGGCCAGGTTTGCCCTGGTCCACGCTGCGGTCGCCCTGGCAACGGCGCCGAAGTCCAACAGCGTCGCACGCGCCCTGGTGGCCGGCCTGGACGCGGTGGCCCGCCATGGCAACGCGCCGGTCCCGGATCACCTCCGCGACAGCCACTACAAGGGAGCATCGCGGCTGGGGCACGGCATCGGTTACCGCTACCCGCATGATGATCCGCGCGGGTGGGTGCCGCAGCAGTACCTGCCGGACGCGGTCATGGGTCGGGCCCGGATCTACGAACCCTCCGTGCACGGCAACGAGGGACCGGTCGCCACCCGCGTCGACGAGCTCAGGGCGCGCGGCGACAACGGGCCTGGCGAGGTGGCAGGCGACCCGGTGGGCGACGCCGCGGGGGGCCCGCAGCCGGCGTGACTACCCTGCCGGTTTCGCGGCGCGGGGCCGCCTCGGCGGCCACTGGTCGGACGAGCTACGGCACAGGGGTGGTCGATGGAAGGCGCGGACTGGGCGTGGGTCGTGGTTGCGGCGATCCTGGGCGTGCTCATGCTCGTGCTCAGCTACGTCCTGGTGAAGCTGGCCAACCTCATCACCGAGGTCACGAACAGCATCCAACAGATGAGTCGTGAGACCGTGACGATGCTGGGTGGCCTCAACGAGACCGTGAGCGGCGTCAACGTCGAACTCGCTCGGGTGGACACCATCGTGGCCGGTGTGCAGAGCATCACCAACACCGCCGACGCCATGGCCGGTGTCGTCCACGCCACCGTGTCCAACCCCCTCATCAAGGCAGCCGCCTACACCGCTGGCGTGACGCGCGGTGCCAAGAAGCTGCGGGAATCCTGACGTGCTGAAGCGATTGTTTGCCCTCTTCTTCGGCCTCGGGCTGGGCCTGTTGGTCGGTGCCGTGTTCGTCCGGCGCGTTGACCGTGCCGCGCAGGCCGTCGCTCCCGGCAACCTGGCGGCACAGGCCGGCCGTGCGGCCGGGGGGATGTCCGCACAACTGCGGGCGGCCTGGGAGGAGACGCGCCGCGTCGCGGCCGAGCGCGAGGCGGAATTGCGCGCTGAGTTCGGTGTACCCACCGCTCGTCAACTGCTGGAGGGCTGATCGTGGAATCCCATCAGATCCGCGAGACGTTCCTGCACTTCTTCGAGGCGCGCGGCCACCGCCGCTACGAGTCCGCGCCGCTGGTCCCGCAGGACCCCACCGTGCTGTTGACCATCGCAGGGATGCTCCCGTTCAAGCCCTACTTCATGGGCGACGCCGAGCCGCCGTCGCCGCGCGCGACCAGCTACCAGAAGTGCGTGCGCACCAACGACATCGAAAACGTCGGCGTGACCACGCGCCACCTGTCGATGTTCGAGATGCTGGGCAACTTCAGCTTCGGTGACTACTTCAAGCGCCAGGCCATCGCGTGGGCCTGGGAGCTCAGCGTCGATCCCGAGCACGGCTTCGGATTCGACCCAGAGCGCATCTGGGCGACGGTGTGGGAGAAGGACGACTCCTCGGCAGACATCTGGTTGGAGGAGACCGACGTCCCGGCGTCGCGGATCCAGGCCCTCGGTGCTGACGACAACTACTGGTGGACCCACGCTGCGGGTCCGGGCGGCCCCAACACCGAGCTGTACTACGACCGCGGCGATGCCTACGGCGAGGGTGGCGGCCCGGCGATCAACGACGAGCGCTACCTCGAGTTCTACAACGTCGTCTTCATGCAGCACGTGCTCGATGCCGGGGGCACGATCCTGGGCGACCTCCCCAAGCAAAACGTCGACACCGGCATGGGTCTGGAGCGCATGGCCGTCCTGCTCCAGGGTGTCGACAACGTCTTCGAGACCGACTGGCTGCGTCCGATGCTGGACCGCGCGGTCGACCTCACTGGGCGGACCTACGGTGAAGACCAGCACTCCGACGTGAGCCTGCGGGTCGTTGCCGAGCACGCCCGGACTTCGAGCTTCCTGATCGCAGACGGCGTGCTGCCGGCAAAGGAAGGACGCGGTTACGTCCTGCGACGCCTGCTGCGCCGCGCGATCCAGCATGCGCATCGCCTGGGGGCGACCGAGGCAGTCGCAGAGCCCATGATCGATGCAGTGATCGCGACCCTGGGCGACGCCTACCCGGAGCTCGTGCGCCAGCGCGAACTGGTGACCCGCGTTGCCGTCGCGGAGGAGTCCGACTTCCGGCGACGTCTGGACGCCGGCCTGGAGATGGTCGACACCGAGGTCGCGGCCGAGCATGCCGCGAAGTCCAGGGCGTTCTCCGGCGACACCGCGTTCAAGCTGCACGACACGTTTGGGTTCCCCATTGACCTGACGGCCGAATTGGCAGCGGACGCCGGCCTGCACCTGGACCGCGACCGGTTCGACGTCCTCATGACCGAGCAACGCGAGCGCGCGCGCGCCGCGGCCAAGAAGGGCGGCGGCGGCGTCCCCGTCGAGGCGTACCGCGAGGCTGCCGCCGTCGCGGGTGTCACCCAGTTCCTCGGCTACGAGGCCTTGGAGGCGGAGTCCACCCTTGCGGCCCTGTTGACTCCTGCGGGATCCATCGCCAATGCCCAGGAGGGCGACGAGATCGAGGTGGTGCTCCCTCGCACGCCGTTCTATGCCGAGGGTGGCGGCCAGGTCGGCGATGGCGGCATCCTCGTCACGCCCACCGGACGACTCGAGGTCCTGGACACCCAGGAGGCCATCGAAGGGCTCACGACCCATCGGGTGCGCGTGGTGGCCGGCGAGGTCACGGCCGGCCAGGACGTGCACGCCACGGTCGACGGTCAGCGTCGCCTGGCGACCGGCCGAGCCCACTCGGCGACCCATGTCCTGCACGCCACGATTCGCGAGGTGCTCGGCGACCACGCGCAGCAGGCCGGATCGTTGGTCCAGCCCGGGCGCCTGCGATTCGACTTCCCCCACTTCGCCTCGCTGACGCATGACGAGGTGGCGCGCATCGAGGAGACGATGAACGCCCGCGTGCTTGCCAATCCGCACGTCACGACCGAGCTCATGGCGCTGGACGAGGCGAAGGCCGCTGGCGCCACGGCCAACTTCGGAGACAAGTACAGCCAAGAGGTCCGTGTGGTCTCCATCGGCGACTTCTCCAAGGAGTTGTGCGGTGGGACGCACGTTCCCAGCGGCGCCGTCATCGGCCCGATCCACATCGTCCGCGAGGAATCGATTGGTTCCAACACGCGCCGTATCGAGGCCCTGACCGGCCTTGACGCCTACCGCCAGGGCGTCCACGAGCGCATGGTTGCCGACGAGTTGGCGCGCCTGCTGGATGTGCGCACCGACGACGTGGTGGAGCGGGTCACCCATCTCATGGAGCGCCTCAAGCAGGTGGACAGGGAGCTCACCAGCGTGCGGCGTGCGGGCCTGGCCCAGCAGGCTGCAGCGCTGGCAGCTGCTGCGGTGCGAACCGAGGCAGGCGATGCGATCGTGACGGCGCGGGTGGACGGTGTGGCGATGGACGACCTGCGCAGCATGGCCAACGAGGTCCGTGGACGCCTGGCCACGCGTGGCGTGATCGTGCTCGGTTCCGCTGCTGATGACGGCAAGGCGCAACTCATCTGCACGATCACGGGCGATCTGGCCGAGGCCGGTCTGCAGGCCCGTCCGATCCTGCATCCGGCGGCACAGGTCGTTGGCGGCGGCGCGGGCGGCAAGGGCGACATGGCCCAGGCGGGTGGCAAGGAGGGCAGTCGGTTGGACGAGGCTCTGCAAGTGGCGGCGGCCCAGGCGCGCGATGCACTCGCTGGTGCGTGAAGCGTTGGCCCGTCCCCGCCCAGCTGACGAAGCGATCCCGCGCAGCGGCCGCGTCCTGGCGATCGACCTCGGTGACGTTCGGACCGGGGTCGCGATCACCGATCCCGACCAGGTGATCGGCGGCGCCCTCGAACGGCTGGATTGCGCCGGGCTGGACGATGCGGCAGTCACGGCGGCCATCATCGACCTTGCACGGCAGCGCGGAGCCTGCGGGGTCGTCGTGGGCCTGCCGCGTACGCTCGAGGGGCGGGACGGGCCACCGGCGCGCAGGGCGCGAGCGGTGGCACGAGGGATCGAAGGGGCGGGGTTGCCAGTTGCCCTGGTGGACGAACGCTTCTCGACGACCGAGGCCGAGCGGCTGATGATCGCGGGCGGGACCCGGCGCCGCGAGCGCCGCGAGCGCATCGACGGGGTGGCAGCGACGATCATCCTGCAGTCGTGGCTCGAAGCACGCCGCATGAGCCGGGGGCGCTGAGTGGCCATCTCGCGCGGCTCGAAGGTCTTCCTCGTCGTGATCGCCATCGCGGTCGGCGTGGTGTTTGGCGCCCTGAGCTGGGTCAACTGGCTGCTCGGCGGGGACCCTGGCCCAGGCGACCCCGTGGTCGTCGAGGTGACCGCGGGGGCCACGGCCGGCAGCATCGGCGAGCTGCTCGCTGACGAGGGGGTCGTGCGGTCCGCCCTGGCCTTCCGGCTGGTGGCCCGAAGCCGAGGATTGGATGCGAACCTCCAGGCCGGCGACTTCGAGCTCGAGACCGGGATGAGTGTCGACGAGGTGATCGACGCGCTGTTGGACGGTCCGCCGCAACGTCCGACCTATCGGTTCACGGTGGAGGAGGGCCTGACGGTCGCGCAGACCCTGGACCGCCTTGCTGCCCAGACCCCGCACACGGTCGCCGACTACCAGGGACTTCTGGACGCCCGGCTTGCGGCAGACGCCGACGGGCCTGGGCTGCTGGACCTGCCCGATTGGGTGCCGGCGCTGTCGAGCTTCGGTCCCGAGGTCCGGCAACCGTTTGAGGGGATGTTCTTCCCCGAGACCTACGAGATGTTCGCCGACGCCTCGGCGTTGGCGGTCCTGCAACGCATGCTCGACCAGCTGACCGTCGTGACCGACGGCCTGCCACCGGATGCGGACGCCACATTCGCTGACCGCGGGTTGACGCGTTACCAGGCCTTCGTCATCGCAAGCCTGATCGAACGCGAGACCCGCGTGGAGGCCGAACGCGTCGTCGTCAGCGGGGTCATCGCGAACCGTCTGGGGCGGGGGATGCTGCTCCAGCTGGACGCGACGTGCCTGTATGCCATTGGCGGCCACAAGGAGCGGGTGTTGCAGGAGGACTGCGAGGTGGACTCGCCCTACAACACCTACGTCACAGCGGGCCTGCCACCAACGCCGATCTCCGGCGTCGGCAAGGCGTCCATCCTTGCCGCCCTCGAGCCAGCCGATGTGACGTTCCTGTACTACGTGGTTGCCCCGGAGTGTGACGGGACGCACCGTTTCGCGGCCAGCCTTGACGAGCACAACCGCAATGTGGCCGCACTTCGCGAGGCTGGCGGCTGCAGATGACGGAGCTTGGCACCCGGCGCAGCGACGAGCCCTGGCCGACCGCCACGACGCGCCTGCTCGCCGTCGTGGGTTGGCCCGTCGCCCATTCCCGCTCACCCGAGCTCCACAACGCAGCGCTGCACGCGGACCACATCGATGCGTGCTATCTCGCCATGGCCGTTGCCCCTGGCGAACTGTCGGATGCGGTCCGGGGTCTGACTGCGTTGGGGGCGCTCGGCGCGAACGTGACCGTGCCCCACAAGCAGTCGGTGCTCGCGCTGTGTGATGCGTTGACCGATGAGGCACGGCTGATCGGGGCGGTGAACACCCTGCACTGGACGTCAGCGGGCCTGGTCGGGGACAACACGGACGCCCGCGGGCTGGTGGCGTCGCTGGACGAACTCGGGCCACTGGCAGGCCGACGGGCGTTGCTCATCGGCGCAGGTGGAGCTGCCCGCGCTGCCGCTGTCGGGCTGGCGCGTGTCGGCATGCATGTCGAGGTGGCGGCGCGGCGTGCGGAGGCGTCGGTCGAACTGGCCAGCCTCGTCGCGCGCGTGGGGGCAGGCGGAACTGGTGTTGTCGCGCTGGGCGACGACGCCGCACTGGGCGACGCGGTGGCGGCCGCGGACATCGTCGTCAACTGCACCCCGTTGGGGCTCGCCGGTGAGCGCCTGCCGGATCCCTGTCACCGGCTGCAGCGACACCAGGCTGCCGTTGACCTGGTCTACAACCCGCCAGTCACCGCGTTCCTTGCGGACGCGCGTGCGCGTGGCGCGGCCGCCGTGGGCGGCCTGGGCATGCTCGTCCACCAGGCTGCGCTCAGCTACGAACGCTGGACCGCGCGTGCGGCCCCAATCGACACGATGTGGGCGGCAGCCCGCCGGGCGCACTTCGACGGACAAGCAGGCGCACCCGCGGCGCATGCAGTGTGACCGCTAGCGTCCGCTGAGTGCTCACCACACCATCCGGCCGGTCCGGCCGTCAGGAACGCTCGCCCGGCGCGCGTCGTTGTGCTCGTCTGTGGACACAGGCGGACCACATCCGGACTAACCCGACTGGCTCGCCGGCCGATGGTCTGCACAGGAGACCACTGTTCCGATGATCGCCGCACCCGCCCTTGCCGAGCGCCGGGAGGACCCCATGCTGGGACCCGACGGGGGAAGCTGATGCGCCAACTCGGCCAGATCCTCGTGGACGACGGGTTGATCAGCGCTACGCAATTGGGGGAGGCGCAGGCCGAACAGCAGGCGTCGGGCCAGAGCCTCGGTCGGATCCTCGTCGACCACGAGTACGTGACCGAACGTGACCTCGTTGCGGCGCTCGCCACGCAGATTGGCATGGAGTTCGTCGACCTGTCCGAGGGCGACATCGATCCGCGGGCCGCCACGGCGATCAGCGAGACGATCGCCAAGCGCTACCACGCGTTGCCGTTCAAGTACGACGATGACGGCCGGCTCGTCGTGGCGATGAGCGACCCGGCCAACGTGTTCGCGATCGACGACATCCGCACCATCACGGGCCGAGACGTGCGTCCGGTTGTTGCCACCAAGGACGACATCGAAGAGGCCATCAAGCGCTATTCGCGCATGTCGGAGGACATCGAAGCCCTCGCCGACGACCTGGGCGGGGACCTCGGGGGCGCTGAGGACCTGCAGAGCCTGCAGGCGATCACCGAGGAAGCGCCCATCGTCAAGTTCGTCAACCTGCTGATCACGCAGGCGGTGAACGACGGCGCGTCCGACATCCACATCGAGCCCGGCGAGCGCGACCTGCGCGTGCGCTATCGCATCGACGGGGTGCTCAACGAGGTCATGCGCTCGCCGAAGAACATCCAGGCGGGGGTCATCTCGCGCCTGAAGATCATGGCCGAGGTGGACATCGCCGAGCGCCGCATCCCGCAGGACGGCCGGATCTCGCTGATGGTGGGGGGCAAGCCGATCGACCTGCGGTTTTCCACGTTGCCGACGGTGTACGGCGAGAAGATCGTCATGCGCATCCTGGACAAGACCGCGGTCCTGCTCGAACTGACGGACCTCGGTTTCCTCGAACACAACGAGATCCGTTACGCCGAGGCGTACACCAAGCCCTACGGCATGATCCTGGTCACGGGGCCGACCGGATCGGGCAAGTCGACCACGCTGTACGCGACCTTGAACGTCAAGAACACGCCCGACGTCAACATCGTCACGACCGAGGATCCGGTCGAGTACCGCCTCAACGGCATCAACCAGGTACAGATCAACAACAAGGCAGGCCTGACGTTCGCCAACGCACTGCGGTCGATCCTGCGCCAGGACCCCGACATTGTCCTGGTCGGCGAGATGCGTGACCACGAGACAGCCCAGATCGGCATCGAGGCCGCGCTCACCGGCCACCTCGTCCTGTCCACGCTGCACACCAATGACGCGCCGTCGGCCATCACCCGCCTCACGGAGATGGGCATTGAGCCCTTCCTCATCGGGTCGGCGGCCGAATGCGTGCTGGCGCAGCGTCTTTGTCGAAAGGTCTGCAAGAAGTGCGTCCAACTGGTGCGTCCGGAGGCAGCCTTCCTCAAGGAGGCCGGCTTCGAGGACGACATTGTCGACGCACGTCCGGAGGTCCCGACGGCCGTTGGTTGTTCGGCCTGCGGCAACACCGGCTACAAGGGCCGGATGGCCGTGCATGAGGTCATGCTCGTGACCGAGGAGATACAACGTCTGTGTGTGCAACGTGCTTCGTCGGACGACATCAAGGCGGTCGCCATCGAACAGGGCATGCGCCCGTTGCGCCAAGATGGCCTGGCCAAGGTCCTGAACGGCCTGACCACCGTCGAAGAGATCGCCCGCGTCATCGTGTGACCGGGGAGAAAAAGGACGTCCTATGAGCATGACCTTGGGGGAGGCCCTGGTCCAACAGGGCGTCATCGATGCGGCCGGTCTGGAGAAGGCACAGTCCCACCAGGCCGAATCCGGCGCATCGTTGGGCAAAGCGCTCATCGAGTTGGGCCTGTGCACCCAGGATGACCTCTACCGCGGAGTCGCAGCCCAGCTGGGCATGGCCTTCGCTGATGTGTCAGCCGGTGCGGTCGACACAAGCGCCGCCAGCCTGCTGTCGCGCAAGACGGCCAAGGACCTCGGCGCACTCCCGGTCGCGTACGGCCCGGGCAACACGCTTGTGGTGGCGATTTCCGACCCGGCACGCCAGGACGAGGTGCGCCAACGGGTGACGGCGGAGACGGGCGTCGAGGTCACCGTTGCCCTCGCGCCCCCGGGACCACTCGCGGATGCCATCGAGGCCCTGGCCGCGCCGGAACCGCCCGTCGGCCATGCGCCCGCGCCCCCGTCCGGCTCGGCCCGGCTCGGCGAGGTCCACCTCGCCCCCGACGAGCGCCGCCTCAGCCAGCCGCCCCCGCGCGAGGTCGAGGACGCAGAAGCCGCGAGCCTGCCCCAGGTCGACTCCGAGACGGACTCGGAGATCGACCTCGATGAGCTCCTGGTGATCCTGGTGGAGTCCGGAGGCTCGGACCTCCACCTCACGGTCGGGATCCCGCCGGCGATCCGCGTCAACGGTGAGATCCGCCACCTGGAGGAGTTCCCGGTCTGCAGGGGCGACGAGCTGCGCAAGATGCTCTACGCGATCATGACGCAGAAGCACCGCGAGGAGTTCGAGAACAACCTCGAGCTGGACATGTCGTACTCGGTGCCGGGAAAGGCCCGGTTTCGCGTCAACATCTTCCAGCAGCGCGACCAGATCGGTTCGGTGATGCGTGTCATCCCGTTCGACATCCTGCCGCTGGCCGACCTTGGGATGCCCGCCCAGCTGCAGAACTTCGCCTACCTGCCGCGTGGCTTCGTCCTGGTCACCGGTCCGACCGGGTCGGGCAAGTCGACGACCCTGGCGTCGATCATCGACCTGGTCAACGAGAACCGGGCGGCGCACATCATGACGGTCGAGGACCCGATCGAGTTCCTGCACCACCACAAGCGTTCCGTGGTCAACCAGCGCGAGGTCGGCACCGACACGCACAGCTTCACCCAGGCCCTCAAGCACGTCCTGCGTCAGGACCCCGACGTGATCCTGGTGGGCGAGATGCGTGACCTCGAGACCATTTCCATCGCCCTGACAGCGGCGGAAACGGGCCACCTGGTCTTCGGCACGCTGCACACCCAGGACGCCCCCCAGTCCATCGACCGCATCATCGACGTGTTCCCACCCCACCAGCAGGAGCAGATCCGTGTCATGCTGGCGGGTGCCCTGCAAGGGGTGGTGTGCCAGACGCTGGTCAAGACCGCCGACGGCAAGGGTCGCGCGGCGGCGACCGAAGTCATGGTCACGACCTCAGGTGTCAAGAACCTCATCAGAGAAGGCAAGACCCACCAGATCTACAGCGCCATCCAGGCCGGTGCCCAACACGGCATGCACTCGATGGACTCGTCGTTGGCTGGCCTGGTCAAGTCGGGCAAGGTCACCTACGAGGCAGCGCTGGAGAAGTGCAACAATGTTGCCGAGTTCAACCGCCTGGCCGGGCGGGGCTGAAGGAGACCATCGTGGCGAGCACCTACAGCTATCAGGTCCGTGACCGAGCCGGCAAGCTCATCAGCGGTGAGCTCGAGGCGGAATCCCAGGGGGCCGTGGCGCAGAAGTTGCGCCAGATGGGGTTTGCCCCCATCAAGATCGAGGAATCCGGCGCCGGCAAGGGGATGTCGACCGAGCTCAAGATCCCGGGCTTCGGCGGCAAGGTCAAGCTGAAGGACCTCGCCATCTTCAGCCGCCAGTTCGCCACGATGATCAACTCGGGCCTGTCGTTGCTGCGCGCCATGATGATCCTGGCGGATCAGACGGAGAACCCCAAGCTGCAGGAGGTCATCAAGGTGATCGCCAGCGATGTCGAGTCGGGCAAGTCGCTGTCCGCGGCGCTGGCAGAACACGAGAAGGTCTTCCCCAAGCTCTACGTCGCGATGGTGCGTGCCGGCGAAACCGCGGGCATGCTGGACAAGGTCCTGATCAACGTCGCCGAGTCGCTCGAAGCCGACGTGAAGCTGCGCGGCAAGATCAAGGCCGCGATGACCTACCCCGTGATCGTGTTCGTGCTGGCGATCCTGCTGACCGGCGTGATGCTCATCTTCATCGTCCCGGTGTTCGTGGCCATGTTCGAGGACCTGGGCGGTGACCTGCCGCTGCCGACGGCCATCCTGATGGGCGCCTCGAACTTCCTCACCTCGCCGATCGGTCTGCTCATCTTCATCGGCGGCCCGATCGGGGCCTTCCAGGTCCTCAAGCTTGTGCGTGCCAACCCGCAGGGGCGCTACGCGCTGGACAAGTTCAAGCTTCGCGTTCCGGTGTTCGGCGACCTGTTCCACAAGATTGCCCTCACGCGCTTCTCACGCAATCTCGGCACGCTGCTGAAGGCTGGCGTGCCGATCCTCCAGGCCCTGGAGATCACGTCCGACACCGTCAACAACGGTGAGATCGCCAAGGCACTCAACGAGGTGCGCGACTCGGTCCGTGAGGGTGAGTCGATGGCCGTGCCGCTGGGCCGCTACGAGGTGTTCCCGCCGATGACTGTGCAGATGATCGCCGTCGGTGAGGAAACCGGTGCGATCGACACGATGCTGGAGAAGATCGCGGAGTTCTACGACCAGGAGGTCGAGTCGACCACGGAGTCGTTGACCGCCCTCATGGAGCCGCTCATGATCGCGGTCCTGGGCGGCATTGTCGGTTCCATGGTGATCGCGCTCTACATGCCGATCTTCAAGGTCATGGAACTGGTGCAGTAGCGGTCGAGCGGGGCACGTGGCAGCTGTTGCGATCATGCGCCGCTGCTCGGTCAAGTGCGCCGCATGGTCGCGGTGTGTGGACGAATGGCCACAAGTCGTTTAAGTTGGCGAGGTCACGCGCCGAAGACCTGACTGACCAACAGGCGCGTGAAAAAGGCGACACCGTCGCAAGGCGGTCGAGCAAAGCCACAGGACCTCACCCCGACATCGGGACGGTCATCTGAGTTGCCTCGCGTTCTGCCACCCAGCGACACTGGGGTGCGGGGCGTGCAAGGAGGTCACCCGACCTCTCGGGTCGGTCACAACCCACATCATCGGTATCAAAGGGAGAGCACATGCTTCGCAGGTACAACGAGGCGCGCGAGGAAGAGGGCTTCACGCTCATCGAACTCCTCGTCGTCATCATCATCATCGGCATCCTGGCCGCGATCGCCATCCCGGCGTTCCTCGGCCAGCGCGAGCGGGCACGGCGTGCAGCCGTCCAATCCGACCTCCGCAACATGGCGGTTGCGCAGGAGACCTACTTCACCGACAACGGTGAGTACAGCGACAACTTGGCCGGTCTGACCGACTTCGCGCTGTCCTCGGGCGTCACGGTCGTGGTGTTCGAAAACACCGTCCCCGAAAGCGACTTCTGCGTGGGCGTGACCATCGCCGGGCTGCCTGACGTTGACGGTGGCGGGTGGTACTTCGACTCGGACGCATCCCCGCAGTTGCACGCGGCCGCGGATGGCGGCTGCAACTGATCTGATCGACAATCGACCGTGGGGTTCCCATGTGGGAGCCCCACGGTCGATCTGTGTTCGCGAGTCACGCTGCCACGTTGACCACCGACTGGCGGGGAAGACGGAGGGGAACTGAGTGGCCGCATCTCTGGTGGCCGTGCTGGCCGCGACGGTTGGCCTGCTGGTTGGCTCCTTCGCCAACGTGGCCATCCATCGGTGGCCGCTGGGGAGATCGGTCAACGACCCGCCTCGCTCACACTGTCCCTCGTGTGATGCCGAGATCGCACCTCGCGACAACATCCCCGTGGTGTCGTGGCTGGTCCTACGCGGACGCTGTCGCCAGTGCAACGCACCGATCTCGGCGCGCTACCCACTGGTCGAGGCGCTCGTTGGCGTCCTGTTCGGGCTGGTTGCGGCCGTGCACAGCGACACGTGGGCGCTGCCTGCCTTCCTGGCCCTGACCTGGGTGCTGGTCGTCGGCAGCTTCATCGACGCCGAGCACCGGATCCTTCCCAATCGGATGACCCTGCGGGCACCACTGATCCTGTTGCCCCTGCTGTTCGCGGCCGCCGGGATCGAGGACGCGTGGCCGGACCTGCTCCGCGGGCTCGTCTTCGCCTTGGGGATCCCGGCAGCCATGCTGGCGGTCAGCGAGCTGTTCCGGTTGATCCGCGGTCAGTCGGGGATCGGGATGGGGGACATCAAGCTGGCGATCAGCCTGGGGCTGGTCCTGGGGTGGCTGGGTGGCGCAGAGGTCGTGGCGTTCCTGTACGCCAGCCTCATCGCCGCGGTGGTTGTGGCCCTGGGCCTCGTCCTGACCGGCAGGGCGAAACTGGCCTCACGGATCCCGTTCGGGCCGTACCTGGCGCTTGGGACCCTGGCCGTGCTGCTGAGCGGCGAGGCTGCGGGTGATCTGGTCGACGGGCTGTTCGGGTTGCGCTGACCGCAGCTTGACCGACCTGATCCAATCGTGTTGCCAAGCCCACAACGAGTCGCCTGGCCGATCGGAGGGCAGCGCTAAGGCTGTGGGCGGTTGCTGCCGATGGTGAGGGTGATGTTGCTCGTGTTGCGAATGTGGGACGCGAGCGGTCCTGATCGTTTACAGTGGCGCGATCGTGGGACCAACGTCGTTCGACGATGTGAGGTGGACATGGCACGCGATGCAGCGCTGCTCACCGTGACCGAGGTCGCGGCAGCCCTGCGTGTGTCAACGATGACGGTCTACCGTCTGATCCGTTCCGGCGACCTGCCCGCCTTCCGGGTCGGCCGCAATTACCGGATACGGCGCGAGGACCTCGACGCCTACCTGCATGCGGGTGCCGTGCAGGTCGACGAGGGGAGTGGCTAGTGGCCAGCAAGCACAGCGTGGGTGTGGACATCGGCAGTCGTGCCCTCCACATCGCCCACATCCAGCATGGCCGAAGCGGGCCCAGCCTCGTGAACTTCGCCGGAGCGCGACTGCCCGAGGGTTCCGTTCGTGACGGTGAGGTCCTTGACACCGCGGCCGTCGGCGCGACGTTGAAGGCCATCCTCAAGACCGCCAAGATCGCTCCGAAGGAAGTTCGCCTCGGCGTGGCCAACCAGCGCGTGGTCGTGCGCCAGGTCGACCTGCCGTGGATGGACACAGCAGAACTGAAGGAGTCCTTGCGTTTCCAGGTGCAGGAGCACATCCCGATCCCCGTGGAGGAAGCCGAACTCGACTTCCACGTGCTCGACGACTTCACGGCTGACAACGACGAGCGCATGCTGCGCCTGCTGCTGGTCGCAGCGCACCGCGACATGGTGAACACCCACGTCGCCGCCGCCACGGCCGCGGGACTGCGTCCGATCGGCGTTGACCTCAACCCCTTCGCCGTCATGCGGGCGCTCACCCGTGACCGCGCCGTCGGCGGCGAAGGTGAGGTACTGGTCGACATCGGCTCCGGTGTCACCAACATCATCGTCCACGACAACGGCATCCCGCGCTTCGTGCGCATCCTGGTCCTCGGCGGTTCCGACATCACCGAAGGCATCACGGTCGCGCTCAACCTGCCCGAGGACGAGGCCGAGGCGCGCAAGCGCGAGGTCGGCGTGGTCGCGGACTCCGACGACGAGGTTGCCCGGATCATCAGCGACCGCGCACGGCGGTTTGTCGACGAGGTTCGTTCCTCGCTGGACTACTACCGCGCCCAGACGGGCGGCACCGGGATCTCGCGCGTCATCCTCAGTGGCGGTGGATCACTGTTGACCGGCCTGCCCGAAGCGCTCGAAGCAGCCTTGCGCCTGCCGGTGGAGCGGGGCCGACCGCTGGCCCACCTGCCGGTCAAGGCCAGCCAACTGTCACCCGCGGAGTTGGCGCTCGTGGAACCCACGTTGGCGACGGCCATCGGCCTGGCCCTGGGAGGTGAGGCATGAGCACCGTCGTCGGCGTCAACCTCCTGCCGGCCGAAGTCGGCAAACGTAACCAGCAACGCAAGCTGCAGGCGGCCGCCGGCGTCGCCGGACTTGCCGTGGCGGCCGGACTGGTCGCCCTCTACCTCGTGCAGGTCGGCCGGGTCAACAACGCCAAGGACGAGTTGGCGACCGAGCAGGCCGAAGTCGACCGGTTGCGTGCAGAAGTCAATGAGCTCGCCGAGTTCTCACGACTGCGCGACCTGCTGGAACAGGTGGACGTCGCGACCGCGACGTTGCTCGGCGGGGAGGTGTCCGCGGCCGGTGTGCTCCAGGACATTGCCGCCGTCATCCCCTCGGACGCCTCCATCGACAGCCTGTCAGTGACGCTGCTGCCGTCGGAAACGGGCCTTGGCAGCGTCGTCGCCTCGGCCGAGTCCCTGCTCGGACATGCGCCTGGGCTCGAACGCCTGCTCATCGCCTTCGAACGCGCCGGCGGGTTCCGTGACGTGTTCTCCTCGGGTTCGACATTGGACGAAACAGGTATCGCCAGCTTCACGTTCGAGTTCAACCTCAGTGAGGCCCTGCTGACCGGTCGGTACCTCAACGGCCTGCCGGAGGTACTGCGATGAACCGCCAGACGATGATCCTGGCCGGTCTGGGCGCGTTCCTGCTCGTGGTCGTCTACTGGATGTTCCTGCTGTCTCCCAAGCGGGCCGAGCTTGCCGAGACGAACACGATGATCGAGGACGCCCAGGCCGAACAGCTCCGCCTGACCGGCCAGCTCAACCAGCTGCGCGACCTCCGGCGCGAAGCGCCCGCACTGGAGGCCACGCTGGCTGCCGGCGAGGTCCTCATCCCGTCCGACGCGGCCGTGCCGGCAACGCTGCGCCAGTTCCAGGTCGCGGCCGACGATGCGGCGGTTCGGCTGCTCAGCATCGCGCCGGGCCGGCCAACGGAACTCGAGCCTGGCATCGCCACCATGACCATTGCCGTGACCATCGAAGGCAGCTATTTCCAGGTCGTGGACTTCCTGCGGCGCATCGAGGATCCCTCGATCACGCCGCGGGCGGTGCAGTGGGGTTCGCTGTCGATGAGCGTGTCGGCCTATCCGACGCTGACGGTGACTGCTGCCGGAACGATGTTCGTGATCGACCGTGAAGCGTTGGTGGGGGGTCAGTGATGATGACGATCCGACGACCCGTGCCGCGGCTGCTCCTGGTCCTGGGGCTGGTCTCCCTGCTGTCCTTCGCCCTCGCGCCCCTCGCGTTCGACCTGGCCGGACCGGACGGCCTGTTGCTGGCAGCCCAGGAGGACACCGCGGAGCCGGTGGAGGAAGATGCTGGTCCGACTGCCACCGAACAGCTGGACCTGCTCCCGGTGGAGACCACGCAGGTGTTCCTGGCCCGCGACCCGTTCCGACCCGTCCGGCCTGAAGCCCCCACAGCCGGCGGTGACGGCACGGGCGATGGCTCCGGTGACGGCTCCGGCGACGGTTCCGGTGACGGCACCGGAGGCACGACGGGCGGGGGCGACCAGACCCCGAGCGTCGCTGGCGCCGGCGTCGAAGTGGTCGGCGTCTTCGAGTCCGACAGCGGCCAGCCACTGGCGATCATCTCCTTCGAGGATGTCCTGTACACCCAGGACGTTGGCGGCACGTTCGCCGAGGATCGCTTCACGGTCACGGCGATCGACCTGGCCACTGGCTGCGTCACCATGACCGACGCCGGCGAGAGCTTCACGTCCTGCGTTGGCGAGGGCCCCGTCGGCGGCGGCAGCGGCGACTCCGGCAGTGGCACGGGCAGCGGGTGCTCGACCGGATCGTCGTCCGCATCGTGCGAGGGGATCGACGTCCGACTGGTCGACGTCACCACCGACGGCGGAGAACGTGCCCTGGTCAGCGTCGACGGCACCGTCTACGAGGTCAGCGAGGGCGAAGTGTTCGCCGGCAGCTTCCAGGTCCTCTCCATCGACGCCCCGTGCGCAACCCTGCTCTACGGCGACGACGCTTTCACGTTGTGCGAGGGAGATGTCGTTCTCAAGTAAGAGGCCGCGCCAATAGGGATGCCGGGCTCGCGCGTCCCAGGCGGCGCATCGCTTCGTTGACGCGCCTCCCA